>Ga0268299_1004845_pt1 | contig 9978 bp, 9 predicted proteins | sample NOBtaG_FD_193484 | JGI IMG/M metagenome (GOLD analysis project Ga0268299, IMG submission 193484) | Activated sludge microbial communities from bioreactor in Nijmegen, Gelderland, Netherland - NOB reactor | ecosystem: Engineered > Bioreactor > Aerobic > Activated sludge | place: Netherlands... | reverse complement strand
ATGGTGGAAGCTTCCAGTGACGAGCAACCGCAACGGACCAGGGGCCCGGACCCACTCCTCGAGCTGTCGGGCCATCGGTTCCGTTACGCTCAGCTCCGGCAGCACGACGATGGCGGCACCGGCGTCCGCTGCGTCGTGGAGCAGCCCGTCGATCCGACGGGCTTGTTCGGCGAGGTCGATGGGCTCGACCGGAAACGCCGGCTGCTGCTGTCCGGGCGACAGGCCAAGCTCGACCAGGTCGTGGTTCGGATGGCAGGTTGCCAGGACGGTGTCGGCGGTGATGATGCCGGCGAGGACGTCAAAGAGGCTGTAGTCGAACACGATCCGGAACTGCGTCGTCCATGCGCCCGCGAGCCGTATGCGGCGCGTCTCATCGAGCCGGTTGGCGAGCCGCCACGGCGGAGCCGTCGGCGCCAGCTGGGTGACCCGGCGCAGATCTGGGTTGTCGAGCGGCATCGGATCGCCAAGTGCCGGCTGGTACGGGCTCTGACGGCGGAACCAGTCGACGAAGCAGTGCCCGTACCAGGTGTCGAACACCTCGGCCAGCGCATGTGCCATCACCACCGGCGGCACCGTGGGGTCATCGGTCAGCGCCGCCGCCACCGCCTCACGCGTGGGGGCGTCGACGAGGGAAGCCACACCTGGTTCGGGCATCGCCGCGACCACCCGGGCGACATGTCCAGCCACCCGGGCCCGGCACCGGGGATCGGCATGGTGCTCCCACAAGGTGGCGTGCTCATCCCGGCACAGCCGCAGCATCTGGGTGAGGCTGACCATCGGTTCCGCCTCGCTGGCGAGTACCTGTCGCAGCGCCTCAATCCGATCGACCGGCGGCGTCAGCGGCGGCACGCAGCTACAGCCTCCGATCGCGCCGGACAGGGCGCCCTCGGGGCCCGGTTCCCGGGCGCAGCAGCTCTCGTCCGCCTCGTTCATGGTGATCCTCTCCTCAACTGGGGCCGGGCCGTTCGCCGGTGCCGGCCAGGAACGGGATGAGCACGCCGGCGACCCGGAACGTCGGGTCGATCTGGGCACCGACGCCTTCGCACATCGCGATGGTCTTCACCAGCAGCGCGAGGTCGGCGGGGAGCACGAGCTGATGTCGGCGCACGACGGTGAGCAGCTCACCCAACAGGGAGCCAAACGACACGTCCCCGAGCGGCCGGTCGAGCTGGTCGGAGGCGAGGCGGAGCAGATCGTCGCGGAGGTGGGTGCGGTCGATCTCACCGTGCGCCACACCGAGCTCGAGGACACTGTCGACCAGTGCGTCTCCCCTCCCTGCCACGAACCCCCCGAGCAAGGCCATCAACCGACTCCGCATAACGTCGTCGACGGCCCCCACCATGCCGAAGTCGATGAGGCCTATGGTGCCGTCCGGCTCGACGAAGAAGTTGCCCGGGTGCGGGTCGGCGTGGAAGAAGCCGTCCTCGAACACCATCCGCAGCAGGAGGCGGGCCGCCCGGTGAGCCAACGCCACCCGGTCGAGCCCGGTGGCGTCGAGTGCCGCTGTGTCGCTGACCTTGGCCCCACGCATGCGCTCCAGGGTGAGGATCTGCGACGTCGTGGCCGGCCAGTGCACCTTGGGGATGCGAACCGACGGGTCGTCAGCGAAGTTCACGGCAAACCGCTCAGCGTTGTGCGCCTCCCGGACATAGTCGAGCTCCGCCTTGAGGGTCGCGGCGAACTGGGCGGCGAGACCGCGCAGGTCGTAGCGGCGCGCCGCCCGTGACCACCGGGCGGCGCGCGCGGCGAGCCGGTCCAGGAGCTCGAGATCGTCATCCACCTGCGCCACTACGCCGGGGCGGCGGACCTTGACCACCACCTCGGTTCCGTCCCGTAGCGTGGCAGCGTGAGCCTGGCCGATCGAGGCCGATGCCAGGGGCGTCAGCTCGAAGGTGGCGAACGTCAACTCCAAACCGCAGCCCAGCTCCGTCGTGATGGTCTCGAGGATGGCAGAGGCCGGCACCGGCGGTGCCGCGTCCTGGAGGCGGGACAGCTCGGCGAGGAATGCCGGTGGTAGCAGGTCACCTCGCGTGGACACGATCTGGCCGAGCTTGACGAACGTCGTACCCAGCTCCTCCAGCGCCAGGCGGACATGCTCGGCGCGGGTATAGGGGTCGATCCGACGCTCGTGCCCAAGCCAACCGCGCTGGAACGGAACCATCCGTCCGAGCCCCGCCGGGCCGGCCAGGTAGCCCAGGCCGTGACGGGAGGCGGCACTGGCAACCTGCCGGAGCCGCCGGCGCTGGGAGAGGGGAATCACGTCGAACTACCTCGTGCTTGATCCGAACAAGGTCACGATCATGACGGACCCTAGGCCATCGCGCATCCGGGTGGGCCACGGATGCGAACCGGTGTGATGTACCGACCGTCGCGCCGGGCTGCCGTGGTCCGTAGAACGCCGCGGCGATTCCGTAGCCTCTGCGGATGACCGCCGAACGCCCCTCGCCGAGCATGTGGCCCGGTAGTTCACGCGGTCGCCGGACGATCGCCAGGGATGAGGTGACCGACGGTGCGTATCGGCTTCTGGGGTGCGGCGGGGACAGTGACCGGTTCCCGGTTCGTGGTGGAGAGCGACGATCGGCGGCTGCTGGTCGATTGCGGGCTGTTTCAAGGGGTCAAGCCCATCCGCAGCCGCAACTGGGACCCGTTCCCGGTTGATCCGGCATCGATCGATGCCGTCGTCCTGACCCACGCCCACATCGATCATTCGGGCTACCTCCCGGCGCTCGTTCGCGACGGGTTCCGGGGCACGATCCACTGCAGCGAGGCCACGGCCGACCTGTGCCGCATCCTCCTGCTGGACGCGGCCCACATCCAGGAGGAAGACGCTCGCCACGCCAACCTTCGGCACTCCAGCCGTCACCAACCGGCCCTCCCCCTGTTCACGACCGACGACGCCCAGCGGACGCTGGGCCACCTCACTACGCACCCCTTCGGAACCACCTTCACCCCAGTACCGGGCCTGGACGTCATGATGAGCCCGGTCGGCCACATTCTGGGCGCTGGCTGTGTGCGCCTCGCCGACGGCGACACCTCGGTGCTCTTCACCGGCGACGTCGGCCGACCGGTCGACCCGGTTATGCTCCCCCCGGCTCCGCCGCTGGAGGCGGAGCACCTGGTCACCGAGTCGACCTACGGCAACCGCCACCATCCCGATGCGGACCCCGCTGAAGCGTTGGCCGAGATCGCAGTGCGGACCTTCCGCCGCGGCGGAACGCTGCTCGTCCCGGTCTTCGCCGTGGGACGGGCCCAGACCGTGCTGCACCTGTTGACCCAGCTCCGGGCGGCGGAGCAGATCCCGGCCGTCCCCACGTACCTCAACAGCCCGATGGCGGTCGACGCCACCGAGCTGTTCTGCGCCCATGGCGATGCGCACCGGCTCTCGCCGGAGGAGTGCCGTGCCATGTGCGACGGTGTCGAGCTCGTCCGCACCGCCGCGGAGTCGAAGGCCCTGACGGCCCGGTCGGGTCCGATGATCGTCCTGTCGTCCAGCGGCATGGCCAGCGGCGGTCGAGTGCTGCACCACCTTGAGCAGCTCGCCCCCGACCACCGAAACACCATCCTGTTCGTCGGCTACCAGGCCGCCGGCACCCGAGGGCAAGCGCTGGTCGCCGGCACCTCCCGCATCAAGGTGTTCGGCAGCTACGTCCCCGTGCGGGCCGAGATCGCGACGATCGACGGACTCTCAGCCCACGCCGACGCCGACGAGCTGACGGCGTGGCTCGCCTCCTCGCCCACCACTCCCCGGTCGGTGCACATCGTCCACGGCGAGCCCAGCGCCGCCGATTCCCTGCGTCGCAGCCTCCACGACGACCTCGGCTGGCCCACGAGCGTGCCCGCTCACGGCGAGGTCATCAAGCTGCCCCCGACCGAGGTTCGGACGGCCACCCGCCGGTAGAGCCCCGGGTGGGAGGTGGCGGCCTACGGATGCCCGAGTGCGGGAATCCGCTCGAAGCCGCAAGCCACGATCCGTAACCAGGACGGATGTCGTGCGATCCCAAGCGGCGCATCATGACGGTGACGACGGAACGAAGCAGAGAAAGGGGAGCATCATGCGTCGCCTCGACCTCATTTTCTTTGGACTCATCGCGATGGTGTTCCTCGCCAGCGCACTGTCGAGCCCGCCATCGGGCACCCCCACACCGGTGGTGGCCGGGAGCACGGCATCGGTCTATCCCGAGAGCGTCCTCAGCAGCGCCAGCGCGATGACCCAGCAGATGTCCGTGCCTGGCGTCATCACCGGACACGAGTACCACCCACACAGCACCGATCAGCAGCTCCAGCTCTCGCTGACGAGCCCGGAGTTCGTCCGGGAGCTCGAGAACTATCAGCGTCAGCTCGACCGATCGCTGGCCCGGACGCCGTGATGCGCAGATCGACGAACGGGACCTCGGCCACCTCCCGTGCCTCCGGTGCCGATGAGACGGGGCGGCATTTCCCACCACCTCAGGCACATCGCACGACGACCGCTGTGAGACTGGCGACGCTCACCGCGGTCGTCGTCTTGACGATCCCCATGGCGGTCAGCACCCCGGCGGAGCACCTCGGATGACCGGCTCCCCACTGGCCCTGCGGCTGCTGGTCGCCATGCCGAGTGTCTACCTCGGCATTCTCGTGCGGGCTTTCTCGTGGCTACCTGGCCTCGCGGCCGGGCTCACCGTAGCCTCCACCGGGCTGGTACTCGCCGCGAGTAGCCTGCGGGCGATCCGCATCCTGGTGCCTGCCAGCAACGCCGGAAAGAGGGCTCCTCACCGATGAGCTTGCCCGCCCATGGCACCGACCGCAGCCTGGCGACGGGACCTTGCGAATGCGCGGAGCAGCGCCACTCCCCCAAACTCGTCGTCCTCACTGGTGGCCCTGGGGCGGGCAAGACCGCGGTGCTGGAGATCGCGAGGCGCAGCCTCTGCTCGCACGTTGCGGTTCTGCCCGAGGCGGCGGGCATCGTCTTCGGCGGTGGGTTTCCCCGGCGCGACACGGTTCCCGCTCGCTGCGGCGCCCAGCGGGCCATCTTCCACGTGCAGGTCGAGCTCGAACAGGTGCTGCTCGACGAGCGGCGGGCGGCGATCGGCCTCTGTGACCGCGGCACCATTGACACGGTCGCCTACTGGCCATCTCCCGTTGAAGACCTCTGGCGCGACGTGGGTAGTGATAAGGCGACAGAGCTCGCCCGTTATGCGGCTGTGATCCATCTGCGCACCCCCACCGACCTCATGGGCTACGACCACAGCAACCCGCTACGCACCGAGCGGGTCGAAGATGCGTTGCGCCTTGACAGGTTGCTCGACCAGGCGTGGGCGGGGCACCCGAACCGTCACATCGTCGACAGCGATGTCAGCTTCGTCGACAAGGCCAGCCGTGCGCTCGAGCTCATCCGGACCGAGCTCCCTGAGTGCTGTCGCTCGCACAGCTTCGCGCGATAGTCGTGACGGCCGGCCCTCACGGGCCGACCAGCGGACAGATCGGATGCGGCGAGCCTGTCAAGCCCGTCGGCCAGGCGCAATCGCGGTCGGTGCCAACGGCGCTACTTCGGATCTGCCTTATAGGTCCAGTGCCAGGGTTCTCGCGGAACATCGTTGACAAAGCCGTAACGGTGGGCGTTGCTAGTCATCCACGCCTGTGCGTCGTCGTTGAGGGCGAGGTCGACCGCCAGTCCCCATCCGTGGGCGCTGCTGCCCGGCTTGGCCGCCAGGCCACCCTCGGAATAGAGCCCCTTCGCGTCTGCCAGCGCGACTTGGTCCGCGAACGACCGGTATCCGTCGACGATGCCGAGCGAGACGCCCTCCATCCTCGCGTCGGACATCATGCGCTCGAGCATGGCTGCTGCTGTCGGTGCAAGGTAGTGGTCGGTGCCCGCGATGGGCCTAAGGGCCGAGATCGGGATCGAGCCGTTCTGGTAACCGGATGTGCTTACCGTGCCGGGGAGCGCTGATTGTGCCGCCGATGCATCAGGCTCGCTCCCACCGGCAGCGCTCTTTACCAGCGTCTTTCGCAGCACAGCTTCGAAGTCCTCTGTGGAGCGAGCCGCGGTTCGCGAGGCCGGCGGGCCAGGATCGAACCTCGCCTCTATCGCGCTGATTCGTGCTAGCACCGAAGCCAGTCCAACCATGGTCAACCTGTCGGCCGATGTCGGCACGGATCAAGCAATCGATGGGACCTCGGGACGAGTCGTGGCCACAGCCGAGCACGCGCCGCACCTCGGCGGCCAAGCAATCGGCAACCCTTCCCGTGCAACGGAGCGCATCGCCTACGGAGCACTCGCCCGGAAGCGGTCCACCTTGCACAGTGAGTGACGGGCATCCCGCATCAGCCCGACATCGAGCGCGTGCCGGCCGACCAATCCCTGGGGCGGCCGGTGCAACCGGGTGTTGGTACGACATCATGTAGTAGTATCCACCCGGGCGACTCGAGCGTGGCCTGCCGATTCCGGGGAGAGTGATGCCCACCATCGATGAGCACAACCACGACCGCGAGCGAGCGGTCAGTACGGAGGTTCGCTCGGTCCTCGAGGTCAAGGGCGTGAACTGGGCCAGCCAGAAGCGGGTGGTGGAGTGTGTGCTGGGACGTGTCCCCGGTGTCTGCTCGGTCGAGGTCAACCCGGTCGCCCAGTCGGCGACCGTCACCTATGACCCGGTGTTGGTTGACGTCGAACTGCTTCGCCACGAAATCGAAGGTTGCGGTTTCTCCTGCGCCGGTGAGTCCGTGCCCAACCACGTCTGCGTTGCGCCGAAGCAAGCGCACGTCCATCACACCTCAGGCCGCACGCTGGTCCACCGCGACACCACGCAGCACGAGACGGGCCCCGAGGACCACGACTTTCCCGAGCCGGTGGGGCCCTCACCGCATGAGATGATGGGTCACGGGAGCCACGGCGCGATGTCCATGGAGGACATGGTCAACGACATGCGCCGCCGGTTTCTGGTCGCGGCCGTATTCTCCGTCCCAATTCTGCTGTGGTCGCCGATCGGACGTGACGTCGTTGGTTTCAATGTGCGTGCTCCGCTCGGGTTACGAGACGACGTCTTCATGCTCCTGATGAGCCTGCCGGTCGTGTTGTACTCGTCCTGGATTTTCTTCGACGGCGCCCTTCGCGCTCTCCGGGCTCGAACTCTCGACATGATGGTGCTCGTGGCCGTAGCGGTTGGGGCCGGGTTCGGATACTCACTCGTAGTTACCTTCACCGGAGGCGGTGAGGTCTTCTACGAAGCCGCCACGGTGCTGGCCGCCTTTGTACTTCTCGGCCACTGGTTCGAAATGCGAGCTCGCGGAGGCGCCAACGACGCCATCCGCACCCTGCTCGACCTTGCCCCACCGATGGCCACGGTGGTGCGCAACGGTGACCCGGTCGACATTCCCACCGCCGACGTCGTCGTCGGAGACCTGCTGCTTGTGCGCCCCGGCGCAAAGGTCGCCGTCGACGGCGTGGTGGAAGAAGGAAACAGCGACCTCGACGAGTCGATGGTCACCGGTGAAAGCCTTCCCGTTCACAAGGCAACTGGTGACACGGTCATCGGTGCCACGCTGAACACCACCGGCACTCTTCGGGTACGGGCAACCAAGGTCGGCGCCGACACTGCACTCTCTCAGATCGTCAAGCTCGTCCAAGAGGCACAGAACTCGAAGGCCCCAGGCCAACGTTTGGCCGATCGCGCCGCCTTCTGGCTCGTGTTCGTCGCTTTAGTCGGTGGCACCCTGACCTTCCTCGCATGGTTTCTGCTCGCCGATCGCCCGGCCAGCGAGGCGATCCTGTTCGCAATCACTGTCGTGGTGATCACCTGTCCCGATGCTCTCGGACTGGCCACGCCAACAGCGATCATGGTCGGAACTGGGCTCGGAGCCAGACGCGGTGTGCTGTTCAAGAACGCGCTCGCGCTGGAGACATCAGCCCGGGTCGACACGGTGGTCATGGACAAGACCGGGACACTCACCAAGGGTGAACCGGAGGTCACCGACGTCATCTCCACCGTCCTACCGGAGGAGCGCTTCCTGTCGCTGGTCGCTGCGGTCGAGGCCGAGTCTGAGCATCCCCTCGCTACCGCCATCGTGGCCGAGGCGCTTCGACGAGGGGCACCCCGGCTGGTCGCGGAATCATTTGAGAGCGTCCCAGGGCACGGGGCAATAGCCACAGTCGAAGGTCACCGCGTCGTCATCGGTAACCGACGCCTGATGGAACGTGAGTCGATCAACCTGGGCACGCTAGCAACTAGGCGGCAAGAGCTCGCCGAGGGGGGACGCACCGCGGTCATCATCGGCGTCGACGGAACTGCTGCTGGCCTGGTGGCGATGGCCGATGCACCACGTCCGAGCGCGCGCCGGGCGGTCGCAGAGCTGCAGGCCCAAGGCCTCGACGTAGTTATGCTGACCGGTGACAACGAGGCGACCGCTCGACGTATAGCGTCCATCCTCGGTTTGAACGATGTGATTGCCGACGTCCTACCCGGCGACAAGGCCAGTCGCGTGGCCGAGCTACAGGCCAGGGGACGAACAGTGGCCATGGTCGGCGATGGCGTGAATGATGCGCCTGCCCTCGCGCAAGCCGACGTCGGTGTCGCTATAGGCGCAGGCACTGATGTCGCCATCGAGACAGCGGATCTCGTCCTGATGCGCAGCGACCCACTCGATGTCCCCGTTGCACTCGAGATTGGGCGGGGCACCCTGCACAAGATGCGTCAGAACCTCGGGTGGGCGATTGGGTACAACACGATAGCTCTGCCTATCGCCGCCGGTGTCTTCGAGCCTTCGCTCGGGCTCACCCTACGTCCCGAGATTGCTGCTCTTTCGATGTCGGGCTCCAGCTTCCTCGTCGCTGTCAACGCCTTGTTGCTGAAGCGACTCAGGCTCCCTGCGCCAGACGTCCACGAGCCAGAGCCGACAAGGGCTGTACACGAGGCCGGATCCCATCGGTGATGCCAAGCCGGGCAGGGAGCCAATTTCCTGCCGCCTGGAAGGCCAGCAGCCGGCCAGGGCCCGTACGTATGCTCTGGATCACGGCGAGCTGGGGCGCGGTGCCGCCGCGGTCCTCGCCAAGCCCAGCCGCTGCTGATTGTCCTCCCAGCGTGGTGGCTTTGGGGAGCTGACCCCACGGCCACCTCCGACCGTTCGCCGACCGGGTTCTCTGGCTCGCAGACGGGGCGTTCACCGGGAGCTTGGCGGCGATGGTGGTCAGCCCCATCTGCGGGATGACCTGGACGCAGACGCCCAGCGCAGACCGCACGTCACAGCGCAAGGGTGGAGGTGCGCTTCTCTTCGCTGCCTGCCTTGACGAGTTCGACGGCCGGGACCACGCCCAGACCCCTGAAGGCGGTCCGTCCGGGCAATGACAAGAGGCACAACAACAGGGCTCCTCGGATTTCAGCGGGGAGTGATGGCGGCCAGGAGGTTCCAGTCGGGGCGGCCGGTGTAGAGGAGTGACCGGATCCGGTAGTGGCGGAACTTCCGGAACCCGAACGCTGCTCGCTTCACCCGTTTGACGAGGTTGTTGATCGCTTCAGCTGGGCCGTTGGTGGCCCGGGAGCGGTGCCAGTTCACGATCTCGATGTGCCACCGGGCCAGCGTGCGACCGAGGAAGCGGACCTCGATGGGGAAGTCGTTGTCCTGGAGATCGGCGGCGAGCTCGGCCAGGTAGCGGGCGGCCAGGTCCGGGTTCGGGATGTCGTAGAGGAACCGGACAGCCTCCTTGGCATGCCAGGCGTAGGCGACCTCGCCCCGAGGGTCACCCGCCCGGAGCAACCCGGTCAGCTTCACCCCGCCAGCGGGGTCGAGCCGTTCCTCGGCCTTGAGGAGCAGCTTGCGACACCGATACAGAGGATCGCCCTTGTGGCCCCGGTGCCCCAGGGTCTCGTTCTGGACCCGGCGCCGGCACTCGTCGAGCTTGGAGTTGGCGTGCTTCACGACGTGAAACGGATCGATGACCTGCTCGGCATCGGGGAGCATCGTGTCGAACACCGCCTTGTAGGGCCCGGACATGTCCATGACCGCCCA
>Ga0268299_1004844_pt1 | contig 9978 bp, 7 predicted proteins | sample NOBtaG_FD_193484 | JGI IMG/M metagenome (GOLD analysis project Ga0268299, IMG submission 193484) | Activated sludge microbial communities from bioreactor in Nijmegen, Gelderland, Netherland - NOB reactor | ecosystem: Engineered > Bioreactor > Aerobic > Activated sludge | place: Netherlands... | reverse complement strand
GCGCCGAGTACACGCCGCGCGCCGACGGCACGATCGCGGTCGTGAACCGCTGCCGCGACCAGACGCTCGACGGTCCCGAGCGCTCCGTCACGGGAATCGCGCGCGTCGTCGACCCCACGACGAACGCCAAACTCGCCGTCACGTTCTTGTGGCCGTTTCGAGGCGCGTACTGGATCGTCGACCTCGATCCCGACTATCGCTTCGCGGCGGTCGGTCACCCGAGCCGGGATTACCTCTGGGTCCTGGCGCGCACGCCGACGCTCGACGCGGCCACCTACGACGGCATCCTCGCGCGCCTGCGTCGGCAAGGCTACGACACGACCCGCCTGCGCCGCACGCTCCAGCCGGACGCGTAGCTCGGCGGAGCCTGGCGACGGTCGCGCCGTAGCCCCCATCGTGTCGCGGTGGGTTTCGACCCCGACGCGCCGGGAAAATTTTCCTTGACGCGACTCCTGTCTTCGCCTAGTCTTCGCCCACTACCTGACGTAACTTATTCGCTACTTTTCTGTATCGACGGCTGATTGTTCGGAACTGCGATGATCCGGTCTGCCGACCACCATCGACCGCGACGATTCTTCGGGCTCCGCGGGGTCGTGCGCTCGCTGCGACGCCCGCGAGCCCCTGACGGCGGCCGGCCGCGGCCACCATCGCCGACCGACGCGGATCGCGCGCTCCAGACGGAGCGTGCGCGCTTCGCGGCGAAGCTCGACACGGAGCTTCGGCTCGCATGTCGGACCGAAGCGACGATGCGCCGCGAGCTCGGTGAGGCGGCCCGGGCATTCGTGCGGCGCCGGGCCTACCGCCGGATCGGATTCGTCCGCCTGTCCGACTACGCGCGCGAGCGCCTCGGAGTGTCGGCGCGGACCCTCCAGATCGCGGCCTGGCTCGCGACGCGCCTCGACGCGCTGCCCGCGGTCTCGCGCGCCTACGATCGATCGGAGCTCTCCTGGTCGCAGGCGCGCGCGATCTGCAAGGTCGCGGTCGCGGCGGACGAACACCAATGGTTGGAGATCGCGCGCCGCTCGACCGTCGAGACGTTGGAGCGCCTGGCCGCACGCGCCCGCACTCCGGACGGCGTACCGCCGGATCCTGCCGGAGCGTCCGACGAGATCGACGGCGAGCCGGCAGTCCGTTGGCGCTTCGTGTGCCCGGCCCGCGTTCGCGCACTGTGGCGCCGGGCGCTCGAGCTCGCGTCGCGTGCCGCCGGTGAGCCGCTCTCGGATTGGCGCGCGGCCGAAGTCGTCGCGGCCGAGGCGTCGTCGGGACGGCCCGTCGGGTCGCTGCTCGGCGACCGCATACTGAGTGAAGCGGTCCGGCTCGCGCGGCGTGCGCGCCGCGACGCGCAGCACCCCCGCGATGCGACGCTCCCTCACCCCGACGAAGCTCCCGCCGTCGATACGCCAATGTTCGCCCCACTGGCACTCGCAGGCTCGCCGCTGTCCTCGGATCCATCGATCCTCGCCGTCCGCTCGGCCCCCCTCGCTCAAGCGGAACCGACCGACCCGTTCGCGCTCGAAGCGCGGCTGGCCGAAGCCATCCGCGTGCTTCGCACGATCGAGCCGCGGATCGGGCGGCTCCTGCGCGTCGTCGTCGATCAGCGCATCTACCGATCGTTCGGTTACCCGACGCTCGCCGACTACGTACGCGAGCGACTCGGCATCTCGGCCCGCAAAGCGTGGGCGCTCCTCAAGGTCGAGAAGGCGACGTTACGGAGCGGCGATCTCGACCGCGCCTATCGCGATGGCCGACTCTCGTGGGTGCGCGCGTTGTCGGTGCTGCCGGTGCTCGACCGCAACAACGCGGCGGCATGGATTGCGCGGGCCGAGTCCGTCACCGTGCGTCGCCTGAACGACGAGGTCGAATGGGTGCTCGCCTCGCGCGACGTGCTCGGGTCGGCCGTGTCGCTGGCGCCGCCTCCGATCGACAGCCCGTTGCCCTCGCCGGTTCGCGTCACGGCGCCGGAGCAGTGCCGCGATTCGTCATCGGAGGCGCGACTGCAAATCCGTGCGCACGAGAGCACGCCGGCGGCGGCCACCGCCGGGTGCCAACTCTTGTCCACGCCGCCACCGGCCCTCGAAGTCTCCGACGCCGACATCCGCTTCACGGGGCCCGCATCCGTCGTCGCGCTTCTCCGCGACGTCCTCGATGCGTTCGCGGACCCCGCCGAGCCACGCTGGACCGCGCTCGAGCGCGTGCTCCGTCACGTCATCACACACTGGGAGAGCACGCCCCGCCATCCGGATCCCGTCTTTGCTCGTGACGGCTGGCGTTGCACGGTGCCGGCGTGCAGCTCGCGGCGGAATCTCCACGACCACCACATCCGCTTCCGCTCGCGCGGCGGCGGCAATGCTCGCGACAATCGCACCACCGTCTGCGCCGCCCATCATCTCCACGGCATCCACGACGGGACGATCCAGGCTTCGGGAACCGCGCCGTACGCGATCGAATGGCAGCTCGGAACCCGACCGGCGGCCGCGCCATTCCTGCGCTTCGTCGGAGAACGCTACTGTCCGCCCGAAACGACCTGCGGCGTGCCCGGCGCCCAACTACTTTCGTCGCGATGAACCCGGTGTCGGAATCCCGAGAACCCCCGCCTCCGCGGCGCCCGCGGAAATACATTGCCATCGCGGGGCATCGGCACTAGCGTGATCCTCGTGCAACCACTCCGCCGGTCTGTCGGCGCCGCCGTGGCGCTGGTGCTCCAGGCCGAGCTCTCGCGACTCAAGGACGCCGCATCGTTTCGCGACGCCGATCGGGTCGCGCGCGGTGGGTAGGCGCCGGCGCCGAGCCCTCTACGTCGCGTTTCTGATCGGCCTCGTCGTCACGCTGGACGGCATCGCCGGTGCGCTCTTCATTCCCCCGGCCACCCAGTCGTTCCGCATCCCCCACGCCTACTACCACCACGGCCTCGCGCCCGGCATCGAAGCCGTGACGACGTGGGGCGGTCAGAGCTATCCGATGGTCACCGACTCGCTCGGCTTCCGGGATCGCACGCCGCGCCACGTCGGATTGCGCACCGCCCGTCCGCGTACCGTGCTGTTCGGCGACTCCGCCATCGAGGGCCTCGGCCTTCCCTACGACGAGACGGTGGCGGCACGGATCGAGCACCACCTGCATGCGAACGGCGACGATCGCGAGATCTTGAACGCCGCCGCCGTCAGCTGCAGTCCGCTCGTGTACTACTTGAAGGCTCGCTTTCTGATCGAAGAGGTCGAGCTCGAGTTCGACGAGATGATCGTCTTCATCGACGTCTCGGACATCCAAGACGAGGTGACGTACGAGGGCTTCGTTCCGGACCTGGCCGGAGACTCGCTCTGGCCGCGGGCGCAGGGCTTTCTCGACCTGCACTCGCTGCTCTGGCGCCTGACCCGGCTCTCGGGAGACCGGAAGCCGGTCTCCAACGAGTTCCATTTCAAACGTGACGCGGACATCAACGTGTGGATGGAAAACACTCGGGCGTACGTCGAACGCGGCGCTGCCCTGGAGCGCGGCCGTTGGCACTGGACGATCGACCCCGCGCTCCAGAAGGAATGGGCCAATCACGGGCTCGCCCTCGCGAAAGCCCACATGACTGCGCTCGCGAAGCTCGCCCGCGCTCACGGGATCGCGCTCACCGTCGTCGTGTACCCGTCGCCGGTGCAGATCTACTCGAACGACCGCGACAGTCTCCAATCGCGCTTCTGGCGCGCGTTCGCCGCCGAACAGGACGTGCGCTTCATCGATCTGTTCCCGTCGTTTCTCGAGCGCGCGGGTGCGCAGCCGGCGGACGTCTACGCGCGGTACTTCATCCCGAGGGACACCCACTGGAACGGGGCCGGGCACGAGTTGGTAGCGAGTGCCGTCGTCGCGGCGCAGACGCGCCGTGGAGGCGCGGCGTCCGGCCGGGACTGATGCGCCCGTCACCCCGCCGCGCGCCGTCCCGGTGACCGCCGGTCCGCACGCCGCACCGGCCCCGCATCGACGACCACCTCGATCCGCACCGCCGCCGATCCAGGGCGAATCACACCGATCGCCTGCGCCGCCGCCCGCGAGAGGTCGATGTCGCGACCGTACACGTAGGGCCCACGATCGTTGACCAGGACGTCGACCGACGCGCCGGTCGCGAGGTTGGTGACCGTCGCCCGGGTCCCGAGCGGCAGCGTCGGATGCGCGGCGGTCAACGCGTGCTGATCGAAGCGCGCGCCGCTCGCGGTCGGCCGCCCGTGGTGCCACGTGCCGTACCACGAGGCCTCGCCGAGCTGCTCGACCATCACGCGTCCGTCGGCGGTGGTCTTCACGCGGACGCGATCCGCGACGAGATCCGGACCGCGCTCCTCGGGCTCGGTGTGGCGAGCCCCGGCGACGACCTTGGCCGCGATCACCCGAGCCTGGCGCCGCGCGACCCGGTCGGCGGGGCGCGCGCTTTGGATGGTCAGATTTCTGTCCGGGAGAGGGCTCGACCGAAGGTCATGGCCGGGCGGGGTACACCCGAGAACGAGAACGGCCGTGCTCAGTACTTCCACGAGGGTGCGACGATGCCGGCGCTCCATGGACGTCCTCCTTGCGATCCCTGACGTGCGATCTGGCAGGGAGGAAACCAAGAAGCGTACCAGCGAATAACCCGCGCCGGTGGGTCGAGGATGTCGGATTCCTGACGTGTGGGTGGTGTCGGCGGCGCGCCCTGATCGCCTTGCCCGCGCGCCGATTCGCAGTAGTGTCGGCGGCCCCATGGACGCCTTCTTTGCTGACCTCGGCCGGAGAGTCTTGGAGCGCTGGCAGCGCGAGAGCTTCGCGCTCGCGGCGTTTCCCGCGCTCGCGCTCGCCGCGCTCGAGGAGCGGCCGCCGGCCGCGCACGTCGACGTGCCGGCGTTCGTGCGCGACCTGCTCGCGAACGACGCGCAGCCCGCCCAGACGCACTCGGGCTTCGGACAACCGGAGATCGTCGCGTACGAGCACCCGCGCTTCTACGTCCAGGTGCTCTTCTGGATGGACGGCACGACCGACATCCACCAGCACCAGTTTTCGGGAGCGTTCCACGTGCTGGCGGGCTCCAGCATCCACGCGCGCTACACGCTCGAGAACGCGCGCGCGATCAGCCCGCACTTCCGCGTCGGCGACGTCCGGATGCAGACGATAGAGCTGCTCACGACCGGACGATCGGTGCCGATCGCGTCGGGCTCGGGTTTCATCCACTCGCTCTTCCATCTCGAGCGCCCCTCGATCACCGTCGTCGTGCGGACGCATCACGATCCCGAGGCCGAGCCGCAGTTCAACTATCTGCCGCCGTCCGTCGCCCTCGACCCGAGCTTCGACGACACCCTGATGACGCGCCGGGAGCAGCTGCTCTCGATGCTGGAGCAGATCCACGACCCCGCGTATCCGGAGCTGGTGCTGCGGATGGTGGCCGACCTCGATTTCGAGCGCGGCTTCGCGGTGCTGCGACAGAGCGTGGCGCACCTGGCGGCGCTCGACGCGTGGGACATGGTGCTCGACGCCTTTCGCACCAAGCACGGCGCGCTCGCCGACGGCGTCGCCGCGACGCTCGCGGAGTCGGCGCGCCGCGCCGGTCTCGTCGAGCTCCGGAGCACGATCACCGATCCCGAGCATCGGTTCTTCCTGGCGCTCTTGCTGAACGTGCCGACGCGTTCCGAGCTGCTGGCCCTGGTCGCGCGGCGTTTCCCGGACTCGGCCCCGACGGAGACGGTGCTGCGATGGACGGACGAGCTCGTCGAACCCTCGGACGAGGGCGCCGTGATCGTGGACGCCGCGTGGCCGTCGGAGGTGGAGGTCTCACCCGACGACGACGCGGCGATCTTCGCGGCGGCGCTCCGCTGGTTCGTCGAGGGCGGCGCCGCGGTCCCGGCCGAGCTCCGCGCGCTCGACGCGGCGGACGTCCAACTGCTGCGGACCGCCGTCGAGCGCTCGAGCCTGGGGATCCTGCTCGACGAGCAGGAGCAGTAGCATTCGCCGCCGACCGAGGCAGAAAGCCGTTCTCCGCGTCGATGCGCCCGACGCCGACCGAGACAACGGCTGCGAGGTCGTCATACTCGGCAACGGGGCGCTGGCCATTCGCGAGCGCGCGAGCGGTGAGGTCATGCATCCGGGCGCGGGCCCGCGCGTCGAGGCCGAGACGATCTACGTCACGCCGTCACGCCTGGCCGCGCGGCTGCGAGAAGGCGGCGAGCCGCTCGTCCTCTTCGACGTCGGCCTCGGCGCGGCGACCAATGCGATCTCCGCGTGGCAGGTCTCGGAAGCCGAGGCGGCGTCGGCGCGGCAGCTCGAGATCGTGAGCTTCGAGCACGACCTCGATGCGTTGGAGCTGGCGCTGCGGCCCGCGAACGCCGCCGCCCTCGGGCTCACGACGGACGGCGCCAACGCCCACGCCGCGGCGACCGCGCTGCTCGTCGCGGGCCGGCACGAAACGCCGCGCACGCGCTGGCGGCTCTGCCTCGGAGACTTTCCCGCGTTGCTGGCCGAGGTTCCGAGCGCGTCCGTGGACGTCGTGTTCTGGGATCTGTTTTCCCCGCGCACGGCCCCGGCGCTGTGGACCGTCGCCATGTTCACGGCGCTCCGGCGCGTGTGCCGCGAGGGCGCCACGCTCCACACCTACAGCGCTTCGACGTCGACGCGCACGGGCCTGTTGCTCGGCGGCTTCGCCGTCGGCGTGGGCGACCCGACGGGTGAGCACGACGAAACGACGATCGCCGCCACCAGGGTCGCCGACCTCGCGCGGCCGCTCGGCGCGCAGTGGCTCGGGCGCCTCGACCGCTCGTCGATGCCATTGCCGAGCGACGTGCCGAACGATCCAGCCGAAAGGGCGGACGCGCTGGCGCGGGTACGCGCGTGCCCGCAGTTCGCGAACTCGCCCGGCGTGTGACCGATCAGGCGGCGCGGTCTTCCGGCGTCGCGACGCGCGCCCGCCGGGCCGGGTCGGCGAGATACTCCTCGTAGCTCATCTCGAGATCGTAGTAGGCGTCGCCGGCGAGCTCGAGGACGCGCGTCACCAGCGAATCCACGAACTGCACGTCGTGCGAGCTCACGACCATCGGTCCCGTGAACTTCAGGAGACCGTCGTTGAGGGCGGTGATCGATTCGAGATCCAGGTGGTTCGTGGGTCCGTCGAGCAGGAGGACGTTCGGATCCTGGAGCATGAGCCGCGACAGCATGCAGCGGACGCGCTCGCCCCCGGACAATACCCGCGCGGTCTTCGTGCCGGCCTCGCCCGAGAAGAGCATGCGGCCGAGAAAACCGCGGACGAAGGTTTCTTCCTGATTCGGACTCGCGCTCCGGAGCCAATCGACCAGCGTGAGGTCGGAGTCGAAGAACGCGGCGTTGTCCTTCGGGAAGTAGCCGAGGTTGACGGAACGGCCCCAGCGCACCTCGCCCGCATCCGGCGCGACCTCGCCGGCGAGGATCTGGATCAGGGTCGTGCGCGCCAGGTCGGGACCGGTGACGACGAGCTTCTCGCCCCGCGCCAACGTGAAGCGGAGATCCTTGAACAGGACTTCGCCGTCGATCGTCTTCGACAGCGACTCCACGGAGAGCACGTCCTTCCCGAGCTCGCGCTCGGTCTGGAAGGCGATGAAGGGATACTTGCGGGACGACGGCCGGATGTCGTCGAGCGTGATCTTGTCGAGCCGCACCTTCCGCGAGGTCGCCTGCTTCGACTTCGACGCGTTGGCGCTGAAGCGCTGGATGAACGACTGGAGCTGCTTGATCTGGTCTTCCTTGCGGCGATTGGCCTCTTGCTTCAGGCGGAGGGCGAGCTGGCTCGACTCGTACCAGAACGAGTAGTTGCCGCTGAAGAGCGTGATCTTCTGGAAGTCCACGTCGGCGATGTGCGTGCACACGCGGTCGAGGAAGTGGCGATCGTGCGACACCACGATCACCGTGTGCTTGAAGTCCAATAGAAATTCCTCGAGCCAGAGGATCGTGTCGACGTCGAGGTGGTTCGTCGGCTCGTCGAGCAGGAGGACGTCCGGCTCGCCGAAGAGGGCCTGCGCCAGGAGCACGCGCACCTTCTCGCCGTCCTCGAGGTCGCGCACGAGCTTCTGCTGGCGGTCCTCGCCGAGGCCGAGGGCGTCGAGCAGCGCCCCGGCCTTGGCCTCGGCGTTCCAGCCGTCGAGGTCGCCGAACTCGGTCTCGAGCTCGGCGGCGCGAATGCCGTCGGCATCGTTGAAGTCCGCCTTGGCGTAGAGCGCGTCCTTCTCGACCATCACCCGGTGGAGCGTCGTGTGGCCCATGAGCACCGTCGTGAGCGCGTCGACGTCGTCGAAGGCGAAGTGGTCCTGGCGGAGCGTGCTGACGCGCTGATGAGGCGGAACGATCACGCTCCCGGTCGACGGCTCCAGCTCGCCCGACAGGCAGCGCAGGAACGTCGACTTGCCGGCGCCGTTGGCGCCGATCAGCCCGTAGCAGTTGCCGGGCGTGAACTTGAGGCTGACGTGCTCGAAAAGCACACGACTGCCGAAGGAAAGGGAGAGTTGATCGGTCGAAATCATGAGGGGGCCTCCGGAAAGGGAGGCTGGTCCTAACGGTCGGGAGCCTCGTGAGCAAGCGTCGACGGTCCCCGACGTCGTCGTGGGCCCCGTGCCGCGCGTTTGTCGATGTCGAACGAACGGTAGTACAAGCGCGAGCCTCTGCACCACGACTCCCCCGTGACGCGACGATAGGCGTTTCGAACGAGGGGCTCGCGCGAGCGTAGCCGCTCATAAGGAGATGCCTCATGGCTCACTGGACGTCGATCGCGCTGCTCGTCACCACTACGCTCACGCTCGGAGCGGTGCTGCCGGCGCCGGGGATGGCGGCGTCGGCCGCCTGCGGCGATGCGCTCGTCGCGAGCGTGACGTTGGACGCCGACCTCGTCTGTGGCGCCGGCGGGCTCGCCGTGGCCGCGGACGGCATCGTGATCGATCTCGCCGGCCACACGCTCAGCGGCACCTCGGGCAACGGCATCGACAACGCGCTCGGCTTCGATCGCGTGACCGTCAAGAACGGCACGATCGACGGATTCGAGAACGGCATCCTGCACGGGGGCGGTGAGAAGCATGTGATTCGCGACATGCGGATAAAGAACGGGGTCTCGAGCATCCAGTTGGCCGCCGGCGTGCGGTTCGCCAAGATCCAGAAATCGCTCGTCGGCAACAACACCGGACGCATGATCGAAGTGTTCGGCGACGACAACGTGGTGACGAAGGTCGTCGCCACGAACAGCAGTGGACTCGGGATCACGATCTACGGCAATCGCAACGTCGTCACGAAGAATACCGTCGCGAATGCTCTCGACGGCATTGCGCTCAGCGGCACCGCGTCGGGAACGATCATCAGCGGCAACGCGATCGCGAACGGCCGTGGGTCGGGGATCATCATCGTTCTTGCCGGAGGAACCGGGAATGTCGTGACGAAGAATCGCAGCGACGGGAACGGAGACGAGGGCATCATAATCTTCGGTGCCGACGACAGTATCGTGTCCGGAAACACGGTGATCGGGAACGGCATCGGGATTCGTATCGCCAATGCCGCGCGGACCGTCGTGGCGAAGAACGTGGCCGTGGCCAACGACGACGACGGGATCGTCATCGCCGCCGACGCTCTCGGAACGGTGGTCACCGGCAACAAGTCGGAGCGTAATGCCGACGCCGGCGTCAGCACGATCTCGACGAGCTCGATCTTCAGCAAGAACTTCGCGTTCGCGAACGGCACGAACGGCATCGAGGGTCCCGACGGTACGATCGACGGCGGCGGCAACAAGGGCCGCGACAACGCACTATTGGATTGTTCGCCGGTATTCACGTGCAAATAGGGGCGGTGTAGACCGGATCATTGCGCGCCGAACGGCCGCACGAGGAGCGTCGCGAGGGTTCTATGTCGACCGCACTGGCACCGACCGTCGCGCCGCGGCGGCGGCCGATGATCTCGAGGAGCTCTGCGCGCCGCGTCGCCGCGATCGTCATCGGCGTCGCGGGTCTGCTGACGGCGACCGACCGCGCGCACGCGTGG
>Ga0268299_1004843_pt1 | contig 9979 bp, 9 predicted proteins | sample NOBtaG_FD_193484 | JGI IMG/M metagenome (GOLD analysis project Ga0268299, IMG submission 193484) | Activated sludge microbial communities from bioreactor in Nijmegen, Gelderland, Netherland - NOB reactor | ecosystem: Engineered > Bioreactor > Aerobic > Activated sludge | place: Netherlands... | reverse complement strand
AACGAGCACAATTCTCCCTCGCTTCCGACACATTTGCGCCGCTTGATGCACCGGCTCATTGCTCTTCGTGGACGCCGTGATGATCACCGCATCGACACCGCGTCCTCTTGAAAAAGCCATCGCCGCCCCAAGAGGATCTGCGTTCTGATTGAGATCGACCGTTTCGGCACCCAGCTTCTGAACGAGTGCCAACTTGCTTGCGTCGTAGTCTAACCCAAGAACTCGACACCCATGGGCCTTCAACAACTGAACGGTCATCAACCCGATCAACCCCAACCCAGTGACCACCACAGCTTCGCCCAAGGTTGGTTGAATGAGACGGATGCCCTGCAACCCAATCGCACCAATAACGGTGAATGCCGCAGCTTCATCACTCACACAATCCGGGACCTTCGCACAGAGGTTTTTAGGGACACAGACGATTTCTGCATGTTTGCCGTTCGACGCTACTCGATCTCCGACAGAAATACCTGTCACTCCCCGGCCAACCTCCAGCACTTTCCCGACATTGCAGTAGCCCATCGGCAATGGCTGATCCAACTTGTTACGCACGGCCTCAAGTGTCGGCAGGATGCCATCGGTCTTCACTTTGTCCAGCACCATCCGAACCTTTTCCGGCTGCTGACGTGCCTTGTCAAGCAAATTGGCCTTGCCGAATTCGACTAGCATGCGTTCGGTCCCTACAGAAACCAGAGACCTTGTCGTTCGAATGAGCAGGTGATTCGCCCTAGCTTTTGGACTTGGGATCTCAGCGAGACTGGTCTCTCCAGAGGCAAGGTTTTGCAAAATCTGTTTCATGACAACTATGACTCCCTGACGTTACTTGTGTCCACCAGGCGATGATGCAATCACTGACTTCGCAACAATATGTATTATCAATCCCGCTCTCGCACAAGTTTTGCTGGATTACCTGCAACAATCGTATAAGGAGCTACGTCTTTAGTTACGACACTTCCCGCTCCAACAACAGCCCCATCCCCGATTGTCCTACCTGGTAACACAATGACATTCGCTCCTAACCATACATCCTTTCCAATCGCAACAGCGTTGAACCGATGTCCACTGCCAAATATCTGTCCTGGTTTCTGAGGTATGAGGTGATTCCGGGAAAAGATCTTAGTTCCATAACCGACCAACGTCCGGTCTCCGATGAACACACCGCCTGATGTTTCAATCTGAACATTCAGAGCGAGATCAACGTCGTCTCCAATTTCCAGGTTTCTCCCAGGAGCTATCCATACACCAGGATAGAAGACAACTCGTTTTCCAATCCTGGCCCCATTTAAAACTAGAAAAAGGCTCTTGATCCTGTTTAGCGTCCGATACCGAGGCAGGAGGAAGAGGAAAGACATTATGGTTTCGTATGAAACAACTACAAAACCTTTTATTGCTCCGTGTTTCATTTTGACAATCTTATTTTCTCAATGCGGGCCATACTGCTCAATTATTTCAAGGTACTGTTTAAAACGGTCGACTGGCTCAGGGTATGTATGCAACATACGCTCACCTTCACTGACAAGATTTCTATAGCATGCATTGTTCTTTCTAAGACGAAGAATCTGCTCGGCAGCGCTCTGCGGGTTTCTATATTGAAAGTAGGCAGCTCCTGTCCCGCACAATGAGCGAGCCCAATCAATATCACTGATCAAGAGTGGCCTCTGCATCATCCAGGCTTCAGCGATTGTGTTACTAAAACTCTCCAGCTGGGAGGGAAGAATCACAAGATCACATGCTCGGTAGGCTTCGGAACACCCTTCATGCTGGATCGGGCCAACATTCACGATTCTTTTTTCTACTCCCAGCTCTCGAGCTGCGCGCATTATTCGCTCAAGGTTGTCGGACCTTGGTGGCAGCGTAATCACAAAAAGCACATCATTGTAAGGATCGCGCTCATTAAGAGCACTGGCAATATGTGGCAGAAGTTCTATGTTCTTATTGGGATTGTAAGTCGACAGCAGAAGCACTTTGAATCCGAGAGGTAGCTCTTCGAAAAGCTCCCTCGTCGGGGCATGCACTTTGTCTAAGGCAACCAGGGAACTGATGCTTGGCTTGACCCAACTTACTCGTTCAGATTTCAACCCCGTTAGGGAAACTGCTCGACGAGCAAGGTCTTCTGTTTCAAAAATAACGTGGTGCGCTCGACGTAATCGCGACATTCTCATCATATCTACACAAATTCGGGAGACTCTTTTCAAGAAAGGAAGTCCCCCCCAAAAGTCTATTTCTGGATAGAACAAATTTGAGTAGGCACATCCCACGATGTTGATCACACTGGCACCTGGCCACTGAGGGCCAAATTGTGTATAAACCAAATCTGCCTTGAGATTAGCAATGAGGTTTCTACAACCGAAGTATTCAAACCACAGTCTCGAGCAGATCGAGTTCCCCACTCTCTTCACAACTTGAAAATGTCTACATTCTTGCGTTCTTGAAAGTGGTGTCCCCTCTGTTGCAACCAAGAACCATTGATGCCGTTTCCCACTACGCCGTAGCTGCTCAATGAAATCCAATCCAACTTGGACGCCGCCGCCACTTTTTAGCGGAACGAAGTTGAGAACGATATTCATAGGAAATCTAGTTAGTCGAGTGGGCAGGATTAGCGGTGCTCAATGCCTTTTCGGCTTTCCTCGCACTCGCTTTGGCAGCCGAAAAGTACATTTGTTCCATTACCGGGAGGCGAGTGTCCCATGAATAACACTCCTTGGCCATCCTATGAGCTGCTCGCTGGATTGCACAACGCTTTTCTGCGTTGCAACTGATGTCAACTATCACCCGTGCCATCTCATGATAGTCATTTGCGGCAATATGGTGAACCTTATCCTTTGATTCGGGTATGCCCACAAATGACTTCTCAAATCCGACTGCTACTAATCCAGCTGCCATTGCCTCAATCGCCTTATTGAGGATTCCACAAGATTTGTCGATGGGCACTACCGCTATACCACATCCGGCATACGCGTCAGCCAACTTATCAATATATCCCCTTATGGCAATACCTCCGTGGCGCTCAGCTTGAGCACGCAACCTTGCATTTTCTGGCCCCCCTTTGCCAACGATATGGAGTCGTGCATTCGGGACTTCCTTTCGTATTAGTGGCCAGCTATGCTCTAAGAATTCCGTAACGTAGAAAAGATTGGTTCCGACGATCTGCCCCAGAAATACAATATCTGTCTTGCCGTAAGTGAGGCCTGCAATCTCGAACAATGAACTATCGACACCATTAGAAACAACGATTGGATGTAGATTGGGGTTCATTTGAAGTAAATGGTGCCTATCGCGTTCACTGACGACATGAATTACATTAAACTTCTGATATTCATTGCACTCATAGTGTCGCACCAGACCTAATTCATATGTTCTATAGAACTTTTCCCAAATGCCGTACCGTGTTGCAGATAATGCATCCCGCAAGGCCAAAGAAAGACTATCGTTAATAGAAGCCACGGTTCCGACGCCAGGCTTAACGAGATCTTGGTACTGCGTCATTGGCACCAAATCAAAATGAATAACATCAGGCTTGAAACTGTCGATGAGCTGGTGCAGCTTGACTCGAAAGCTCTTCGACGCATATCGCTCCATAAACGTCAGGGTGTGTTTCAACCCTGCTCTCAAACACAGACTATACCTATTGAGGTGCCTGACGGGCAGCCAAAAGGACATTCCATCTTGACAGAGCGCTTGGGCATGAGCGAAGTACTTCTCGGCATGCCTGGAATCACTAGTTAGAACCGCCAACGCCAACTGATGGCCGGCTTTCTGCATAAGCCGCATAGCATGATGCGATACGATTCGCACTCCGTTATCCGGAGGATAAGGAACGTCATTTGCCACGAAAAGAATTTTCATGCCTGGATTTTTTAAAGCTTTTTCTTTTTCAAAAGAAACTTAAGTGTGTAAATCTGTGCCAGCACCGCAAAATACATTTTTAATGCATTGACACCAAAATTTTCATTTAACACTTCAAATAACATGTAGATAAGAAAGGCGTACCATACAACCCCCAGAACATTCACGTTACAGGTCTCATGGTTTGTCATGGCAAAATAGCTCCACCGGTAAAATCCTCCCAGCAGAAAATAACTTCCAAAGACACCCAGAAGGCCACATGCCGTATACATTCCGCCTGGCCCAGAAGTCCCCACGCTATGCGACTGGGTTGGCTTCACTCCGTACACTGCTCTATCAATATAGACCGTGGCAGAGATATCCTTTACATACAACTTTTCAAGTAAGAATCCGTTTGTAAATGAAAGCTCTCCAAAATGCTTTATAACTTCTGCCAGTCTTGTCGTCCCTTGAGCGCGAAGGAGGATTTTCTCAATGAATTCTTCGTTCCCTTTGGTGAAGGCTGATTCACCACCAAGACGTTCTGTTCGCACTCCATTACCAAGCTGTATGATTGAGGAGCTCAGTACAATAAGTATCATCAGCCATCCCATTGAGTAGCGCTTCTGCATTTCGACCCGTTTAAATTGATACCAGAAAGGGACCGCAGCAATAATTAGTACATACAGAATGCCACCTCTCCATCCTAAAATCGCTTGAGTCACCGCCAAGCCGATGAGTAGCGACAACCCTAGAAGTGCGTGGCTGCGCTTCTGAACCAATCCTTGTGCAAGAAACCACACGGACATGACGAGAGGTCCTTGATAGAGGAGATATTGCAACACGCCTGCGTATGGTATATCGGGTTGGATGCCAGCTTCTCCAAGATGAAATGTTTTTCGAACAGCCGCTGCACCTACCAGCCCAAGCATTAGGATCGCAAACACCTTCACGGAGGTTTCTCGCATCGAACAATCCACTTCGATTATTTTTCGTATCGGATTGAATTTGGTGTTCGGGAGCAGACCACCCAACATAAACCCTACATGAGCACACGAAAGGATATACATCACTTTAGTCAGCGTCGAACTATCAAGGCCATCTAGTTGAATATACCCGCCTGCGATTAGCGGGATATTCATGCCAAACCCTGAGAATGCCACCAGTATGAATGCACCGGTCGGAGCAAGAAGATCTCTACGTGCACCCCAGAGCCCTACCGCACCTAGGAATAAATACAGAACATATGAAACAAGCAAATCATCACTGTACCCCAAACTAACAAATAGCATGAGACTAAAGATCCCCCAAACCGCCCAACCAGCAAGCAGAACATTGTTAATACCGTGCCGAAGGAGCAGGCTTGCCGGTCCCAATCGCCTTCCGGACCAATCCGGCGGCGAGAGGCTATTCAGTTCATCAACGGGGCGCAGAAGTTCTGGTGTTGTCATGTATTGTCACATTGTCACAATAAAACCCAAAGTTGGGAGCCGTATTGCCAGCAACCGTTACCGTCCCGACATATTCATTACAATTCCCCGACATATCCATGGAAAGTGGATACCTTCCACCACTCACATTTGCAGTGATTGACACGTTATGAACTCTGGCAACATGTGAAGGGTCTACCAAATCAGGATCTTTCCAGGATCCTGCAAACCTGGCAGGAAGCACTCGAATTGCAGTTGCAGCAACTTGACCGGAATCGTTGATGATTGCATTCTGCTCAACAAATACGTCCCGTGGTCCGTAAAGATATATGGCAGCACCTCGATCGATTGATCCAGCAGGATAGTACAACGTGTTTTCGCTCACGTGTATGTCGCTCGGCGCAGCATTGTTATTATCCTTGAGTGTCTCAAATCCGACATATAGCAAAGAAATGCCTGTTTCAAACTTTCCGTTCTTTGGGCTCCGTATTCTTTCATGTCGGTTCTTTACTATAGTCACTCGTTTTGAATTCGAAACGAATATGCGCCCGTCCACACTAGCCAACTCGTTGTTTTCTATTCTTATATGCTTAGAAAAGTGGACCCCTATTGGATCGTCACCGACACCTCGTATTTTGTTGTTAATGATAACGGCTCCATTGAAGTGCCCTAGTCCTATTCCTTCGCTCCCGTTACGGTCGGCGGTTGCCGTTATCACATTGTTTGTGATCGTAACGTCTTTGCGAATACAATTTGCAAAGCCATTCTTCACGATGTTGTTGTCGTTTCCAGATGACGTCGCGGAATATCCATATTCTCCCACATCAAATAGGTTGTTGTTGACCACAGCTCCTTGTGTCCGCCAAAAGAACAATATTCTTCCACCCTTGCCTCCCACTACCTTAAATAAAACCCCACTTATCTCTCCCGAGAACGGTTGCTCGAGCACATGGGGGCTGCTGATTCCGATGTTGATCAAGTACGGGGATGTATGATTATTGAATACGATAGACCCATGAAACCCACCTCCAACCAGATTGGCCCTTCCCCAAATATAGAGAGGGCCTGTGATAAGAAAGCTCTTTCCTGCTGGGACTAGACAAGTCATTCCTTGCGCAGAACACATGTCTAACATTCTTTGGAAGGCCTGCGTATCGTCCGTGATTCCATCGCCTTTCGCCCCAAAAGAGAGTGGACTTATTTTGCCATCCTGCTCGGCGAACACCTCCGTGGCACCTTGGCTCTGTACAAGTTCAAAGTGGCACCATAAAATGAAAATGACGACACCAACAACTAAAGCTTTGGTTCTGGTAACGCTATTCACGCTCTCATTCTCTACTACGCTATGCTTATCGTGGCTCATGGCTTTTTCGGTATACGAATATTCCCACACCCACAGTTCGAGTCATAAATACAACCGCACACGTACCGGCTGCTCCAATGGCGCCAAAGTTCCACATTGCGATGGGACTCAAACTGAGGCTGAGCAAAACCGCCAGTAGATCAAATAGAAACAATTGCCTGGTGTACTGATGCGCATACAAGTAACCATTCAGACCATAACCCAGTATCAGAAAGAGATGCCCCACGGCTAGATACGGAATCATGCTGGCCCCTGTGGCGTATGCTTCGCCCAACAGGTATCGGGTGATCAAGTCGCTTCCAGCAATAGTACCTACCATCAATACTAACCCGGCTGCACAGTTCATGAGCAACCACCTTTGCAATATTCCTACTTCCTCTACTCGATTATTGGTGGTCACAGCTTGGAAATATGAGGGCCGAATCGTTAGCTCAGAAACACTTTGTGCAAGCAGAAATGGACGGCTAACCAAACCAAAAATAGCGGAATAAATTCCCGATTCATGTAGCCCAACTATTGCGGCCAAAAGATAGCGATCGCTCAGGGCTCCGAACCAACCGACTAGCCCCTGAGGCATGAGAGGCAGACTATACTTCCTAACTTCATCGGTGAGGCTCGTGATTTGCCCAAGTTTCACTTCAGAGTATTCTTGGTGTGGCTTATTGTTTCCGCTCATAAAGCACAACAAGGCAGCCATAGATGCCAGGACATACGAAACCAAGATCACTTCCACATTGACCCCCATGACAAGAACAGCAACGACTGCAAGCAAGGGTCGACTCCAAGCTTCCATGATGCTCCACATTGCGTATTGCCGCTGTTGTTTTTTAGCACTTAGAAAGGCCATCTCTACGGTCCTTGCAGAATCAACAGCTACAAGGGCAGAAAGCGAGATAACCACTAGAGGAGAGCCACCGGCTATGATCACATAGGCCAATCCGCACACAAGGAGGGCAACGATGCCAAGCCCGAGCTGTTTAGCGACAGCCTTACGTACGAAATCAAACAATCCCTCCTGGATTCCAAGTAAGGCAGCCTTTCCATAGAAGAGCATCGCCCCCCGTGAATAAGGAACGCCCACGATTGTCATAGCAAGAGTCGACAGCCCGGTGTATAGGACAGCCTCCCCATAGACCTCTGGTCGAATAACTTCCGTCTGCAACCTAACTCCTACGAGAACTCCCAAGACTGCTATTATCTGGCCGCTTGCAACCCACAGGCCGCCCCTTAGCCTATCGCCTAACCTCTCACCAGGGGTTGCGTTCGCTTTTTCAGACCCTGGGTCCTGCAGTAACCATCTGGCATTTCGGTGAAGTAGCTTCTCGATCATTCGTAACGACCGGTATCCTCGCTGCTAATCACCAATGTGAGAAGAAGCCGTTACTGCTCCATGGTCAACAATTCATCGAACAGAATAGCCAATAAGAATGTCACGAATACTTCGGTACTGGCACCTGAGAAAAACACTCCCACTGATCGATATGACATTCCGGATTTCCAATGCACAACGAACACCGGTGGCAGTTGGGCAATAAGATCAGCCTTGACTCACGTGTGCCTACGGAAGGTTACTGAGATAATATTGGCGGTATGCCCACATGACAAATTAAAACGGTTTTTCTGAGAGCGGGACTTGTTCTTGGCTAATGCTTGTAAATACCTAGTAAGCCATAAACAGTGAATTAAGTCAGGTAATGCTGTGCTGGGCCGGATTTGGTGGACACCTGGTTAAGACTCACCTGATTCGTCATTCGAACTCCAGCGGAGCAGATACCTAAGGAGTTGATGGAGCCTTTTAGCAATCCTGTGAAACTCACGCCCTATGTGATCCGCCAGAATTCCCCCCCCTGTCACCCAAAGAAGCCTGAGCTGTTCGAAACGACCGGTTACCCAGCAGGCTTCACGCCCTGTGTCCAGCACCAGGGTTATTTGCTGGTCTGTTCCCATCACTCTTCCCTTAAGATGAAATCACCTTGCCAGAATCAACAGCGAATACCCCCCGAAGACTCGAGCCGTCAAGGACACACTCAGCTTGGAGCATATGTATCGAGGCACATTGGCTACAGCTTTTTTGACGGACGGATGTTCTTTGAAAAGCTCAATGGCTGGGTTAGTGTAAAACCAGTCGACAAGTTCGTGTCCTGTATCTTTCAATGTGGCCATTGCGGAATCAGCAGTAAAGTAGTGGAGATGCCCAACTGCATATCGACTTCTCATGAACGTATTTCTCAACACTGAAGAAACATGAAGATCGAGCGGGACATGGTAGACCTTGTATGCGGCCTTCTGCTTACACTTCTCCAGGAATCCCATATAGTCCGGGACATGTTCATAGACGTCAATTGCAATAAGCACATCAAACTGTTCGGCATTGCTCTCCGAAAGCAGATCTTCGCAATAGAATTGGATATTTTCCCCTTCCGCTTGTTTAGCCAATCCAATTGCTTGCGGAGAAATGTCATACCCCCTGAATTCTGTATGAGAGAGACTCTCCATCCTGGATAACTCCCGCAGAATAGCTCCGACACCACACCCAATCTCCGCGATCCTTTGAGGTTGCACATGATTCCTTGCGAGAAGTTTCCAGACTTGAGACGCTTTCCAATACGAATCCTCCGCATGCCACGTCCGAGTCACTTCTAGGTACTTTCCGCTCGTATAAATCGTGCTCATCTTCCTCCATCTTCATACTCCGCCCCTATGGTGCTCTCCGCCGCCTTGCCATCACACCGTGGTAGATACTGTTCGTCTGACATACCCTGGTGATCGCACATGGAAAAGCTGGGCACTTGCGTCGGGTTCTACGCCCGGGAGTTCAACAGACAAGGCACGTTGCATGATGGCTGTCTAAACTGAGCACCGACGGTTGCGCGCCGATTGAGTCAGAATGGTTTCATGATGATATTGGTTGCCTCAACTTGTGACAACTTAAAATCAATTTTTGACAGGTCCAGTTGGGTTAGGAGAAGGAATACACGTTGCAGATACTTAGGTAGGTTACGATGCACACATGGAATCTGAAGAGCTGCTCAAATAAACGATATCGCGGAAATGAAAAAAGAGTTAAAATGTTATCTGACCATTTTACGAACTCCACCCCGGGTCACCTCAACACTCGCTCCAAACACACCACAATCCGCTCCGCGACTTTCCCATCCCAGAGCGGCGGGATCGCCCCATTCTTCCACTGCCCGACCATCAATCGCGCGAGAGTTGACTGGTTGTTCTGGTCTATTGAGAGAGTGCTAAGGTTAGTTGAAATTTGAAGCGACTCCCCCTCTTATGATGAGATGGCGTTCGACCAAGAAAGTCATCCCATCACGTCAAGAAAGGAGTCACTTCATGAGCAGTATGGCAACCT
>Ga0268299_1004842_pt1 | contig 9989 bp, 5 predicted proteins | sample NOBtaG_FD_193484 | JGI IMG/M metagenome (GOLD analysis project Ga0268299, IMG submission 193484) | Activated sludge microbial communities from bioreactor in Nijmegen, Gelderland, Netherland - NOB reactor | ecosystem: Engineered > Bioreactor > Aerobic > Activated sludge | place: Netherlands... | reverse complement strand
ACCCGAGGCGACGGAGCACCTCCACACGGTCGGAGTCGAGTTCGAGCACCGTCGTCTCCACACCGCTCGCATTGAGCAGGCGCCCCACGCTCGACCCGAAGTCGCCGAAACCCACGATGATGACGGCATGCTCCTCCTCGGGCGTGTCCATCTCGCGTTCGGCCCCCGGCTCCGACGTGGCGCGCGGTGCGATCACCCGCTCCCAGAAGAGCAGCAGCAGCGGCGTCGCGGCCATCGACAGGGCCACCGCGGCGACGAGCAACTTGCCCACGGCGCTGGGCAGCACCGCGTTCTGCTCGGCGAACGAGAGCAGTACGAAGCAGAACTCGCCCCCCTGGGCCAGCGCCAGGGCGAACAGGAGTCCTTGGTCGTGGCTCATGCGTGCACCGCGCGCCAGCAGCCAGAGCACCAGGGCCTTCACCGCCAGCAGGCCCGCGACCAGTCCTGCCACGACGAGGAACTGCGCCCCGATGAGCGGGAAGTCGATGCTCGCCCCCACCGCGATGAAGAACAGGCCGAGCAGCAGGCCCTTGAAGGGCTCGATGTCGCTCTCGAGTTCGTGGCGGAACTCGGATGTGGCCAGCACCACGCCGCCGAGGAAGGTGCCGAGCGCCGGCGAGAGGCCGACGAGCTGCATCAGCACGGCGATGCCGATGACGAGCAGCAGCGCGGCGGCGGTGAAGGTCTCGCGCAGCCGCGCCCGCGCGATCACGCGGAACAGCGCCGGGACGAGGGAGCGTCCCACGCCCACCAGCAGGGCCACCGCGCCCAGGGTGACCAACGCACGTTGCCAGCCCGGCAAGTGCTCCGCCCACGAGGCGCCGCTCGCGTGATCGGCAGCGGCAGGGGCCAGCGCGAGGTCCGGCGTCACCGCCAGCAGCGGGAGCACGGCGAGGATGGGGATGACGGCGAGGTCCTGGAACAGCAGCACCGCGAAGCTCTTCTGTCCCGCGTCCGTCTTCATCCAGCCCTTCTCCTGCAGCGTCTGCAGGACGATGGCCGTGGACGAGAGGGCGAGGATGAGGCCGACGGCCAGCGCCTGCGACCAGGGCAGGCCGAGCGCCATCGCGATGCCACCCGCCGCCACGGTGGTGCCGAGCACCTGCAGGCCGCCGAGGCCGAGCAGGGCGCCCCGCAGTCGCCACAGCAGGGCGGGCTCGAGCTCGAGCCCGATGACGAACAGCATCATCACCACGCCGAACTCCGCCGCGTGCATGACGTCCTGCCCTTCCGCCCCCACGAAGCCGAGCACGGAAGGCCCGATCACCACGCCCGCGATGAGGTAGCCGAGCACCGAGCCCAGGCCGAAGCGCTTGGCGATGGGGACGGCGACCACCGCGGCCGCGAGGTACACCGTGGCGGACAGCAGGAATCCCTGCATCTCAGCCCTCCCCCAGGCGGCGGATGAGCGCGACGTACCCGTCGGCGGCTTCCGCGATCGCGGCGTCGGTCATCGCGTGGGTGCCGGACACGACCCAGGGTGCATTGAAGGTCATGCCGCAGAGCCGGGCGGTGGCCTCCACCGGCAACAGGAACTCGCGGAACGTGTGGCGGTTGAAGCCCTCGGGGCCGTAGGCCATGTCGCGCCCACCGGCCGTCATCGCGACCTGCAGCGCCTTGCCGCGCAGCGCGTGGCCGTGGCTGCCGTAGGCCCAGCCGTGTTCCAGCACCAGGTCCATCCACTGCTTCAGCAGCGGCGGCACCGAGTACCAATAGAACGGGTGCTGGAACACCACGACCTCGTGGGCCACGAGCAGCGCCTGTTCGCGCTTGACGTCGATGTCGTGGTCCGGGTACGCCTCGTAGAGATCGTGCAGCGTCACGCCGGGCAGGTCGCGGACGGCCCGGGCGAGCCGTCGATGCACCCGCGATTTCTCGTACGAGGGGTGGGCGAAGAGGATCAGGACGGGGCGCGGCACGCCGGAAGGTGACGGCGCACCCCGGCCTCGCGCCAGTACTGGTCTAGCGGAGGGCGCTCCCGATGGCGAAGTCGTACATGGTCACGCGCCGGAGCCGGTAGTACGCCACCCAGTAGTTCCGCAGCGCGCCGAGGTAGCCCTGCAGAGCCGCGTCCTTCTCGTTCTGCGCCTGGTAGAGGTTGTCCATCCCGATACGCCCGATCACGTAGCGGTTCTTGGCGACCTCGAAGCGCTTGGCGCCGACGGTGTCCGCCTTGGCCGCGATCGCCAGGGAGCGGCGCGCCTGCGCGAGTTGCAGCGCGGCGAAGTGCGCCTCCTGCGCCGTCTGCTCGCGTGTCTGGCGGTTGGTGTGCTGCACCCGCTGCTCGTCGAGCCGCGCGGCCTGGATGTTGGCGCTGCGTCCGCCCCACTGCACGATGGGCATCGAGACCGCGAGGCTGAAACGCTGCGCCTCGCGCAGGTCGCGGTAGACGGCGTCGACCTCACTGCCGGTCTGGTTGAAGCCCATCGACGCCTGCAGCGTGGCGCCCGGCCCGGTGCCGAACCGCGACTCCGAGATGCGCCGGTCGGCGTTCACTTCCTGCAGTTCCAGCTCAACCATGTTCGCGCGGTTACGCAGGGCCTGCGCGACCGCCTGGGCCGTGTCCGCCGCGACCTCGGGGATCTCGGAGGTGACGACCACCTCGAGCGGGGCCCCCGGCGGCAGGTTCAGCGCCAGGCGCAGCGAGGCCAAGGTGCGATCGTGCTCGAGCCGCGCCCCATCCAGCGCGACACGCGCCCGCAGCAGCGCGAGCTCACTCTGCAGCAGGTCGTTCTCGCCGATCTTGCCGACCTCGAAGCGGCCGTTGTTGAGCGTGTAGAGCGTGTCGTTCACCGCCGCGTTGGTCACGGCGTTCTCCAACCCGAGCTTCGCGTTGTAGTAGTCGAAGAAGGTGTTCGCCGTCTGGATCGCGACGTCCTCCATGGCCTCGCGATACGTCCGCTCCGCCGACTCGGCCTGCAGTTCCTGCACGCGGGAGTCCCAGCGCAGCCGGTTGGGGCGGAAGAGGTCCTGCCGGATGCCCACGTTCATCGGCGTGCTCGACCAGGTGCGGCTGGACGTCGTGCCCACCCGGTCGAGGCGCGAGAGCTGCGAACTCACCGTGAGGTCGCCGCCGAGGTACGGCAGGCGCTGGGCGAGCACCATGTTGAGCGAGGACTCGTTCTGCTCCTGCGGGCGGAACAACGTGGTGCCGTCCGGCTGCAGCACGGGGATGATGGACCGGTTGTAGGTCGGGACCTGCCCCGAGAGCGAGAGTTGCGGCAGCAGGCCCGCGCCGAACGCCCGGTCCCGCTGCCGCGCCGCGTCGCGCGTCGCCTTGGCCGCGAGCGCGGTGAGCCCCTGCGCCTGCGCGCGGTCGATGGCCTGCTGCAGCGTGTACCGCGAGGGCGCGCCCTGCGCGGCGGCCATGACGGGCGCGACCCCCGCGGCCAAGGCGACGCCAATGGCGCCGAGTCGGAAACGTCGCATCATCACTCGTACCGGAGGCAGACGACGGGATCCTGTTGCGCCGCGCGCCACGCCGGCACGATCCCGAACACGAGGCCGACGGTCAGCGAGACGCCGAACGCGACCACCACGGACAGCACCGACACCAACGTGCGGATGCCGGCGAACTTCTCGATCCCGATGCTCAGTCCCGCCCCGGTGAGGATGCCCGCGACGCCGCCCGCGACGCTGATCATGACCGCCTCGGCGAGGAACTGCGCCAGGATGTCGCGCTGCGTCGCCCCGAGCGCGCGCCGCACGCCGATCTCGCGGATGCGCTCGAGGATGCTGGCCAGCATGATGTTCATGATCCCGATGCCGCCGACGATGAGCGAGATGGAGGCGATCGCCCCCAGCACGACGTTGAAGATCGTGCGCGTGCGCTGCTCCTGCTTGAGCAGCAGTTCCGGCACGGTGATCTCGTAGTCCACCACGCCGTTGTGCCGCCGCGCGAGCATGCGCCGGATGACGTCGGCGGCCTGCGAGACGTGTTGTGCCTCGTTCACCCGCACGACGATGCGGTCGAGCTGGTTGGTGTTGCTCCGTTCCTGCTTCGTCTCCTCCGACGGCTGCTCGGAGGCGGCGCCGATGACCACGACCCCCTCCTGCCCCGCCGCGCGCGCGGCCGCCTCGATGTCGCGCTGCGTGATCTGCGCCCGGTTGCGGAAGCGGCCGAGCATGGTCTGCAGCGGCACGAACACATCCATGCCCACGTCGCGCAGGCCCAGGCGTTCGGCGTTCTCGCCCGCCACCTGGCGGTCCGCCAGCACGCCCACGACCGTGAGCCACACCTCGCCCACCTTGATCGGGCGCCCGATCGGGTCCTCGGTGGTGAAGAACCGCGTGCGCACCCCCGAGCCGATGATCGCCACGGGCCGTCCCTGCGCCATCTGCTCGGCGTTGAACGGCTTGCCGCTGGCGAGCGGCATGTTGAGCAGGCGGAAGTACGTACTGTCCACGCCGACCACCCGCCCCGACCGTCGCCGGCCCTCGCGCGTGATGTTGGAGTTCACCACCACCTCGGCGCTCACCGCGTCGAGTCCCGGGACCGTCCGCGCGATGGCGTCCGCGTCGAGGTAGGTCAGCCCGGGCGAGAACCGCTTCGGCTGCTTGCTCCCTTGCTCCTCGTCGGCATTGCCCTCCTCCTGTTCCACGTAGGGCCGGATGAGGATGTTGTTGGAGCCGAGGAGCCGCATCTGCTCGAGGATCTCGGACTCCGCGCCCTTGCCGATGGCGAGCATGGCGATGACGGAGGCGACCCCGAAGAGGATGCCGAGCGACGTGAGGCCGGCCCGCAGGCGGTTGTGCGCGACGGCCTCGAGGGCCGTGCGCGTCGCGAAGCCGACGTGCCCCGAGAATGCGGCGAAGCGCTCACGCACCGGGCGGGACCGGGCGCGCAGCCTTGGAGGTGTCGCCGCCCTTGGCCGGCAGGCCGCGGGTCGATCCCGGCAACCGCGTGGCCGCCATCGTGTTGGCGTCCGCCGGCGGCACCAGCAGCACCTCCTCACCCTCCGCGAGCCCCTTCACGATCACGACGTCGTTGTCGTTCATCGCGCCCGTCTCGACCTCCTGCTTGATCAGGCGGCCGCCGGAGCGTTTGAACACGTAGGGCACGTCCTCGATCGAGGTGACCGCCTCCAGCGGCACCGACACCACGTCCGTGAGAACCGTGGTCTCGATCGCATTGCCCGTGGTCATGCCCGGGCGCAGCGTGGTGTCCACGCCCACGAGCAGCACCTTCACCTCGAACACCTTGGCGTCGGTGTTGGGCCGCTGCTCCCCGACGTTCGCCACCTGCACCACCTTGCCGCTCAGCTTCTTGGTCGGATCGGAGTCGAGCGTGATCGCGACGGGCTGGCCCACCGCGACCTTCTTGATGTCGATCTCGTTGACGTAGGTGATCGACTCCATCTTGGTGAGGTCCGGCAGCGTGGCGACCGTGGGATCCCAGGCGCCGATCTGCGAGCCGACGGCGCGCTTCTTCCCGTTCCATTCCTTCTGGTAGATCACCATGCCCGGCGCCGGTGCGCGGATCGTGAACTCCCCCATCACCTTCTGCACGACCTCGAGCTGGTTCTTCTGGCGCTGCAGGTCCGCCCCCACCTCGCGCATCTTCGCTTGCGCCTGCTCCACCTTCGTCTTGTAGTCGAGCTTGGCCTGCGCCAGCGCACGCTCCGCCTTCTCCAGGTCGATCTCCGCCTGCCGCTTGACCGTGGGCGCCTCGTAGACCGCCTGCTCCTTGGCCAGGCGCTTCTCCTCCAGCGCCAGCTCCATCGTGCGCATGTCCTCGCGCGCCTTCGACAGGTTGAGCGTGGAATCGAGCATCGCCTGCTCGTTCACCGCCTCGGCCTTCTGCACCGCCAGCGAGGTCTCCTGCAGGCGCTGGGCGAGGGCCGAGCGATCGAGCTCGGCGACGAGGTCGCCGACCTTCACGATGGTGCCCTCGGGGACCAGCGACGCGATCTTGACCTGGAACGCCCCGGCACGCTGCATCTCCTGCGGGCCCTGGATCTGCACCGCGGAACTCGCACGCAGCTCGCCGGCCGTCGTGACCGTCACGATGAAGGGCGTCTTCTTGGCCGTCGCGGTCAGCGCGGCGCCGGCCTCCTCGGGCGGGCGGGCGAGCAACCAGGCGGTCGGGGCGCCGACGACGAGCACGGCAAGCACGATGAGCGTGCGACGGCTGAACGAGAGGGCCATACGGGGTCTCGCCGGAGGGTGGGGACTGGGCGCGTGGCGCCACCCCGGGGGATGGCACGTGCAATAGGACACCACAACCCCGGAATGGGTTGCGCCGCCGATACCCTAACCTCAGGTACACGGCGGCGCATCACCCCTGCTCGGCCCGTAATCGAGACTTAACCGAGCACGGGGCGCTCAGGGCCAGGGCAGCGGCAGCACGGCGAAGCGCGAACGCGACGCCGGGTCATCGTCCCCGTCGAAGAACCGCGCTATCTCGCGCCGCGCGGCAGCACGCAGCGCACGATCGGCCGGGGTGCCGCCGGTCTGTCCCGCGAGCCGCTGGTCGAGCTGCTCCAGGTGCAACGCCGCCACCTGGCGCACGTCGGGCAGCGCGTCCTTGTCACCCGCCCGGTCGAGCAGCGTGTTGAGGACCACCCGCTGCACCGTCCGCCGCAGCGACTGCGCATGCATGTCGTCGCTGGCGGCCACGCCCCAGGTCCGATCGACGATCGTCTGCAGCACCTCGTCGAGCGTCGGGTTCTGGGCGTCGCGCGCACGGAACAGCACCACACGCGCCAGGCGCTCGCGGTGCATGAGGTTCTCGAGCACTTCGGTCGCCAGGCCACCGGCGAGCGAGATCTCGTCGAACGCCGTGCCGGCCGCCGTGCCGATCCACTCGAGCGCGCCGTCGCCACCCGGGGGCACCGGCGGGATCATCGCCTGCACCCGCTCCGGCACCGCCAGGTTGGCCGGCTCCAGCGCGTCGAGTGCCATCGCGAGGGCCCGGCGCTGCTGCGCTGCCGGCACGATGCTCGTCGGCACCTGCCCGTCGCCGCGCATCGCGTACCGGAAATCCATCCCACCGACGTACTTGGTGAGCCCTTCAAGCGAGTAGCGGTGGTGCAGGTACACGTGCGCGAAGCGCATGTTGAGCAGGTACATCGGCTCGCCGGGCTTGATCGCGCGCTCGTCGAACCGTTCGATCGCGAGCTTGCGCACCGCGCTGGTGCGCTCGACGGCGTCGAACATCGTCTTGCCTTCCACCCAGCGCGTCACCTCGGGGATGGATCCATCCGCACCGGCGTGCTGGTCGGCCACGAAGCGCAGCCCGCGCGCGAGGCCCTCCGACACGATCTTCGCGAGGCCCGCCTCCTCCGCCTTCGCGTCCGGATACCAGGTGTAGCCGTAGCGCACCGCGAGCGAGTCCCAGCCGCCGGCGTGCGGCCGGTACGCGTTGCGCAGGTCCAACTGGCCGCGTGCGTCCACCGAGATGAGCGGGAACGGATAGTCCATCACCGACGCACGGTCCTGCGCGTGCGAGATGTAGTTGTGGGAGAAGCCGATGGTATGCCCGATCTCGTGCGCCACATGCTGGCGGCGCCGCGCCATCGCGAAGTCCTCGGCCGAGACGTTCAGTCCGGCAGCGCCGGCGGCGGGCAGCAAGCCCGCGTAGATGTTGTAGTCCACGAGCGAACGCCAGGCGTCCATGCGCACCACCGTACGCACGATTTCACCGGTCCGCGGGTCGCTGAACGACGGGCCCACCGACGGGCCCGGTCCGCTGCGGTGCACCCAGTAGATCAGGTTGTAGCGCGCATCCATGGGATCCACGCCGGCCGGCAGTTCCTTCACCTGGAACGCGTTCTTCCAGCCCGCGCCCTCGAAGACCTTGTTCCACCAGTTGCCGCCCTCGAGGAAGGCCTTGCGGTACGGCTCGGGGATGCCGGGATCGAGGTAGTACACGATCGGCGCGACCGGCTCGGTCAGCACGCCACGCTGGTACGCCGCCGGGTCCTTGGGCACCAGGCGCCAACGATTGGCGTAGCCATCGCGATACGTGCCGTCGAAACCCTGGGAGAGGTCCATGAACTGCGTGCCGAAGAGTCCCGACCGCGCGTCCCCGCGCCGCGGACGGAATCCCTCGCTCGACGGCAACGCGACCAGCGAGTGGTGCACCTCGAAGGTCGGTGCAGCGGCGTCGGGCGCGACGCGACGCAGCACGGCACCCGGGTTGTCCACCGCGAAGGTGAGCACGGCATGGATCTCGGTGTTGCGCGGGAAGGCCTTGGTGCGCGTCGCGTCGATCCAGCTGCGGTTCGCGTCCACGCGCCCGTTCCCGCCCTGCGCGCGGCGGATGCTCTCCGCGATGCCGTACGTGTCCGACAGGAAGAGCGCCGTGGCGTCGGCGGTGATGCTGCCATTGGCCTCGGCTTCGATCGGGAACGAGGCCACCACCGACGTGGGGAAGGCCTCGCTCGCCGCCGTGCGGCCGGCCTCGCTGGCGTTCACGGCGCGCACCGCGAGGTTGTCCCGGAGCATGAGCACGCGCTTGCCGCGGCGCTCGAGCCGGACGATGGCACTGCCGCCCGTCTGCCCGCGATCGAGCCCGAGGTTGGGCGCCCCGCCGCCGGTGGCGAGCACACTCTGGTGCATGAAGTCGGTGTCGAGCCGGCCCACCGGGATCTCGAGCAGGACCTTGTTGCGGTCGGCGTCCACGCGGACACCGATGAAGGAGGCCTCCTGCGCGGCCACGGCGGTCGCGCTGAGGCTTAGCGCGAGGCCGGTCGCGAGCAGGGTGGAGGCGGCCAGGGGCCGGAGGGAGCGGGACAGGGACATCGGGGCGCGGTCTGGAGTGTGGGGAACGGCAACGGACGCCATGGAACGTGCCGAAGCTGAACGCAGGGCGCCAGCGCCGCGCTGACGCTCGTCTGGCTGGCCCGCGGGAACGTGGCCTGTAAGACACCGAGGCCCGGTAGCGATCGCTCGCCACCGGGCCTCGGCACCATCCGGAACACCCGTCAGGGTGCCGGGACGAGCAGCGGCCAGAAGCTGGAGATGCTGAAATTCGTCGGTTCGACTTCGTAGTAGTGGCCACGGATGAAGTGACCGGTCGTCGGGAAGTACGGCGGCGGGTTCAGGCCCGCGCAGGCGTCGTACTGGTAGCGCTTGATGTAGCCACGGCCGTTCACCTGACCCACCGGGCCACGGTTCTGCTGGATGATGCCGCCGGTCAGGTAGAGGCAGCCGCGGGCGTTGTTCGCGCCCGCGCAGTCCTCGACGTCCTGCGGATCGATGTTGTGGTTCTCGGCGCGGAACTGGTTGAGCGCGAGCACCACGCCGTGGATGGTCTCATCCGAGCCGTTGGGTCGCCACGTGCGGTAGGGCTGTCCCGTGACGGGACGGTACGGGGCGTTCACCAGGTTGTCGGCGACGATGACGTCCGCCCCGCTGAAGATCCCCAGCATGTCGCGCACCGGCGAGTTGCAGGGGGTCGTGCCGCCGGGGTTGGTGACGTAGGTGAGGTTGTCGACGATGATGATGTTGCCGGTGGCCGCGAGCGTGACGGAGCCGCGGAACTTCCCGCTGATCGCCACCTTGCCGGTCACGTGGATGACACCCTTGAAGTTCGGGTTCAGGGCGCGCGAGATCGGCCAGAGGTACGCATTGTCCGCCGGGCGCGCGCTGGCGACGCGCGAATCCACGGTTCCGGTCCACGCGACCCAGGAGCCGAGCGAGTCCGTCGCGAGGAAGTTGCCCGCCGGCGACGTCCAGTCATTCAGGATGTTGGAGCCACCCAGGTAGCAGGTGCGCGAGGTGCCGTTCTGCGTGGCCCAGGTCGCCCGGTCCTGGGATGTGCCCGTCTGGTGGCGACGGAAGGTCCGGAACGTCGAATGCGAGCCCGTGCCGCTGGCGCTGATGTGCCCGCAGTTCCACGAGCGCGCCAAGCCGTTGGTGCCGAAGTTGCCGGTGGTGTCCGCGGTGACGTACCAGTAGTTCGAGTTGTTCGTCACGCGGTAGATCTTCATGAAGCCTTCGTCGGTGTCGGTGGAGTCGCCGTCACCGTTGAGGTCGAGCGCCAC
>Ga0268299_1004841_pt1 | contig 9991 bp, 8 predicted proteins | sample NOBtaG_FD_193484 | JGI IMG/M metagenome (GOLD analysis project Ga0268299, IMG submission 193484) | Activated sludge microbial communities from bioreactor in Nijmegen, Gelderland, Netherland - NOB reactor | ecosystem: Engineered > Bioreactor > Aerobic > Activated sludge | place: Netherlands... | reverse complement strand
CGTCGAACGTCCGCCGGAACTCGCCTGAAAGCGGCTCCTGGAACTCGCGATGCAGCATTTCGAGGGACACCGAGAACGCGTGCCCCGCGCGCATGGAGCGCGCGACGAACTCAAGGCTATCCGGGAACTGCTCCTCGAACCGGTGCATGCGCTTCCCGCGAGTACGGAGAACATAAAACACGGGCAGGAAACCGGTAAATAGACCAGCCAGGACCTGTACGGATACGTATGGCACGGGGACTACATACCGCGCCGTCAAGAAGCCGCAGAGAAAGAGCCCAAGACAGGAGTGCACCAGTCTGGCCGGGCGCCACTTGAGGCCGGCCTGTTCGAGCATGGTTTGCAGCCTGTTGGTGAGATCGAAGCGCTGCATCAGGTGCATGACCACGCGCCCGGTCGTCCTGTCCTCGCTTTGAATGAGCTGAACCGGCGAGTTCTGCTCCTTGGTTCGTTTCTTCTTCTTTTTCTCGTCCTCCGTGTTCAAGACGCGGTTCTTCATCTTGTCCACGTCGGAGTTGCGGAATGCTCTGGTTACGGCCATCCACACGCCGACCGCCACGAACCAGAAGCACAGGACGAGTAGTAGAAAATACATGGTGGCTCCTCTTCAGACTTCCAGAACTTCGTCGAAGATATCCGCCCGAAGGCGGATGCCCGCCGAGAGCAGCTTCTCGTAGAACTTCGGCCGGATGCCGGTGGCGGCAAACCGGCCGACCACCGTGCCCTCGGGAGTCAGTCCGCGCTTCTCGAATACGAAAATGTCCTGCAGCGTCACTACTTCGCCTTCCATTCCCGTCACTTCGGTAATGCTGGTGACGCGGCGCGAACCGTCGCTCAGACGAGTGGCTTGCACCAGGAGGTGAACGGCGCTGGAGATCTGCTGGCGGATGCTGACCAACTGCATGTTCGAGTTGGCGAGCGAGACCATGACTTCAAGACGCGACGTGGCGTCGCGCGGGGAGTTTGCGTGCACGGTCGTCAGCGAGCCGTCATGGCCGGTGTTCATCGCCTGGAGCATGTCGAGGGCTTCCTCGCCGCGGCACTCGCCGACGACGATGCGGTCCGGGCGCATACGCAGGCTGTTAATGAGCAGCTCGCGTTGGCGCACCGCGCCGTTCCCTTCGAGATTCGGCGGACGGGTTTCCAGACGCGCCACGTGAGGCTGCTTGAGTTGCAGTTCGGCCGCGTCCTCGATGGTGACGATCCGCTCCTTGGAATTAATGAAAGAGCTCAGCGCATTGAGCAACGTTGTCTTTCCGGCGCCCGTGCCTCCGGAGATGATGATGTTCAAGTGCGCCTTGACGGCCGCTTCGAGCAGCTCCATCATGCCCGCGGTAAGCGCACGCCTCTCGACCAGATCGGCGGGCATCAGCTTGTCCGTGCTGAAACGGCGGATGGAGAGCAGCGGACCGTCGACCGCCAGCGGCGGCACGACGGCGTTCACGCGCGATCCGTCGCTCAGACGGGCGTCCACCATCGGCGTCGATTCGTCTACGCGGCGGCCTACCTGGGACACGATCTTGTCGATGATTCGCAGTAAGTGCGAATCGTCCCGGAAAGTGACGCTCGTAAGTTCGAGAAGGCCCTTCCGCTCCACGTACACCTGCTTGGAGGTGTTCACCAGAATGTCGGAGATGGTCGGGTCCTGCAGCAGCGGCTCGAGCGGCCCGAGTCCGAAGACCTCGTCCAGGACTTCGTCGCAGATCTGCTGCTTTTCGAGCGAGCTCAGCAGCGTCTGCTCGCCGTCGATCAGCGTCATGAGGGCCTGGCGCACCTCGCTCCGGACACGCTGATTGTCGATCGTGGCGAGCGCCTCGAGGTTGATCTTGTCCAACAGCTTCCGGTGAAGCGTGAACTTCAGTTCCTGGTACTCGGGCTTGAGCGTCCCTCGCGGACGCCCCGCGTTCTTGAGTAGTCTTTGCTCCCAACTCAGGTTTTGCTGGGGCGGCAGGTTGTTGTGTTTGTCCAGTGTCGGTAGCATGTTCGATCTGTCTCGCCTTACTGTGCCGTCGATTCGTTCAATCCTGACTTTCCCCGCGCATCGATTACGCCTTCGTCAACGCGGGAGATTGGGACAGTCCCCCCATCTGCGCGCGCTTTCCGTCTCCGTTCTTTCCGCCAATCAGCTTGCCGGCCAGGGACGCTATGGACCGGCCGAGATCGCAGTCGGCAAGCAGCGGTTGCCCCAACGAAATCACCCGGTGAAGGGAGAAGTATTCGTTCGGAATGCAGGCCTGGACGTTGGAGCCGAAGATCTTCTCCAGGTCGCTCGTGGAAATGCTGTCCTTTTTGCTGAGGCGGTTGATGACCACCTTGTAGCGATCCTTGTCGAATCCGAGTTGGGAAAGAAATCCGATGGCCTTCCTGGTCAGATGCAGGCTGGCCAGATCGGCCGAGGAGATGAGAAACGCCTGATCGCATTCCGAGACCGAAAGCAACGCGGTGCGGTGGAACACCACGGGCGAGTCGATAAGGACGAAGTCGTAGAGCATCCGGGCATACTCGATGAGGTCGTGTAGCCTGCCGGGATCCACCGCGGCCGTATACGGAATCTCGGGCGCGACCAGCACGTCGACCCCACCCGTCTCCACCGTGAGCGCGGCCCAGATCGCCGGATCCATCTGGTCGGCGTTTTCGATGGCGTCCGCCGTGGAGTAGCCGGCTTGCAGCTTGAGATAAAAGCCAATGCTGCCGCCTTCCAGATCGAGATCGACCAGCAGGACGCGCTTCCCCGAAGCCTGGCGGATGGCGTGAGCGCAGTGCGTCGCCATTGTGGAACTGCCGGCTCCCGGCTTGGCGGAGGAGAAGACGTACACCTTACCCAGTTCCGCGGGCTGGCCGTCCTCCGGCTGCCGGATCCGGCGCAAGCGGGCCAGCGCTTCTTTCTGAACGGAGATATCGAACGGGTGGTAGAGAAACTCGGCCGCCCCCGCGCGCAAAACCGAGATGACCGCTCCGCTGTCGTTCTGATGATGCAGACCCACCACGAGCGCCGATGACGCCGGCCCAGAGAGCGCCTCGATGATTTCCAATGCTGTGGCCAGGTCGCTGGCCACGTCGATCACGACTACCTCCGGACGGATCTGCCGCAGCCGGATGTCCAGCGTATTGCGGGCCGGATACTCGGCGACTTCGCCCACCACTTCGAATGCCCGGGCTTCCTGTTGGCTCCGCAGGAAATGGGAGCCGAGCTCCCGGTCCGGCGAGATGAGGAAGGCCGATAAAGCCGATTCGCGTGCGTGTCTCATGGCGCTTGCTGCGATGTCCGGACTGGTCCGTCCATCCCCAAGGGGATGCTAGTGGGACTCTCCTCCCGTTTTTGGAGCTTCCGTTGCAGCGGCGGGCGCGGCGGCGGGAGCCGGGGGTTGAACCGGCGCGGCGGGTTCGGAGGTTCCAGCGGGCTGGATGGCCACAATGGCTGGATTCGCCTCCCCGGCCGGCGCGCTTTGCTTGGCGCGGAGTTTCCGAGCCTTGGCCTTCACCGGATCGGTGTTGCCCTTCTGCGAGGTCGGTTTGATCTGAACCGGCGGCAGAAACTCCTTCGGCATCACCGGAACCGGTTTGGGATCCGAGGGATTCAGCGGATCGACCATCTCAGGAGTCACCATTACGAGGAGTTCGGTCTTCGTTTTGTTCTCGTTGCGGCTCTTGAACAGCGAGCCAAGCACCGGAATGCTGGAAAGGCCCGGGATCTTGGACATTTGCTCGGTGACGCGATCGTCGATGAGTCCACCGATGACGAAGCTCTGGCCAGGGCCAAGCTCGATATTGGTTTCCATGCGCCGCGTGGCCAACGCCGGAATCGTGAAGCCGGACAGCGTAACCGCGTTAGCAAGGTCAATCGTCGAGACCTCGGGCTTGACGTACATCTTCATCGTTCCGTGCGCCGTCAACTGCGGATTAAACGTGAGCCGGATGCCGAACTCGCGGAACTGGACGGTAACCGCGCCGGAATTGGCGCCACCCTGCAGCACCGGCACCGGGAACTCGCCGCCCACCAGAAAGCTCGCTTCCTTCGCGTTGGTCGTGACCAGGTTCGGCTCGGCGATGATCTGGAGGATGCCCTCCGATTGCAGCGCGCGGATGGTCGCCCCCAGATTCAGATCCGGGCGGAACGCGAACACGTTGAGAGCATCGGTGATGCTGAACGAGCTGGTGGCGCCTTCCGACCTGCCGGGAATCCCACCGCTCAGGCTGCCCGGTGTCGGCGCCGAGAACTGTCCCGTGGAGGCCGAACCGATCGTGTCCAGCGCGCCCGTGGATAAGAGGTTCACTCCGAACGAACGCGCCACCTGGCGATTCAACTCGGCGAACTTGACCCGCAGTAGAATCTGCTTCTCCACCGCGGACGGATTGATTTGAAGGTTATTGATCACCGTCTTGGACAAGGAGGCGGCCAAGGCCGCGGCGCGGTCCGCGACGCTTTGCGAGGCCACGCTGCCCGTCAGCGTGATCGAATCCCGGGCCGACTGAATTTGAATCGAATCGTTGGGGAAGGTGTCTTTCAGGATCCGCCGGATCGGCTCCAGGTTGTGTTCGACCGAGATGTTGTAGAAGGTCCGCTGGCCTGTTTTGGACCAGACGACGATCGTGCAGATCCCGTGCGACTTGGCGTGCAGCAAAACCTCGCGCGTGGACACGGCCACCGCGTCCACCACCTCGGGATTGCTCGTGGAGATTCTGGCCACGTCGACGGGGTAGTCGATGACGATGCTCTTGCCGAGCGTGATGCGGATCTCCTCGGCGGTGGACTGTGCCTGCGCGCCGGGCGCGGCCGCCAGAAGCGTCAGTGCGGCAAGACCGCACACCGCCGTGAGCGCCGCCGGGCGGCCGGTCTGAGTTCTATTGGAGAACATTAGTTCCTCCCGACGCCGTTCTGGCGTGGATTATTCACAACCTCGACCGTCTTCGTGGTGCCCCGGATGACCACGACCTGGTCGGGAACCGGCGGCGGAGCGGGAATCGCGACAGGCGTCATAACCTGAGCCACCTCAACCGGACGCGGCCTCGGCCGGCGCACCGGCTTGGGTTCGTCCGAGTCGTCGCCGGAGGAGCCGGCGGTGCCCTTCACGTTCTTGTAGAGCGCCTGCAGCTTCTGCCCCGACGTGGTGGTGACCGTTTTGTCGGCGGAGTTTCGCAGCACAAGCTGAATCTTGGTTTCGGTGCCCGCCAGAGTCAGCACCTCGGCCTGTTCCGGGGTGACGAGCAGCGTCACCACCGGCGCGTTGATCGCCTGGCCGCGCGCGTCGGGCTGAATCGTCTGGCCCGCGCTGAGGACGGTGATGTCCTGCAGCACCGTGGTGGTCATGCTGAAGGTCTGATCTCCCGGGGGACGGCCCGTGACCAGCACGTCGACGTGCATGAAGGGCAGAACGAACCCGGCGACGCCGACCACCTCGTTCACGCGAACCGAGACGGCGCGCATGCCGACGGGAATCACGGGCGCGAGGCCCATTCCCGCGCCTCTGGCCGCAAGACGGCCATCGAGAATCGGCTCGTCGAGCAGAATGTTGCTGATCACCGGCCGGTCGATCACTTCTTCGACCTTGGCGAACGCGCCCTTGGGGAATGCGCCGGCCGGCATCTTCACGACCTTCACATCGTCAGGTTTCACGCTGATTCCCACCGACAATGGCTTGGCGGCGACGACGACGTCAACGGCGCTGTCCTGGTCTGGTTTCTTGGAACTGCCTCCGGCCCGCGCCGACATCTGGTAGAAAATACTCGACACCACCAGCGCGAAAACCAGGCTGACGCCGAGAACGGTCAAAAACCTGCGATCCATAGCGTTACCTTTCCTTGGGAATCACGTGTCCGGACTTGGGCTCCGGCTCCTCCGTTTTCGATTCCCTCGATCCTTCCCGCCGCCTTGCCGGCGGCCACTTCCGAAAATTCCTTTAGGGCCTCGCGGCCAACAACGCCAACCAGACCCCGGTGGCGATCGCGGGGGCGTACGGGATGGAGACCGCGCCTTTCGCGTCTCCCTCGCGCCGCTTCGTTCTGAGTGTGTGGACGCCGAGGACGATCAGGGCCAGCAGCCCGCCCACGACGGCGGTAAACAACGCCGCCTGCAGTAAGCGGCTGGCGCCGAGCAGGGCGCCGAAGCCGGCCATTAACTTCACGTCGCCTCCCCCCATACCGCCAAGGAGGTAGAAAACCAGAAAAACCAGGAATCCCGACACCGAGCCCAGCAAGGCCGCGCCCAAGCCGCTCCATCCGGAAGCGGCCATCTGGCAGCCGATGCCGCCCAGAAGCGCGGCGACCGGCCACAGATTCGAAATCGTACGGCGGGCCAGATCCTCGGCTACCGCTCCGCCGCCTATTACCAGGGCGACGGCGTACTCGGCGCGAGGGAGGGTGAGCCAGGCCGGGTCGAGCCAACTGTTGCCGGCGATCATGAGCGTGCCCTCTCGCGGCCGTTGACCGGCTTGCCCGTCGGGCTTTCCTGCCGCGCGGCGGGTGTCCGGCGGGACGGCTGGGGCGGCGCGCCCGCCCGTTCCACTGCGTTCTGCAGCCGCTGCAGTCCCTGCGAAACACGCGTGTCCTCGGCTGCGCCGGCGGAGGCTCCCGTCTGGCCTCCCGGTTCGGCGTCGGGACCCTGTTCCTGCCCGGCCTGAAACGGTGGACGGTCGAAGGGCGAGCCGGTGAAGCAGGTCTGGAGGGCGTATTCGATCAGCAATTGTCCCGACGGCAGGCGCCAGCCCGCGCCGTGGCCGGGCGAAGCCGACCGGGACTCCTTCCGCGCGTGCTCCGCGGAGCCCATTGGACTTCCGGCCGGTCCGGAGGCGGCGGCTGGTTCGGCGGCCGGGTGCGCCTGCGTGACTGGAGGCCGGGTTGTTCGCACGGACTTCATCGAGAGCAATCTCCCATAGAGATTTCGGACGCCACAGGGCATTCCATTAGTGCCGCCCCCATATTTTTCCCGCCGTACCGGGAGGCGCCGTCGCCGCCGCCCGCATTCCACCGGAAACTCTCTGAAAAATAAGTGCTTTCCCGTCGTCGGCCAATACCTTCCATTCCGGGTGGCGCTTGAGGAGCGAGGCCAGTGGCCACTCCGAGGGAACCAGCGCCGCCGTGAACCCATACCGGTCGATCAACCGGTCCCAATCCCAACCGCCGTGCGAGATCCGCAGGTACTCGTTGCCGACCTTCGGCCCGAAGAAGTCGCTCCGGCCATCGACGAAAACCTTCTGCGTGGGCCAGTATCGGAACAGGACATAATCGCCCCATTGGTCCGAGGTCAGCAGCCGGGAATCCCGGATCAGCGCCTCGTGCTTCTGAATCAAGTTGATCGGGAATTTCTGTTGAGGGAAGTCCCGAGGCCAGCGAACCGGCTCCTGTATGACGAGCAGCGCGGCGACGAACAGCACCGGCCAGGCGCTTGACCAGCGCATGCCCGCGTTCAGGTCGGCGGCCATCGACTGCAGGATTGCCCGCACGCTCTTCCGCCCGGCGCCGGCGCTATAGGAGTCCCACAGCCGGGTAATCTCGCAGGCCACCAGCGGACCGGCCAGCGCCGCAAACAGCGTAATGTGCCGGGCGCTGGTGAGCGACTGATGCGCCCAGAACAGGATCCACAACGGCTCCACGACTTTGCGGCGGGCGAGCAAGGCCGCCGCCGTCAGCAGGCCGGCCAGCAGAAGCAGTTCGTACTGCCGCAATCCCTCGCCGCGAAAGGTCGGGGCCTGGAACTCCTGCACCACCGTCTTGATCCAGTCCGAATTGAGGTAGGCCGCGATGTGCTGGTGCAGTCTCCAACCGTATGGGTTGATCAGCGTCGAGGCGGCGCACGCCGCGGTTAGAAGGCCATACCGGAAGGCCGCGGCGAATGTGACCCGCGCGTCGCCGATGCGCCAGTCCGCGCTCCACGCCGATTCGATCGCCGTCCCTACCGTAAGCAACCCCAGAAACGCGATCAAGGCCAGGAATCCGCCATGCAGGTTCGTCCAAGCCACCGTCAGGGGAACAAGCAGCCACACCAACCGGCCGGGATTTCGCCGGTCCGCGTCCAGAATCCAGAGGCTGACGGGCACGAACAGCAGCGTGAACACGTGCGGCCGCGCCAGATAGTGCAGCGAGCAGGCGCCCACCGTCACCAGCGCAACCAGCAGGGCGGCAATGCCATTGGCGCCGCGCCAGATCATCCACCGCAGCAGCACCCAGGCGAACAGGCCGATCGTGGCGCCGGCAAAGAGCGCGATTCCCTTCAGCCCGAACCGGTCGAACAGGAACGCGAACCAGACGTCGGAGCCCCACTCCCAGGCAAACCACGGTTCGCCCGGCCTTGAGAATGAAAACAGATCCGTATAGGGAAACCGGCCTTCGGCGAAGATCCATTGGCCGGTGCGGATGTGCCAACCCGTGTCTCCGTCGGCCAGCAGTTGCGACCAGCCATGCGGGGAGATCAGAAAAGTCCACGTCATGATGGCCACGAAGAAGCAGTCCGACAGGGAAGGCATCAGCCAGCGGACCCAACTCCGCCGCGCCGGCGTCTCGCGCGCCATGCCCATCGAGGGTGAGGCTGCGCTCACGAAACCACCTCGCGCGCGGCGTCCTGCGGGGATTCCCGCGAAGCCTCGCCCGATATGGGCGCAAGCAGCCGCGCCGCGTATTGCGCCAGTTGAACCCGGTCGCGCAATCCGGTCTTCTCGAAAATGTGCATGAGGTGCACTTTGACGGTGCCGGCCGTGATTCCCATGGCCGCCGCGATCTCGCGGTTCTTCATCCCCATCCGCACATTCGAGATCACCTCGCGTTCGCGGACGGTCAATCGCCGGGCCGTGTTCTCCGATTCGCTCAGAGGGGAGGGTTCCTTCTGTCCCGCCGCCAACTCCGCGCGCAGCGTCGACCGCAGATCCTCCGGGGAGATCTTGCGGTTGATCCAGTTGGCCGACGCCGAGCGCTCCATCTGCCGCTTGGCGACGTCGGAAACCACCATGTCCCACAGCAGCACGCGCGTCTGCGGCGATCGCGCCCGCACGGTCATCAGCAACTCCATCGTCCGGCTCAGGCCGGACATCGGAGTGGCGAGCAACAGGTCGCAAGGCTCATGCCGGAGCAGGCTCAGCGCCGATTCCAGGCTGTGAGCCACCCAGGCGACCGTGAATTCTTCGTCGCCAGACAAGGCGGCGCGGAGACCCGAGGCAAAGATCGGATCGGCTTCAAGAAAAGCGGTGCGAATGCGGCTCAAGAGAACTTCCTCTGAAGTCTCTATCGGCCGGATGTCGCTTGGAGATTAGGGGATACGCCGCAGAATACCTAGGAACATCCTTAAGACGCAGGACACGATGGTCCGGGGCGCCTACGACAGCAACGCCTCGCCCACCTTCAACACTGTCTTCTCGTCGAACCTCCGTCCCACAATTTGCGCACCAATGGGCAGCGACTCGCCGTCGAGGCCGCACGGTACCGACAGCGCCGGCAGTCCAAGCACGTTGACGGCTCGCATGAACCGCGTCGAAGCCAGGCGAACGTCCTCCTGCGCGCCGCCGATTTCGATGTGCGTCTGGCCAATCCGGGGCGCCGTCGTGGGAGTGGTAGGCGTCAGCAGGCAATCCACGTGCCGCCACACGGCTTCGAACTTCGCCATGTGAACGCGGCGCAGTCGCTGTGCGTTCACATAGTCGGTCGCGGGAAGCAGCCGGCCCTGATCGAGCAGCGCCAAAACGTCGGCGCCGAACTCACTGCGCCGGTGCAGGTACGGCTCGAGGGCGGCGGACGCTTCGCTGAGCAGGATGACACGCCCGATGGCGTTGAGCGCGGCGATGTCGCCCACGGCCACCGGAACCAGCCGTCCGCCAAGCCTCTCCGCCTTGGCTTGCAGCGACTCGACCGCGGCGGCCACGGCCGGTTGCACGCCCTCGTAGTAAAAGGATGTGGGGATGCCGATGCGGAGCCCGTCCAACGAAGGCTCCTGCGGCGGCTCATAGCGGTCCACCGGGGCGCGCGAAGAGGATTCGTCCCGTGGATCGAACCCTGCCAGCGCCTGCAG
>Ga0268299_1004840_pt1 | contig 9994 bp, 4 predicted proteins | sample NOBtaG_FD_193484 | JGI IMG/M metagenome (GOLD analysis project Ga0268299, IMG submission 193484) | Activated sludge microbial communities from bioreactor in Nijmegen, Gelderland, Netherland - NOB reactor | ecosystem: Engineered > Bioreactor > Aerobic > Activated sludge | place: Netherlands... | reverse complement strand
TCGCCTAGGCGATCGGAGGCGAAGGCGATCGAGGACCAGAGTTCGCCACGCATGTGCGGAGGGAGAGTATCGAAGACGCCTTTCTGCATCTCGGGGACCTTGTAGAGCATCTCCCGGCCATCGCGGTACATCCAACCTTTGTCCTGCTCCCTCGCCCAAAAGGCGCCGGAAACGAGAGTGCTGCCGACGATGATGTACGCGCCGGCGTTAGGGCTGCGGCCATTCCAGATTGCGGCGCGCACCTTCGCCGCGGCGGCCATCGCGTTGCCGTATGCCCCGGAGTCTCGCGCGGCCTGCGCCCTTCTCATCCCGTACATCTCGACCATATATTGCCAGGCAAGAGCAATCTCGCTGGACGGATTCTGGGCCAGTATCCGCTTGAGCTTGGCCGCGCCGCGTCCCATGGCGGCATGGTCGCCAGCGATCCATCCGGCAAAGAGATCCTCGCGGACCCACGTGCTGACGGGAATCTTCTCCGGCTTGTCCAAAGGGGCCGCGCACGCAAGAGCGGGGACGAAGAGAAAGTGTATCCAACGCGATCGGATCATGGGTTTCAGTCTAGCCCGGCGAAGTAGCCCTCTGCGTGGGCAGGGTCCCCACCCTCATTTCTCTTCGCTCTCGTTCTCGTCGGCTGGCAGATCGGGCTTGGTGAAGTCCGGCAACGCATCGCCGAACAGAAAGTGATTGAACCAGGCTAGGTTGTGCCGCATCACGGCGCGCATCGACTTTGGCTTGTTAATCCCATGGCCGAATCCTTTGTAGACGATCATCTCGACAGGCACGTTCCGGTCTTCGAGCCCCTGCCGCAGTTCGTAACCGTTGGGAATCGGAACCCGCCGGTCGAACTCGCCGTGTTGAATGAGCGTCGGTGTCGCGGCTTGCCGGATGTAGGTCATCGGCGAGGTCTTGCGGTAGATATCCGCGTCTTCCGCCGGATCGCCATTGAGGTACATGCGTGTGAATGGAGTGATGTCGGTGTTGTAGTAGTAGGTCGCCCAGTTGGAAATACCCGCGCCGACGGAAATGGCTGCGAAACGCCGGGTCGTCGTGGTGAGGAACGCCGAGATGTAGCCGCCCTGGCTCCACCCCATGCAGCCGGTTTTCTTCTCGTCTATGAAGCCCTGCTTCACCAGGTGCTCGACGCCAGACAACACGTCCCACGCGTCACCCACGCCGAGATTGCGCACGTTGAGCTGCCGGAAGGCCTCGCCATAGCCTGCGCTGCCCCGGTAGTTCACCTTCAATAGCACGGCCCCTCGCGCGGCCCACAGATCGGACGGATAGTAACGCGTGTCGATCATCGTGGGAAAATCGATGCCCGTTGGGCCGCCGTGAATAACGCACAGCAGCGGATACTTCTTCGAACGGTCGAAGCCTGCGGGCTTGACGAGAATGCCCTCGATAGGCGTTCCGTCCAGGCTCTTCCAGGCGATCACCTCTCGCGTGGCCAGCGAATAGTCCTTCGTCTGCCCGGTCATGTTCGTAAGTCTCCGCGGCGCGAATGGCTCCACGGCCGACACATGAATTTCGCTCAGACTCGTCGGCCCCAACATGGCGAACGCAATTCGCTTGCCGTCCGGCGTGAGATCGAACCCGTTGGCGATGAGCGTCGCGGGTTCCGTGAGCCGCCGGATGCGTCGCGAGTCCGGATCGAGCCGGAACAGGTGGGAGCTGGTTTTCTGAAGCGCTTGGAAGTGGATTCCCGTGGGAGCCCAGGCGATTAGCTGGGGATCTTCGTCGAACGCGTCCGTGAGCGATTGCGGTGCGCCGCCGTCCGAGTTCACGACGGCGATCCGCGAGTTCGCGTGAAAGAATTGGCGCGCGCCCATCGCGCTTCCGAACGCAATCCTCGTTCCGTCGGGAGACCACACGGGAGATGTGTCGGGTCCGGGCTGCGACACGATCTTCTTCATCACGTTCCCGTCCAGAGTCACCACATAGATGTCGGCCGTGCCGATCCGGACCAGATCCGGATTCACCGTCGCGTCGAACGCGATTCGCCTGCCGTCGGGCGACCAGGAAAACGACCGCACGGTGAGGTCGCGGCCTTTGGTGCGTTGAGTTCCGGCCACAGGCTCTTCCAGCGCCTTGGGGACTTCAATCGTCCAGAGCTGCGAGTGATTGTATTCGCGCCGGACCACTTCGTAAGGACCCAAGTGGTCCTTTCGTTTCTTGTCCGCCTTCTCGTCGGCGTCGGAGGCCGTGTAGGCGATGAACTTTCCGTCGCGCGACCACTCGTAGGCGTTCACGCCGTTCTCCGCCTTTGTGAGTTGCGCCGCCTCCCCGCCCTGCGCGGCGATGGCGTAAATCTGCCGCTTGCCGCCCCCACGTTCGGTGACGAACGTGAGCCACGCTCCGTCGGGCGACCATTGCGCCTGCGAGGCCCCCTTCTCGCCACGGGTCAACTGAAAGACCGTGCCGCCGACAGCCATCCACAGCTGGCTGACGAAAGCGTCTTGCTTCCAATCGGTGGATGTCACGGAATACACAACGCGCTCTCCGTCGGGCGAGATGCGCGCTGAGCCCGCGCTCTTCAGGCTGATCAACTGATCGATCGTCGGAGGGGCGGCCGCAGGGGCGTGCAACGCAGCGAGAAGCATGGCGATCGGAAGTCGCATGAAGACAGGATAGCTCTCAACGAAAAGAGAGGATTTCGCCGGCGCGCCGCCGCTGCGCCTTCGCTTCGGCCTTGCGCCCGCCTATGTGGTCGAGAATGCTCGCGTGCAGGTTCAGCGCCTGAGCAAGGCGGCTGTCGTTGAACGCGGGTAGCACTTCGTACACGTTAAGCGCGTGGCTGCAATGTTCCTCCGCCGACTTCCATTCGCCGGATTGGGCGTAGTGCCCGGCCAAATTGAACTGGATCGTGGCGGTGAACTCGTGCCGCGCGCCATAGGTGCGCGCCGACGCTTCGAGCGCCTCAATGAAGGCCGATTCTGCGTGCCGGCCCAGGCCCTCGGCATCGAGAATCAGGCCAAGTGAGTTCTTCGCGCGAGCGAAGCCTGGCATCAGGGGCATCGAAGCGGCGCCGGCTTGCCCGCGCGCCGGTACGGCCCATGCGCGCGCCGCCTGCTCGAACAAGGCCCGTGCGCGCGTCAATTCGCCTGCCTGCCGTAGCGCCTCGGCCAGGTTCGTTAAGCTCATCGCGATTTCGGGATGCTGCGCGGGATGGAGGTTCTGCTTGAGCGCCAGGGCACGCTCATGTACGGCCACCGAGGCCGTTGTCCGGCCGTTCAACAGCAGCGCCTCACCAAGGTTGGTCCATGTGACCGCTAAATTCTCGTCTTCTCCCAACCCGGCGCGTTCACGGCGCGCCAGGGCGTCGCGCAAGGCGGTCTCGGCTTCTCCGCCTCGCCCGATCTGAAGCAGCGCCGCCGCCATGTTGTTCATCGCGATCAAGGTGCGAGTGTGTGCTTCCCCAAATGCGGCGGTCAGCGCCCGTACGGCCTCGCCATACGCCGTAACGGCCGATTCGTAGCGCCGGGCGTCGTACAACTCCTCCGCCGTCCAGGCGGCCTGAGCCGCTGCCCGCTCGGCGGCGCCCCTGGCCGCTGGTTCGTCGACCGGCCCGGCCTCAAGCGGAGCCGCAACCAGGCACAGTAGTGGGAGATATCGCATGGCCGGAACCTTGATGCGATATACGGGGCTCCGGCCGGAATGTGAGGATCCGAAGAGGTTGCGCAACGGAACCAGGGAACCGTTGCGCGCGCGCCAACCGCTTCCGCCGCTAAATCTTCGCCAGCACTGAACGCATGTATTCGAACGACTTCTGCATGCCCGGCAACGGATCGTCGGCCTTGATCTCATACTCCAACATGCAGCCGCCCTTGTAGCTCTGCTTCTTCAGTTGGACGAAAATCTCCTTGATTGGCAGTTTGCCCTCGCCCACGGCGACCTGCGAATCGCGCGCCATCGGGTCGGCCAGATCCTTGAAGTGCATGTCGAACAGCCTCGGACCGGCCTTCGCGATAGAGCCGACGATATCCGCCCCAGTGCGCGAGGTATGGCCGATATCAATGCACAGGCCCATGCGCGGATCCATGCCCTTGATCGCGTCCAACACCGACTGGGGCGACGGAAATTCCTTGTCCTCAGGCCCGTGGTTGTGAATCGCCGCCTTGATGTTGAACTCCTTGACCAGCTTCTCCACGGCGCCTACCGTCTTCTGCGAAGGCGCGCAGACGATGGTGGGGAATCCAGCGGCCTTGGCGTACTCGAACATCGCGCGTAGTTCGGCGTCGTTGCCTTTCAGATCGATGTTGCCGCCGGAGAGGATTGTGATCCCGGCCGCCTTGAACTGCTTCTTCGCCAGGGCGAATTCTTCGGGCGCCGCCTTGTAGTCTAAATGGAAACTCTTGATGGAGACGTACGGCGCGTTGCACGCCTTGATCATCTCGATCGCCTTTTCGCGAGGGAACTTCCGGAGCGAATAGGATGCCACTCCAAGCACAAAGCCGTGTTGCGACGCGGCTGCGCGGAGCCGCGAGGCGGCAACGGTGAGAGCCGGGGCGGCGGTGGCGATGGAAAGAAAGGTTCGGCGCGTAGTCATAGCGCCTCGATTGTATCAGGGCAATGCGCCGGATAGTGCGGGACCGGACGGGAATATGCACGGGGGGCTAGCTCGCCACGCCGGGCCGCAACTCGCCTAGTTTGGCTGAAACTTGAAATCGCTCACCGCGATTTCATCCCGGCCGGGAACGAAGAACCCAAACTGACCGCCGCCGGCGTCAGCCCTTGGACCGCTTTCAAGGGGCACCCAAGTGCTCGCGCGCAGGATGCTCGTCGAGATCGAATTTCCCGTCACTGTCACCAGGAATGACATATAAAGCTTTTTGTTGGATTTGTGCGGCGTCTTGGAGACCGTAGTCTTCTTGCCGTTGACGACCTCGATGCGTTCAATGTCATCGTCGTCGACCTGGTAGAAAACGTGATTCCGTTGATCGCGGTAATCGACCACCCAGTGGACACGGCGTCCACGCAGGCTGAGCACCGTGAATGTATAGGAGCCGGTTCGCGGCCGCGTCGGCGCAAGGAAGAAGTCGCCACCCTTTCGCACATACACCTTGTCGCGAGCCTCCCAGCCGCCCGCCGATGTCCATTCACTCAGGGTGAATACAGTGGAGCCGCCCGGCGCCCCCTTCTTTTGCTGCTGGCTCTCTCTCGACAACGCAAGAGTCGCGGTCACGCTTCGGCCGCCCTGTACTCGAACCGTCTGCGACGCCGAAGCGAACCCGCGGGCTGAAGCCGACACCGTATAGTTGCCTTCGGGAAGCTGCAGCGTGGATTCGGTTACCGCGCGCTCGGCCTCGTTCTCATGTTTGATCGTTACCCTTGCGTCGGCCGGCGTCACCTCGATCTTCAGCGACCCGCTCGCGCTTTCCATCGGCGCGTCCAACTCCACCGTCTTGCCGGGAGCGAACTCCACCGTCGTCTGGAACGGACGGAACCTTTCGCGGCGCACGGCCACGGTGTGGCGGCCCGGCTCCAGGCTGCTCGCGGAAAACGTGCCGTCCGGCCTCACCGTCCCCAGCGGCCGGTTATCGAGAAACACCTCCGCGCCCGGCGAGGCATTGCGAAGTGAGAGCACCGAGGTTTGCGGTTTGGCCGATAGTTTGAAGTCGGCGCGCGCCTCTTCCCCGCGCTTCACTTCGACGGAGGTCTCGGGCGGGTCGGCCACGAAGCCCTCTTTCTCCACCCGGATCGTATACCGTTTCGGCGCGAGATAGATCAGCAGCCGCCCGCGCTGGGTAGGCCGGCGGTATTTCTGGCCGTCGACGTAAACGGTCGTGTTGTCCTCGCCAGTTGCGATTCGAAGCCCACCCACGTTGGAATCCGAGAACAGCCGCGCCAGCAGCACCGGCGCTGTCGAGGCCTCATAGGAGATTTTGTAGGGATTGCCCTGCGCCGGCGAAACGACGATTTCGTGAGGCCCAGGGTTCAGCTTCAACTCTAGCCCCTCGGCATTCACCGTCCCGATCGGCGAGCCATCGACCGATACTTGCGCGGCGTCGACGGTGGAGTAGAGGAACGCCGTGGAGCCCACGCCCGTAATCACCACCGATTTCAGCCCCGCCGTCCTCACAGGGCCGATCAATCTCGGAGCGACCGCGGGCGCCGCCTCGAACCGCATCGTCGCCCGGAATGCGCCGCTGACGAACTCCAGTTGATTCTCGCCCGGTTGCAACTCGTTCAGGTCCATGGTGCCTTGCATGGCCCCAAGCGCCTTGCCGTTCAGAGTCACCCTTCCTTCGGCCGTATCGGCGCCGAGTTGGACAAACGGCGGCAACGCCTCCAACTCAAGCCGGATCGGATCGGATGCGCCCGCCGTCACCTCCAGGTCGCGCATGGCAGTGCGGTAGCCGGGAAGCCGTGCCTCGACACGGTGGTTTCCCACGCTCAACGGTACGCTGCACTCGCCCGCACCGCACGGTTCGCCGTCGACGAAGATCTGCGCTCCCGATTGGGACGCGGTAAGAACCATCGTCTGCGTTACCGGCTCGTTCACCGGCGGCGTGGTCTTCTCGCCAAAGAAGTGCCGGTAGCCGAAGAACGCCGCCGTCCCGGCAAGGCCGAAGAACAGCACGAGCGGGATACCGACGCGCGTGATCAGCCAGCCGGCCGATTTGCCCGGCTTCGGTGGAAGTGGGCGCGCCGTTGCCGCGGCGGGCTTGACATCGATGGTCGGCGGCTGCTGCGGGTGCTTGCCGGTCGTGGCGAGTGAAGTGGGTACGGGCTGCTTCCCCGCCGCTTGAGAGCGGCCTTCGGCCTTACCGCCATGGGCCGCCGGCACGGCAGTATGCGTAGCCGAAGGCGGCCGCTGCCCCGCCTGTGCCTTGGGTTGAGGTATCGGAGTTGGCGTTTTGAGCCTCGACGGGTCGATCGCCTGCGGCGGTAGCGGTGTCGCGGCCGCCGTCGGCGCATCGTGGCTCACGCCGGGTTTGGTGGGCGCCGGACCGAAAATCTGCGTGAAGGCAAAGTCATCGCCGCCCGGTTGTCCGCCAATCGCCCCGGTGGACGGGCCGGACACGGGCGGTGGAGCCGCGGGCACGGGCGGAACCGGAGTCTTCTCTTTGGTCGCGGCGGGCTGAACTACGCTGGACTGCGTCGGCTTGGTCGACTCCCGGTTGCGAGAGAGCGATTGTTCGGCCTTACCCTTTTGCAAGGTGGCCTGCAATTGCTGGAGCCGCGTTTCGCGGCCCTGCGCCACTACCGCGAGCGCCCCGTCGAAGTCGCCGTCGCCCTGCAGCCGCCGCGCCTGCGACAGACACCAGGAAAGAAATTCGTCGCGCTTGCGGTCGGCGATCTGCGCGTCCAGCGCCTGCGCCGCCGGGTTGGCCGGTTCGAGCGCGAGGATTTCGGCCACCAACGGCTCGGCCGCCTCGGGGCTCTTCTCCATCGTGCGCTGCGCTTCCTCGATCAGCGTGTTCATCAGGACCTTGCGCAGCACCGCGCTCCTGGCGTCCAGGCTGGTCGCCTCGCGAAGAATCGGTAACGCTTCCGTGGCTGCGCCGGCCTCGATTCGCTCCCGCGCTTTGTCCAGAAGCTGGGCGGCTTGCGTGGCGTTGGCCTGCGACTTCTGAACCAGCTTGGCCATTTCGGCCAGTTCAAGGTCGTTCGGAAACTCCTTGAGCGCGCTCTCCATCGAACTCGCCGCTCGGTCGTAGTCGCCGTTCTCCAGGTGCCGGTCGATCGCCTTGATCCAATTCGCCTGGGCGTCTTCTCGCGCTTGCTGATCCCGGCGCTTCTGCAGCCGTTGAATCTCGAAGCCGAGTCCCGGATACTCCTCGTGGATGGATCGCAGAATCTGCCACTGGTCCAGCGCCTCGTTGAATTGGCCTCGTTCCTCGAAGTAGCGCGCCTTGCCGGTGATCGAGTTCACCAGGTCCCGCTTGTCCTTCACCGTGCGCAACGCGCGTTCGAAGTGCGACTCTCCCGGGTTCTGCTTGACCAGCTCTTCGAGCAGCGCCATCCGCTTGTCCAGGTCCGGTTCGGCCGCCACTCGTTGATCCGTCTCGGCGATCAACTGGCTTATCCGCTGGCGCTGCCGCTCTTCGACGTCGAACTTCAGCGATTGGAACAGCGCGTGGTTCGGGTACTTCGACATGAACTGGCGGCAAATCGCCAGCGCCCCGTCGAAGTTGTCCGCCGCAAGGTGCCGCCTCGCTTCGTCGTAGCTGTTCTTGATGTTGTCGTGCTCGGAGCGGACTTGGTTGAAGAAGTTCTGGTACGTGGTGCTGCGGCCCGTATCGGATTCCGGGACCTCTTTATCGAGATTGACCAGCACCTCGAGTTTGCTCAGCGCCGACGTCACCTCGCCGCGTTCCCAGGCCTGTTGCGCAAGTTGATAAAGCTTTGCCTTCTCTTCGCGAGTCTTGGAGACTTCCTGCTCCTTGCGGTCCACCTCGTGCAGCAACTGCAGCGCGTTGGTTTCGTTCGGCTTCAGTTGGAGGACGTTATCCAGCGCCTCACGCGCCTGGCGGAAGCTGGCGTTGGCGGCGTGCTGCTGGGCCAGTTGAATCCATTCGTCGATCTTGCGCTCACGCCGTTCGCGCTCCACCTGCGACTTCAGCGCCAGCGTATCCGGGTCCTGCGGATCCAGCTCGAGCGCTTCCTGTATCTTTCGGAGCGCGAGTGGAAATTCCTGCGCGTCCACAAACCGTCTCGCGCTTTCGAGCGCCGTGCGGATGCTCGTCTTGCGCACCGCGTGGTCCAACCGCGAGCGCAACATGCTGATTTCCTGGTCGAGGTGCCCCTCCCCCTCCAACTCGGCCAGAATTTCCCCGGCGAAAGCGTAGTCGCCGCTTTCAAAGCTGGTGCGCGCCCTCTCCAGCCGAGGCTTGATCTTCGATGTGTCGAAATATTCCAGCGCCTCGTTGCGCAGCGACTTGAGCAGCGCGTCGCCGAACTCCCGCACGTTCATGAACCGGTGGAACGGTTGCTTGGCCAGCGCCTTGTGGACTACCTGGCTCACCGCGTATGGCACTTGAGCGTTCAACTCCGAGGCTGGCGGCGGACTGGCCTTCAGAATCGCTTCCACCACCTCGGCGTCGGTGGTGCCGGTGAACGGGCGGCGCCGCGTTAACGCCTCGTAAGCCACCACCGCCAGCGCGTACTCGTCGGACAGGCGCGTCGGCGGCTTCATCTGCAACTGCTCGGGAGACAGGTAGAAAAGGGTTCCCTTCAGAGAAGTCTTCGACGCCGTCGACGCCTCGCGAGCGATGCCGAAATCGATGATCTTTACCGAGTCGTCGTCCATCACGAAGATGTTCGAAGGCTTGATGTCCCGGTGCACGAGGTCCTTTTCGTGCGCCGCGTGGATTCCCCTGGAAGCTTGTACGATCAGGTCGACGATCTTCGGCACCGTCAGCCGCGGCGAGCCTTCCTTGATCAGTTTGTCCAGCGTCACGCCCGGCAGCATCGGCATTACAAAGAACGGCTTGCGCGCGCCCTCGTGCTCGAACTCCCCGATGTCGTAGATACCGATCAGGTTGGGGTGCACCATCGCCGACAGCACGCCCCACTCCTTGTAGAACAGGTCGAGCAAGGCTGGGTTGGAGACGTCGAGGATCGTCTTGAGCGCGACGTCGCGCCTCATTACCGTATCCCAGGCCTTATAGACGACGCCCATGCCGCCCCGTCCGAGGACTTCCTTAAGCTCATAACGGTCTTGTAGATTGGTCCGGCGGGACATGTTGGTTTTGGCGCTCTTTCAGATTGTATCGGAGGGAGGCCGCCTCCGCGCTAGGGGGGAGCGAAAATCCGGCAAGAATCCCTTCGCAGGGATCGTCTCGGCCGATGTGTCAATTCCGTGGCCTAAGGCTTGTATCCTTGGCCCTTCAGATCCTCGGCGTCTTTCGGCGCGTCGGGATCGGTAGGTTCGTCGGGCATCGCCGGCAACGCCATGCCGCCCGAGTTGATCCTCACCAGCGTTCCCATCAGCGTTGCCCCGGAGGCGTCTAGAACGAGCGTGCCGCCCCCGCCCTTCAGCGAGATCGTC
>Ga0268299_1004837_pt1 | contig 9998 bp, 6 predicted proteins | sample NOBtaG_FD_193484 | JGI IMG/M metagenome (GOLD analysis project Ga0268299, IMG submission 193484) | Activated sludge microbial communities from bioreactor in Nijmegen, Gelderland, Netherland - NOB reactor | ecosystem: Engineered > Bioreactor > Aerobic > Activated sludge | place: Netherlands... | reverse complement strand
GTCGCCGGGCAGGTGGATGAAAATGAGGCGGGGCAGGGGCTTGCCGCCCCGAATGTATTCGCGGTCGACTTCGTTGATGAACTGGTTGGCCCGGAACTGATCGGGGATGTTCATGTTGTAACCGGGGTAGTCGAACGAGCTGTTGCGGTAGAGCGGCGCTGGCATGGGCATGTTGGTGAGAAAGCGGGCGCCGGTGGGTTTCAGGCCCTTACCTTCATTAACCCCGGCCAGTTCGAAGCCTTCGCCGTAGTTGCGGAAGGGAATGTTGTGGCGTTCGAGATGATGCCACAGTGCGCCGGCTTCCAACTGCTCTTCGGGGTGTACGGAAGAGTTCGACTGGGCGAAGAGGAGACGGCCGGGCGCGGCGCCGGGATCATCGGGCGGCGGGAAGCGGAAGTCCTTCTGTCCCCCGTAGGCGGCCATGAGCGTGGACTCGGTCCATGCATTCGGATATGAGCCAACGATCCAGTGGTGGCCGTCGACGGAGACTTCGGAGTCGGCATAGAAGTTGTCGGAGAAGGCGTAGCGTTCGGCCAGCGCATGGTGGTTGGGCGTGATGTTGACGAAGCGAAGGCCAAGGCGCTGGCGCAATTCGCTCTTCGGCTGCACGATGACGCCGCGCTTGCCGAAGCGGGCGAGCGGCGGAAGGGCCTCGACGGGTCCGTTCGAGGCGGTTTCAACGTCGCCGAAGACTTCGTCGAATGTGCGATTCTCCTTCACGATGACGACAACGTGATCCAGGCTTTCGGGAAGCGGAGCGGCGGTTTCGCGCGAGGGGAGAAACCCATTGTTCGCCCACACGCGGCGAGTGAGTTCGGGGAGTTCGTCGGGTCCGGGCAGCGGGGCAATGGAGACGGCGCCGCGGCGGAGTTCTCCCTGAAAGCTGCCCGTGACGGGACCCTGGCGCGAGGCGTTGGGACCGGAGCCGTGGCCCTTGGCGCTGGCGGAGAAGAGACGTCCGTCGCGCGTGGTGGCGCGGGTGGGAAACCAGGCGGCGGGGATGTGGCCGAGGACGGCCAGGGAACGGGCGTCGATAACGGCGATCGCGTTGATGCCCGCTTCGGAGACGAGAATCCAGTTATTCGTGGGCTCGTGGTGAAGGCCGATGGGAAGCATACCGCGCAGGGACTCGAGACCGGGCGCGCGGAGTTCGATGTCGCGTTCAAGCTGGAGCGTGCGGGCGTCGATCACCGAAACAGAATCCTGATTCGCGTTTGAAACAAAAACACGGTCTTGCGTGGCGACGACGCCGGACGGGCTCGATCCGCCGTGGATCGCTCCTCCAAACGGCTTGCCGGTTCGGACGAGGCTCAACAGTTTGGGCGCGGAGGGGTTCTCCACATCGACGATCGCGAGCGAATTCGATTCGCGCACGTTTGGATCGCCCAGGCCGGGCACGTCCACCATGCCGGCTTCGGTCTGGCGGCGGGCGCCGTCGCGAGCCTCGGACGAGGGGAAGCCGAACGCGGGAACCGGCAGGCCGGTCTCCTTGGCGCGCTTGGGATCGGCCCCTGGAACGACCTTGTACTCGAACATTCCGGCATGCGTGACAAAGACGCGCCGCATGTCGGGTGAGAGGGCGATGGCGAAGGGGAGCCGGCCGGTGCGCAAGCTGGCGGCGATGCGTTTCTTGCGGGTGTCGATGACAGCGAGGCGGAAATTGGCCTGGTCGAGAACGTAGAGCAGGCCGCGGCGAGCGTCGAAGGCGAGGTCGCCTGTATAGGAGTTCTGGAATCCGCCGGTGTTGAGGTCGTAGATCTGTTTTAGGGAGCCGGAGCGGGGATCGACAAGGCGGACGCGGCCTGAGTTGCCCTCGCTCGCATAAATCTCCCGGTTCCCGGCGAAGGCGAGTCCCTGAAAGACACTTCGCCAGTCGCCGTCGTCATCGTCCGCGGGAGCTTGGCCGCTGCCGCCCGCGCTAAGCGTCGAAGTGCGCCAGCCGGCGCCGTCGCGCTGAAGGACGGTGAGGGAGTAGCGATTGGGGCCGCCGTCGGCTGTGACGAGGGTTTCTCCATTGGGACTCAGAGCGAGTCCAAAGGGTCCGGGACCGGTGGGATACTGCTGTCCGAGCGGCGTGATGACGCGGCCTCCGGGGAGCACGCTCTCGGCGCCGGGCCGGCGGACAGCGGGGCGGTCGCCGGCGGGCGGGCGGAACTCGGCGGCGAGGGCGCAGAGGCAGGCGAGTAGGCAAGCGAGGGCGGGAAGGAGTTTCGACTCGCGCCGGTGCATCACGATAATGGTATCCGCTTGGGCGGACCGAATGCGCGGGCTTGGCGAGCAGGCGACTAGCCGACGAACGAATTAGTTCAGAAATTCGCCGCAGGCCGCTCGTACGGGGTCTTTAAGTATTTCGCAGCCTCTTCCTGGGCGCCTTGGGTGTTGTCCTTGGTGCGGATGGCGAGGTTGTATTCGTTGACGGCACGTTCGCGCTGGCCGGTGATGTCGAAGATCTTGCCGAGGTTGATGTGGGTCCAGACTTCGATCCACTTGGGGTCGAGGTCGCCGTCGAGGGCGGAGCGGAACTCGTTCGCGGCCGACTGATAGTTGCGCTGGAGGAAGAACAACTCGGCCACGCGGTAGTGCGCCAGCGACGAGTTCTTGTTCGTGTCGAGCGCTTTCTGATATTCCTTAAGGGCGTCGCCGAACTCGCTGATTTCGGCGAACATCTCGCCGCGCCGGATGGCGACGGCCACGCGCATCGGGTCCGAGTAACGGAGCACGCGGGCGGTGGGATCGGCGGTGACCTTTTTGGGGCGGCCGAATGTTTCGACCACGAACTCACTCTGCTGGCCGACGACTTCGACGGTCTTGTACTCGGGATTGCCCTCGGTTTCGATCATGAGTTCGACCGGCATGCGAAACGTATCCAAGTCCTGCGCCACCTTGCCCATAATGCGAAAGCCCTTCGAGGTGCGAAAGACCGTGTAGTCGAGCTTGAACTCGGGGGCGCCGGTGGACTCGATCCACTGAATGAAGAACCCTTTGAGATCGCGTTGTCCGATCTGTTCTGAGGCCTTTTGCAGGTCGGCCGTGGTGACTGCCTTCCAGGCAAACGAGGCCGGGAACTCCTTGATCAGCTTTTTGAACGCTTCGTCGCCGATGGAGAAGCGCAGCATCGACAGCACGGCCGTTCCCTTCGCCGATGTGACAGCCCAGTACTCGGGAGAGTAATCCTCAAGGCGCGAGGACTGCGAAATCGGAGGGTCGCTCACGGTGAGCGCCTCAACATAGACATCCTTCATTTCGGCCTGCACGGACTCCGGCCCGGAGGCCTGCTCGATCTCGAGCAACTCGGCGTAACGAGCCATGGAGTGCATGATCCAGATGTGATTGCGCGTTGCCGGATAGACCATGTTGCCCCACCATTGGCGGGCGGCCTGGTTGGCGATGAGCCGCGGATTGACTTCCTTGCCAATGGCCTTGGTGGAGAGGAAGATGATGCCCGGAGCGGCGTAACCATTCGGTGTGTTCGCGTCAGTCTCCACGAGCGTCAGCGCGGCGCTCGGCGGAAGACCGAACAGCGCGGTTAGCTCCACCATCTGCTTGCCGGCCTCTTCGCCGTAAATGCGGGCCATGGCGGCCGACTCTCCCCGGAAGTAGACTCGCTGCGAAGCGCCGCCCGCGGGAACGACCACGGGATCGGCCGTAACTACGGCGAGGCTCGCCGGAAACGAGGGGCGCGTGAAGTCGAACTGATAGATAGTGCGGCCCGCCGCCGTCTCTTTCGTGTCGAGCCCAGGGGCAACCACTTTGAAGCCGTCGGGCACGGAGATCCGCAGAAGCGCGGCGAAGGCGTCAGCGGTGTAGTCATTCGTGGGAATCCACCGCGCCGGGTACATCAGATAGGCGTAGTCGTTCTGAATCGACGCGAAGCGGATGCCATAGATGGGCGATTCTTCCTGACCGGTGAGCCGGCCGTCGTAGGTGAAGAGGATCGTCTCGGGCTTGCCTTTGGTGAGCGGCTCGGGAAAGGAGACGCGGACGGTGAAGTCGGAGGCGTTACGGCTCTGCTGAAGATCGCGGCCGGTGGAGTCGGTTACCCGGGTAACGGTGAGGGCGTTGTGGAGTTCGAAAACGGCGGAGGACATTCGGTCTTCCAACGGCTCGAAGCGAACGGCGACGGTAGCGGAGAGAGACTGGGTGCGTGGGTTGATGTCGGCCTCGACTCGGTAGTGCTGGACATCGATGCGCGGGCGGCGGTCCTGCGCCTGCGCGGCGCCGACGGCCGCGACGAAGGCGGCAAGCGCCCACAGGCGCCGGTTGATTCCTCGATTCGCTCTCACGTGCATTCCCTTTTCCTTACTATGCGCTGCCTGCCTGTACGCGGCCCGCGATCAACCTGGCCGCGAGCTCCAGTGGATCGCCGCCAGTATCGAGACTGGCCGAAACGCGTGCAAGCCGTTCGCGCATTTGACTCGCCTCACCGGGATTCTCCAACAATCGTAGAGCCTCGCGCGCCAGATTCTCCGCTGTCATTTCATTTTGAATCAGTTCCGGCACAACGCGCTCTTGGGCAATCAAATTCACCATCGTAAAAAAGGGAACATCCACCAGGAACCGGCCCATCCACCAGCTCATCCCAGTGACTCGATAGTAGGTCACCATGGGAGTGCCGAGAAGCGCCGCCTCCATGGTGACTGTGCCGCTAGCGGCAAGCACCAGATCGGCATGCGCGATGGCATCCCAGGTTTCCCCTTCCACTACGCGGGGGACCGTTTCTGCGCCTGGTCCGGAGGGGTTCTCCTTGTTTAGTTTGATGGACGCCGCGCGAAAGGGTTGCGTAAAAAAGAGTTGGCCGAAACGGGAAGCGGCCTCGGGCGGGGCGGCGAGGAGAAATGCGCTGGGGCGGCGCGACTGGATGAGCGGCAATGTTCGGGCGAGAACGGGAAGGTGGCGTCCGATTTCCCCACGGCGGCTGCCGGGCAAAAGCGTCACGAGAGGACGATCCTCGGGAAGGCCATGGCGGGCGAAGAACTCCTCGCGGCCGACTGTGGGCTTCACGATGCGCTTCAGCGGATGACCGATGTAGTGAACAGGCACCTGGTGGCGGCGGAAGAACGGATCCTCAAACGGAAAGATGCAGTAAAGCGCCTCGATATTCCTGCGCATGGCCTTCACCCGGCTCTTTCGCCACGCCCACGCTTGCGGAGCGATCAGATAGTGAACCGGAATTCCACGGCGCTTCAATTGAGCCGCGACACGCAGGTGAAAATCGGGCGAATCTGTCACGATGGCGAGCGCTGGACGGCGGCGCGCGGCCTCACGAATCAGTTTCCGGTATTCGCCATATATTTCCGGGATGTGGCGAACGACCTCGATCAGCCCCACGACTCCTAGCTTGGCGGCATCGATGACGGGCTCAACACCGGCGGCCTGCATCCGCGGCCCGGCGCAGCCGAAAAACCGGGCCTCCGGAACAAGAACTTTCAGATGCTTGACCAGCGTGGAGGCGTAGAGATCGCCGGAGGCTTCTCCGGCTGAGACGAGGATTTCGATGGGGCCTCCGGGCACTGGCAGCTAGAATAGCAAGCTGAAAAGGCCGCGACGCGAGACCGCGATGCTAGAATGGAGGCGACGTAATGCCCCCACAGAATGACCTCGTCCGGATCACGCCGGATGAGTTCCTAGTGCGGATCAAGTCCGACCTGATCCCGCTGGACTCCCAGTTTTCCTATTTCCTCGCCGGTTCCTCGTTTACCGAGGACGACCTGAAAGAGTATCTGAACGACCCGGTGTCGGCCCTGCCGGCCGGGTTTGCGAAGCTGCTGCCAAAGGTGAGCCTGCTGCTGGTGCCGTATCTCGAGACCGGGGCTGCGCGGATGAAGGCCGAGGCCGCTCCGAAGAATGGGAACAACGGCGACGCCAAGCCGCGCACACGGGAGCGCAAGGCCGATCAGCCGGCCAAGACGAGCGGCCAGGCGGAGCCGGAGGGCGTGCAAATTCTATTCGACCGGCCGGCCGACGGACGTTCGATTCCGTGGGCGAGCCTGCGGCTGGATGGAAGCGTATTGCTGTTGTTCGGCGTCGAGGATCTCGAGGTCGCCGACTATCACTATCACCTTTACCACGAGCTCGCGCGCATCGCGGTCGATCGCTTGGACGAGGAGCGGCTGCGCGATTTCAACGGCATGTTGCGCGAGGAACTGATCAACCACGTCAACGGCGAGGTGGATGATCAGAGCTGGACGCTAAAGCAGGCCCTGCGGCGGCGGCAGACGAACATGAAGCGCGAGACGAAGGGATTCCTCGAATACGCGCGGGAATCGTTTATCGACACGCTCACGCTCTACTTGCATGGCATCTGTTGCGATATCGACGTGGAGACCGGGCCGAGGCAACTGCCCAGCCGGTATCTGCGCAAGCGGTTGGAGTTGATCGAAGACCTGTTTCCGCCGCCGTCCGGGTATGCGTTGTTCCCGGAGGACATCGAAGCCGCCGAAGAGGCGGCCGAGGCCGCGAACGGGCGCACGAAGAGCGACGCCAATGGCGGCGAGTAAAGAGTATCTCGACTTCCTCACCGAACAGTTGGCGCCGTTGGGCAAGCTGACCGCGCGCGCGATGATGGGCGGCCACTGCCTCTATCTGGATGGCGTGGTGTTCGCGCTTGTGGCCAACAATACTCTGTACCTCAAGGTGGACGCCGAAAGTCGCGGACGATTCGAAGCGCGCGGCCTAGAGGCGTTCCGGCCGTTTCCCGATCAGGAATCGGTGATGTCCTATCATCTGGCGCCGCCGGAGTTCTTCGACAATCAGGACGCGGCGATCGAGTGGGGCCGGATGGCTCTGGAGGCAGGCCGTCGCGCGCAAGCCAAGCGCAAGCCGAAGGGGAAGAAGCGGACGGCGAGGAAGTAGCGTCACGGGTCCGGTGAGGGCGTACTCTGGAGTGTGGTCACCGACCTGGCTGAAGTATTCCGGCTCGGATCCGCAAAGGCGGAAGAGAACCTTGCGTTCCGCCGCTATCTCAGCGCACACCACCATCCGGACAAGCCGTTTCAGATTCTCGCAGGCGAGGTGCGGCGCCAAGTGGACTGCAAAACCTGCGCGAACTGCTGCCGCCATTCGGTAGTGAGCGTGGCTGCGCCGGAGATCGAGGCGATCGCAAAGTATTTGGGCATGGCGCCGGAGGACGTGGTCCGGCTTTACACAACAGCCGACCCTTCCGCTCCGGCGTTGCGGAACCTGAGCACATCGGAGGCCGGCTGTGTCTTTCTCGATGGCAACCTTTGCATGATTCACGAGGCGCGGCCCAAGGCCTGCCGGAACTTCCCCTGTGTGGACATGGGGAGCCATTCGCTGGGCAGCCGTCCCTCCTCGATCGCGCGATGGGCGGCGCTTTGCCCGATCGTCTACAACTCGCTTGAAGGGTACAAGCGCGTTACGGGTTACCATCCGCCCACTCGCGCCCGGGAGATCGAGGCCGGGGGCGAGTCTCGATAGCAAGGCGCTACGCGATCCCGTTCTCGTCCGGTTCCCCCTCCGCTCTGGTAATGAGCACCTTATCGATGCGCTTTCCGTCGAGGGCGGCGACCACGACGCTCCAAGGCCCAATCACAAACCGGTCGCCCTCATTGGGAATGCGGTTCAGCGTCGCGAGCACGAGTCCGGCGGCGGTGTGGAAGCCCCGGATGCCGGAGGGCGGCTCTTTCAGGCCAAGGAGGTCGAGCAGATCGCGAACCGGCATGGCGCCATCCGCGAGCCACGACCCATCGTCCTGGAGAATCGCCTGAGGGCGTGACTTGCCACCCGCCGCGCCGAGGTCGCCCACGACCGCCTGCACGAGGTCGGTCAGAGTAAGTATGCCTTCCACTCCGCCGTGTTCGTCGATAACGAACGCCAGATGCTCGCGAGAGCTCTGAAACATCTCGAGCGCCTTCAGGGCGGGCGTGGCCTCGGGGAAGTAGATAGGTTTACGCAAACGGAGGGCGAGATCCACTTGGCCTTCCCGGCGGATCGCGCCGAGGATGTCCTTCACGTGCACGATCCCCATGAGGCGGTCCAGTTCACCGCGAGCGACGGGGAATATCGTGTATACGCTCTCCAGCACCTTCCGTTCGTTGACCGCCCAGTCGTCGTCCAGGTTGAGCCAGATAACGTTCATGCGCGACGTCATGAGTTCGGAGACGGTGCGGTCACCGAGCCGGAACACGCCCTCCACCATTCCCTGTTCGGCTTCGGCGAATGTCCCGTGTTCCGCACCCTGAGCGATGAGCACCTTAATCTCCTCTTCGGTGACGGGGGCTTCATTCGGCGACTTGCCTGGAATCAGGAACATCACCGCGCGCGTCGAGAGGGTGAGCAGCGAAACGATGGGCGAGCCTACGCGGGCCAGCGCGCGCATCGGCTGGGCGATAAGCGAAGCGATCGCTTCGGGGTGACTCAAGGCTAGGTTCTTGGGAACCAACTCGCCGAGGATCAGCGAGAGATAGGTGATGACGAGAACGACGAGGGTGATAGCAGCGGACTCGCCGTGCGGAGAAATCAGAGGGAACTGGTTCAAGTAGACGGCCAACTTTTCGGCGAGCGTGGCGCCGCCAAATGCGCCGGCCAGAGTGCCAATCGTCGTGATGCCGATCTGGACGGTCGAGAGAAAGTCGTTGGGGTTGGCCGCGAGATCGAGCGCGACCGCTGCGCCCTTGCTGCCTCCCATGGCGCGCTGCCGCAAACGGGCTTTCCGCGAAGACACGACCGCCATTTCCGCCATGGAGAACAATCCGTTGGCCAAAATCAAGAGAAGGAGGAGGGTGAGTTCAAGCGTAGTGGAGCCCATGGTATTGGCGAACCTTCATTCTGACAGCGATTCATAGCGCAGGCCTGCCGGAGGGGCGGGCGAAAGATCGAGAGGACAGGGCAGGACGAGCCGGCGCCAAGTACTATCGCGGGAAGAACACGAAGCTCGTTCTCTCGGGCTTTTGCCTGAAATGTGGCGTAGAGCCGGCTGACGTACTCCTTACCAGGACCATTTCTGCCGATGGTGGGGACGCGTGCCGAATAGCAGCCCAGCCGCCGTGTCCGTCTTGGCCGTGTGCCTCGCCGGTATGGCGTTGGCTCAGGAAGTCGACCCCGCCGGGCAAGAGGATGCGGTCCAGCCGCGCAAAGTCACCCTTCGCGTATGGACGAACAAGGCCAGTGCCGATGTGTGGGTCGAGACGCAAGGGATGGGCACTGGGGTGGCGGCGAAACTGTCGGAATTGATACCGGCGGGCGTGGGCACCGACCTTACAGGCTGCCGATGGGAGCCGCTCGTGATCGACGACGAGGAGGCGGGCGGACGGTGCCGCGATCTCTTGCGGCCCGCGCACGATGTGGCGACCGTTCGGTTAAGGCTGGCGGGACTGGTGCGGGAGTTCCATCGGAGCGTGGGCGAACGCGTGGTGGTGGACTTGTTGGTCAACGCGGACACGGTGGAAGCGCCGCAAGGGTGGGTGGCGGACCGCCAGGAGGAATGGCGAGGCCGGCGGGTGTGGTTCATTTCCCGGAATGTAGGCGAGTTGCCGCCGGAGGTGCCGTTGCGCGCCGTGCGGGCGGCACCGGCTGCGCGGGTGCTGGCGCCTCTGTTCGCGGTCCTGTTCGTTCCCGGGCTGATCGCCTACGCGGTGCGGTTGCGGGCCGGGGCCGCGCGGGCCGATCAGAAGGTGAACTGGCTCGTATGGATGAACTGGATTTTGCTGGGCTCGTGGCTTTACTGGATTTCCGCATTGAACGTGGCCGACCTGGTCTCGCTGGCGGCGCGAGTGGGCGCCGCTCAGTCGGGCGCGATGGCGGCGGCGTTCGTGATGGCCGTGGGCATCGCTGTTTACGCCACGCCACCGCTGCTGGCTATCGCGGCGTGCTTGACCGCGATGGCGCCACTGCTATCGGCCACGCGCGAACATTTTCGCCGCGTCCTGGCGCGGCAGGTGGTGGCCGAGGCATCGATTATCGTGCCGCTAGCGATCTTTCTGGTCGGGCTCGGGCTAGGCGAGGAGGAGTTACGGCTGACGCCGGTGGACCCCGTAGTA
>Ga0268299_1004836_pt1 | contig 10002 bp, 9 predicted proteins | sample NOBtaG_FD_193484 | JGI IMG/M metagenome (GOLD analysis project Ga0268299, IMG submission 193484) | Activated sludge microbial communities from bioreactor in Nijmegen, Gelderland, Netherland - NOB reactor | ecosystem: Engineered > Bioreactor > Aerobic > Activated sludge | place: Netherlands... | reverse complement strand
CGTCGACAATGCCTTGGCGTATCAGGAGATCCACACGCTCAAAGATCGGTTGACCGAGGAAAAGTTATATCTGGAAGAGGAAATCCGAGTGGAGCATGGCTTCGACGATATCATAGGCGAGAGCCGCGTGTTGAAGCAGCTCTTGGGACAAGTCGAAATCGTGGCGCCGACCGACGCGACGGTGCTGATCCTGGGTGAAACCGGAACCGGGAAGGAACTGATTGCCAGGGCGATTCATCGCCTGAGCGGGCGGCACACCCGCACGTTCGTCAAACTCAATTGCGCCGCGATTCCCACCGGGCTGCTGGAAAGCGAGTTGTTCGGTCATGAACGGGGCGCCTTCACCGGGGCCATCGCTCAGAAGGTCGGCCGCTTCGAACTGGCCCATGGCGGGACGATCTTCCTGGATGAGGTGGGCGAGATTCCGCTGGAGTTACAGTCCAAGCTGCTCCGTGTATTGCAAGAGCAGGAATTCGAACGGCTCGGCAGTACACGCACCGTCCATGTGGATATCCGACTGATCGCGGCGACCAACCGCGATCTGGCGACGCTGGTGGACGAACAGCGATTTCGCGGCGACCTCTATTACCGGTTGAACGTGTTTCCCCTCACGTTGCCGCCGCTCCGCGAGCGTCGCGAGGACATCCCCATGCTTGTGCGGTACTTTGCGCAGCATTATGCCGCGCGCATGAAAAAGAGCATTGAGTCGATCCCCGCTCCGACCCTGGAAGCCCTGTCCCGGTATCGCTGGCCCGGCAACATTCGAGAATTGGAGAATCTGGTCGAGCGGGCCGTCATTCTGAGCCAGGGGACGCAATTGCGCGTGCCGCTGCAGGAACTGAGGCTGGCGGAACCGGAGCGCGCGGCGGCGTCCCCTACCTTGCAGGATGCGGAACGCGCGCAGATTCTTCGTGTCCTGCGAGAGACGAAGTGGACGATCGGCGGCCCGGAGGGAGCGGCGGCTCGCTTGGGCTTGAAGCGCACCACCCTCACGTCCAAACTCAAGAAGCTCGGTCTCTCGCGCCCGAGAGAATAATCGTTCAATGCCCCTACCGTCCGGTCTGGATTCCTGATTCAATGTGAAAGGAGGAAGTCCTGCGAATCTCACCGTATTCACCAAGGAGGGCAGCATGAAGTTGCAGCACACGGTTCGAGTGGCGATCGGGGCGTTGGTCATTGCCGGGGCGCTGGTCGGTGCCGGGTGCCACCGACACCATACGCCGGCGGAGCGAGCGGATTGGATGACGAGCAAGATCGCCAAACACTTGGACCTTGACGATCAGCAGAAGGCGAAGCTGATGGCCGTCAGAGACGAAATGGTGGCGGCTCGTGGCGAATCGCAACAGGAACACAAGGCGATCATGGAGGACGTGATCGCTCAGGTAAAGGGCGACCGGCTGGATCAGGCCAAGTTGGCACAACTGATGGATCGGCACCAGGCCGAGCAGAAGCGCGTCATGCAGCGCGTGTTGCCGAAGCTGACGGAGTGGCATGCGACGCTCCGACCGGAACAGAAGGCGGAAGCCGTGGAGCATATCCGCAAGTGGATGGAGCGTTACGGAGACCACTGATTCGTGAGCCCTCGGACCCCGACGATTGCCGCGGCCGTCCTCGCATCGGTGTTGATCGCCGGATATGTGATCCTCGATCGGCTGGTGTGGCAGGACGGCCTCCCGGAGGGACTGATCCAGGCCAATGGACGGATCGAAGGCGACCATGTCACCGTGGCCAGCAAGTTCCCGGGGCGCGTCGTACACCTGGCTGCGCGCGAAGGGGCGGAGGTCGTCAACGGCACGGTGCTGATCCGGCTTGACGATGCCCAGACCAAGGCCAAGGTCGACCAAGCCTCGCGGCTCGTCGAGAGCTTGATGTCGCAGGTGGAGGCGGCCCATACGGCACTCGCGGTACTCAATCTCGAAGTGCCTCTCAGCATCGAAGCGGCGGACGCCAGAGTCGCCAGCGCGCGCGCCCTCATCCGAAAAGCCAACGCCGTCGAATATGAAGCCCGCCGCGACGCCGAGCGTGTGCGCTCCCTGCTTCCCGAGCAGGCCGTGTCGCAGCAGCATGTGGATCAGGCGGATGCGCGCTGGAAAGTCGCGGTCACGGACATTGCGGTGGCGCGGGCCGCCTTCGATCAAGCCGGGAAGGAACTCGCCCAGGCCGAATTGGGGCGGGAGCGAATTCGATCGAAGGAAGCGGAGGTCGCGGCGCTCGAACGGCAGCGTGACCAAGCGGATGCGGTGCTCGCGGAAGCCCGCAGCGTGCTCGACGATCTCACGATCGTGGCTCCGACGAACGGCACGGTGACGACGCGCATGGTGGACGTCGGCGAAGTCGTGGCGACCGGCGCACCCCTGCTCGAACTGGTGGACCTCGATCACCTCTATGTGCAGGTCTATGTCCCGGAGCGCCAAGTCGGCAAGGTCCGCCTCGACCTGCCCGCCCGCATCCACTCGGATGCCTTTCCCGACGAACCCTTCGAGGCGACGGTCCGCTACATTGCCTCGAAAGCGGAATTCACTCCAAAAGAAGTCCAAACACCCGACGAACGCGTCAAGCTGATCTATGCCGTCCGACTCTATCTCACCGCGAATCCGAATCATCGACTGACACCGGGTCTTCCGGCGGATGCGGTGATTCGCTGGAAGGACGACGTCGCCTGGTCGAAGCCCCGATGACGAGCCTCACCGTATCGTCACCGGACTTGGTCGTCCGGGTCTCCGGCCTCGTGAAACGGTATAAGCAGCACCTCGCGGTCGATGGCCTCGACTTCACCGTGCACCGAGGGGAGATCTACGGCCTCATCGGGCCCGATGGCGCGGGGAAGAGCAGCGTGATGAAGGCGCTCGCCGGAGTCTTGCAGTACGACGGCGGGTCTGCGGAAGTGTTCGGGACCGTCGTGGATTCCGAGCGAGCGGCGGAGCAGGTGAAGCCGCGGATCGGGTTTCTTCCTCAAGGGCTGGGGCTCAATCTCTACCCTGAACTGTCCGTCGAAGAGAACATCGACTTTTTCGCCACACTCCGGCTGGTTCCCGCGGCGGAGTTCCGTGAGCGCAAGGCACGGTTGCTGGCCATCACCCGATTGGATCGTTTTCGTGGCCGGCTGATGAAACAACTTTCGGGCGGCATGAAGCAAAAGCTCGGCCTGATCTGCACGTTGATTCATGAGCCGGAGCTCGCCATTCTCGACGAGCCGACCACCGGCGTCGATCCGGTGTCGCGGCGTGACTTCTGGACCATTCTTGCTGAATGGCAGTCAGCCAAAGGGATGACCGCGATCGTTTCGACCGCCTACATGGACGAAGCGGCCCGCTTTCACCGGCTCTCATTTCTGTCCCATGGCCGGGTGCTGGCGTCGGGCACTCCGGCAGAAGTCACGGCGCTGGTCCCGGGCCTAGTCGTCACCTTCGAATCGACTCCGCAAGTGGAAGCGGTGGCCCGGTTGAAGCGCCGCTATGCGCAGGTGGAATCCTTCGGTTCCTCGGTGCACCTGTTCACGCCGGAGCAGGACGCGGGCGCCGCCGTGGAAGACATCCGCGCGGTGTTGGGCGACTTGCCGCTGGAGCATCTCCACACGATTGAGCCGGAGCTGGAAGATGTCGTCGTGGCGCTGCTGTTGAAAGAGCAGGATGGGCAGGCGTGGGTGTCGGGACGATCGGGTCAGGCTGCCCACTCGGCGACCGTCTCGCCGCGCGACGGACCGGCCGTCCAGGCCAGGGAACTGGTTCGTGATTTTGATTCGTTTCGCGCCGTGGACCGGGTCAGCTTCGATGTGCAGCAAGGTGAAATCTTCGGCCTGTTAGGGGCGAACGGCGCAGGCAAAACGACCGTCATCAAGATGCTGACCGGGATTGTGCCTCCGACGGGAGGAGAGGGGCGTGTGGCCGGTGCGGATACGCGGACGGCGGGCGGGGCGATCAAGGAACGCATCGGCTATATGTCTCAAGCCTTCTCGCTCTATCTCGACCTGACCGTGCTCGAGAACATCCGGCTGTTTGCCGGTATCTACGGCTTGGCTCGTCGAGAGGCGCAGCAACGGCTGGAATGGATCGTGGAGATGGCGGGCCTCAGCGATTATGTGCACGAGCGGACGGGGCGCCTTCCCATGGGAGTGCGGCAACGTCTGGCGCTGGGGTGTGCCCTCGTCCACAGCCCGCGCGTTCTGTTCCTGGATGAACCGACATCCGGCGTGGACCCCATCGGCCGTCGGCGGTTCTGGGAGTTGTTGTCCAGGTTGGCTCGCGAAGAAGGCGTCGCGATTCTCATCACCACGCATTACCTCGGTGAAGCGGAACACTGTGACCGGCTTGCCCTCATGTATGGCGGACGGATCGTGGCCGAGGGGACGCCGGCGGATCTCAAATCCCAGGTGGAGCAGGAAGTCGGGCAATTGCTGGAGATTGCCGTGGACAGGCCGGGGTTCGCGCTCGCGCAGATGGTGGCAGCCGGATTTTCCGGGGCGGCGCTCTTCGGTACGAAGATTCATGTGCTCTCACGCGATCTCCCGCGTGACGAGGCGCGTCTCCGGGAGGTGTTGGCGCGCGCCGGCCACTCCGTCGGGGCGGTACGGTTGCGCATGCTCAGTTTGGAAGACGTGTTTGTGTCGCGGGTCATGGCACTGGAACGGGCGGCGAAGAAGGAGGGGCAGGTCTGAATCTGCAACGCATCGGCGCCGTGGCGCTGAAGGAATGGAAGGAGACCACCAGAGACCGGCTGTTCCTGCTGCTGGCCTTTCTCCTGCCGGCGCTGTGGCTCGTGGTGTTCGGATACGGGTTGAACCTGGATGTGGAAGACATTCCGTTCGCAGTCCTGGATCGGGATCGCAGCGAGTTGAGCCGGGATTATCTCCAGCGATTTATCCAGTCGCGCTACTTTTCGTTTCAAGGCTACGCCGATGACGATCGCGCCCTGGATCGCCTGTTGACCGAAACGAAGATCCGAGCGGCCATCATCGTGCCCGAGCGGTTTCAGGAACAATTGGTCGCAGGCAAACCGGTCGCCGTGCAGACGTTGCTCGACGGAACGTTTCCTCTCCATACGGATATCGCCAAAGGGTATGTCATTGCCATCAACCAGGCGTTCACGGAAGATCGCTTGGTCGAATACCTGCGTGCAGCCCGTGGTCTCACCGGCGAGCAGGCCGCCGTGCTGGTTCGCCCGCTGAGCGTCGAGGTGCGCTACCTGTACAACGAGGAGGTCCGCAGTACCTGGTCCATGGTGCCGGCACTGGTCATGTTTACGTTGATGCTCGCGTCTCCCCTGCTGACGGCGCTCGGGGTCGTGCGGGAAAAGGAAACCGGGTCGATCTATAATATCTACAGCTCCACCGTAAGCCGCGCCGAATTCCTTGCCGGAAAGCTGCTGCCCTACATCGTCATTTCCCTCGTGAACGTCTGCGTGTTATGGGTGATGGCCGTCGGCCTGTTCCAGGTACCCTTCAAGGGACACTTCCTCCTGTTCTTTTCCGCGTCGGTGCTGTTCGTATTGTGTACGACAGGAATCGGCCTGCTGATTTCTCTCCTGGTGCAGACGCAAATGGCGGCTCTGATCATCACCATGATCGTGGCGATGATTCCGACCATCCTGTTTTCCGGGCTCCTGGTTCCTGTCGCCTCATTGACGCGCGGTGCAAGGATCCAGGCCCACCTGTACCCTGCCATGTACTACACCAACGTCGTACGAGGGACCTTTCTGAAGGGCGTCGGTGCCGACGTGTTGTGGTTCGACCTGCTGGCGCTGGGGGTGTTTGCCGCGGCCATCAGCGGCGTCACCTATCGGCTCTTTACCAAGAGGCCCAAGGCATGAGGGATGGAGCATGACGGCTCGCCGGCAGGTTACCACGTGGGGGCGACGGCTCGCGGCACTGACGTGGAAAGAACTGTTGCAACTGACGCGCGACCTGCCGCTGCTGTTCTTCTTGCTCTATTCGTTTTCTCTCTCGGTGCTGGTCAGCGGCGCCGGGATCACGATGCAGCTCACCAACGCGGAATTGCTGGTGCATGATGCGGATCACAGTCCTTCGTCCCGCGAGCTGATCCACCGGTTTCAACCTCCGTACTTCGCCTTCGCCGGTGAGATCCGCGATCCGCGCGAGGGACTCAGACACATGGATGCGGGCCGCGCGATGCTGCTGTTGGAGATTCCTCCCCGATTTCACGAGGCGCTGATGAGTGGGGAGCGAACGGCAGTCCAGCTGCTCGTCGACACCACCAACGCCCCTCAAGGACTGTCGGCAGCTGCCTATACAGTGCGAATCGCGAGCCTCTTCGGTGCCGAGAGGGGCCTGGCGCCTGCTGGTCTCTCCGGTGCGACGGCGAGCCTGCCGATGGTGACCAGCGCCCATCGTGTCTGGTTCAATCCTACCCAGGATGAACGATGGTTCCAGTCGATCGCCCATGTCCTCCGCATGACGACCATCTTTGCCGTCTTGTTGCCCGCGGCAGCGCTGGTGCGTGAGAAGGAGCGGGGAACAGTCGAGCAGTTGCTGGTGTCGCCGCTGTCTCCCTTCCAGATCATGTTGGCCAAAGTGCTCGCGATGTCCGGAGTCATCCTCCTCGCGCTCAGTCTCGCGCTGTACGGCGTGCTGCAGCCGGTGTTTCATGTGCCGATGAAGGGGTCGACCGGACTCTTTTTTCTCCTGACCGCCCTGCATGTGTTCACCACCGCCGGATTCGGGCTGGTGGCCGCGACACTCGCTAAGAACCAGGCCCAGGTGGGCATGATGACACTCTTCGTCGTGGGTCCGATGCTCTTGTTGTCTGGCATTACGTCACCGTACGAGTCCATGCCGGTTTGGGTCCAGGCGCTCATGACGTTCTCACCGCTGCGTTACTACATCGATATCACCTATGGCGTGATGTTGAAGGGCGCGGGCCTGGATGTGCTGTGGAAGTCGGTCGGTGCCATGCTCCTGTTGGGCGGAACACTGTTCGGCTTCGGCATGTGGCGATTTCGTCGGCAATTCCAATGAGCCACAATTTCCACATCGCCATGCGCACTGCGGTTCCCCCACCACGTTCCGTCATCTCGTGACGATGGCCTTCGTCACCTGACGATGGGCCGTCGTCTCACGTTCGTCACTTCAACCTCGCGCCGTCGGACTCACCAGGGCGCATCTTCACAATTCACTCTATCGTCAATGTGTTCGCACCTGTCTCTTCCATGGTGTCCGGCGGGAACGGCCCTTGCCATAGCCTAGGGACAACGAGCGGTCAACATTCTCACTGGAGGTGCACCATGCAGGCATTGTTTAAAACAGATGAGTCCTGGGCCGGGTTGATCCTACGAGTGGCGTTGGGCGGCGTGATCTTCGCTCACGGGGCTCAGAAACTGTTGGGTTGGTACGGAGGGTTCGGTTTCGAGGGCACGATGGGATTTTTTACGCAGAAGATGGGGCTGCCCTGGTTGATTGCGTTCCTGGTCATCATCGGTGAATCCATCGGGAGTCTGGGTTTGATCGCAGGTCTGCTCACGCGATTCACGGCGGCGAGCTTCATCGTCATCATGCTCGGCGCGATCGTGACCGTACACTTGCCCCAAGGCTTCTTCATGAATTGGTTCGGGCAGCAGCAAGGGGAAGGTTTTGAATTTCACCTGCTCGTGATGGCGATGAGCCTGGCGCTGTTGGTGGTGGGTGGCGGCAAGTGGTCGCTGGACGGGCTGATCGCTCGATGGTTCGGCGAACGGGCGGCAGTTCCGGTGAGTAAGGCGCGGGAGACGAGCTTCGCGTTGCGCATGTTCTGAGCGCCATGGGGAGGCCGGGCGGATGCCCGGTCGTACAGGAGGCGCGAAGAGGTTCACGACCATGTTGAAGATTGCGGTCTCGAAGACAAGCCAGGGAACTACCTTCGTTCTGTCCGGGCGACTGGCTGGTCCCTGGGTCGATGAACTACGGACGTGTTGCCCGAAGCGGGCAGTCGACGAGGCGGCTGTATGCCATGTCGATCTCCGGGAAGTGACCTTCATAGATGAGGCGGGCACCACCCTTCTGTCTCAGCTGTACCACGAGGGGGTCACCCTTCAGGCATCGGGCTGTTTGACGAGGGCTCTCGTACAGAGTCTGAGCAGCAGAGGATCACAGAACCTCGAAGACGTGAGGCGATGAGAGATGTGCGACGAAGTGCCAGCGAGCGGCTGGGAGCGATGAACTCGCAACGGGCTTTCGCAGCTCAAGAGCCCACAATTCCCTGTCGCCTCGTGCGAAGAACCTGTTCATGGAGGTGCACCATGCCGATGACATTGATCAACGTGTTTTCCGTCCCCGCCGCCAAAGAAGCGGAATTCGTGCGATGGTGGCAGGACGTCAAAGAGCACATCACGAAGCAAGAAGGATTTCTCAGCGGCAAATTCCATAAGAGCCTCAAGCCGGAGAGCCGGTTTAACTATATCAACGTTGCCATCTGGGAGAACGAAGACCTGTACTGGAACGCGTACGAGCAGAGCGTCACGCCGATGAAGGCCAAGCTCGGGCAGCTGGGGGTTGAAATGACTCCCGCGCTCTATCGCGTCGCCTTCGAGTACTGAGGGAACCGGTAGCGTCGTGAGCCGAGCGGGGAGGTTTCGGCCTTGCTGCCCCTTGTGAGCGGCTGCGCGGGAACCGGCGATGCGGTGGGATGCGGCGCCTGGGACACGTTATCTACAGAATTCCGTCAGGTCCGCCGTCACGAGATGCGCCCCGTTCCGGATGAGGTCCTCCGCATGGCCGGTCCGATCGACGCCGATGACCAGTCCGAATCCACCGTTCCGCCCTGCCTGCACGCCCGCGACGGCGTCTTCGACGACAACGGCTCGCAGTGGCTCGACCTGCAGCCGCCGGGCCGCTTCGAGAAAACCATCCGGGGCCGGCTTGCCTGCAAGGTGGAGCCGTTCGCTTTCGATGCCGTCAACCCGAGTTTCAAAGGAATCCGCGAGGCCGGTCTTTTGCAGCACGGCCGCCGTGTGCTTGCTGGCTGAGACGACCGCGGTTCGTATGCCCTGTGCGCGTATGTTCCGGAGAAATCGTACTGCGTCGTTGTAGAGCTCGATGCCATGTTGTGCGAGATGTGCTTGGAAGTATCCGTCCTTCTTATTCCCGAGCCCTTGGACGGTTTCCTGCTCAGGGCCGTCGTGCGCCGTGCCATTGGGCAGGACGATGTGGCGAGATTCGAGGAAGGCCCGCACCCCGTCGTACCGAAGTTTGCCGTCGACGTATCGTTGATAGTCGAGCAGGATATCGAAGGGCTGAAACGGTGCGTGATCGCGCAGGGCTTTCGCGTGCAGGTATTCGTCGAACAATCGTTTCCAGGCGGTGGCATGCACGACGGCGGTTTTGGTGAGGACTCCGTCGAGATCGAAGAGCACCGCGTCGAACCTGGTCGGATCGATGGACGGTGGAGTGAAAGGTTGTCCTCCGGTTGCGCCTTGTGTCATCCTCACACTCCCTGCGTATCAGTCTGTGGGGCGGCATGCGGACTACCTGGTCGTGTCTGCATGCTACCATTCCGCCCTTCGAAGATGTGAAGGAACGTCACGATGTGGAAACCTCACGACAAAGCGATCTCGTCCGTCCCGGATCAGGGCGAAGAAGGGGCAAAAACGGCAGCGCCGTTCTTGTCGGCCAGGCCACCGTTCGCCAGTGATCCAAACTGGACCCTGGTCGAAGCGGGATTCGACCCTGGACGCGAATCCGGGATCGAGTCCGTCTTCACCCTGGCCAATGGATATGTGGGAACGCGGGGTTCGCTCGCCGAACGTGCGAGCGCGTCCTCTCCGGTGACGTATCTGGCCGGGGTGTTTGCGGGAACCGAGGGGACTGGCGGCACCATACAACTCGCAGCGCTTCCCGAATGGACGCATCTTCGCATACAGGTAGAAGGGGTCCCACTGTCGCTTGATACCGGAACCACGCTGGATCACCGACGCATCCTCGACCTGCAGCACGGGGTGCTGTTTCGATACTGGCGACACCAGGATGACCGGGGCCGAGTCACGACACTCACCTATACGCGCGCCGTGTGTCTTCAC
>Ga0268299_1004835_pt1 | contig 10007 bp, 10 predicted proteins | sample NOBtaG_FD_193484 | JGI IMG/M metagenome (GOLD analysis project Ga0268299, IMG submission 193484) | Activated sludge microbial communities from bioreactor in Nijmegen, Gelderland, Netherland - NOB reactor | ecosystem: Engineered > Bioreactor > Aerobic > Activated sludge | place: Netherlands... | reverse complement strand
CGGCCTCCGCGAGATGGGTGCCGTCTGGGGCAATGGGCAGCTGGCCGGAGATATAAAGAAGCCCCGCATGCTTGATCGCCTGAGCATAATGGCCGCCAGGGGCAGGGGCGCTCGCGGTAGAGAATGGAGTGATTTTCACGGCGTCATTCATCGGAGCCTCCCCATCATGGTCGAACTGACTCGGACCTTCGGTACCCCACCCTGCGGTTGGTGAGATGCGCCGTCGCCCGGGTTCGTCGCATCGGAGGCAGCGACAGAGCGTCCGGCCCGTCCCCACGCCAGACCAGGGGACAACTCGGCACAGCCTGCGCCGACGATCACTACATCATGCTTTTTTACGAGCGATTGTGGCGTTAGCAGCATGACAGGATCCGCTCCCCTCCAATAAGGCGTGTCCTTGTCGGCGACCTTAGGCTGTGGCACTTGCATACCTTCCGCTGGGTTTTCAGATTGGCCGTGCCGGCGGACGCGAGGCAGCCTTTTCTTGCATGAGAATGGCCGCTTGTGGGCAGCAGTATTCCCCGCTTCCGCAGCGATTGGCGGCATCTTATTGCGAACAAGCGCTAAAAACCGCAGGCCAGTGTTCGAGCGTCGCCCGAGGTGATGACGCTGCACTCAAGCTAGCCCGTCGTGCCCGGACTCGACCAAAATCCGTCATGCCGGGGCATACCCTCAGCAACGTCGGTCAGTTCAAGGCGTGCGCAGCCAGCCCGTAGACCCAAGGGGAGGCATCGCTGCGGTTCAAGAACCTACGCCCCTTGGACATCGTCATTGTCGTGGAGGTCGTGGGAAGGCCTATCTGTGTCAGGAATTCCGCGAAGGGACTGGTATCCTCGCGCGTATCGATCCGCACATAACCATCCTTCAACGCGGGCAGATGCCATCCGACGAGAAGAATTGCGTCCTCGTCGTTACTGGCCACTATCGGTCCAATCACGTGCCCCCTCCCGAACTGGCGGCGCATGGCATAGCCGACCACCTTGTCGCTCCGTCGCAGAACGCAGGTCACAGATCTTTTGGACAGTTGTACTAACACCGCCGAGCGGTTGACGCCAAAAGCTTCCGTATCGTAGTCAGCGAGTTCCTCAATTTGGGTCGTGGGTAACTCGTCCAGGCCATGGTCCCGGGCCGCTGCTGGCAGCGTTGAGAGTATGCCCCCGTGTAGGAAAACGGTCGCCTCCTTTTCGAACCCGAGTGACAGGTAGAGGGGATAGGCGGCCTTCGTTGAATTCAGCGTCAGGTTGCGGCCTTTGCAGCGTTCCATTACCTCTTCCATCAGCCAACGGCCGGCTCCTTGCGCCTGCGCGCGCGGCGTGGTGATCACAAGCCCAATCGTGGCCAAATCTTCGCCCTGCAGAAACCACATCGCACTGCAGAAGACGCGCCCAATGTCGTCGACCGCGACGATCCCTTGCCCCACTTGCCGCAGGAACTCCCAATCGGCGGGACGATGCGGCCAGCCTACACCTATCGAGAGGACATGCAGCAGATGAACGTCAACATCGGCGATATCCCGCGCAATCAGTTGGAAGGACTTCACGCGAACGGTTTTTGCCATCGAGACTTGTCCTCTACCGGTGATCGGCAAGCGCCCGGTCTCATTCCGGTGTCGAGCTGGCGCGAACCCATTGGGTCTTGCCATACTGTGGCGCAGAGACGCCAGCAGGATTTGCCGCACTTGGCCCCTCCGCAAAATCTTCTGCCGAACTGATGGTACATGCATCTCATTCTCACCCTCGCCGGTCCTGCACCTTTCTGAGTAAGCATCGCGCATTCCGACTAAAAGCGATCGAACCGGCAAAGCCATCCGTGCGCCTGAGCAGTTCGCCAACTGCGGACCAAAGAACCGACGTGATTGCGGCCGAAGGTCGGCTGCCCCCGTTCATATACGCAAAGCGCCTGGTACCCGAGTCGATGCTAAGCGTTTGCGGCGGGCAAATTTACAATCTGGCACCGAGCGTTCGCGACGCTTCGGCGGCGGCCTTGACGACCCAACTTCCCAGCTCGAGCACCCTGGCATCAGGCATCCTAATCGTCGGACCCGAGACGGATATGCCAGCCACTGCATCACCGTATCCATTGAAGATTGTGGCGCCGACGCATCGCATCCCAATGATGCGCTCTTCATCATCGAGCGAGTATCCCCGCTCGCGGATTTGTTTTACCGCGTCGCGCAATTCGCTGGCTGTGGTTATTGTTCTTTCGGTAAAGCCAGCCAAGGCTGCTGTTCTGAGGAACACCTCCAGCCGCTCGTCATCAAATGCGCTTAAAAGAGCCTTGCCAATGCCCGATGCGTGAAGCGGGGCGCGCGTTCCTGGCGGGAAGAACGCGCGAATAGACTCGTGCGTCTCGACTTGGCTGACAAACAGAACATCCCCATCCCGCTCGATTCCGAGATTTGACGTCTCACCCGACGAGGCCATTAAATCCCGCATTACAGAGCGGGTGCTTTCCACGATGTTGGTGCGCCGCAGGAAAGCTGAGCCCAAGCGGAATGCCTCTGCACCCACGAACCACTCCTGCCGTTCCCCACTGCTTTCGACATAGTTACGTCGTTCAAGGGCGGCCAAAACCCGATGCATTGTTGCTATCGACTGTTCAAGATGAGCGGCGAGCTCAGATAATGTCATGCCCTGGTGGGACGCCAGCGCTTCGAGCACATCAATCGCGCGGTCGAGCGCCTGGATGGTCGGTGGCTGTTGGAGCGTCTTGGTGCCCCTAGGGCGGCCGCGTCGTCGGATTGGCTGCTGCATCAACGCTTCTCACTATTTCGCGACAAGATAGGCAATTGGTCTAATGGAATCAACTTCTGCAGAATGGAAAATTCTAACCCTTTCTATTTGAACATATTTTTGTACATTTTTCGTCTGATAAAAATGATTTTCAGTAAAGTTTACCACACAGTCGGGCCGTGCTACTCCTCTTGCGAGCCAGAAGCCACTGCCATGAAGCACTCGGTAATCGATCTTCACTCACGGCGCGGCAACGCTGCCGCGCAAGCGCTTGCAGCGACTATTGAAGCAGACGCCTGAACGGGAAGCGCTTATGTACATTCCGACTCTCGAAGACATGCTCGCAGCACGCGAACGCATCGAACCTTACATTCACCGCACCCCCATCATGACTTCGCAAGCCCTGAACCGGCTGACGGGTGCCGAATTGTTCTTCAAATGCGAGAACCTGCAGAAGGCCGGGGCCTTTAAGGCTCGTGGCGCCGCGAACGCCGTTTTCGGACTTTCGGACGAGCAGGCAGAGAGGGGCGTGGCTACCCATTCCAGTGGCAATCATGGCACCTGCCTGAGCTATGCCGCCGGCCGGCGCGGCATAAGCTGCACTGTTGTCATGCCGCGCACGGCTCCCCAGGTGAAGAAGGACGCAGTACGTGGCTATGGGGGGAGAGTCATCGAGTGCGAGCCCTCAACGACGTCCCGTGAGGCCGTTTTCGCTGAGGTTATGGCTGAAACCGGCGCGGAATTCGTGCACCCCTACAACGATCATCGAGTTATTGCCGGGCAGGCGACTTGCTCGGCGGAACTGCTTGAACAGGTAGACAACCTGGATGCAGTGATCGCGCCGATCGGGGGCGGCGGCATGATTTCCGGCACCTGCCTTACGCTGTCAAATCTCGCGCCTGGGCTAAGCATCTATGCCGCCGAACCCGAGCAGGCCGACGATGCCTTTCGTAGCTTCAAAGCGGGCCATATCATTGCTGACGACGCCCCGCAAACCGTGGCCGACGGGCTCAAGGTGCCGCTAAAGGATCTGACTTGGCACTTCGTTCAACGCAACGTCACAGACATCCTGACGACGGCTGAGCACGAGATAATCGACGCCATGCGGGTGACTTGGCTGCGGCTGAAACTCGTGATGGAACCGTCCAGCGCGGTGCCCCTGGCTGCCATCCTGAAAAACCCCCAGGTCTTCGCCGGCAAGCGTGTCGGTGTCATCATCACCGGCGGTAATGTCGATGTCGACATGCTGCCCTGGAACTGAGAGCGGACAACATGAACGTACATGACAAATTTGCGGGCCTCGAAGTCGGGTACGACGTGCCAGCCTTGCCGGGGATGGACGAGAAAGACATTCAGACGCCCTGCTTGATCCTCGACCTCGACGCCTTGGAGCGCAACATCCGGAAAATGGGTGCGTACGCGAAAGCGCACAACATGCGCCACCGGGCGCACGGCAAGATGCACAAGTCGGTAGACGTTATGAAACTGCAGGAGTCGCTGGGCGCGGCGACCGGCGTATGCTGCCAAAAGGTGTCCGAAGCAGAAGTCTTCGTGCGAGCCGGGATCAAGGACGTTCTTGTCTCGAACCAGGTACGCGACCCGGCCAAGATCGATAGGCTTGCGCGCCTGCCGAAACTTGGCAGCCGAATTATTGTCTGCGTCGACGACGTGGAAAACGTAGCCGATCTGTCGGCAGCGGCGCAAAGGCACAGCACCATTCTTGAGTGTCTGGTGGAGATTGATTGCGGCGCCGGGCGCTGCGGCGTCAAAACCACTCCCGAAGTTATGGCAATCGCAATGGCTGTCGACGCGGCCCTGGGACTCAAGTTCACCGGGATCCAAGCCTATCAAGGCGCTATGCAGCATCTCGATGATTATGAGGACCGCAAGGCCAAGGTCGACAGTGCCATCGCTCAGGTCAAAGATGCGGCCACGGCACTGGACGCCGCTGGTTTGAAACCCGCTTTAGTGTCGGGCGGTGGCACAGGATCCTACTACTTCGAGGCGAACTCGGGCGTCTACAACGAGTTGCAATGCGGGTCCTACGCCTTCATGGATGCCGACTATGGCCGGATTCGCGACAAGGACGGCAAGCGCATCGACCAAGGCGAATGGGAAAACGCACTGTTCATCCTGACCAGCGTGATGAGCCACGCCAAGCCACATCTTGCGGTGGTGGATGCTGGGTTGAAGGCGCAATCGGTCGACAGTGGACTGCCAGTCGTCTTCGGGCGAGAGGACGTGAAGTATGTCAAGTGCTCAGATGAGCATGGCAATGTGGAAGACCTGAACGGCGTGCTCAGGATAAACGACAAACTGCGCTTAGTGCCCGGCCATTGCGACCCGACCTGCAATGTGCACGACTGGTACGTTGGGGTGCGCAACGGCAAGGTTGAAACCCTCTGGCCAGTGTCAGCCCGCGGCAAGGTGTATTGATACGGTCCGCTTGTTTCCCAGTTCTGTTTAAGCAGCTTCACAATCGAAGTTCCACACCTCCGCGACGGCGGCCTGGCCTCGGCTGCCGTCCGCTCGCGTGACGTCTAGGTCATAGAGGTGACTGCACAGGTTGTTCTCAAACCCAGCCTTGTCCAGCTTGATGGTCGTGGCCAAAAAAATACGATCCGACCGGTAGCTATGAGATGCTCGGTGTAGGTCGCGGCGGGTCTGAGGTCGAGAGCAACCACCGGACCCGATCACCTCCAGCAGGTTGAATTAATGCATGGCATCTCTAGGGCCATGCGCCTTTGCGTACCCAACCGCGTTGTTCCTCTCAGCTACGACGGTGTTGAAGTGGCGGACGCCATGGTCATTAGCCGCAGAGCCCTCAAGTAAGACAGAAAGCTCGAATATGCAGTATCGAAGACTCGGCAACACAGGCGTCCCCGTTTCAAACTTGACGCTGGGAACCATGGGCTTCGGAACGGAGACTTCGGAGGATGAAGCCTTTTCCATAATAGACGCCTTCCTTGAAGCCGGCGGCAATATGCTGGACACCGCCGATGTCAATGGCGGCGGTGCATCCGAGGAACTTTTGGGTCGCTGGCGGGCCAGCCGTCCACAGAATCTGGTCAATAGCGTGGTGCTCGCGACCAAGGCGCACATTTTTACAGGCAAGGACGTAAATGATGTGGGAACCTTCCGTCGGCATCTGCGTCGCGCCTTAGATGCATCACTCCTTCGTCTCGGGATAGAGGCCATAGATCTCTACCAGATGCATGCTTGGGATCCGCTGATTCCGATCGAAGAGACGCTGTCCTTCCTGGACGCCGCAGTGCGCGCTGGCAAGGTGCACTATGTAGGCTTGTCCAACTTCTCGGGCTGGCAGTTGCAGCTCGCACTATCGACGGCCAAAGCAATGGGCATGCAGTTGCCTGTCACGCTGCAACAGCAGTATAGCCTTGCCTGCCGGGAGATCGAGTACGAGGTTATTCCCGCTGCCCTCGCAAACAATGTCGGGTTGCTCGCCCGGTCCCCTCTCGCGTCGGGTTTCTTGAGCGGAAACTACACTCGGGGAGGGGGTGCCGAGCAAGGAACACGTCTCGGTTCTGAAAGCGCGATGTTTGGGCAAATCGGAAATAGCTTTTTCGCCTCGGAGCAGAATTGGGCGACCCTGGAAGTTGTTACCCAAATCGCCGACGAGGCTGGTGTCACACCGAGCCAAGTGGCGTTGAGCTGGGTCACGAACCGCCCTTCGGTGACGTCGACCATCTTTAGTGCGCGCACGCTTACGCAGCTGGAAAGCAATCTACCGGCGGGCGATCTCCACCTGGGGGAGGAGGCCACCGCCAGGCTCAATGCGGTGAGTGCACCGACTCCCAACGACGATCCCCATGGCCCTCCGGCGTTCTCCAGCGTCACCGCTATGTCGACTCCAGCGAGCCGGAACACCGCGAATTCCCTACCCAGTGAGCCGGGTGGCGGGGTTCAACTCTTAGTCGTGAAAGAAAAAGGTTCATGACCGAGCTTTCTCAGGGCCCACCGCCGCGGAGCGGATGGGTTTAGCCAATCGCTGTTTGGCGCGTGCCGAGGCCAGGCACTTGCATCGCAGTGTCAGGCGAGCCTGGTGTGGCGGGTCAGGCTGTGTGTCGTGCGAGTGACTGGAGGGGTCTGGCGCTCACGCATCCGGGTGAGCAGTTCTGGGGTACCAAGTCGCGCTCAGCCCTTACGGGGCATGCAAGACGTGCCGACGGCGGATGGCATAAGTGAATTGAAACCATCGGCACATGCTGCCTAAGCTGGGTGGGAGGGAACAGAGGGATGGGCCCGTGAAGCTTGACCGGATCGACATCCGCATCTTGCACGAACTACAACGGAACGGACGCGTCACCAATGTGGTGCTTGCCGAACTCGTTCATCTGTCGCCCAGCCCCTGCCTGATGCGGGTCAAGCGGCTCCAGGCCGAGGGCTATATCATTGGCTATTCAGCGCTAATCGACATTGCGAGACTGGGGCCGACCATCACCGTGTTTACAGAGGTGACCTTGAAGAGCCATCGCCAGATCGACTTCGAACGTTTCCAGCAGGCGGCTGAAAAGGCCGAGGAGGTGATCGAGTGCCACTTGATCGCCGGAGGCTATGATTACCTATTGAAATTCGTCACCGCGGGGGTCAGCGAGTACCAATCAGTCATAGAGAGGCTGAGAGACATGGATATCGGCATCGACAAGTATTTCAGCTACGTCGTGATGAAATCGCCATTCATAAAGGCTCATTTGCCGCTGAAGACCATCTTTCCAATGTGAGTCCGACCCCATGCCGCCAAGCTGCGCCGCTGCCTCCCTCCCGCGCTCAGTAACCCCGCGCTCGGTCGACCAATCCCGGTATCGTCGTCCCCGACAGGTCGGCCTGAATTGCCTCTATTACATGGCGGGCGCCATCGCCGGGCCGGGTTTGACAGGCGATATGCGGTGTCAGAATGACCCGAGGATGCGACCAGAGTGTATGCGTCTGCGGTAGCGGCTCTGGGGCAGTGACGTCTAAAACCGCAGCTGAGATCTGCCCGGAATCCAGCGCTGCGACCAGCGCCGAATGGTCCAGCTGTCGCCCACGCCCGGCATGGACCAGCCGCGCGCCCCGGGGCAGGCGGCCCAAAAGACTGGCGTCGAGAATGTTTTCGGTTTCTGTGGTGAGGGGCAGCAAGCATATTAGGAGATCGGTACGCGCTAGAAAGGCGTCAAGATCCGTGAAGCATTCCACTCCGTCGATTTGTCGCGGGCTCCTCGCCCAGCCGGCTAGGGGAAAGCCGAAGGGCCGCAGCGCCGCCAAGGCGGCCTGTCCCAACTGGCCAAGGCCCATCACGCCGATCCGTCGTTCGCCCGCCGGCAGGTTGCGCGCTGCCTGCCATAGTCCGGCGCGCTGTTGTCCGATATAGGCTGGCAGGTCGCGATGCAGGGCAAGCGTGGCCAGGGTGATATACTCCTGCATCTGTTGAGGAATGCCTGGTTCGAGCATTCTCACCACGCCGACATGGGGGGGCAGAGCTGCAAGGTCGAGCTGATCCACACCCGCACCCACCGAAAAGATCAGCCGCAAGTTGCGGTAACGGGCGAGATCGGCAGGCACTTTCCAAGTCACCAGCCAGCGCACCGCCATCGGATCGGGGGCCTCTCCGATGTGGAATTCGAGTTCTGGAAGTGACGCTTCGAAGGCGCTGCGGAATACCGCCCCGCGCACCGCATCAGAAAGATACAACACCGAACGGCTCACCGTTGGTTCGGTTTCTCCTGAGTGGGTGGGGTCGAGTTGGGCGATCGAACTGTTACGCATGGGTCTCTCCTGAAAGTTATCCGAGGGCATGCGCCGCGAGCGCGAACCGCCGGAGGGGGTTAGCGAGTGTCGTGGTACCGCCGCGCTGCATGGATATGCCGCCGCCCACGGGCGCGAGCCCCTGCGCGGTCAGCCAGGGGGCCAGACCCGCGGATTCCGTGGTGTCAACGCGCATGAAGCCGCGGGGGGCTTTCGCGAATAGAAATCCAAGCAAAAGGTGCGCCGTCTCCACGGTTTCGGCGACCACCGGTCCCACCAGTTGGCCCCGACCAAAGCGTCTCAGGCACGCATATCCGACGACGCCCGCGCCTTCGCGGACCACCGCGATACGGTCTTCATGCATCAAGAGCGTAATCAATGCCGCGCGGTTAGCGCCAGTGGCCTGGCGGTCTAGCGCCTGGATTGCGGGCCGATCGGCGGCGCCCGCCCAGTCCACGCCACCCGACAAGACCTGCGCCACTGGTAGCCCCTGATGCTGGAGGACGCGGTCAGTGGCGATAAAGCCAAGCTTTTCAAAAAGCGGCAAGCCGTCTTTTGTTGCGGTCAGCCGCCATTCTGGCACGTCCACCCAGTCCATAGCGCGCGTCAACAGTTGCCGACCCAGCCCGCGCCCGCGCATCCGGGCATCGACGATAATCATGTTGGCCATGGCGACAGCGCCAAACCGCGTAGCGAGTGCAGTGCCGACCACCGCCCCCCTGGACAGGGCGACCACCCCGCGGCCTAGCCGCAACAAAAGATGCCAGTCCTCGCGGCGGTGCGGCCATACTGCCTCACGCGACAAGCGTAACGCTCCGTCCAGATGAGCGGCTGTGAAGGCTTCGAAAGTGATCGTATCGGTCATCGAATGCCTGCTGACTGAGTAGTTTGAAATTAGGCGAGGTCGTGGCGCAGGTGCATCGGCAGGACGCGTCCCAGCGGAATGTTCCGCTGTTAAGGTCTCGGCAACCGCAGGAAATTCCATGCTCAGTAGCTGCCGCTCAGCAAGTCCAGCCGCCGCAGGCTCAAGTCTAGGCCGCAGGTCGGAGATTTGCGATATCTCGTCCGGCATATGGCGTGGGTGGGCTATTAGCGGGTGGACAGCCTTGCTAGCGGGTGGACTGCTTGCGCCGTCCACAATGCGCATGTCGTGGAGTTACCAAACCCAGGGCCGCATTCCGCTGTGCCCACCGCCTGGCCGAGGATGTCCACTAGATGATCCTGTTGACGGTGATGCCGGAGGGTTGGGCATAGCCATCGGCCAGGTATTCCTCGTCACGCGGGGCGGCGGGCAGACGCTGCCGCCCCACGTCACTCTTGGCTCGGGTCAACGTACCGTGATGTAGATCTTGCGGACCGTCTCGATGGTCCGCCAGGTGCCGACGTAGCCGGGCTTCATCACAAAACTATCACCAGCCCGGTATGTCACCGGCGGCTGGCCGTTCTCGGTGAGTTCGACCACACCTTCGAGAATGTGGCAGAATTCGAAAACCTCGCCCTTGATAGAATGAGTGAGGCCCGGAGTAGCTT
>Ga0268299_1004834_pt1 | contig 10008 bp, 11 predicted proteins | sample NOBtaG_FD_193484 | JGI IMG/M metagenome (GOLD analysis project Ga0268299, IMG submission 193484) | Activated sludge microbial communities from bioreactor in Nijmegen, Gelderland, Netherland - NOB reactor | ecosystem: Engineered > Bioreactor > Aerobic > Activated sludge | place: Netherlands... | reverse complement strand
ACCCGATAACCTGCGCGTCCAGCTACGCATCGCTGCCCTCCGTGACCGGTCCCGCCTGGGTGCGGACTTCCATCGTCCGCAGCGCATGCTGCAAGAGGATCGTCGCCGCCAGCGCATCGACATCGCCTTTGCGGTCGCGCGTCGTTCCTTCCATCGCCTGCACGGCACGCAGCGCAGCCGCCGTCGTGAACCGCTCGTCCACGAGTTCCGCGGGGAGTCCGGTACGGGTCGCCAGTTCATGCGCGAGGCGCCGCGCCTCTTCCGCCCGCGGGGTATCCTCACCCTGCTGATCCAGCGGAAGGCCGACCACGAATCCCTCCGCGCCGAGCTCCGTCGCCTTCGCCAACAGCGCCGTGAGCGGGGGCCGCTTGCCCGCGCGACGCTCCACGAAGCCCGCCGGCGACGCGATCATGCCGGCGGGATCGCTCACCGCGAGCCCCACGCGGCGATCCCCCAGGTCGATCGCGAGCCAGCGCCGGCGCCACGTCATGCTCAGCCGCCCTCGGCCATGCGCTGGAAGAACTCTTCGTTCGTCGCCGTCGCGGCCAGCTTGCGCAGCAGGAACTGCGTCGCGTCCTCCGGCGCCATGTCGCCGAGGAAGTGGCGCAGCAGGAAGATGCGGTTCCGCTCCTTGTCGGAGAGCAGCAGCTCTTCCTTGCGCGTGCCCGACTTGTTGATCTCGATCGCCGGGTAGATGCGGCGGTTCGCGATGTCGCGGTCGAGCACGATCTCCTGGTTGCCCGTGCCCTTGAACTCCTCGAAGATCACCTCGTCCATGCGCGAGCCGGTGTTCACCAGCGCCGTCGCGACGATCGTCAGCGATCCGCCGTTCTCGATGCGCCGCGCGGCGCCGAAGAACCGCTTCGGCTTCTCCAGCGCCTTCGCGTCCACGCCGCCCGAGAGGATCTTGCCGCTCATCGGCGTCACCGCGTTGTGCGCGCGGGCCAGCCGCGTGATCGAGTCGAGCAGGATCACCACGTCGCGGCCCTGTTCGACCAGCCGCTTGGCCTTCTCGATCACCATCTCCGCCACCTGCACGTGGCGCTTCGGCACTTCGTCGAAGGTGCTCGCCACCACCTCGGCGCTCGGCACCGTCGCGATGAAATCCGTCACTTCCTCCGGCCGCTCGTCGATCAGCAGGACGATGAGTTCGATCTCCGGATGGTTCTCGGCGATCGCATTCGCCATGCGCTGCAGGAACAGCGTCTTGCCCGCGCGCGGCGGCGCGACGATCAACCCGCGCTGGCCCTTGCCGAGCGGCGCGATCAGGTCGGCGACGCGCATCGCGAGTCCGCCCGACTTCGATTCCAGCCGGATGCGCTGGTCCGGATACTTCGGCCGCAGCGTGTCGAAGTTGCCGCGCGCCAAGGCCGATTCCGGTGGAGCGCCGTTCACCGATTCCACCTGCGCCAGCGCGAGGAACTTCTCCCAGGGTTTCGCCGGCCGCACGGTGCCGCGCACGACATCTCCCGTGCGCAGGCCGAAGCGCTTCACCTGCGCCGGCGTCACGTGCACGTCGTCGGGCCCCGCGAGGTAACTGTGCGCCGCCTGCCGCAGGTAGCCGTTGCCGCCCTTCACCAACTCCAGCGTGCCTTCGGCGATCAGCGTCTCGCCGCGTCCGAGCAATGCCTTCTCCACGCGCAACAGCAGGTCGCCGTGGGCGATCGTCGGAGTCGGCGCGAGCGAGAGTTGCTCGGCGAGGGCGCGCAGCTCGGCCTCAGGAAGGCGGCGCAGGGACGCGGTTTCCACGCAGGATGTGGGGAGGAGGGAGCGGAGGCGGCGCCGGGCCCGCGCGCACGGGGCGGGGAGGTGAGGGGCGCGACCTTAGGGGATACGTGCAGTGCGCAAGGCGGGATTCGAACCCACGACCTCTGCCTCCGGAGGGCAGCGCTCTATCCAGCTGAGCTACTCGCGCGGACTGTGAAAGCTATCGCCCCCACCCCCCATCCGGGTAGGCCGCAGGGGCCAACTTTCCGGCACGTCGGGGATGCGGATTGAACGCGCGCGCCGTATAGTTGCGGGACCCTCCGGAACCCACCGCGCACTCCGTGCCCCCCGGAGCTACCTGACCCACACGAGGACCACGCGATGTCGGCTACTTTCGCCCCGATCGACCAGGCGACGATTTCCGCACTCAACGCCGGCGGTGAGCGGGCGCTGGAACAGATCTTCCGCGACCACTACGACTGGATCCTCGAGAAGGCGCTCGAGCGCCTCAAGGGCGAGAACGCCGCTGCCCCGAAGCTCATCGTGAACACGGTGCGCGAGCTCTGGGAGGAGCGCGATGGTTTCCACTCCAGCGCCGAGGTCGAGGCCTTCTTCAACGAGGAGCTGCGCCACCGCGCCCGCGCCATCCGCGCGCGCATGACCGCCGTGCACCGCTTCGAGAAGGCCGAGGGCGTCCACGTCGCGCCGCCGCCGGCCGCACCGAACGCCGATCAGCTCTGGACCGAGATCGCCGCCGAGCTGCACAAGCCCGTCGTCGATCCCGCCACCGCGGCCAAGCGCCGTCGCGAGCACCGCTCGCACGAAGTCGCCGAGCACATCCAGACGGTGACGCAGCGTGCCGCGTGGAAGACGCCGATCATCGTCGCCGTCGTCGCGACCGTCGTCGCGCTGGCCAGCGCCTGGTGGTTCGGCGAGAAGTCGCGCGCCGAGGTCATCAACCAGATGCTCGGCTCGGCCGAGGCGCAGCAGGTGAACACCCGCGCCGGCCAGCTCGGCAGCGTCACGCTCGCCGACAACTCCACGGCGCGCCTCGGGCCCGAGACACGCCTCGTCATCGTCGACCAGTTCGGCAACGAGTACCGCACGCTCAGCCTCTCCGGCACCGCCGTGTTCACCGTCACGCCGGGCAACATGAACGCCTTCGAGGCGCGCCTCGGCGACATCTCCGTGTTCTCCGAGGGCGGCGTGTTCACCGCGCGCGACTACGGTGACGAGATGCAGCGCGTGGTGCGGGCCGACCAAGGCACGCTGCGCCTCACCGTCGGCGGCGAGCAGCGCTCGCTGGCGGAGGGCGAGGCCGTCACGATCGATCGCAGCGGCGTCATCACCGCGGCCGATGCCGCCACCGTCGAGCGCGAACTCGCGTGGACGGCGGAGCGGCTCGTGTTGCGCGACGTCACCGCGGGCGCCGCCGTGCAGGCCTTGTGGCGCTGGTATGGCATGGATATCGCGCTCACGGATTCCGTCGCCGCCGCGCGCAGCGTCTCGCTCGATGTCCCGCTCGGCTCGTCGCAGGCCGCCATCACGGCCCTCGAGGGCGCCGCGCAGCTTCGATTCCAGTGGGTCGAAGGCAAGATGACCCTGCGGGCCCGCTGATGCGCTTCGCGCGCGCACTCATCGCGGCGACGGTCCTCACGTCGGCGGCCGGGGCGCAGCAAGCGCCGCGGCCGTCGTCGATGACCATGAGCGGGCCGCTGATCATGAGCGCCGGTCCCTCGCTCGAGGTGCCCGATGCCAACTTCGCCGTCCCCCCCGGCCACGTGTTCCGCGTGATGTGGGAGATCAACGCGCTGCCTGACTCGTCCGCGGTGAGCCCGCAGATCACCACGATCGCGCGCTTCTACAACCTGCACGCGCGTCACGGCGTGCCGAAGGCGAATCTCTTCGGGGCGGCGGTCGTCCACGGGACCGGGTGGCGCGCGTTGCTCACCGACGAGGCCTATCAGCGTCGGTACGGCCGCCCCAATCCGAGCAAGGCGTTGGTCGAGGAGCTCATCGCCAACGGCGCCAAGTTCGCCGTCTGTGGCCAGACGGCCGGCTCGATGGGCGTCAATCGCGAGGAGCTCCTGCCCGGCGTGCAGCTCGCCATCTCCGCGATGACGGCACTCAACGTGTTCTACGCCGAAGGCTATCGCCTGCAACCCTGGCGCTGACGCGCCAGGCGCGACGCGTTAGGGCGTGACCGCGCCGCCCAGCTGCAGCAATCCCGTCATCCCGCGCATCGCGTGCGGCGTCGCCGAGGCCGGCGCCGCCGCGACCGCCTTGGCGACGACCGGCGCGCCGACCTTCGGCGCTTCGGTGCGCTCCGCCTCGACGCCAAGGGCGAAACCCGCGAAGAACATCACGATGGCGACGATCTCGGTGCTGGGGCCGGATTCCTGCTGCGACACTGGGGTGCTCCGCGCGCGATGTGGGCGTCGAGTGCGGAGAGGCGCCCACGCGCCACGCAGTTCGACGACGCCTTGATTCTGGTGCCATCCGAGGTCGCACGCAACTGGATGCGTAAGGTGACTTCGCGTGACTTTCAGCCGAGCACCGCGGCGGCGCTCTACCTCCGGGTCTCGACCGAAGAGCAGGCGCGGGAGGGCGTCTCGCTTGACGCCCAGGAGGCGCGCGTGCTGGCCGACGCCGCAGCGCACGGGCTCGACGTGAACGTGACTTACCGTGACTCTGGGGTCAGCGGGTCGGTGCCGCTGGGCGAACGGCCGCAGGGCGCCGAGCTGCTGGCGGCGCTCGATCGCGGCGAGGTGCAGCACGTTCTCGCCTTCAAGCTCGACCGGCTCTTCCGCGACCTGGTGGACTGCCTGCGCACCGTTCGGCAATGGGACGATGCGGGGACCGCGATGCACCTCGTCGATCTTGGCGGCCAGGCGGTGAACACCGGCTCGGCGGTGGGGCGCTTCTTCCTCGGGATGCTCGCCGGCGTCGCCGAGCTCGAGCGGAACCTGATCGCCGAGCGGACGTCGGCGGCGCTGCGGCACAAGGTGGCGCGGGGAAGCGGGTGGTGGCGCCTCCCGATGGCTATGCGGCCACGGGGGACCGCACGGCTTGGGTGCCGGTGCCGGAGGAGCAAGCAGTGCTTCGTCGCATTCGCTCACTGAGGACGGGTGGACTCACCCCGCTCGCCGCTGTGGCCGACGCCCTCAACCGGGAGGGGGTGCCAACGAAGCGAGGCGGCAGCTGGCACCTGTCCACCGTGAGAAGGGTCTTCTCACAGAGTGCGCTCGCCATCGCCTAGCAGTTGCTTCTGCTGGCCCGTATGTTTCACGTCGAGGGTAGGTTGAGACAGCAGACGCCTCGTTACCGGGATGCCAGATATCTCGCAGCTTCCACGCGCGCCGATCGTCGAGGCGCTCCTAGATATTCGCTCCGAGCACGATCGTCCAATCTCGGAGGAGGTGCTGGACGGCTTTGGATCGGTCTTAGGACCTGAGTTTTCCAACAAGCTTGTACGACAGAGCGTGACCGGGAATCTCAAGGTTGATCGGAACTCAGCGGCCACGGCGTCGGCCCAGGTATCGACCGTGGCCTACCTGTTCAGGTCCAACGACGGAAGGTGGGTTGTTCAGGTGCGCAAGGACGGCTTCGCGCTGAGCCGACTGGCTCCATATGTGTCCTTCGAAGAGCTGAGGGCGACTGCGGAGAGGCTCTGGGGCCGCTTCGCGGCCGAAACCAAGGCACGTAAGGTCACCAGAACTGCGCTTCGCTACATCAACCGCGTCGTGGTTCCTCGCCCGGTGGAAAGACTCACCGACTATTTCGCCTCGGGTCCGATGGTTGGAGATGGAATTCCGCACGGATTGCTCAACTTCTTTGTGCACCTTGAGCTCTCGGATCCGACGTCAAGCATCCAGACGGTCGTGAATATGACGGTCGATACCGCCGCAACAACTCCATCAGAGCTTCCCATCATCTTCGACATTGACGTGTTCCGTCCGACGTCACTTCCGGCCAAGGGAAAGGATCTCTTTTCCCAGTTCACCGCGTTGCGCGAGCGGAAGAATGTCGTCTTCTTCGAGAGTTTGACCGAGTCAGCCCTGGAGTTGCTGAGGCGATGACACCAACAGTTGACCTGCCGCCGACAATGCCAGCCGTACATCGCAGCGCCACCGCCACCGGTGTCAGCGCGAGCGCCGTGACGGTCTGGGATAGCTGGCAGGGGGCGAGCGCGCACTCCACCTACCCCGTTAGCCGTCAGCCCTTGGCGGAAAAGTTCAGGGACTTAGCGGAGACTTGGAGGCGTGGTCGGGGACCGCACTCCTCCCACGAAGCACTCGTATTGTCCGTGCCATATCAGCGGATCATCGCGCTAGGGCCAGCAGCGATTCCGCTTATCATAAACGAGATGCGCCGCAACCCCGACCACTGGTTCTGGGCGCTGCACGTGTTGACCGGCGTCAACCCGGTCATCCCGCAGCACTACGGGGATCTCAGGGCTATGACTGCTGACTGGCTCACCTGGGCAGCGGCGAACGGCTATTAGAGTTGCCGCGTTCAATCATCTTCAGGGAGTTTCCGCGGCTGCGGACCACTCTCTTCTCGATCACCAGCCCGGATACGCAGCAATATAACTGTATTGCCTGGGCTGCTGGCGACGACTCTAGGTGGTGGTGGCCTAGTGGCTTCGGGTACTGGCCACCGGGCGTCGCAAGGGAGGTGTCACTGCGCCGGTTCGTGGAAGCGTTCGAGAGCCTCGGCTACAAGCAGTGCCCCGATGGTGCACATGAAGATGGCGTGGAAAAGGTGGTGATCTACGTTGATTCCGTGGGTATTCCTACCCACGCAGCCCGCCAGCTTCGCAACGGGCAGTGGACGAGCAAGCTCGGTGGCTGGGAGGACGTTCGACACACTGTCTTCGGGCTTACGGGCGCAACATACGGAGAGGCTGCGGTCTACCTTTCTCGCGAGTTCGCTGCTCCCTGATTGGTGATCCTGCATAGCCGAACCCTCGGCTTTGGCTAGAGAGTCGCCGCGCCCACGCTCCGGGTGTCGCCCATCACCGGCGCAAAAGGGGGGGGCGCCGGCTGGAGCGGGCTTCGACTAGGTCAGATGGTGACCCCCGGCCTCGTGCCACTAGCACATTCCCTTGGCGTTTCGGCAGGCCTCGCCGCCCGCCGAGTCCGCTGTTGCACGCCGCGATTTCGCTTCTCATATTCTCGAAGCTGAGGGTAATCCGGCGGCCTTCTGAAAGCGACTAGCCCGAAACTGACTAGCGGAGGGCGAATGCAGGTTCGCTCGCTCAATCGGATTATGTGGGTGACCACACTCGTGCTTCTGCTCACAGGAGCGCATCGAATCTCCCTTCTCGACGACAGCATCTCGGATGACTTCGAAGGTGCCCCGGTGCTTTGTCCGCAAATGCTGCCACCAATCGATGGTCACTATTCCAGCATGACGGGAATCACGTTCAATGTGCAGAAGTGGCAGCAACCGGCCGGAGCTGAGGTGCCGTTCCGGCCTCACACGTTTTCGCTGACGACGAGAATTCAGCCTGTCCTTTTCGGCCAAGGCTGGTACGAAGTCTTTCCCAAAGAGACTCAGTATGAGGGGAAGACATGGTACTGGCAGGCAAGTAGTGGCGTGCCTGGAGTATTGGCGAGTTGTACAAGAACCTGGACGTTTTTTTATGGCTGGGTCACACGGGTGGCTTGGATGGGGCCGGTGTGGGGACACGCCTTTCCAAGCGACTTTGAACCCACCACGGTGACGAGGCTGAGACCCGGAATGTCCGGACTGGAATGCTGGGAGTTGGTGCTTGTCGGATATGATAGCTACGGTGCGTATTACGAGATTGTACTCGACAGCTGGTGCAACCCAGTTTTCGAGGAATGAACACATGACCCGTAGAATCCCCGCAATATTCGCCATGCGGCTTCCCCTCTTGGTTTGCGCTCTCACGTTTTGCTTGCTTGTGAGCTGCTCCGACAGTCGAGCGTTTGCCGTCGACGGTGCCGGACGCACTGCGCGACTGATTGATGAAGCAAGTCCTCGTGCGTTGGCTGTTCTGTCTTCGACGGCTCTGGCTGCCCTTGATTCGCAAATAGTGAGTTCACTCCTGGAGCAGGTGCCACCGGAGTCCCGGGAGCGTGAACGAACGATCTTAGTTCCCTCGCCAAGAACAGTCGCGATCATTGCATCCACACCGGCAACCGAGTACGAGCCGCTCTTGAATGCTCTGGCAAACGTCCGAGCTGAGAGAGCAAGAAGGATTCGGGGCGCCGCCGTCGAGAGAAGGGCTCAGCGAGTTCGAGTAATCCTCAGTCCGTCGATCGATAGAGATTCGGCGACTGTCGCTGTCGTGATCAAGCGCCCGACTGATCCCGCGGCGCCCCTTGTGCTCGTTTTGCGTGCTTCCGACGCGGGGCCGCGCGAGTTGGCGATGGGGCTTCGTATGGCAGCTCGAATCGCGTCGGACACGCTTGTCGGGAGCAGAGAGAGACGAGTGCGGTTCAGGAGAGATCCAGCGTACGACTCGCCCGCCACGAGCTCGTTCTCGCGAGCCGCCGGCATCCTTGAAATGCTCAGCGAATCGCCCGAGCGCGACCTTGTTGGTTTCGGGAGGGTTCGTATGCTCGATGTGTACACCACGCTTGAGGACGGACGCTGACTGGACCGCCTAGATGCGAGCGCTGCGCCGCGCCGGCAACCTCGGTTCTATGGTGCTACGAGGGCCGCGCGGCTGGGATGCGCGTGTACTGCGAGAGTTGCATTGGCGTCCAAAGGCTGACGGCTGGCTCTGAACTCCTCGAGGGGCCGCTCAACTGGGGGCGCGACTGGAGCGAGGTTGCTGCCTGGTTGGTTCGGGCTCGCAGCAGCTCGTCCTCACGAAAGGAACACAAACTGCTCGCACTCGAGATTCGTCGGATTCTACCGCTTCTAGGAGCCGACATCCCGGAGTCCCTTAGGGAGTTCTTGAACCAACACGGAAGCCTGAATAGCGAGTGACTGCGCGCGCATCTCGCGCCTGCCATTCTTCCTCCCGAGAGGTGATTCGTCGGCAGTCCAGCTGCGACGCCAAGCTTAACCGAGATGCGGACAGACACTTGGCGGACACTGGAGGGTCTTGTGGACACTGAACCGATGAAGCCCTGCAACGACCAATGTCATTGCAGGGCTTCATTTTACGTACAGTCGGGGCGAGAGGATTTGAACCTCCGACCTCCTGCTCCCGAAGCAGAAGGTCACAATATAATCGGTGCTAGCGCATAGATACTAGACACCCCGATTCGGCCTAGATTCCCTCTGCGGCCCTCTGCTGTCAACTAACTGGCTATTGCGCGAGCTAGCCCTTTGATGGATACTGGACGGATACTAGCCCATCAACGCAGAGGACCGGCGTGTCGCGCAAGCTCACCGACAAGATCATCGCAGAGGCGAAGCCAGACCCCGCTCGTGAGCTCGTGATCGCGGACGAGGGGATTCCCGGCTATCAGCTCAAGGTGACCCCAGCGGGGCGGAAGGTGCTCAGCCTGCTCTACTGGTCACCCGTCGAGGCGGGCAAGCGCCGGCGCTACACGATCGGCGAGGTCGGCCAGCCGGTGATCATGCCGGACGGCAAGCGCGCGACGTTGACCGCGCACACCGGCCGCGTCTTGGCCCAGGTGCTGCGCGGGCAGATCACGGCGAAGCGCGACCCCTTCCTCGAGCGAGAGCACTCCGCGCGCGCGCAGGAGGCGGCCGAGACCGAGCGGCGCGCGCAGGATGCCGCGGCGCAACCGGTGCGCGTCGTGGCCGACGCCTTCCTCGCCGACGCGCGGGAGCGCGGCCTGAGCCCGCGGACCGTGCGCGAGTGGGAGCGCCTGCTGCAGAAGCACGTCGTGCCCGTCATTGGCCGCGCAGCCATCGCCGAGGTCGGCAAGGAACACGCGCTCGCCGTGAAGCGTGCGGCGCCGCGCGGTCGGCACATCCTCGCCAACCGCATCCAACAGGTCTGCTGCGCCTTGCTCAACTTCGCCGAGGACGAGCGCGGCGCGCGCCCCAATCCGTTCGCGGTCGGCGTACGCGGCAAGAATCGCTGGTTCGAAGAGGTTGAGACGCGCGAACCCTTCACGCGCGAGGAGGTCGGGCGCCTCTTCGCGGCCCTCGATGCCGAGCAGGACGTCGACCGCGGTGGGGCGGTGGACGCGATCCGCCTGCTCGCGGTGACTGGCTGGCGGAAGGGCGAGGTACTCTCGCTCCGCTGGGATGCGGTCGACTTCGCCCTCGGTGGTGCGTTGCTCGAGCAGACGAAGACCGGCCGCTCGCTGCGCGCGCTGTCGCCGGACGCCCTCGCGCTGCTGC
>Ga0268299_1004833_pt1 | contig 10008 bp, 9 predicted proteins | sample NOBtaG_FD_193484 | JGI IMG/M metagenome (GOLD analysis project Ga0268299, IMG submission 193484) | Activated sludge microbial communities from bioreactor in Nijmegen, Gelderland, Netherland - NOB reactor | ecosystem: Engineered > Bioreactor > Aerobic > Activated sludge | place: Netherlands... | reverse complement strand
GGCGAGATAGGCGCCAGCGAGCGACAGCGCCGCGAACACCATGCGTCCTCGATTGAAGGTAAGCGCCAGGGTGGCGCTCAGGAACAACACCATCGCCGGTCCCCACACGCGCAGCCCGCTCAGTGACATCGGCAGGTGGAGGGAGAGCAGCGGGCCGAACCAGTGCGCCAGCGCGAGGATGATCAGCGGCGGCATTAAGCTCGCGAGACCGCGCGTGAACGCATGCATCAGATCGGCGATCGGTTCGTGCTGTGCGGCGGAAATCATGGAAAGCGACGCCCTTGGTCAGTGCTGTCGTTGCGCAACTACTGAAAGCCCCGATTTCCCCCAGGAGGGGACCGGTGCGCGGCGTTCTTCTGCAAGTTGCCTGCCTGAGTTGCGCCGGCCGGCAGGTTAGAATCGCGGCTTTTGCGCGGAAGCCTCCCCTTGCCCCTCGTGTATCCCTTTGCCGGCCTGCGGCCCGCGCCCGAGCACGCGGCGGAAGTTGCCGCGCCGCCCTATGACGTGCTGAGCAGCGCGGAGGCGCGCACGCGTGCGGCCGGGAAGGCGTGGAGCTTTCTGCACATCTCCAAACCGGAGATCGACCTGCCGCCCGAGCTCGATCCGCACGCGCCCCAGGTCTACGCCAGGGCTGCGGAGAACCTGCGAGGCATGCTCGAGCGCGGCATCCTGCGTCGCGACCCGAAGCCCTGCTATTACCTGTACCGGATGATCGACGGGGCGCACAGCCAGCTCGGCGTGGCCGTTGCGGCCTCCATCGCCGAGTACGACAGCAATCGCATCCGCAAACATGAGTACACCCGTCCGGACAAGGAAGACGATCGCGTGCGACAGATCGAGGCGCTCGACGCGCAGACCGGCCCGGTGCTGCTCGCCTATCCGGACGCTCCGCAGGTCGACGCGCTGCTCGCGCAGCGCGTGCTGCGCGCGCCTGCGATCGACATCGAGGCCGATGGCGGGGTGAGACATGCCATCTGGGTGATCGACGACGCGTCGGACATCGACACGCTCACGCGCTCGTTCGATTCCATGCATGCGCTGTACATCGCCGACGGACACCACCGATCGGCGGCGGCCTCGCGCGTGGCCGCCGCGCGCCGCGACCAGCCCAGTGCGCAGCGGTTCCTGGCGGTTGCCTTTGCGCATCACCAGATGCGCATCCTGGACTACAACCGCGTGGTGCGCGACCTGCGCGGCATGACGCCCGCACAATTCCTGACCCGGGTGTCCGGCGCTTTTTCGATCGAACCGGCCGGCGCCGCGGTGCGCCCAGGTGCACCCGGCGAGTTCGGCCTGTACCTGGAGGGCCGCTGGCAGCGGCTGCGCATACGCCCGGAGCTGGCACAGGTCGCCGACCCGGTGAGCAGGCTCGATGTCAGCCTGCTCGCTGATCACCTGCTCGAACCCATGCTCGGCATCGCCGATCCGCGCACCGACAAGCGCATCGATTTCATCGGCGGCGGTCGCGGCCTGGCCGAACTCGAGCGCCGCGTGGACAGCGGCGAGATGGCGGCGGCGTTCTCGCTGTATCCCACTCGCATGCGCGAGCTCATGGCGGTAGCCGATGCGGGGCGGGTGATGCCGCCCAAGTCCACCTGGTTCGAGCCCAAGCTCGCCGACGGCCTGATCTCGCACGTCCTGGACTGACCGCCTCGACGTAACCCGGCACGTGCCTTGCCGGATCGCTCCACCGCTTACCGATGGAGCCTTCCCTGCATCATGGCGTGGATCGACGCGTTGCAATGGCCGGCCATGTTCGTCACCGTGCTTGCCGCCTGGCTGGTTGCCTCACAGTCTCGACGCCGTCGCACGGCCGGATTCTGGATCTTCCTGCTGAGCAACCTGCTGTGGATCGCGTGGGGGTGGCACGACGGCGCGCACGCGCTGATCGTGCTTCAGCTCGCGCTGGCCGCCCTCAACATCCGCGGCGCCTGGAAGAACGATCCGCAACTCGAACGCGCGCTGTCCTGAGGCGCACGTGGCCGGGCGCGTGTTCATCGGCATCTCGGGCTGGCGCTATGCACCCTGGCGCGGGGTGTTCTATCCCGACGGACTGGTGCAGCGGCGCGAGCTGGAATTCGCCTCGCGCGCGTTTCCCAGCATCGAGTTGAACGGGTCGTTCTATTCCCTGCAGCGTCCCGAGCTGTTCGCGCAGTGGTACGACCAGACGCCGCAGGGCTTCGTGTTCAGCGTCAAGGGCGGGCGCTACATCACCCATGTGCTGCGCCTGCGCGAGCCCTTCAAGGCGTTGGCGAACTTCTTCGCATCGGGCGTGCTACGCCTGAACGAGAAGCTCGGCCCCTTCCTGTGGCAGTTGCCGCCCACGCTGCGCTACGACTCTGCACAGGTGGAGGAATTCCTGGGGACATTGCCGCAGGACACGCAGGCAGCCGCAGCGCTGGGCGCCGGGCACGACGACTGGATGAAAGGCCGCAGCTGGCTGGAAACCGATGGTACGCGTCCGTTGCGCCACGCCATGGAAGTTCGCCACGCGAGCTTCGCGCACCCGGAGTTCATCGAACAGTTGCGCCGACACCGCGTTGCCCTGGTGGTGGCGGATTCGCCGGGAAAGTGGCCCTACATCGAGGATGTGACATCGGACTTCATCTACCTGCGCCTGCACGGGGAAGAGCGGTTGTACGCCAGCGGCTATACTGCCCAGGCGTTGGATGCTTGGGCGAATCGGGTGCAGGCGTGGCGCGATGGCGGCGAACCGGCCGAAGCGAAGCGGGTGGGCGGTCCGGTGCAACGCACCTCGGGGCGGGATGTCTACTGCTATTTCGACAACGACGCGAAAGTGCGCGCGCCGTTCGATGCGGCAAGCCTGATCGAACGCGTGCGTGAAGCAAAGGTGGTGCGGTGACGGCGTTGGGAAAACGGGCAGGCGCGCTGGGTCTATTCGCCGCAGATCAGGGTGCGGACCTGTGCCGGCTTGGGAATGGAATTGGGCGTCACGCGCAGGTAACGGCATCCCCCCGAAGTGAGCTGCGCTTCGAGCTGGGACTTCAACACATCGTCTGCGCGGTTGCCGTCGGTGATGTCGAGCAGCGCTACCACGCGAAGGTCGGCACTGCACACCAGGAAGTCCATGCGCGTCTGCGCGAGCTGCGCGCGAGCCTGCGGCGTCGCTGCGGGATTGACCACGCGCACCAAGTCGGCGAGGCGGACATTGGCAAAGATCAGGTGATCGGGCAGGCCGATCTTGAGCACCAGGTAGAGCAACCGGTTGGGGCCGGCGAGGAAGGGCATGCGCAGTTGCACGTGCGCCGCGGAGCTGGCGGTCGGTGCATCGGGCACGCTCGCGGCCAGTTCCAACGACGCCGGCAGCGCACGTCCGGCATTCTCGGCCTGGCCGGCCGCGGCCTTGACCGCAACCGGATGCGGTGCCGGTGCCTGGCCGCGGCGATAGGCCGCGATGATCGTCTCGAGCTCGTTGGGCCCCGTCGCGCGCTTGGGCGACGGACGCGGTGTCAAAGCACTGTCACCGACGATGCGTTTGCGGATGAGGTAATAGCCCGCCAGCGTGGCCAGCAGCAGAATCGCTGCAATCAGCAGGTTGAACCACATCGACGTAAGGTCCGGTCAAAGTCAAATGGGCGGGGCGATGCTGTGCTGCAGGAGGCGTGCCATGCACTCGCGATGAGCGGTCGCGGCATCGTGCGCCAGGAACATGCGCACGAAGCGTCAACCAATGTGGCCGAGCCAGCCGCCTCTGCTGACTGGATTCTACAACGCCGGCGCACAAGGGTCGCGGCTGGCGTGGACGACGTCCGCACGCCCCGGCAATGAGCGAAACCACCACTGCGCAGGTGCAGCCGCGCACGGGACGCAGTCTGGTGGTCGTGTCCAATCGGCTGCCGATCGTTCTGTCGCGCGATGAACAGGGGCAGTGGCGTGCGCGCGCCGGCACGGGTGGTCTGGTCACTGCGCTGCTACCGGTATTGCGCAATCGCGGCGGGATGTGGATCGGCTGGCCCGGCACAGATGAGGCCGATCCGGCGGTGGACGAAGCGGCGGCGAACGCGGGTCGGGAAGCTGGCTACCGCATGCTCACCGTGCCCTTGAGCGCGGCGCAGGTGCGTGATTTCTACCTCGGGTTCGCCAACCGCATCATCTGGCCGCTGTTCCACGATTTGCAGTCGCTGTGCGATTTCGATCCTGCATTCTGGCGCACCTATCGGGAAGTGAACCGGCGCTATGCACAGGCGATCGCGGACAATGCCAACGCCGGCGATTTCGTGTGGGTCCACGACTACCAGCTGATGCACGTCGCGGCCGAACTGCGCGGCCTGCTGCCGGAGGTGCGCGTGGCTTTCTTCCTGCACATCCCCTTCCCGCCGCTGGATGTGTTCGTGAAGCTTCCATGGCGCACGGCATTGCTGCCCGCGCTGCTGCAGTACGACTTGATCGGATTCCAGACCCAGCGGGACCGGCGCAATTTCACCGAATGCCTGCACGCTTTGCTGCCCGAGGTGGTGTTGAGCGGGCGTGGACCGGTGGTGGAGGCGAAGCTGCAGGGACGTACGGTGCGCATCGCCAGTTTTCCGATCAGCATCGACTACAACTACTTCGTGCGTCGGGCCGCGAGCCCAGACGTGGCACACCGCGTGCGCGAACTGCACCGGCTCCTTCCCGAACGCAGGCTGGTACTGGGTGTGGACCGGCTGGACTACACCAAGGGAATTCCGCACCGGTTGAAGGCATTCGGCAATGCGCTCGCCCGCTTTCCGGAGCTGCGCGAGCGGCTGTCGCTGATCCAGGTGGTTGTGCCCAGCCGCGAGGACATCGGTGCGTACCAGGCGCTCAAGCTCGAGATCGAGCAGCTGGTGAGTGAGATCAACGGCGAGTACAGCAAGCCCGGCGGATGGGTGCCGGTCTGGTATGTCTACGGCAGTTTGGGCGTTGCGGATCTTCTCGCCTATTACCGCGCGGCCCACATCGCTTTGGTCACCCCGCTCAAGGACGGGATGAACCTTGTCGCCAAGGAGTACTGCGCCTGCAGCATCGAGGAGGATTGCGTGCTGATCCTGAGCGAGTTTGCAGGGGCGGCCGCACAACTGCATCGCGGCGCGCTGCTGGTCAATCCCTACGACATCGAAGGCGTGGCCGACGCGCTGCGCCGCGCCTTCGAGATGCCGGCTCAGGAGCGCGCGGCGCGCATGCGCGCGATGCGCCGTTCGATCCGCCGGCACGACGTGTACTGGTGGCTCGATGCATTTCTCGGCACGGCGTTCGCGCACGATCTGGGTGGGGTTCACGCCGAGGTCGAGGACGAGGCGCAGCTCGAGCCCGACTACGTGCCCTTCTGAGCGTTGCGCGCGCGCACCACCATGCGCATGCCGTAGCGAGGGCGCATGGTGGTTGCCGCCATCGCCTCCACGCGCTGCCCGGGTGCGACATCCAGCAGGAAGCGCTGCGCCACCTGCGCGAGGATCAGCTTTCCTTCCACCATCGCCAGCGTGCCGCCGATGCAGTTGCGGTGGCCCACGGCGAAGGGGATATAGGCCAGGCTGTAGCGGCCTGCGCAGGCCTGCTCGGTGAAGCGCTCCGGATCGAATCGCTCCGGGTCGGGCCAGTACTCCGGCAGCCGGTGCGTGGCATACAGGGAGACCACTGCGGTGGAGTCCTTCTTCAGCATGAATCCGCCGACCGGGCAGTCCTGCGTCGCCACACGCGAGAGCGAGTGGATCGGCGAATAGATGCGCAGCGATTCCTGCAGCACCCGTTCGACGTAGTCGAGTTGTTCGAGGTCCTCGCCGGTGGGAATCCTGCCGTCGAGTTTCTCGTCCACTTCGCGCAGCAACTGTTCGCGCGCTTGGGGGTTCGCGCTCAAAAGATAGTGCGTCCAGCACATCGACGCTGCCGAAGTCTCGTAGCCGGCGAAGAACAGGGTTGCCACCTGGTCGCGCAGCTCCTTGTCGGTGAAGGGCGGTCCCTCTTTCTCCGAATCGGCCATGAGCATCCCCAGGATGCCCCCGTCCTCGGGAGCGGCCTTGCGCTGACGCTCGACGAAGCCCAGCAGCAGGCGATCGAGTTCGCTGCAGGCGGTCTCGAGCCGCTGCGCGCGTTCCGGCGAGGGCTTGCGGAACCCCGACAGGATGCCTCGCGGGGGAACCGGCCAGTTGTTCTTGATCGCCTCGCTGATGCGGAACATCTGCGCCGCATCCTTCTCGAATGCCGGCCCGATCACCAGCACGCCCGCGAGCAGCTGAGTGAGTTTCAGGAACTCGAGCTCGGCATCGAGCGGTGTGCCCGAGCGCGCATGCTGCGCCCAGCTGTCCAGGTAGCGCGTCACGTATCCGCTCATCCACCCGATCTGCCGCTTCAGTTCGCTCGGCTTGAACGCCGGTTGCGTGAGCAGCCGCTGCCGCCTCCAGCTCTCGCCCTCGCTCAGCAACAATCCAGTCCCGAGCAGGCGCTGCATGGCGGAATAGCGCGTGTTCTTGACGAAGCGCGTGCGGTGATCGAGCAGCAGTTCCTTGATCAGTTTCGGCTCGGAAACGAGGTACAGGCTGCGGCCGGCCTGCAGAGGCACGCGCGCGATGCCGCCAAAACGCACTGCGACGCGGCGGAAGAACTCCATCGGGTTGCGCCGCAGCGCGCCGATGCATCCGAAATAGGGCAGGCCGCGCGGCGCGGGCGCGCGGGCATCGTGCTCGTCGTTCTGGCTCATGGTCGTCCGGCTCCTTCGTCGCAGGCGGCATCATACGCGTACGCACCCGGCGCCACGGTTCCGGCCGCGGCTGCGGCGAAGGGGCGGGCGGCGTTAGAATCGAGGCTTGAGCATGTCGATGGTGCGCGCAACACGCGCCAAAGCCAAACGAAGGAGAATGCATGAACGTCGCTGCTGCTCGACAACCGGTCGAGAGTTCAATGATCACCTATGAGAATCTGATTGGCGGGAAGTGGTCGCCTGCCCGCGACGGGCGCACCATCGACATGGTGTCGCCCAGCGACGGCATCGCCTTCGCCCGGATCGCCAGGGGATCGGCCGTGGAGATCGATGCCGCGGTGCGCGCTGCGCGCCACGCCTTCGAAGAAGGGCAGTGGGGCAGGATGAACGCCGTCGAGCGCGGGCGGCTCATGGTCAAGCTGAGCCAGAAGATCCTGGACAATTTCGACGAGCTCGCGCTCCTGGAAGCACGCGACACCGGCAAACCGATGAAGCAGGCGCGCGCGGACATCGTGGCGGCAGCGCGCTACTTCGAGTTCTACGGCGGTGCTGCCGACAAATTCCATGGCGACGTCATCCCGTTCATGGATGGATACATGGTCACCGTCCTGCGCGAGCCCAAGGGGGTCACCGGCCACATCATTCCCTGGAACTATCCGGCGCAGATGATCGGGCGCTGCTTGGCTCCGGCGCTCGCCATGGGCAACGCAACCGTCATGAAGCCGGCCGAGGAGGCCTGCCTGACGCCGCTGCGCATCGTGCAACTGGCGCAGGAGGTGGGCTTCCCCGACGGGGCGATCAACATGGTCACCGGCATCGGAGAAGAGGCGGGTGCGGCGCTGTCCTCGCATGCGGGCATCGATTTCCTCTCCTTCACCGGTTCTCCGGAAGTCGGCACGCTGGTGCAGATGGCCACGGCGCGCAATCACATCGGCTGCGTTCTGGAGCTGGGCGGCAAGTCGCCGCAGATCGTGTTCGACGACGCAGACCTCGACGCGGTCGCACCGATCGCTGTCAACGCAATCGTCCAGAACGGCGGACAGACCTGCTCGGCGGGCAGCCGCCTGCTGGTGCACCGATCCATCTATGAGGCGTTCGTCCCGCAGGTTGCCGCGCTATTCAAACGGCTGCGCGTGGGCAGCCATGAAATGGACCTCGACTGCGGCCCGCTCATTTCGACGAATCAGGTCAAGCGCGTGCAGGGCTTCACCGAGCGCGCGCGGGCCGATGGCATCGCAGTCCTGGCCGAGGGGGGCATCGCCCAGGGTGTGCCAGCCGGCGGCTACTATGTCGCGCCTACGCTGTTCGGACCGGTCCCGCGGGAGAACCAACTCGCCTGCGATGAGGTCTTTGGACCGGTTCTCTCGATCATTCCGTTCGAGGACGAAGCCGACGCCGTGCGGCTGGCCAACGCCACCGAATACGGGCTGGTCGCCGGCATCTGGTCGCGCGATGGCGCTCGGCAGATGCGCGTTGCCAAGAAGATGCGCTGCGGCCAGGTTTTCGTGAATGGCTACGGCGCCGGGGGCGGCATCGAGTTGCCTTTCGGCGGCGTGAAGAAGAGCGGACACGGACGCGAGAAGGGCTTCGAGGCCCTGCGCGAGTTTTCCCACACCAAGACGGTCGTGTTCAAGCACGGCTGAGGTGCAAGCAATCCGACGTGCGCCGTGCTTTGGGCGGCGCTCGTCCTCGAGAGGTCTGGCGTGACATCCACACGGAGGAGATCCATGGCTTACAAGATTCGTTCGCTCGTCGGCGTGCTGGCTGGTGCAGCAATGATGGTCGGTTGCGCTTCCAACATGAAGGTCGGCAACAACTTCGACTACAACAGCTTCGCCGCGCGCGTGAAACCCGGCGAGAGCACCGGCAAGGAAGTGGCGCAGTGGATCGGCCAGCCTTACGGCCGCGGCATGGAACTCCTGCCCGACGGCTCCACGATGAATGTGTGGACTTATTACTACGGCGCCGGTCAGATACCGAGCGGCGCTAACACCACGTTCAAGATGCTCCAGGTCAAGCTCGATCAGGAAGACCGCGTACAAGGGTATGTGTGGAGCGGCGATCTGTCCGGCGCCGCGGTGCAGAGCAAGCCGAAGTAGGCCTGCGATCGCGGTCCGCTGCCGGCACGGCGGGCCACGATCACGTCCTGGCGCAGGCAGTATCTACACGCCCCGCGCGCAATACCCGGCCCACCGGCCACTGGCCCGTACGGCTGCTCCATTGCGCTGGATCAATGCACGCGCACGGGCATTGCGGTCTTCTTCTACTTGTCGGTTCGCCAAGCAGGAGGAGGCCGCAATGCTCACCATCGAGGATTGCATCGCACTGTCTGAATTGAGCGAGGAAGAGATCCTCGCCATCGCCGAGCACGAGCACCTGCCGGAAATGGCGGCGCTGGAGATGGGCAGCTACCTCGTGCGCACGCCCGAGGGAGAACAGCGCATCCACACGATGATCGTGGACGATATCGCCCGGGCGCGCGAGGAAGGCAACTTGGTGCGAGTGCTCGCGTTGAAGATGTGTCTCAAGCACTACCTGGAGAAGCACGCGAACCTGCGGTAGCGACCAGGCTGTAAAAGGCGTAGCGAGCGGGCCTCAGGCGGGGCCACGCAGTCGCTTCTCAACAGCTTGCTAGGGGGCGAGGCGCTCGATGCGCCACTTGCCTGGCGCTTCGCGCGTATAGCTTACGCGGTCGTGCAGCCGGCTCGGCCGGCCCTGCCAGAACTCCAGTGCATGCGGAACCAGTCGATAGCCGCCCCAATGCCCGGGACGCTGCGGAGAATCGCCGTGGCGTGCGATCGCCTGCTCGAAGCGCGCCTCGAGATCCTCCCGGTTCGCCAGCACCCGGCTTTGCGGGGATGCCCACGCCCCGTGCCTGCTTCCAAGCGGGCGAATCTGGTAGTACTCGTCCGACTCCTCTGTGGAGACCCTCTCCACGCGCCCCTCGATGCGCACCTGGCGTTCCAGCTCGAGCCAGAAGAACAGCAGGGCGGCGTGGGGATTGATGGCGAGGTCCTCGCCCTTTCGGCTCTCATAGTTGGTATAGAACACGAAGCCGCGCTCGTCGTAGCCCTTGAGCAGCACCACGCGGGCGGAGGGGCGTCCTTGAGCGTTGGCAGTGGCGAGCGTCATGGCGTTGGGCTCGGGCAGCGCCGAGTTCAGCGCTTCCTGGAACCAGCGCGAGAACTGGATGACAGGATCGTGGGCCACATCGCGCTCGTCGAGCCGCTCGCGTGCGTATTCCTGGCGCAGATCGGCAATGGAAGGAGACTCGGCCATAGGCTTCGGTAATTGGATGGACGGCGCAGCGTGCAGTTTAACCGGACGCCCCGCCG
>Ga0268299_1004832_pt1 | contig 10010 bp, 6 predicted proteins | sample NOBtaG_FD_193484 | JGI IMG/M metagenome (GOLD analysis project Ga0268299, IMG submission 193484) | Activated sludge microbial communities from bioreactor in Nijmegen, Gelderland, Netherland - NOB reactor | ecosystem: Engineered > Bioreactor > Aerobic > Activated sludge | place: Netherlands... | reverse complement strand
CATATTCATTTTGACCCAGGGTGATTCGGTACGCTCGATGATGCGCCGCACTGACTGCGGGCTGTTGAGCGTGCTGGTGACATGGCATTCGAGCGCGATGGGGATGCCGTGTTCTTCGCAGGCCTGGGCAATTTCACGCAGGCTGGCGACAAGGCGGTCTTCCGTCTCCGGCAGATAATTATCGGGATGAGGCCACCAGGGATGCGAGGCGTGCATACTGGTTGGGCGAACACCTACTGTCATCGCGCCAAATTTTTTACCCAGGCGCACAATATCCTGTACCACGCGCACCGCTGCCCGCCGCGCCGAGTCGTCTGGGGTGATAATCGAGGGGTACGCGCCCCAGAATTGCACCAGCGCGATTCCAAAATGATCGAGCGAACCGCGCATATTCTGGATCGTCGTGTCGGAAACCGCGTTGGGGTCGCCCGCCAGATGCGCGCCAACACCCGTAAAGCCCATGCTCGAAATTCGATGAGTTAATTTATCATCCACGAGGCTGAAATCGCCTGGAATCATGCCTACCACACCAACATGCATTTGATTTTTCCCTCAAGTAAAAATTTGTCTCATTATCCTATTTTTAACTTGATTAAGCTAGATCACCATCTCCTATTTTTAACTTGATTAGGCTAGATCACCATGATCGTTTATGGCACTTCGACTCAGCCCTGAACCTGCGCCCAGAATCCGACCTCAAGCTGTGGAATGATCGTAACAGCATAAATATTCACCGCAGGGCCTTGCACATAGGTGGTATAGGAACGCAAGCTCGCAGGCTGCCGCGCCGAGTCAAATCCACTTTCAGCAGCCATTGCCCAACCCAACGCGCTCTCCGCGCCGCCAAGCTGCTCCCAGATTTTTCCAAATCCGCGCGTCGGCGTTACCAGACCTTCCGGCGCAGCAGCATTCGGCGAAGGCTCCCCTTCCCGATACAGATCATCAAAGACCTGAACGCGCTGGTCATCATTCGTCATCACCCAGATTTGGCGTGTATCCGAAAACCAGAGCATGATGCCCCCCTGAAACGGCTGCCATGCAGCAAAAACCGCCATTGGGGGCGACGGTGGGCAGGCTTGAAAGCCGCTGAATTCGCCCAATGACTCCTGCGAACAGGTTATTTCAATCGTCAAATTTTCGGTGATTTTTCTGCCACCAGCGCCGATCACTTCCAGGCGATAGCTTACAGGCCCGGCATATTGAAAACCGCTGATGGTGGGTGTGGTGTGTGTCAGCGGGACGGGAACGGCGTCAAAGGGGCGCAGGCAATCTTCTTCCGAGGCACAGGCATAAAAATAGGCTTCATCGCCTACTGCCTCCCAGCTAAACGTGACGCCTGCCTGATTCGGCACGGTTTCAGCGCTGGCTGAAAAATCGACAATTTGCGGGCTGGCAGTGGAATCGACTTCTTGTGCTGCCCCGGTTGCCCCCATATCTGGCTGCTGGGGAAGCCAGATCACCGCGCCAACCGGGAGCGCCGACGGGTCATCAATGCAGTTCAGAGCGGCAAGCTGTGTCACGCTGATGTTGGAGATGCCAACCAGCAAATCCGCCAGACGATCACCGGGGCGAATGATATAGGGCGTAAACCCTTCCAACCTCGGCGCAGAGCAGATGGATAAACGCGCATCTTCCGGCGCGGGCGTCGGCGTCGGCGTGAGAACGGCGGGGGTCACAGGGTCAGATTGCGCAGCGACGGACGCGATCAGAAACAACATGAAAAACAGTAAGATAACAATCGGTCTAATCACACATCACTCCTACGAACAGGTTTCTTCATACGGTAAATTCGGAAAAAAATTATCCCATTCTTCCTGGGTCAGATTGCGTCCGGCGGCAGCGCACGCTCGTGCCAGCCAGGATTCCTCATCAACATCCCACAGCACGACGCTGCCATCCCCGCTGACCGAGGCCAATGTCGTGCCAGCCGGGTTAAAGTCGACGCCGTATACCCAGTCCGTAAAATTCGACAGGGGCAAGCCGATTTCGATGCCGCTAGTCATGTCCCATAATTTGACGACATTATCGCCGGAGCCAACTGCCATAAGGCGCTGGTCAGATGTCATTGCCACGCTGAGAGCCGCTTTTTGTCCGGTTTTCAGCGTCAACAACTGCGCGCCCGTTTCGGCATCCCACAGGCTGGCGAAGCTGTCCCCACCCGCAGTTTCAATCGTCAGGCCGTCGGGTGTAAACATCACCGAAAGCGCTGCGCCATTATGCGCCTGCCAACGACGAATTTCCGTACCGCTTGCCACATCCCACAAGGTGACACTGCCATCACCGCCGCCTGCCGCGATTTGCTGACCATCTGGGCTAAAGGCTAAGCTGAAAATGGTGTCCGTTGCGCTCTGAAACTCGCGGATGACATCGCCCGTTTGCACATTCCAGAGTCGAATCGTCGCCCCTTGTCCGCCGGAAACCAGTGTTTGACCATCCGGGCTGAAGTCTACACTCAGTATCCAGGTTGTCTCACGACGCTGCAAGGTGCGGATAATCTGACCTGTGGCGACATCCCATAAAATGATTGTGCTGTCCCGGCTGCCAGAAGCCAATGTTTGACCATTCGGGCTGAAATCAACGCTGGTGACGCCCGCGAGGTGTCCATAAAATGGCAAATCGCCGACAGGCCGCAGAGTCGCCATATCCCAGACGATGACCGTATTATCGTCGCTGGCGGAGGCTAATTTTTGACCATCGGGGCTGTAAGCCACATCCAGCACTGCGCCATTATGCCCGCTGAGTGTTTGATCGAGTTTGACGCCATTTTCCTGCAACGCCATTAGCAGATCGCTTTTGGCCTGAACGGGATCGGCAGCCTGTTTATAACGCTGCGCAGCAACCAAAAGTGATAACGTCGAGTCACCGCCACCTGTATCGGGCAGCATAAGTGGTGGGGTATCGCCTTCTTCTTCGCTCTCCAGCGACACGTCATCCTCACTTTCTGCGGAATCCGAACCAGAAAAATCAGCAAGCGCTGTCGCCGGGATTGAAGTGGCTGCGGCTTGGGCTGGCGCAGCAGGCTCCAATGGCGTGTTGAGTGCGTTAATGGTCGCGCGGAAGGAATTTTCCTGCGCCTGGGCCGTCGCGCGGGTATCGTTGACGCTGCCCAGCGCGGCAACAGCGGTACTGCGTGAATTTGAGGCTTCAAAGCGCGCATCTTCGGCCTGCCGCCATAAAATTAACGCCAGAACCGACAGCGCAATCGAAAAAACCAGTGCGGCAGTCACGCCGATGAGGGTGATCCGTTGGCGAGCAGCGGCGGCTCGGCGGCTGGCGAGAATATACTGCGTGTGCGTTTGCGTGACGAGTGGCTGTTTATTCGCGCTGGCGGTCAGCCATTCCTCAGCTTCAGACAAATCTGTCCCGCGCAGAAGATAGCTGTTGTCGCGCTTGCGATCCTGCCATTCCAGCGCCCGCACCAGCAGACGTGTGTGTATCCGCACGTGATCGAGGTCGGTATCCAGCGCATTTAGCAGCCATTTGAACGAGCGTTCAAAATTGTCATTGTCGCGAAAGAACAACCAGTTGTGCGACGCCAGCGAGGCATGAATCAGAGTCCGATCTGGCACATCACGATGCAAAATCGGCACCAGACGCTTGCCATTTTGAATGGCGTGTTCGATCTCCAATTTACAAACGTCAGACGTGACCGAATCCGGGCTGATGACAAAAACAAACGTATTGGCGTTCTCAATTCCGTTATAAATTTCTTCCAGCCATTCCGCTGTCGGAGGGATGTCTTCGAGGTCAATCCACAGGTTGCGATTGTTTTTTTTCAATTCGTCGTGCAGCCGCATCACAAAGTCCAGATCGCGGCGTGAATACGAAATAAACAGGTCAGTCATCGGAAAAAGGCCCTCTGCACGGAGAATCACCCGTTCAGTGTATTCGATAGCAGCACAAACGACAAGCAAACTTTTGGCAGTTAGCTTTCAGCCGTCAGCGATCAACTTTTAGCTTTTGAGGGTTATTTTTGCGCGAGACCTTCTCCCGCCGCCGCGATTCTTTTCGTCTGGCTGCTTTTATCACCATGCTGGGCATTTTTGCGCTGCTTCCAGAATTTATATTTGGCAGGCATGGCGGCGGAGGCCGCAACCATAATCGAGCCGATAAAGATAATTGGCGCGAGGATGCTGCCCAGCACGGCTAGAAAGGTCAAAATATTGTAGCGCTGGATAAACTGGATCAGGCCGTTGCTGCTGTTCAGTTGGCTAATATCGGCCCAGAACGACGGCAGCGTAAACAGGATAATGCTCAACGACAAGCCCGCCAGGATCAGCGATTGGCGTGAATTTTGCTCATTGCTGCTTTCGGAAAGCTGCGCCAGCACCAGTTCATCAACGTGATCGACCAGGTTGGTGAGGTTGCTGACATTGCGCTCGGCGTTTTGCACCAGGATCGACACCTGCATTTGCTCCATGAGGTGACTGGCTTTATCGACAGCGTATTCGGCGCGGCTCCAATAATTCGGATTAATCAAACCCTGGCACAGGCCGACCAGACGGCTGAGATTAGCGGATTGATTGGTGAGTTCGGTCAGGCGGCGCTGGTTATCTTGCAGCGGGCCATTTAGTTGACCTTGCAGAATATTTTGCCGCGCATGGTCAAGCTCACTTACAAATTGCTGAAGCGTATCGGCGCTGGCGTTTTCGACAAGCTGCGAGAGGATGCTGATTTCGGCAACAAACTCAACCAGCCGTTCCAATGCTTCCCAGTAGCGCGGATAGGCAACATAGGTGGTCGTCGTTTTGGCATCCAGTTTGGAAATAAATAATTGTTCGCGGCTGGAACGCTGCGACGGCATAACGATGGCAGTGCGCGCGGTCAGCAGACACAGTTCATCCGACCAGGTTGCCATATCCTGTTTGAAAACGCGATCAACAACGTGCCGATTGTGGCGTGGAAAGCGGCGTTTGGTGCTGCCAGACGACGGCGTGCGCGACAAAATTGCCCCTTCGATCATCCCCACCAGAAACCACTTGATTCGGAGCGAACGTTTGACATCGCTGGGGTCAACGCTGACCAGATTTCGGCTGTGCGCAGAAGGCTTGATCGAAATTTCCTGGGTGTCGGATTCCGTTTCTCCATCCCCGTCCTCATCCTGCCCCCTGGTTCGTTTTACGATCATTGACGGTTCGACCAGGAGTTCATCCATATGATAAACGGTGTAGGAATCATACAAAGATGATGATAAATCCGGCTTTTTGTCGCTGAAAGGGATGGGTGTGCTGTCGCTGAGATGAATTTTTAAGCCAACCTCGCGGATCAGTTGGAAGCCAATCTCGCGCGCAAGCTGCCACTGTACGGGAATATAATCGAGTTCCGGCGCTTCTAAATTATGCACCCCCAGCCATGATAAAAATGCGCGTGTCGCCTCAGCTTTCGGCTGCAATTCCTTGCGCTGTTCGTCGGTTGTCGATGTGTCCTTGACCTGGCTTTCCAGCTTGTGCAGCGCTTTGATCGCCCCCGGCACATCAAACGGCGTTTGCAGCTCGATGACGTTGATTGCCTGCTTCAGGATCGCCAGCGGCTTTTCGAAACGGCGTTCCAGCCGCAGTACCATCATGCCCGTCATGGTAGGACGGATGTAAAAATTCCAATCTTTCCAAATCGGCGCGAACAATTTGTCGAATTGCAGGTTCGACTCGACCTGGGGTGAAAATTCGAAGCGTTCTTTGTTGACTTTGTACACAGGTGAAGAATACAAATCGAGCATGTTCAGCCGGAAAATGCCCGTCACAAAGCCCACTTCATCGGTGGACATATTCGGGCTGCGGCCTACGCCTATTGTATCGGTGTCTACAGGCTCGAACGCGCCACCCGCCAACTGGGCAGGCCATTTTTGCTTGAGCATCTCGGCATAGGCACGGTAGCCGCGAATGCTTTCAAATCGCTGCCGATAGGCGGGATCGACAAACGATTTCATGTCCATCACCAGGATAACGCTGACAGCCCCCCTGGCACGAATATCATCTGGCATTGCTTACAGTAATCCTGAATTTTCGGATAAGGATTAACTATAGCATAATCGCCTGTCGGAAAATAGCATGATCGCCTATCTGAGATCGCATAATCGCGTGTCAGAAAGAAGATAGGACAATGCGCGCCCTATTTCCCCACATTGCGCGTCAGCAGCCAGCGATCACGCAGACTCCAGAGGGCGATCACACCAAATGCGAAGCTGTAAAGCGCCATATACGCCACGTAAGCCGGGTTGAATTCCATCGCCATTAAAGCGCCCCACAACGCATAGATCGCCAACAGGAGTTCGATCCACATTGCCGGGTCAAACTTCAGCGCATAGCGGTTAACCTGTCTGTTTTTTCCATATTTGGGTGTGCGCTGAAATTCGTTGCGCCGATTTGAGACAAAACCTTCTACTACCGCAATCGTGTTATTCCACGCGATGCCCGTCCCCAATACCAGCAGCACTGGAAACGCCAGAATTCGCTGCCGCCAATCGGCATACAAGGCGCGCTGGCTGATGAGGTAGATGAGCGGCGGCCCCAGGCCGATCAAACCCAGCGGCCCCAGCGGCATCCCCTGCAATCCACGCCCGATCATCAGCGGCGGAGTCAAAAACAGCAGCGCGATCATCAAGGGATGCGGGATATACTGGCACAGGTGCATCGTCGCCATAATGCGCTGTCCAAATGTCAATTTCGCCTGCCAGACAGCGCCGATCATCTGCACCAGGGTTTGTGTGCTGCCTTTTGCCCAGCGCGCCTGCTGCTGCTTATAAGCGGCGATCTGAGGGGGCAGTTCGGCAGGGACGACGACATCGGGCAGATACAGAAAATGCCAGCCTGCCAACTGCGCCCGATAGCTCAAGTCCAGGTCTTCGGTCAGGGTCGTGTCGCGCCAGCCGCCAACATGGTGAATGCAGGTTGCGCGCCAGACCCCGCCGGAACCGTTGAAATTAATCAGCCAACCGGCCCGGTTGCGGGCTGTCTGTTCGACCACAAAGTGACCGTCCAGCGCTAAGGTTTGCCCCAGTGTCAGCACATTGTCATAAGCGTTCAAATGTCCCCAGCGTGTCTGTACCATCCCCAATTTTTCATCCTTAACCAGAAAAGGGATGGTGCGACGCAAAAAATCTGGCGCAGGCATAAAATCTGCATCCAGAACGACGACGAACTCACTTTCCACCAGTGACAGGCCGTAGGCCAATGCCCCGGCTTTGTAGCCTTCCCGACTCGGACGCCGAATATGGGTGATATTCAGACCATTTTTCTGGATGGTGGCAATATGCTTTGCCACCACATCTGAAGTATCATCTGTAGAATCGTCCAGCACTTGAATCAGCAGTTTGTCGTGTGGATAATCCAGACAGGCGACTGAGTCCAGCAGACGTTCAATCACATACCGCTCGTTGTAGATGGGGAGTTGAACCACTACAGAAGGCCAGGTATCGACATGTGGAATCGGATTCACATCATGGCGATGCCACCAGTAAATGAGTAAAAGCAAAATCGAGCCTGCGGCGTATAACGCCAGAAGCAATGCACAGATCAGGTAGACGAAGCTTAATAATGATAGCAACATTCCATTGAGTCTAAAGAGGAATTGAAAAAACATCAACAAGATATAATACATTTCTGATATTTATCTGCAAAGGACTAAGGAAAAAGATGGATATAAAAGATGCTCTCTTTACGTTGGGTGTACGTGAAAATACCCTGACATCCGATGAAATCGCCAAACTGGATCGCGACGGTTATTTGCCGCTGGAAGGCATGCTGTCGCCAGAACAGGTGAAAAAAATTGGCGCGCGGCTAGATGAACTGACAGCCGTTGAAGGCGATAAAGCCGGGACAGAAGTTCACCAGGAAGTTGGAACAGACCGTTTATCTGATCTGGTGAACAAAGACCCGATGTTTGAAGTCTGCTTCACACACCCGCGTGTGCTGGCAGCTATTGCTCACGTTCTGGGGACTGAGTTTAAGCTGTCGTCGCTCAACAGCCGTGCGTCGCTTCCCGGTCAGGGTCTGCAAGATATTCATGCCGACTGGGGCAATGCCGTTCAACCCGGCGATTATTACGTCTGCAACTCCATCTGGCTGCTGGACGACTTTACCGAAACGAACGGCGCGACTCGCGTCGTCCCTGGCTCACACCGCAGCGGAAAAATGCCGCGTGACGTGCAGCCCAATCCCAAAGAGCCGTTTGAAGGTGAAATCAAACTGCTTGCCCCGGCTGGAACTGTCGTGATTTTTAATTCGCATACCTGGCATGGCGGAACACTTAACACCAGTCCCAACCGCCGCCGCGCGATGCACTCCTATTTCTGCCGCCGTGACCAAAAACAGCAGCTTGACCAGCGGAAATATATTCGCCCGGAAACCTATAACCGCTTAAACGAGGCGGCCCGTTACATTCTCGACGTACAATAATCTTTAGACAATGGACATATTTGCTCATGGATACAAAAGAAGCCCTCTATACTTTCGGGGTACAGGAAAACACACTAACCCCTGAAGAAATGACTCAACTGGATCGCGATGGTTATCTGCCGCTGTCAGGTATTTTGTCGCCGGAGCAGGTAGCAAAATTTGGCACACGGCTGGACGAATTATCTGCAATTGAAGGCGACAAAGCCGGGTTAGAAGTGCATCAGGAAACTGGAACTGACCGTCTGGCTGACCTGATTAACAAAGACCCGATGTTCGAGGTGTGCTTTACGCACCCGCGCGTCCTGGCAGCCATGTATCATGTTCTCGGCGGCGAGATGAAGGTATCCTCACTCAACAGCCGCGCTTCCCTTCCTGGTCAAGGCTTGCAGGATATTCATGCCGACTGGGGCAGCGCTGTTCAACCGGGCGATTATTATGCCTGCAACTCTATCTGGCTGCTGGATGATTTCACGGAGCAAAATGGGGCAACCCGCGTTGTCCCTGGCTCACACCGCAGCGGGAAGTTGCCGCGCGAGGTAAAACCCAACCCTAAAGAGTCATTTGAAGGTGAAGTCAAACTGCTCGCTTCGGCAGGTACGGTGGTCATCTTCAATTGCCACACCTGGCATGGCGGTACGCTGAACACGAGTCAGAACCGCCGCCGCGCCATGCACTCCTGTTTTATCCGCCGCGATCAAAAACAGCAGCTCAACCAGCGCCAATATATCCGCCCGGAAACCTACAATCGCTTAAACGAGGCTGCCCGTTTCCTTCTGGACGTATAAATCTTTTCGAATCTCTATCTTCTTGAGTGTCATTTTGCACTTATTCTTTGAGAAGAAAATTTCTCAATTCCGAAATGGCACTCAAAAGCGTTTTCTCCACGATATTTCACGCCCCGATCAACTGATCGTGCAGCCCAACCAAACGCCCTTTGCTAAATGAACTTTTCCGCCGTTCGCTTATGTCTTTCATGTTGGGACATGATTTTTCTGTTACGATTTCTATATCCAATCGTTAGGAATATTCTATGAATCGCCCAGGTTTACGATTCAGCAGCCAAAGTCTTGCTGTGGTATGGAGGCAGCTTACCGAACCTTCTGATTCGATCCAGGATGACGAACAACGGCAGCAGTCACGCTTGCTCTCCTCGCTCCTGCTAATCCTGATCGCCCTCATTCTCGTGGTTTTGCCTGCGCACCACGTGATAGAGCAAGCTTCATCGCTCGGCACCTCGTACCCGCCGCTCATCATCCTCACCACCAGTTATCTGATCCTTGCCTATCTTTTAAGCCGCCGAGGTTTCTACCAGCTTGGCAGCGGCTTGGTCGTAATCGCGGGTTCACTGACGATTTTTATAGCCGCCATTTTAGGGGGCGGCAGCCTCGGTACGTTGTATTACCTGATCTGTATCACGTTATTTTCAAGCTTGTTTTTTCGGGTACGCTTTATTATCGCGCTTTCGGTTATTCATGTTGGCATGATGCTGGTGTTTCCAGTTTTTCTGCTCCAATCCACCATTCTTGATATGCTGGATGGGCCGATTACGTTTCATCTGGTAATGACCGTCATCATTCTGTTATTTTCCCAATATCGTGAACATCTGGAATCGTCACG
>Ga0268299_1004831_pt1 | contig 10011 bp, 8 predicted proteins | sample NOBtaG_FD_193484 | JGI IMG/M metagenome (GOLD analysis project Ga0268299, IMG submission 193484) | Activated sludge microbial communities from bioreactor in Nijmegen, Gelderland, Netherland - NOB reactor | ecosystem: Engineered > Bioreactor > Aerobic > Activated sludge | place: Netherlands... | reverse complement strand
ATCATGAGGTCGACGTCGGGCCCCACGGTGCGGCGCACCACGGCCAGCCGCTCCACCTCTGCCGCCGGCCGGTCCTCGGCCCCGCACCGCAGCTTCATGGCCCGGAACCCCATCCCGGCCAGCTCGCCGGCGTGCCGCTCCAGCTCGGCCAGGGTGTAGTGGCGCCACAGGTGGCCGCTGGCGTAGCAGGCCACGTCGGGGGCCGAGGCGCCGAGGAGGCGCCACACGGGCAGGCCGGCCGCCTTGCCCCGCAGGTCCCACAGGGCCACGTCGAGGGCCGACACCGCCCGCTGCAGCAGGCCGCCGGGGGCGCCCACGCCGAAGGCGTCGCGGATCTGCTCCAGGCGGCGGTTGCCCCAGATGTCCATGCCGACGGCGGCCCCGGCCACCGCTTCGAGCGTGGCCCGCAAGGCCCCCACCAGGCCGGGGTGGGTGTAGCCGGCGTAGGCCAGGCCCTCGGCCCCGGCGTCGGTCCGGACCCGCAGCACCACGAAGGCGCCGAGGCGGAACGGGATCTCGCCCAGCGGGCCCCGCCCGGTCGGCACCTCCACCGTGCGCAGCTCGGTCGACTCCACTGTCATCTCAACGGTCACAGGTCCGAAGGTAGTCGGGTGGTGGTGGAGGGTCGATCGACTCCCCCACCCCGCCCGGTGCCCGTTGGTGCCGGGGCCCCCGACCTGCGAGCCTGGACGACCGTGACCCCGACCCCCACCCCTACGGCCGCCGCACCGACCCTGGCGGCGGCCCCCGGCGCGCTCACGGCCGCCGAACGCCGGGCCGCCCGGCTCCCCTACGCCGGGCTGGGGGTGGTGCTGCTCCTGTGGGGCCTCGGGCCGCCCCTGTCGAAGCTGATCACGATCGCCCCGCTGACGGCGAGCTTCACCCGGCTGTGGACCAGCTCGATCGGCATCGTGGCCATGCAGGTGGCGCTGGGCTCCCGCCCCACCCGCAAGGCGCTGCGGGGCGGCATGTGGGGCGGTCTGGCCTTCGGGGTGAACTCGATCGCCTTCTTCTACGCCATCGCCAACGCCTCGATCGCCACCGTCACCGTGATCAGCGCCCTGCAGCCGGCGCTGGTGATGATCGGGGCCAGCCGCATCTTCGGGGAGAAGGTGACCCGGTGGGGGCTGGGGTGGACGGCGGTGGCCATCGGCGGCGCCGCCGTGGCCGTGCTGGGAGCGGGGGCCGAGGTGCACACCACCACCCTCGGCATCGTCTGCTCGGTGGGGTCGCTGCTGTGCATGACCGTGTACTTCCTGGCGTCGAAGCAGGCCCGCCAGACGCTGGGGGCGGGCGAGTACGTGATGGGCGTGATGCTGTGGGCGTCGGTGGTGGTGACGCCGGTGGCCGCCATCGGCGGCGGGCTCGGCCACCTCGACGAGCTCGACCGGGTCGACTGGCTGTGGATCATGGTGATGCTGATCGGGCCGGGCGTCGGCGGCCAGCTGCTGATGGGGTGGGCCGTGCGGTTCGTGCCGGTGGGGCGCACGGCGATGATCCTGCTCGGCTCCACGGTGGTGTCGATCCTGGCCGCCTGGCCCATCCACGGCGAGCAGCCGGAGCTGATCCAGCTCTCCGGCTGCGCCATCACCCTGGCCGCCGTCGCCCTCATCCTCCAGCGCCGCTGAACCCGCCGAAATTTGGAGCCTGAACCGCACTCAGTGCGGCTCAGGCTCCTCAGAATGCCGGGGGTATCGCTTTCAGGCGGGGCGGCGCCCACTGGTAGGGTCGAGGGCAGAGCTACCGGAGCCAGGGGGTGTTGTGATGACGGTGGTCGACGCCGGGCAAGCGGCGGGCGGGCTGTCCCGCCAGGAGCACGAGGCGGCCATGGCCGCCTATCTGGCCGGGGGCGAGGCCCGGGCCGAGGCGGCGGGCAACCGGGGGCCGGTGCGGTTCGGGCCTGACGGCCGGCTCCATCCCGACATCGTGGCCGCCTACTGGCGCCAGGGGTTCTACGTGTTCACCGGCGTGGTGGGGGCCGAGGAGCTGGCCGAGCTGCGGGCCGACGCCATGGAGATGATCGAGCGGGCCCCGGTGCGCAAGGGGGCCGACGTCGACGCCCAGGGCCGCCCGGCCCTGGGGCGGGATTTCGCCGTCGAGCCCTACCTCCTCATCGCTCCCCTGTCCGACCCGTGGGGCGGCACCAAGGCCCTGGGCGGACGGCACGAGGAGAAGATGGACGAGCCGGTGCCCGACGCCGACGCCCCCGAGGCCGTCCCCTACCTGATGTTCGGGATGTGCCAGGCCATGCCGTCGGGCTCCGGGCTGAGGGTGTACGGCCACCCCCATCTGCTGGCCATCGCGGCCGCCATCAACGGCGACGACTTCGTCCCCTACAACGACGCCATCTTCGTCAAGCAGCCCGGCCTGGGCGGCTCGGTGGCCTGGCACCAGGACGGCGTCACCCACTGGGACAACCCCGACTGGGACGAGGGCATCCACGGGTTCAACTTCCAGGTCCAGCTGTACGAGACGACGGCGGCCAACGCCCTGTGGGTGGTGCCGGGCACGCACAAGGCGGGCAAGGTCGACATCAAGGGCCGGGTGGCGGCCAACGGCGGCTCGACCCTCCTGCCCGACGCCATCCCGCTGCTGTGCCAGCCGGGCGACGTCACCGTGGTGAACCGCCAGACGCTGCACGGCTCGTTCGCCAACTCCTCGCCGAACATCCGGGTGTCGCTCACGTTCGGGTTCCACCGGCGGTCGTCGGTGCTGGGGGTGGCGGGCAAGCTGGCCCTCAAGGGCGACGACGTCGACTGGAAGCCGGGGCCGGTGTACGACGAGCGCCGGGTGCACGACCGCTCGGCCGTGATCCAGATGGCGATCAGCGCTCGACACCAGCGCTTCCCCCACGAGCAGCCGTTCCACTACGAGCCCTTCGCCGGCCGGGAAGACGAGTTCGTCCTCACCGACGAGACCTGGGAACGCTGGATCAAGGACTACAACACCAAGGACCTGGCGATCTAGTCGTTGGTGGACGTGACGATCCAGTCGAGGAAGTCGAGCTGGGGGCGGCGGTGGCCCTGGCCCGGCTCGATCTCCTCGTCGAGCACGAGGTAGGGCTCGCCGTCGTCGGGGCCGACCGGGGGCCAGCGGGGCAGATCGCCGCCGTTCGGGTCGCCGGTGGCGGCGAAGCGGAGCCAGGCCCCCATCATCGCCTCCGACAGCGCATGGTCCGCCGGCTCGGCGACGGGGGCGGCGCCAGGCGCGGCCGCCGACGAGCGGAAGGCGGTGTCGAGCGTGCCGAACACGTAGGGCACCTCCTCGCCGTGGTGGGGGCCGTCGCCCCGCACGCCGGGTGCGACGGGGCGGGGTCGGGCGAACAGGTAGCGCCAGGCCGGGGTGCCGGTGGCGGCCACGGCCCGGGCGATGGCCCGGGCCCCGAGGCTGAACTGGGTGTCGCCGAAGAGCTCGCCCAGAGCGATCGGCACCTCGTCGGCCGAGTCCACCGGCCACAGCTCGGCCGCCTCGGTGGCCTGGGGGCCGAACTCGAGGGCCAGCAGGTCGCGCCAGGCGTCGACGGTGGCGATGGGCCAGCCGGCGGTGAGCCGGGTGCCCTCGTCGAGGTTGCCGCCCACCAGCACCGGCACCCGGTGGAAGGCGCCGGTGGCGTAGGCCAGGCGCTCGTCGAGGGGCACCACCACCCCGTCGGCGATGGGGCGCAGCACCCGGGGGGCCATGAGCCGGCGGACCTTGGGGGCGAGGCGCCCGGTCTCGGCCAGGAGCTGGTCGGCCGGCAGGGCCAGCCACGGCTCGATCGACGGGCCGAAGGCCTCCACCGCCGCCGCCTGGGCGTCGGCCAGTGTGGCCAGCGGGCGGAACGAGCCAGGGCTCTGCAGGATGAGGCGGTCGAAACGGCCCTCGGCCAGGGGGGATGTGAGCAGGAGCGACAGCGACGCCGAGCCGGCCGACACCCCGAAAGCGGTGACGTTGGCCGGGTCGCCGCCGAAGGCGGCGATGTTGGCCCGCACCCAGTCGAGGGCGGCGATCATGTCGAGCAGGCCGACGTTCGCCGTCGACAGGTCGGGGTGGGCCAGGAACCCGAACAGGCCGACCCGGTAGTTGGCGGTGACCACCACGGCGCCCCGGCGGGCCAGGTTGGTGCCGTCGCACACGGGGTCTGAGCCCGAGCCGAACAGGAACGAGCCGCCGTAGAACCACACCAGCACGGGGTTGGATCCGTCGGCATCGGCCGGGGCCCACACGTTGAGGGTCAGGCAGTCTTCGCTCTGGCCGGGGGCCCGGCTGGTGCCGCCGGGCGGCTGGGGGCAGTCGAAGCCGAAGGCGTGGGCCGGGCGGGGCGCGGCCCCGCTCCCCCACGGCTCCACCGGCTGCGGCGCCCGCCACCGCCGTTCGGGCCCCACCGGCGGCGCGGCGAACGGCAGGCCGAAGAACCGGGCCACCCCGTCCTCCACGCTCCCCTCCACCGGCCCGGCATCGGTTGCGGCTACACGAACACTCATGGCTGGTACTCCTCACGTGCTGGGCGCGGCGCGCCGTAGGCGCCCGGCGGGGCTGGGGCGCCCCCGACGGTGATGGGGGAGCTGACCGAACGGAAGCGACGGGGGCGCGAGCCCCCGATCAATACGGCCAGACGGGGGTGTTGCCGGGGGGCAGCTCCACCTGGAAGGCGTTGAGGGTGAGCGAGATCAGGCAGTAGTAGCCGATGAGCTGCGTGAGCTCGGCCAGGCCCTGGTCGCCCACGTGGCGCTGGCACTCGTCGTACACGGCCTGGGGCACCCGGCCGGTGGTGAGCAGCGAGCGGGTGAAGGCGTAGACGGCCTTCTCGTCGTCGAGGGTGAACGGCGGCTCGCCGTTGGCCTCGATGGCCTTCACCACCGCCTCGCTCACCCCGGCGGCGACGGCCATCCGGGAGTGGGCGTACCACTCGAAGTTCGACCGCCAGTGCGCCCCCACCATGCACACCGCCAGCTCCAGCAAGCGGTTGTCGAGGCCGGTCTCGAACCGGAGCGACTCGCCCAGGGCCACCACGTTCTTGCCCGTCACCGGGGCGTGCATGGCAGCGTTGAACGGCCCGACCAGCCCACCCTCGGCATTGATGAAGCGGCTGGCGTCGCCCCGTTTGCCGTTGGTGATGTTGTCCCACACCGCCTGCTGGTCCGGGGTGAGGTTCTCGTTTCGGATGAAGGGCAGTCGGCTCATGGGGGACACCCTAGGGGGTTCGCCGGAGTGGCCGCCGGCTCAGCTCTCGACGTCGGCGCTGAGGGCGGCGGCGGCGCAGGCCAGGATCAGGCGGCGGTCCCGCCCGGGGCGAACGTCGGGCAGCGCCAGCGGCCGGCGGATGGCGCCGATGGCGGCGGCGGCCCGCAGGCGGGCGTCATGCTCGTTGCTGCCGGCCAGCAGGGCCAGGAACCGGGCGGCCTGGTCGGCCAGGCGGTGGCCGGCCTGGGGATGGGACCGGACCGACTTGTCCGTCTCCACGAGCTGGAACACGCTCAGATGGTCGACGATCACGTCGTAGTAGCCCTCGAGGGCCCGGGCCGCCAGCTTGTCGGGCGAGAGCGACGAGGCGGCCAGCTCGTCGACCAGCTGCTCGCCGGCGTCGAGCAGGGGCTCGATGAGGGCGGCCAGGATCCCGTCCTTCGACCCGAAGTGGTAGTAGAGGACGGGCTGGGTGACGCCGACGTCGTCGGCCAGGTCCCGCACCGAGGCCCCCCGGTAGCTCTCGATGGTGAAACGGGCCAGCGCCGCGGTCAGGATCTTGTCACGCGTCTCCGTGCCGGCCTGCCGGCGCGATGTTCCGCTAGCCACGCCTCAACTCTAGCTAACGCTAGGGAGGCTGAGTCGAGTCATGTTCCCCGCCGATCGATCAGGGCTCAGACGAGGCGGGCGACGCCCACCACGGGCACGGCGAACGCCCGGCTGAGCCGGGCCGTGAGGTCGAGCCGGAGCCAGCGGGCCAGGGCGGTGGGCAGGGAGGACACGATGATCTCATCGACGTCTCCCCTGGTCACGAGCCGCCGGGCGTGGGCCACGGGGTCACCCGACACCACCTCCCCCGTCACGCTCGCCCCCAGCGGAGCAAACCGGCGGAGAAAGGCGCTCAGCCGGTCGGCCGCCTCCTCGGCGTCCTGGATCTCGAGGAAGGCGGTGTCGATCCCGATGTCGACCGGCACCCCCATCATCGGATCGCAGAACGGCAGGATCCGGCGGGCCTGCGGCACGAGCACGTGGAAGTCGACTTCGCCCTGCTCACAGCGGTGACGGACGGTCTCCCACAGGAGAGGATCGTCGAGCGTCTGGTTGGCCACGATCAGGTAGCGGCGGGTGGTGCGGGCCGGCCGGCCCTCCCGGTCGAGCTGAGCAGTGCCGGTGGCCGGTCCCCCCGAACCGGCCCCGGCACGCTGGATGGGCTGCGCATCGGACAGTCCGTCGGGTGGCTCATCTGCAGCGGCGCCAACGGTGCTGTCGAACGCACGGTCCATCAGGTCCCCCTGGTAGAGCAAGTGCTGCTGAGCAGCAGTGTGGGTGTGTGGGTGGTGAGTTGTCGTCAGCCCCCTGACACAACTCACCCTAGCGAACGCTAGATAGTAGTACAAGGAAAACTTGTGACAATCGCCACCTACTTGGTGGCAGCAGCTTCAGCCATTTCTGAAGCGCTCAGCGCATCTCGAAGCCGCGATCGGCCAGGAACCCCTTCATGTGGGGGCGGCGCTCGCCTTCCAGCAACCGGGCCATCTCCTCGGTCCAGGTGCTTTCCTTGGTGCCGCCGGTGCGGCTGCGGTAATAGGCCCGCATGGTCTCGTCGTAGGCGGCGATGCCCTCGCGCTGGCCGTCGTCGTGGTAGGTCTCCTCCATCAGCACCGTGCCCAACGGCAGGCGGGGCTTGACCTCGGGGTCCTGGGCCGGCTCGCCGATGCACAGGCCGAACACCGGGTACACCTGGCTCGGCAGCTCCAGCAGGTCCGACACGGTCTGGGGGTCGTTGCGGACGGCCCCGATGTAGCAGATCCCGAGCCCCAGGCTCTCGGCTGCGATCACGGCGTTCTGGGCGGCCAGGGCCACGTCGACGGTGGCGATGATGAACTGCTCGGTCATCCCGGTGGTCATGGTGGAGCCGCCGATCTCACAGCCCAGGCCGGGACGCCGCAGGTCGGCGCACCACACGAGGAAGGCGCCGCAGGTCTCGATGTGGCGCTGGCCGCCGGCCACCTCGGCGATCCGGGCCCGGACCTCGGCGTTGCGCACACGGATCACGGTGACGGCCTGCACGTTGGACGACGTGGCCGCCGCCTGGCCGCAGCGCACGATCTCGTCCACCACCTCGTCGGCCAGGGGCTCCTCGACGAACTTGCGGATGGAGCGGTGCGACTGGAGCAGCTTGATGACGTCGTTCACCCCGAAAAGGCTAGTCGGGCGTCGGTAAGGTGACCCCATGGCCAGGTTCCGCACCGTGCTCGGCGGGTGCCCGCTCGACTGCCCCGACACCTGCTCCTGGGTGGTCACGGTGGACGACGACACCGGCCGGGCGGTGAAGCTGCGGGGCAACCCCGAGCACCCGTTCACCCAGGGCGGGCTGTGCCCCAAGGTGAACCCGTGGCTGGAGCACGCGGCCGATCCCGGCCGCCTGCTCCGCCCGCTGCGCCGGGTTGGGGCCAAGGGCGAGGGCCGGTTCGAGCCGGTGAGCTGGAGCGACGCCCTGGCCGAGATGGCCGAGCGGCTGACCGCCGTGATCGACCGCCACGGCGGTCCCGACGGGGGTGGCGGCGCCGCCGTGTGGCCCTTCGTCGGCACGGGCAACCTGGGCTGGATCCAGGGGTCGAACGGGCGGGGCCGCATCTGGAACCGGATGGGGGCCTCCGAACACCACCTGAGCATCTGCTCGGTGGCGGGCCACGCCGGGATCGTGTCGACCGCCGGCACCGGCGGCGGGCTCGACGCCGAAGACTTCGCCCACGCCGGGCTCGTGCTGATCTGGGGATCGAACACGCTGGTCACCAACCGCCACCTGTGGCCCTTCGTGCAGCAGGCCCGGCGGGCCGGCGCCCGGCTGGTGGTGGTCGACCCGGTGCGCACCCGCACCGCCGAGGCGGCCGACGCCCACCTGGCCCTGCGGCCGGGCACCGACGGGGCCCTGGCCCTCGGCCTGTGCCGGGCGATCGTGGACGCTGGCGGGGCCGACGAGGCGTTCCTCACCGGGCGATGCCTGGGCTGGCCCGAGTTCGAGGCGTCGCTGCGGGAGTGGACGCCGGAGCGCACCGAGGCTGTCACCGGGGTGGCGGCGGCCGACGTGGAGGCCCTGGCCCGGGCGATCGTGGCCGCCCCGCCCCTTGCCGTGCGGATCGGACACGGCATCCAACGCCAGGCCCACGGGGGCCAGGCCATGCGGGTGGTGAGCTGCCTGCCCGCCGTCACCGGCGCCTACGACCGGCCCGGCGGCGGGTCGCTCTACTCGTCCACGGGGTCGTACAAGGGCTACAACATCGCTAAGGCCCGGGCCGCCCACCTCGGCCCCGGCCGGCCCCGCACCCTGACCATGACCCGCCTGGGGGAGCACCTCACGGCCACGCAAGATCCGCCGGTGGACGCGCTCGTGATCTACGGCGCCAACCCGATGGTGTCGAACCCGGGGCTGGGGCTGGTGCGACAGGGCCTGGCTAGGGACGACCTGTTCACCGTCGTCATCGACGTGTTCCCCACGGAGACCGTGGCGTACGCCGACCTGGTGCTGCCGTCGACCATGCAGCACGAGCAGACCGAGCTGAACGACTCCTACAACCACTGGTACCTGAACTGGAACAACCCGGCGGTGGCCCCGCCCGGGGAGTGCCTGCCCCACGCCGAGATCTGGCGGCGCCTGGCCCGGGCCATGGGCTACACCGAGCCCGAGCTGTTCGCCTCTGATGAGGAGATCGCCGCCGACCTGCTCGACTCGCCCGTGTTCGCCGAGGCCGGCGTGACGGTGGAGACGTTGCAGGAGCGGGGCTTCGTCCGCAACCCGCTGTCGGACCCCGAGCACCGGCCGTTCCGGCCCCGCTTCCCCACCCCGTCGGGCCGCTTCGAGCTGGTGTCGGCGTGGGCCGAGGAGGCCGGCCACGGCCGGGTGCCGAACTACCGCCCGCCCCGCGAGGCCGCCTCGGGTCCCGACGGCACGCTGGCCTCCGACGGCACGCTGGCCCTGATCGCGGCGGCCAGCGAGCACCACGTGAACTCGGTGTTCGCCGGCAACGCGGTGGTGGCGGCCCGCACCGGGCCGGGCGACCCGCCGCTCCTGCTCCATCCCGACGACGCCGCGCCCCGGGGCCTGGTGACCGGGAGCCGGGTCCGGGTGGCCAACGAGCGGGGCTGGTTCGAGGCGGTGGTGGAGGTGTCGAGCCGGACCCGGCCCGGGGTGGCCGCCACCACCAAGGGCCGGTGGGGTGTGGGCCTCAACCGCACCGTGGCCGAGCGCAGCGCCGACATGGCCGACGGCGCCGTCTTCCACGACAACCGCGTCACCGTCGAACCCTGCTGAGGCCGCCCGGCCGGGGCCGAACTGCGCGACGGATATCGCGCCCCGGCGGCAAACCGACGCCGCGAAACCCCCGAGATCCGCCGACAACGTGACGCAGAACGCCGCCGTGTCGCGGTTTCCGCGACACGGTTGGCGAGCGGGCCGGCGGCGCTCAGTTGTTCGACGGGGCGCCGAAGTCGAAGCCGGGCGGGAAGGCGCTGAGGTCGACGTCGTCGTCGTCCTGGGGGCCCCGGCGGCGGGGACGGCGACGCCGGGGGTCCACCAGCGCCCGGGCGCCGGCCAGGCCCGAACCCAGGCCGAACAGGTGGCCCTCCCACGAGATCCCGGCCTGGGGGATGAGCCCCACGATCAGGCCGTAGTACAGCATCAGGGCCACCAGGGCGGGCGCGATGGCCACCGGGCGACGTTCGAAGAAGGCGGCGCCCAGCAAGGCTCCGAAATAGCCGAACACCACCCCGCTGGCCCCGATGTGGTTGCCCGACCCGCCGAGCAGCCAGGTCAGGGCGCCGCCCAGCACGATCGTGATGGCGGTGACG
>Ga0268299_1004830_pt1 | contig 10012 bp, 10 predicted proteins | sample NOBtaG_FD_193484 | JGI IMG/M metagenome (GOLD analysis project Ga0268299, IMG submission 193484) | Activated sludge microbial communities from bioreactor in Nijmegen, Gelderland, Netherland - NOB reactor | ecosystem: Engineered > Bioreactor > Aerobic > Activated sludge | place: Netherlands... | reverse complement strand
TCTGGTCGCCCGAGAGCCCCAATCTCTATAACGTCACGTTCGAACTTCGCCGAGGCGCGCAGGTGTTGGACCGTGTGAAATCGTACTTCGGCTTCCGCACGGTTGCGATCGGAAGCGATACCTTGCTGCTCAACCGCCGGCCGCTGTTTCTGCGCACAGTGCTCGACCAGGGCTACTGGCCCGAGAGCATCATGACGCCGCCGACGGACGAAGCCATTCAATACGACATCCGCATGATGAAGGAGATGGGCTTCAACGGCGCGCGCAAGCACCAAAAGATCGAAGACCCGCGCTTCCTATACTGGGCCGACAAGATGGGTCTGCTCGTTACGGGTGAGATGGCCAACGCCGTGAAGTACGACGAGGTGTACGCTTCGCGATTCACGCGCGAGTGGATCGAGGCGGTCGAGCGCGATTACAACCATCCGTCGCTCATCATGTGGATTCCCATCAACGAAAGCTGGGGCGTGCCGAACCTGCAGGACCCTCGCCAGCAGCAGCACTTGGTATCGCTCTATGCGCTGACGAAGTCGCTCGACGCGACGCGCCCCGTCATCGACAACGACGGCTGGGAACACACGGACCACACCGACCTCCTGTCTCTCCACGATTACGCCCGCACGGGCAAGGTGATGAGCGAGAAGTATGCCAAGCTGTCGCGCACGAAGGGCTCGCTGATTCCCGACAACGGGCGGCCGGCGATGATCCCCGGCTACTCGTACAACGGCACGCCGTATTGGATGAGCGAATTCGGCGGCGTGGCCTACCTGCCACCTGGGATGGAGGCGTCAGCGGAGGCGTGGGGCTATTCGGGCGTCGAACGCAACGAAGCGGCGGCCAAGCAGCGCATCGCCGAGCTCTTCGACGCCGCTTCGAAGCTGCCGTTCAACGCCGGGTACTGCTACACGCAGCTCACGGACGTCGAGCAGGAGATCAACGGTTTGATGACGTACGACCGCAAACCGAAGTTCGACGTGAAGCTGATCAAGGAGTGGAACGGCTTTCCGCGGTGGTGAGGAACTCGCCATGCCGCTTAAAGTCCGGGAAGTGATCAAGTTGCTTGAGCAGCAAGGCTGGCGGCATTTGCGCACCAACGGCGATCATCGAGTCTTCCGATCGCCCGATGGCCGGACAACCATCGTCTCTGGTAGAGCGGGCTCCGATGTCCGGCCGGGGACGTTCAGGGCAATCTTGCGGCAAACTGGTATTGAGGAGACCGAGCCATGACCCGCAAGTATTCGCTCGTCATCGAGGGCGAGAGTGGCGGCTACAGCGCCTACGTGCCCGAACTGCCTACGATTCTGGTGACGGGCGATTCGTTGGACGAACTGACGCAGCGGGCGACCGAGGCTGTCCAGATCTACTGCGAAACGGTTCTATCGGACCGGTCGCCCACTTCGACCATTCGGGAAATCGAGGTTGAGATTCCGGCGTAGGGCCGCTCAACGGGCTCTTCAACTCCGATGTACCGAAATCGGCGCTCGCGCGTCAAATAGGTAGACCCCGCTGTGAGAGGCAGGCTGGGCCGGCCTATGAGGGACCGCCGCCGCTGAATCCGACGGGAAGCCACAAATTTCATTGCGCCCAACCGGGCCATACACAGGGAGATTGAACCATCATGAGGATACGTGCGTTTCGAAATTGGAAACTTGCCGTCTTCGGCGCCAGTTTGCTCGCGCTGGGAGGCCTTGGGGGCTTCGCGCTGAGCGCAACCGGGCACAAACCGAGCGTCGAGTTGAAGATGTCGCAGGCCGCGCCGCCGAAGGCCGGCTTCGGCGACATCGTGGAGCGGAACCTGCCTGCTGTCGTGAGCATCACCATGACGAAGGTGACCAAAACGGCAACGGAGGGGCGGATGATTCCCCCCGAATTCGCTCCGTTCTTCGGCGGGCCGGGAATGCGTGGGCCGCAGCAGCCGCGCAAGTCGCGGGGCGCAGGCTCCGGCGTGATCGTTTCGCCCGATGGCTACATCCTGACCAACAGCCATGTCGTGAACAAGGCCAGCCAGATAAAGGTCCAACTGAGCGACCGGCGTGAGTTCACGGCGAAGCTCGTCGGCGAGGATGAAAAAACCGACATCGCTGTGCTCAAGATCGACGCCACGAACCTGCCCACGGTCACCTTTACGGACAGCTCGAAAGTGCGCGTTGGCGACTACTCGCTCGCCATCGGCAACCCGTTCGGCGTTGGCCAGACAGTCACGATGGGCATCGTCAGCGCAACGGCCCGGGGCGGGCTGGGCATCGAGGAGTATGAGGACTTCATTCAAACCGACGCCGCCATCAACCCCGGCAACTCCGGCGGCGCCCTGGTGAACGCCAACGGCGACCTGATTGGCATAAACACCGCCATCGTCTCACCGACGGGCGGTAACAACGGCGTGGGATTCGCCATTCCTTCGAACCTCGCGCGCCACGTGATGAATCAACTGATCGAAACCGGCAAGGTGACGCGCGCGTTCCTGGGTGTGACGCTCCAGCCGCTGACGCCCGAACTCGCCGCCGCGATGAAGGTGGAAGGCAACCACGGCGCGGTGGTCAGCGACGTAACCGCCGGGTCGCCTGCCGCGAGCGCGGGCCTGAAGAGCGGCGACGTGATCCTCTCGATGAACGGCAAGAAGGTGGCCGACTGGGTGCAGTTGAAGCTGATGGTCGGCAACTCCGCGCCGGGCACGGACGCGAAGTTCACACTCGTGCGCGACGGGCGAGAACAGACGGTGGCGGTCACGCTCGGCGAGTTGACGGATCAGAAGATCGCCGGCGCGCGCCCAGGCTCGGCGCAGGAGCAGGAAGCGCTGGAAGGCGTGGAAGTCTCCGAACTCACTCCCCGCTTCCGCCGCCAGCTCGACCTGCCGGCCGGATCGCAAGGAGTGGTCGTGACCGGCGTCGACCCGTCGAGCAAGGCGGCCGAGGCGGGTTTGCGAGAAGGAGACGTGATCCGGCAAGTCAATCGCAAGCCCGTTAGCAGCGTTGCAGGCCTGCAAGAAGAATTGCAGCAGTCCCCGGCAAAGGACGTGCTGCTCCAGATCAACCGCGAGGGCTCGAATCTCTTCGTGGTTGTCCCGGCCGAAGGGTAACCAACGGCCTTCTCCCTGTACGCGAACCCGCCGCCCCGGCTTGCAAGAACGCCTGGGCGGCGGCTCGTGTGCCGGAAGTTGCGCGGCGCCGTCGATTGTGACGTAGAATCAAACCCATGCAGCCTCGTCTCGCGTTGTTCGCCACCGCATCGTTCGCCTTCGCCACAATTGCCGCCGCGCAAACCGCGGCTCCCGCTTCGCCGGAGGACCAGATCGCTTCGTCGATACTGGCCGCGCCGAAAGAGCGGCGAGCCGCCGCTACCGTACTCGGCTACAACGCGAAGGGCGAAGTGGTGACGTTGCGAAAGGGGACGAACGACATGGTGTGTCTTGCCGACGACCCCGCCGTGAAAGGGCTGAGCGTCGCCTGCTATCACAAGGACCTGGAACCCTTCATGGCTCGCGGCCGCGAACTGGCGGCCCAATACAAGGGCAAGGAACGGCACGAGGTTCGTTGGAAGGAAGTGGACGAAGGCAAGCTCAAGATGCCGAGGGAGCCCCGCATGCTCTACGTGCTGACCGGAGCAAGCTTCGATTCCGCCAAGGGCGAGATTGTCGATTCCTATTTGCGCTGGGTGATTTACCAGCCCTACGCGACGCCCGAGTCCACCGGCCTGACCACCACGTCCGGCACGGCGCCGTGGCTGATGTATCCCGGCACGGCCGGCGCGCACATCATGATCAGCCCGCCGAAGGAGAAGAAGTAGCTCCTGGATTCACGGGCGCGTGGCGAACCGGCATTTCGGGCCGACACGCGGCGGCTCACGGCTTGGGGAGGTCGAATGTCACCGTTTCCTGGCCCGAGGCTACGTCAACGAACCTGCCGGTCCTGGATCCATTTGGCGGCTTCACTTGCACCTGAACGCGCCCTCGCGGCACGCCGGAGAAGGAAGCCTGTCCTGAACCGTTTGTGGGCCGCTCCGATTCGTAATCCTTCTCGTCGCTGACCCATACGCGCGCGGCTTCGAGAGGTTCGCCTCCCAGTGTGACTTTCACCACGACGGTCGCGTTGGCCGTCGCGGCGGTCTTTCCGTTGCCCTTCGCCTTGCCGCCTTTGCCCTTTTCTTCCTGGCCTTTTTCTTCGACCTGCTTCGCTTCGGCCGCCTTGCCTTCCGCCTGAGGCTCCTGCGGCGCACTCCACGCGAATGCCCATATCGCCATCGTAAAGATCAACCAACACCCACCTACCCGGTTCATCGCGTTCGTACCTCCTTTGATGGACCTGCAATCCTCCTGTGCCATTCACTCCTCGCGATCGAGCTGCTTCCGGCTTCTTAGAGCCGCCGCTACAAGCTCCTCGACATACATCTTGTCCTTGAGGCTGGCGCGCGCAGCCGGGAAGAAGGATAAGCGGATATCGGCGCTATCGGCGTCCATCCGGCTTACGACCACGGCGCACCGCTCCGCCTGCGAGAGGCGCGTGTTGTCAATGCCGGGAAAATCGAAGAATCCGGCCGAGAACGCGACGTCCACCTCGATCGCTTCGTGCGCGGAACCGATCGGACCCGGCTCGCTGACCTGCAGATGGACTCTCAGTTCGTTTCGCAACACGTTTCGTCCCAGAATCTCCACCACGAAGCGGCGCTCCAACTGGGGCCGGGGATCGCCCATCGGCCGCGGCTGGAGCAGGTTCGCCTCAATCACCCGGAAGCCGCCCGGATTCTGGTTGAGCTTCTCGAAGTCCACCAGCGCCGGAATTTCGGGAGCGCCGTCCTGCCGCAGCACCTGCACCTGTTTGTCCGCGATCTCCGTGGCGACCTTCATCAACCGCTTCATCTGATCCTGCCCTTCGCTGGTCTCAGGCTGAATGCGCCGCCGCAAGTCCTGAAACAGCGGGCCGAGATCGAACGACTCGTGAAAATTGTAAGCGAGCAGTTCCAACTTCAATATCTTCGGGCCAAGTGCGTCCGACCGGGGTTGAAGAAACTCTTCCAGCACCTGAGTAAACATCTCCCGCCGGAGATTCGTGTCGGCCTCCTCCCGGCGGCTCATGAGTTCGGCGTACACTCTGGCGTTGGTTTCTTCCGTCTGCCGCTGACTGAAGTAGCCGGAGACCAAGAGACCCACCAAGCCGACCATCAGCGGGGTAACAAGCGCTCCGGCGCCCTTCAGGACGATGTCCGCCTTATCCCACGGACCCTTCTCCGGCGGCGGCGGTCCCTTCAATGGCGGCGATTGCGGTTTGGCGCGGATTTCGTCCGCATGCGGATTCGATTCAGGCACGGCATGCTCTTCCGGCATGGCTATCTCCGCTGTAGGATGTATCTACCGCCCTGGTTCACGGCTTCGAAATCGTACTTAACGGGCTCGTCGTAGGAGAAGACTTCCGCGACGGCCGGCTCCTTACCTACGAACACGCGAATGGTGCATCGTCCATTCGGCCTCACGAAGAGACGGTACGAACCGTCTTTCTCGGTCTGTGTGAATACAGGCGCGGGGAGTTGCGGGTGGACGATTTCGACCCGTACGCCAACCAGCGTGCTTTTGCCTTCGCGCAGGGCCCCGTATATGTTCCCAGCCACCAATGGCATGGAGAGCAGGAGTAAACTGAAAAGCTTTGTGCCCATTGCCTACCTCCGGCGTTTGGATATCCGCCTGACCTATATAGCGAAGGATCTGGCGAAAGAATGCCACGATGGGCCGGATTGTTCGTGGGGAGCCGGCGTACAGCCAGGTTGGGCGCGAGTACTCTTTGGCCGGCAAAGGATTCCCCACGCGAGCGTTAGGCCACGGGCCAATGCCGTTCCACGCCCGCGCGGCTCACGATGGCTTTCCAACGCCGGTCGAAGCGGCGTGCGATATCCGGCCGTCCTCCCAACACGTCTCCGAGTCCCAGTTGAATGTGAGGCTGGGAGACCACGGCTTCGAACTCCAGGCGGCTCTCCACATCCTCCCAGCGGTCTGTAAGACCACCGGCGTCCAGTAGCACGATACGTTCTCCGATTACTCCGAAGTTCTTCAGATGCGCATCGAGCGAGAATATGCCGCGCCGCCAACCCTCCTGGCGCAGGTTCAGAAAACGATCGAGCCACGGCTCGATCTCGTCGAAGCGGCCCGACGCGGCCAGGTGGGCGAGACGTTGGTGCAGGGTCGCCTCGACTCGTTCGGTGGCCTCGGTCACGGTGAGTTCGCCGGGCCAGCCGCCGACGCGTACACGGACCGGAGGGAACTGGATCGTGCGCGGCATGAGCTCCGTCCCGGCAAGGTGCTCCGCGGCGAGGCGCTCTCCGCGAACGGTACGGGAACGGTAGACCTTCCACGCCTCGCGCACGTGGGTGGTCAACCAGACGCTCATCGGCAGCACGCGCATGAGCGATTGAATCATCACTCGCAGCAGCCTGAGCTGGCGCGACGGCTTCGCCAATAAACGTGCGCCGAGACCGGCCGGAAGATACCGCTCCCCTTTACGCACAGCCCGCCACAACACGATTAGCGCCACCATTTCCCACGGCGTCCGCTGGCGCTTCACGACCCAGTGCTCCGACGCATAGACGATCTTGCCTATCCCCTCGCCCAGCCTCAGCAGCTTCGTACGTGTGAGCTCTTCCGGCGCGTGCGCTTGGAACTCGCTCTCCACGCCCCCACACTAGCGCAGATTGGGATGAGAGGCGATGGGATGATTTCGGCGGCGACGGGGTGTGTCCAGGCCGGGCGGACCGCAAGAAACGCAACGCGGCTACCGGCTTGGGCGGGACATGATGAGCGGCGCGCGGGCCTGGCCGGTCCCTGCCTGTGCCCGAAGTCCGGTTCGTCCACCGAAATACGAAGCGCCGGCCGACCTTAGCGCTCCGGCAGTTTGCGCGCACTCACGGGCCGGCTCCACGGCTGTCCGAAGATGATGCCCGACTCCGTGCAATCCTCCATCTCGAACTCGATGTGGCCAAAGCCGGCGGCCCGCAGGTTCTCCTCGATTCCATTCCTGGTGAACAGGCGCATCTCCAGCGCCAAGCCTGGCCCTTCGTGAAATACGAGATTTTGAAAGGTCTCGACTTCTCCGCCGCGTCTTGTGTTCAGCAAGTATGTCTCTCCGGACTGCGTGGACAGGCGCCAGTCGTGAAGCGCCGGAAAGTGTTCGCGAGTCCAGCCCAACGACGGCCCTGGAGACCCATCGAACGCCATATGCCGGAAGACCTCCGATTGGCCGTCGGACCTGTAATTAACGATGACGTAGCCGCTTTCGTCGCTGCCGAGCCGCCAGTCGTAGAGCTCCGGAATCGCCGTTTCCCGGTCACCATCCCAAACCCACGGCGCCGTGAAGAGAAACAGACCGGAAGGCTTCAGCAGCCGCGCGGCGTTCTCAAACGCTCGCGCTACTGGCGCCTCGACATGCTCGAAGATCTCGCTGGCGATCAGGAAATCCAACTCTCCCAGTGGTGAAGGATCGCAACGGATATCGAGGCGCGGATCTGTGGTCAAGTAGGTGTTGCGGTATGTGAAGCGCTCGGCCAAAATCGCGGCGATCTGTGGGGGGTCCGTCAGACCGATTCCCGTGATCGACTTCCGCGGAGGAAAGTCCATCAGGGAAAGGCTACGGCCGAAAAGGCCGAGGGAGAGTCTGTAAACGAGCCAGCGAAATCGAACGTTCGACTGGCAGGAGTCGCAGGAGGGCAGTTCGGGGTTCTCGTAGTGCGCTTGCTGGAAGAAGTTGTGCCGCCCGCACACGTTGCACACGAACGGAAGGTCAGCGAACGCGGGCGACATACGTTACGGGCGGACGCGAAGCCTGCGCGATACCGATGCGCGCCGTCCGCACTGTTGTTCAGAATACCCAAACTCCGGCTCGATCTCTACTTCTTCCCCTTCTTCGCGTCCGCCTTCGCCTTGGCGCCCTCGGCCGGCTTTGCTTCCTCGGCCCCTTCAAAAGTGACGGTCGATTCGGTTGTCATGATCGTGGATTCGCTGGAGAACCTGCGATAGTTGCGGTACTCGGTCTGATTGCTCACGCATGTGAGAGTCCCGCGTTTGCAGGCCAGGCTCCCGGCCTTAACCGGCATGAGATACTGGGCCGATCCGATCTTGACCATCCCGTTCTCCACCATCATCTCCACCTTGTCCATCGGGTAGTCTTCCGGAATCTGCCGCCCCACCATCTCCAGCCGGGTGACGCGGTGCGTCTCTTCGTCGATCCAGATCGACCCCTTGTAGGCGGGGTAGATCGTCTTACCCTCGAAGGTCACGCGCCAGTGCGAATTTGGTTGCTCCACAGTGTAGTCGTACCATTTGGCCATGCGGGAACCGATCGTCTCCGAGCCGCGCTTTTCGAACTTCGCCTGCGTCGCCGGATTCAGGACGTCGGCCGCCATGGCGCCGAACTCGCCTACCGACCACGAACCGGAGTCCTCCGGCGAACCTTTTTTTAGCTTCTTCCCGTTGATCTCGACGTTGCGGAACTCGTCCTTTGTCCCTTCATGCGCCAGTTCCGCCGTGACGCGGTCCTTCATCTTGAAGTCGGCCGGCTTGGTGTCGCTTTGTTGGCGATAGGTGATCTGCTGGCAGAGGAAGTTTGGCAGGGAGTCGATCCATTCAAAGGCCACCTCGCGCGCTTTCTCGATCACGGGGTCGATTTGCGGTCCAGCGAGCCCGACTTTCTCCTCGACCACGCGACCCTCGGAGTCTGTGACAACCTCCTTGTACACAGGCGGCCCGGAGGACGGCGTCATCTCCGGAGTGGCCGTGGCGCTCGTCTCGCCGCGCCCCGGTTTCGGCGCGCCGCGTTTGAGCTTGGGAGGCGCCTCCGGTTCGGTCTGCGCCAGCAGCGCCAGCGCGACAATGGCTCCACACAAGATTCTCATTGCGGCGGCCACGACTCCTTTCGCCAGGCCATTTCCCAGAACATCCACTCATACCTCGCGCCGCGCTCGAACAATTCGATGCACCGCTCCCGTTGCGCCGCTGTCATGTCGGGCGCCAGGGCGTCCATCATCGCCAGCACGTCGCGGACACTCTTACCGTATTCCTCGCTCGCGTATTGGTCAATCCACTGCTGATATTCGCGGTTCGCCGAGCCGCGCTTTACAAGCACCTTCCCCACTTCCCAATAGATCCAGTAGCAGGGCAGCATAGCGGCGAGCCCTTCGGCGAACGATCCGCGCTCGACGGTCGCGAGCAGGTAGTTCGTGTAAGCAACATTCGCCGGCGCCATACGGATTCGCGAAGCCTGATTGGGTTGGACGCCAAACTTGCCCAGGATGGTTTCATGCAAAGCGCGCTCCACCTCGATCGCGTCCACCGCATGGCGGTTCAAGGTTCGAGCCCAGTCCTCACGGGGCGCCTTCGAGGCGAGCACGCTCAGGGCCTGTCCGAATACGCGCAGGTATTGAGCGTCCTGTTCGAGGTAAAACTGAAACCGGTCGCGCGGCAACGATCCGCCGGTGAGACCCCGCAAAAAGGGATGCTCCAGCGTTTTCTCATACACGGGACGAGCCCGCTCCCACATCTCGCCCGTGAACGAGGCCGCCAGCAGGAATAGCGCCAGCATGATCGATCACCCAAAGACTTGTTGAATGACCTTGCCGCCGAAGTCGGTCAGCTTTTCCTGGCGGCCATTATGCAGATACCAGAGCCGGTTCTGTTCCAGACCGCAAGCCTGCAAAATCGTGGCATGGAAGTCGCGCATGTGATAGCCGTCGATGGCGCGGAGACCGAAATCGTCGGTCGCGCCGATCGACTGCCCGCCCTTGACTCCGCCGCCTGCGAACCACATCGTGAACCCGTGCGGGTTGTGATCGCGCCCGTTGCCGCTTTGCGACATCGGCAGGCGGCCAAACTCGCTGCCCCAAATCACCAGGGTCGAATCGAGCAGTCCGCGCGACTTGAGATCCTGCAACAGCGCGGCGATGGGCTGGTCCGTCAGCCCGCACATCTTTTCGTGGTTCTCGACGATGTGGCTGTGCGCATCCCACTGAATGCTGACCGGACCACCGCCCGAATACAATT
>Ga0268299_1004829_pt1 | contig 10014 bp, 8 predicted proteins | sample NOBtaG_FD_193484 | JGI IMG/M metagenome (GOLD analysis project Ga0268299, IMG submission 193484) | Activated sludge microbial communities from bioreactor in Nijmegen, Gelderland, Netherland - NOB reactor | ecosystem: Engineered > Bioreactor > Aerobic > Activated sludge | place: Netherlands... | reverse complement strand
TCGTTGCCGCTATGGCGCCGGTGGTTGGACGTGATTCAGCGCGACCAGTTCTGGTTGTGGCTGCCCGGTTGTCTGCTTGGGATGGCGCTTCCGGCGATGTTCTCGCTTGAGTTCGTGCGCGGCGTAACGAATGTCGATGGCAACGCCGTCGCCGCCATGACCGCGGACGCGCTGGCGCGGTCGCATGGACAGATCTTCTGGTTTCTGACGCTGCTGTGCGGTTTCCTGATCATGGCCCCGACTCAGGTGAGCCAACTGGATTCCATCGCGCGGCGTTGGACCGACATCATCTGGATCGGCGCCCGCCGCACGCATTCGATGGAAACGCACAAGGTGAAGATCGTCTACTACACGATCCTGGGCGTTTACTTCTTCTGGGGACTCATCGCGCTGCGCATCACGCCGAATCCGCTGGTCCTGGCCATCGCGACCGGCGTCATGTGGAATTTCGCGCTCGGATTCACCGCGCTGCATACGCTGGCGGTGCTGCGGCGATTGCTGCCGCCGGAGCTCAAACCCGGTTGGTTCGCGCAATTTGGGTTGGTGGCGTGCGCCGTGTTCTACATCGGCATCTCCGGGCTTGGCTTCGTCCAACAGTGGCCGAAGGTGGCGGCGTGGCTTGCCTCGCTCCTGTAGCGGATGGGGTCAACGCCGGCCTTCAATCGCGCCGGTGGTTTGATCCTCCGTGGTCCAGTCGCCCTTCAACAGCCCACCTTCGGCCTTCAGGCGAATCCGCACCAGGCCACGAGGCGAGTGCACCTGGAAATTCACCTCGCTCGCCGTCACGCTGAGATCCCGCAGCGGCACGCCCCCTTCGGGCATGCGCATCGTCCCGCTCCAGGCGCCATCGGCTTGTTTGAGATCGATATCCACCTCGGCCGTCTCACCGTTCGGGCGCAAGGCCGTGAGCTTCCAGACACCGCCGATGCCCTGCGGACGGGTGGCGATGCGTTGGCCAGTGATTGGCCCAACATCGCCGTTTTTGCTCCATTCGCCGGTGACCGCGTCACCCGCTACCCGCATTCGGATCTTCACAACCTCGCCTTCCCAGGGAATCTCAAACGCGATGGCGCCGTTCTCTTGAGAAATGCTGGCGATTTCGCGGCGCACTTCGCCCGCCTTGAGTTCCCCCTTAAGCGAACCAGCTTCCTCGCGAAAGGTGAGCTCGGCCTTGACGGGGCGGCCATCGCCGTCCTTGGATTGGATGATCCATGCGCCGTCGAGCCCGGCGGCGGAGAGCACGGAAACGGAGAGGGAGAACGGCAAGAGTATGAGGAGAGGCAGGCGCTTCATGCCTGCAAGTGTACCTTGCGGATCGGCGCGTGAACATGGGCGGTAATCCGCTTTACTTTCGCGCTAACTTAAGTGATAGACTGCTTCGCGAAAGGTGATTCCATGAAACCCGTTGCGTTCCTGGCCACGCTGCTTGCGGCCGCTCCTCTCTCCGCGCAGGCCAAGCCCGACGCGGCCACCGCGCAGGCGCTGCAAAATTTCGACGAGATCAAATTCGGCATGTTCATCCATTGGGGCCTCTACGCTCTGCCGGCGGGCGAGTGGAAGGGCAAGTATGTGCGAGGCATCGGCGAATGGATCATGTTCCGCGAGCGTATTCCGGTGAAAGAGTACGAGGCGTTGGCAAAGCAGTTCAACCCGGTGAAGTTCAACGCAAACGATTGGGCGCAGGTGGCGGCGGACGGGGGCATGAAGTACCTGGTGATTACGTCGAAGCATCACGACGGCTTCGCGATGTACGGATCGAAGGCGTCGAAGTACAACGTCGTCGACTCGACTCCGTTCGGCCGCGATCCGATGAAGGAACTGTCGGCGGCGTGCGCGCGGCGCGGAGTTGGATTCGGCTTCTATTACTCGCAGGACCAGGACTGGCACGAAGCAGGCGGGCGCGGCAACAACTGGGACTTTCCGGAGAAGCGCGACGCGCAACCGTATTTGGAGAACAAGGTGTTCCCGCAGGTGAAGGAGATCCTTGCGGGATATGGCAAGTTGTCGCTCATCTGGTTCGACACGCCGGGTCTCCTTTCGGTGGAGCAGGTGACGAGTTTGCGGCAAATGGTGAAGGCGGCGCAGCCTTCGTGCCTGATCAACAGCCGAATCGGCCACGGGCGGCACGACTATACGCAGACGGGCGACAACGCGATTCCGATTCAGGTCTACACGCAGGACGGCAAATGGGAGGTTCCCGCGACGCTCAACGACACATGGGGCTTTAAGAAAAATGATAACAATTGGAAGGACTCACGCGACCTCATCGCCAAACTCGCCGACATCGCGAGCAAGGGCGGCAACTATTTGTTGAACGTGGGACCGACGGCCGAGGGTGTGATTCCACGGGAGAGCCAGGACATCCTGCGAAGGATTGGCGGCTGGTTAAAGACGAACGGCGAGTCCATCTACGCCACGAAGCCGAGCCCGTTCGCGGTGAACGGCATCACGTGGCGCGCGACGGTGAAGCCCGGTAAGCTCTACCTGCACATCCTGAACTGGCCGGGCAGGACTCTCACGATCGAAGGCCTGGAGAGCAAGGTGAACAACGCGGCGTTCCTGGCGAACCGGGCGACGGTGAAGTTCCGTCAGGCGGGCGGCAAGGTGACATTCGATCTTCCCGCAAGGCCGGTCGATCCAAACGATACGGTGCTCGTCGTGGATCTCGCGGACCAGACGGCGCGCGTGGCGGCGGCGCATCGGGCAGGTGTAATTCCGGCGCGGCTCGACCTTCACGCATGGGAGTCGCGGCTTCGCGGCGAAGAGGTTCGCTACGATTGGGCCGGGTCGAGCGCCAGCGGCTTCAAGCGGTTCGCGCAGGAATCGAACGCTCTTTGGTGGTACCCATACAAAGCGCTGAACGGTTCCTATTCGGTGGAGATCACTTACGCCTGCGACAACGCGGCGGCAGGCAGCGCGTTTCAGATTTCGTCGGACCGGCGTGGCTCCACCGATTCCAAACTCGCCTCCACGATTGAAGGCACGGGCGGGCAGTTTGTAACCAAGAAGCTACCTGGAACGCTCGCGGTGACGCGGGACACCGACCACATCACCTTCGCGCTGACGGGCGACGACAAGAGCGCGGCGGTGCGTGTGCGGAAGATCACGTTGGTGCGTTGAATTTTGTCGTAGTGTAAGTATTGACACTTAGCGAATAATAGGCGAATATGGGTGGTGTCCGTTCTCATCGGCATCGCGCGACTGGCCTCGGAGGGACAACTTCTCGAGGCCAAGCGCGCGGTCGATTACCGAACACTCCCAACTCGCGGCGTCTTGAACCGGTGCACCAGCGTCAAGGCGCCGTTTTCTTGGACCATCAATCCGTATCGCGGCTGCGAGTTCGGCTGCAAATACTGCTACGCGCGCTATACGCACGAGTTTATGGAGTTGCGCGAAAGCGAGGATTTTGAGACCAAGATATTCGCGAAACAATTTTCGCTCGATATGTTGCGGAGGGACCTGGCGCGAGTAAAGTGTGGCGAAGCGATCGGGTTGGGAACGGCGACCGATCCTTACCAGCCGGCGGAGCGCCGGTTAGGCTTGACCCGGCGCATTTTGCGGGCGCTGGCGGATACGAGCGGGCACCGGTTGTTCATCACGACTAAATCGGACCTGGTGGCGCGTGACGTGGACCTGCTTACCGAACTGCACGCGCGCCATTGGGTGCAGACCGGCCTGACTATCACGACGCTCGACGACGGTTTGGCCCGCGCTCTGGAGCCGCGCGCGCCGAGGCCCGGACGGCGGCTGGAGGCCGTCCGGACGCTGGCTCGCGCCGGGCTCCGGGTGGGCGTACAGAGTTCTCCGGTGATGCCGCACATCAACGAAGACGAGATTGAAGCCGTCGCGCGGGCCGCGGCCGAAGCCGGCGCCTCGTCGTTCGTGGCCCATGGCGTTTTCCTGATGCCGTGCGCATTGCGCGTTTTTTTGCCGTTCCTCGCGGAGCGGTATCCGCATCTGCTGCGGAAGTATGAGCGGCGCTTTTCGCGCGAGGCGTATTTGCGCGGCGACTATACAGAGCGGTTGACCGCGCGCGTGCGGGCGGCGCGCGCGAAGGCCGGGTTGGCGGAACGCCAGGAGCCCGGCGACGTCTATCCGGAGCCGTCTCAGTTAGCGCTGCCGTTCTGAGGAACGGGCGCGAATGGGTTTGGCTCCCAGGCCTGCCGTGCTTCTGATATGCTGCCTCAACATGAATCGCCGACAATTCCTCGTCTCGTCTTCGGCCATGGCTGCCGCGGCTCCAATGGCCGCCCAGGTTACTGGCGTCTCCGATCCGCGTTCCGACTATAAACCCGGCAAAGCTGTGATGGTGGTGGGCTGCCAGCGCGGTCCCACCAACGAGTTCATGCTGAAGCTGTGGAAGCGCAGCGGCGTGGACGATATCTGCGGCTCGATCCCGGTTGGCCCGAAAGGCCACTGGGAGCCCGAAGATATTCAGAAGGTCAGCGAGCTGTGCGGCAAGTTCGGCGTCAAGCTGATGATGGCCGAGATTAACGGCCTGAGCTCGGCCTACATCGGCCGCGCCAGGAACGCTTCGATCATGATGGGCAAGAGCCCGGAACGCGACCGCGCCATCGACGACGTGTGCATGTCCTTGCGCGCAGCCGCCAAGGCCGGTCTGCCCGCCGTCAAGTACAACATGACCGTGCTTGGCGTTCTCAGCTCCGGCCGCGTCCCCGGACGAGGCGGCGCTTCCGCCCGCGAGTGGGACTTGAGCAAGGCCAAGCAGGACCCGCCGCTCACCGAAGCCGGACCCTCGATGGGCGCGGCGATGTGGGAGCGCATTACGTACTTCCTGGACCGCGTCATTCCCGTAGCCAACGAGTACAAGGTCCGCATGGCATGCCACCCCCACGACCCCGGCGTGCCGCCGACGGGCTTCCGAGGCGTGGATCGCGTGTTGGGCACCGTGGACGGCCTGAAGAAGTTCGTCTCGATTCAGGAGAGCCCCTATCACGGCTTGAACTTCTGCCAGGGCACGGTGAGCGAGATGCTGCAGGATCCGGGGAAGGAGATCCTCGACGTGATCCGGCACTTCGGGCAGCGCAAGAAGATCTTCAACGTGCACTTCCGCAATATCCGCGGCAAGCGCGATAAGTTCGTCGAGACCTATCCGGACGAGGGAGACGTGAACTTCTACAAGGCCATCAAGGTCTACAAGGAAGTGGGTTATCCGTACATGATGATGCCGGATCACATGCCCGGCCATCCCGACGACCCCGGCACACATCAGGCGTTCTCGTTCGCTTACGGCTACATCAAGGCGCTGATTCAGGCGATGCAGAACGAGGGGTAGCCGGGGAGCGAACGGCGCCGCCTGGAGTTTTTTCAGAACGGCCGCTGACGCCAGGCGCGCGGCCCGCGGCTCTCCAGGCGACAGGCATAGCCGAATCGGGGAAACTTTCGCGCCGCCGGCCACGTCTAAAGTGGAGAAGGCTGGAAAGGCAAGGGTATGCCCGCTGACAAAAGACAACCTTGGCGCGCAACAACGGCAGTACTGCTGACGTTGTGCGTTACGGCTGCTCCCGTCGCGGGTAGCGTTGCGCAACGGGATGGATCCACTCCGGCCGCTCCCGTCAAGCAGTTTGCCCGCGCGCAGCACCGGGCGGGCGTGAGCGCCGGAGTTAAGACGCCTACGGCCCCGGCGCACGCAGTTCCGGCTCTACTGGCGTCGGAAATCGGCATTCCCGCGCTGATGCCGGCGGGATGGAGCCGAGAGTTGCCCGCCCACCCGTTCCCCACCGTGCAGGCAGCGGGCCAGCCGAATGGACGCGCTCCACCTCAGGCTTAGAGATCGGCTCATTTCAACAGTCTCCGAAACCGCTTCGCATGCGCGGGCGGTAATGCGCCACGCAGTGGCGTTCCTTTTCGGACCCAACGATCTTAAGTCATAAAGGATGGATTACGATGACGCACTCTGTTCGTCTGGTTGAAACCGCTTGTCCCCATTGCCACCTCCTCACGAGGGCCGACTACGACCGATGCCTGCACTGCCGTAAGCCGCTTCCGGCAGTGGAACGCACCACACCGTCGGCGGGCCGAGGGCCCGCTCGCGCGGTCGCTCCACGGGTGTCCGCACAGCCGGTTAAGGAGCCCGCGGTAGCATCCGGCGGCCGCCCGGGCTGAATGAGCGGTGTTCGTACGCTTGAATGGCGTCGCGCACCGGTGTGGTTGTGTATGGGCCGGCGCAGAGCCTGTCATCGCGCAGGCCTTACGCCGGCTCTGTCAACGAACGATGGCTAAAGCCGGCGTGCGGCGATCCGGCAACTGTGCCGGCGGTATGAATCCGAAGCGGCGAGCGTGATGCGTGCGTGAGGGGACAAGGATGGGATCCTTACTGGGCCGGCTGCGCGGCGGCCCGGTCCAGTTCAACAAGCCACTTGGGGATGTCGGGCTCCTGCCGAGGACCCGTCTGATGGCCGAGCCCAATAGACCAGTGGTGAAGCCAGACGGGGCCTTGGGCTCCATAATAACTGTCTGCGGTTCGATAGGCGCGGTCTTCGAGGGCCTCGGCGAGCGGAACGAACTGGTAGCCCCGGCGACGGAAGCGTTCGAGCATTTCGGGGAGGATGAGAGAGTTCAGCGTATTGGCGTGCATCAGGAAGATGTGCGCGATATCGCGGCCGAAGAGCTTGCGTGTGAGGGCTTCGTGGTAGTCGAGCATCGTGTCGAGGTATTCGAGCGACGCCAGGCTTACCTTTTCGGCGTTGGCGAGTTCGCCTCGGAAAATGAGGCGTTCGTATAACCCCGCGAACCACCAATCGGAGTGTTCGACGGTGACCGGGGCGATGCGGTATCCGCGGGAAGCGAGGAAGCGCTCGAAAGCGGCCCGCTTGGCTGGTTCGGCGCCGGTATGGAGGAAGGGGTGCCGGAACCAACGTTCGCGGTGGCCCGCCTTCTCCATCATGGGGCGCCACAGGACCTCGCCGTGGAGGGTGTCGTCTTCGAACTGGGCAAGCGGGGTCTTGTTGAGATCGGGATGGGATAACGTGTGATTGCCGAGGGTCATGCCGGCGTCGATCCACTGCTGGAGGAGAGCGGTGCGTGCGTCGCGTTCACCGGGGATATGGATCTTTCCTTCGTTGACGAAGCCAATGGCGGGGACGCGGTCTTGTTTGAGGGCGTCGAGGATGCGCGTAGTGGCTTGTTGTGCGGCGAGGAGGGAGCGGCCGTCGCCGGCGAACGGGAGATCGTCAATGGTGATGGCGACACTGCGCTGAGCGCATATGGGGAGTGCAAGAAGGAAGAGCAGTAGGAAAACCGGCATTTGAGTTCAGCGTGCCGCTGCGGCAAGAGAGGGCCGACTGGCAAGGGCTTGGCGGATGATGGCGAGAATTTGTTCGCGCTCTTCGCCGACGATGGGGAGACGGGGGGCGCGGGTGGTTTCCGAACCGAGGCCAACTTCGGCCATGCAGAGCTTGATGTATTGGACGAGTTTGATCTTCGTGTCCAGGTGCAGCAGCGGCGTGTACCAGCGGTAGAGTTCGCGGGCTTCGCTCCATCGGCCGGAAGTGGCGAGTTCCCAGAGGACGCGGTTTTCGTCGGGGAAGGCGTTAACTAGACCGGAGACCCATCCGGTGGCGCCAAGCATCGCGCTTTCGAGTACGAGGTCGTCGACGCCGCTGAACATGAGATACCGGCCGCCAAGCAGGTTGATGATGTCGGTGATGCGGCGGACATTGTCGGAGGATTCCTTGACGGCAACCATGGTGGGCTCGCCGGCAAGGTCGGCGAGCATGTCGGGCGTGAGATCGACAGGGTAGGCGACGGGATTGTTGTAGATCATGATGGGCAGGCCGGAAGCCCGCGCGACGCCTCGGAAGTGAGCGAGGGCTTCGCGGCGGTCCGCCTTGTAGACCATGGCGGGGAGGACCATGAGTCCATTGAGGCCGATCCGTTCGCATTCGCGCGCGTATCGGGCGGCGGTGGGCGTGGTGAATTCGGCTACGCCGGAGAGAACGGGGATGCGGCCCTTGGCGACGGGCAGGAGTTCGCGAAGGACGGTGAGCTTCTCGTCGTAGCTGAGCGCGGTGTTTTCGCCGACGGATCCCAGCAGGATGACGCCATGGATCCCGGAGGCGATCATGTGTTCGAGGTGGCGCGCGGTAGCGGGAATGTCGAGCGACTCGTCGGCGTGGAACTGAGTCGTGAGTGCGGGAAAGACGCCGTGCCAGTTAGGGTGCGACATAGAGAGCAGTTTAGCGGTTTGTGACGACAGCGGTTAAGATGCGTCCTAGAGAGCAGAGTGACTACGAGGCGATTCCGGTTTGGCAGGTTCGAGTTCGATGCGCAGACGGGAGAGCTGCTGCGCGAGGGGACGGCGGTGCGACTGCAGGCGCAACCGGCGGCTGTGCTGCGGGCATTGCTGGATCGGGCGGGCGATGTGGTGACGCGGGACGAGTTGCGGGAGGTGGTTTGGGGGAAGGAGACGAACGTCGATTTTGAGGGCGGGCTCAACTATTGCGTGGCGCAGTTGCGTAGCGCATTGGGGGATTCGGCCGATGCGCCGGTGTATGTGAGGACGGCGCCGAAGAAGGGGTATCAGTTTATTGCTCCGGTCGCTGTGGCGGAGGATGCGACGCCCGCGGCCCAGCCGGCTCGCGCCGTCAGGACGGGACTGGTGGCGACGCTTGCGGTGGTTGCGATTGCCGCGGCGCTGTATGGATGGCTCCAGTTGAGGAGCGCACCCGCGGTTCGCATTGCGGTGGCGCGGTTTGAAAACCAGACGGGCGAGGCGGGGATGGACAGATTTACCGATGGGTTATCGGACGCGTTGGTGGCCGAGTTGGCGACGACCCCGCTCGGGACCTATCAGGTGATTGGGAACGCTGTGAGCTTGCGGCAGCCTCGGGCGCGGCAGGATCTTGCGCGGATCGGCGAGGAGTTGCGCGCGAACTATATCGTCCTGGGGCAGGTGCAGGGAAAGGCAGACGCGGGGAGGGTGCTGGTGCATCTAATCCGGCTGCCGGATCAAAGGCACTTGTGGGTGACTCGCGTCGAGAATCCGGACTTTGGAGACGCCGTGAAGACACAGAAGGAGATCGCGCGGAGGGCGGCGCGAGACTTAGTGACGAAGATGGACCCCGTGGGCAAGTGAAGCGCGTCTCATCGGGGACGGCAACTGCTTGATTGGAAACGGCTTGACGCCTCATGTTTTTCTAACGTGCACCGAGCGGGCGGGGCGTGCAAGATCGTGAGTATGAGAAAACCTCACGGCACAACTCAACGACGGACGTTTCTTTTGGCGGGGGCGGCGGCGGTAAGGGAGGTGAAGGCGGAGCCGGCAATTCACGAGAGCTTTCCCCAGCACCCGCTGGCGCTGGCAAGGGAGATGGTGGGGGTTGCGCATAGGGACCTGGCGAGGGTTCGTGAACTGCTGGCGCAGCGGCCGACGCTGGCGAACGCGACGGTGGATTGGGGGTTCGGCGATTGGGAGACGGCCCTGGGCGCGGCTTCGCACGTGGGAAGAAGAGAGATTGCGGAATTGCTGATCGAACACGGCGCGGCGCCGACGCTGTTTTCGGCGGCGATGCTAGGGCAGTTGGATGTGGTGAAGGCGATGATTGCGGCGCGGCCGGGCGTGGAGAAGACGCTGGGGCCGCACAGCATCGGGCTGCTGGCTCATGCGCGGGCAGGCGGGGAGCAGGCGGCCGAGGTGTTCCGCTACCTGGAGGGCTTGGGTACTGCGGGCGGGATTGGCGTGGAGGCGATCAGCGAGGAGGAGCTAGAGAAGCTGACGGGCGAGTATGTATTTGGAAGCGGCGCGAATGAGCGGATCGCGATCAGCAGGAAGGCCAAGCAATTGACGTTCACGCGGAGTGGCGCGAACGGGCAGATGATCCATCATGTGGGCGGGAAGGCGTTCCGGCCGCCGGGGGCGCGGATGGTGCGGATTCAGTTTGAAGAGGGGGCGAAGCTCACGGTGCGGGACGGGGATTTGACCGTGGTGGCGGTGCGGCGGTAGAGGGTGTCACGGGATGTCCCCGTAGAATTTCCAAGCAGGCGTGTAGTCCT
>Ga0268299_1004828_pt1 | contig 10018 bp, 9 predicted proteins | sample NOBtaG_FD_193484 | JGI IMG/M metagenome (GOLD analysis project Ga0268299, IMG submission 193484) | Activated sludge microbial communities from bioreactor in Nijmegen, Gelderland, Netherland - NOB reactor | ecosystem: Engineered > Bioreactor > Aerobic > Activated sludge | place: Netherlands... | reverse complement strand
CGTTGGTTCTCTCACAGCACTGTTCCCCCGTCTCGCTAGTTTATGACGTGCCTGTTATTTCACAAATTATAGGGTTGACGCCAATTTCAGGTCAATGACACGAATCATAACCTTTCGGCAATACTCTTGGCCTGGGTATACAGCAGCAGATAATCCGGCCCGCCTGTTTTGCTGTCCGTGCCGCTCATATTGAAGCCACCGAATGGATGAACACCAACCAGCGCACCCGTAGACTTGCGATTGAGATAGAGATTGCCGACATGAAATTCACGCCGCGCTCTTTCAAGACGTTCACCATTCTGACTATACAGCGAACCCGTCAGTCCATATTCGGTGCTGTTGGCAATCGCCAGCGCCTCGTCAAAATCACGCGCGCGGATCAATGTCAGCACAGGGCCGAAAATTTCTTCCTGAGCAATCCGCGCGTCGCCGGGGACATCGCCAAAGATCGTCGGCGGGATGAAGTAACCCCCTTCAGGCGTCTCCAGCGGTTGACCGCCGAGCAGAAGCTGGCCTTCCTGCGTGCCGATCTCGATATAGTCCATGATTTTTTGCATGGCGTCTTTGTCAACGACTGGCCCCATATCGACCTCGTTGCTGTCGTCGGTTGGGCCGATGCTCAGTTCTTTTGCCAGCTCGACGACACGACCAGCGACTTTATCGTAAACTTCATTGACGATAATTGCGCGCGACCCTGCCGAGCATTTTTGCCCCTGGAAGCCAAACGCGCCGGAAACAATGCCTTGCGCAGCCGATTCGAGATTGGCAGTTTCATCGACCATCACGGCATCTTTGCCGCCCATTTCCAGAATCGTGCGCTTGAGCCACATCTGACCCGGCTGGACAACCGAGGCTTTGTTATAAATTTCGATGCCGACTTCTTTCGACCCAGTAAAGCCGATAAAGCGCGTCTGGGGATGTTCGACCATGCGCGGGCCTAAGAGTTCGCCTGGGCCAGTCACAAAATTGAGAACTCCCGGCGGCAAACCCGCATCCCACAGCGCCTTGACGATTTTGTAACCACACAACATACTCTGGCTGGCGGGTTTAAACACAACCGTATTGCCCGCCACAATCGCCGCCGCGACCAGACCTGCCGGGATCGCACACGGGAAATTCCAGGGCGGGATAACCGCGCCAACACCCAATGGAATATATTCGAGCGCGAGATGTTCCGGCGGATAGGGCGCAAGTTGGTCGCTCACGTCGGCAATACGCAGCATCTGACGCGCGTAATATTCGAGAAAATCAATCGATTCGGCGGTATCGGCATCGGCCTCAAACCAGCTTTTGCCGACCTCCAGTACCATCACGGCATTAAACTCATGCTTGCGCCGCCGGATTTCTGCCGCCGCGCGCAGCAGGTAACGCGCCCGTTCCTCGGCAGGGACATAACGCCAGGTTTTGAAGGCTTCCCCTGCCGCAGCGACAGCCTGGTCAACCGTTCCGGCGTCGCCTTGCGCGAAATAGCCGATGACTTCTTCCGGGCGCGCTGGATTGATGGACGTAAAAACGCTATCCAGTTCAATGCGTTCCCCACCAATGACGAGTGGATAAGTACGGCCTAATTCCGCTTTCACTTTGGCTAAAGCGGCTCGAAACGCAGCCTGATTTTCCGGCACAGAAAAATTAGTAAAGGGTTCGTTGCGAAATTCAGGTAGCATCCCACTCTCTCCTCGAAATGATTCTAATCGGCCTATTGTACTATGCGGATAGCGTATCGCCACAATCGACAAAAATTCGTAAATTTTTTGGTACGTGGACTGATTAAAACTTTTTTATTTCAGATATAATAACGATAAGTCGATTTTTTAAGGATTATTCGGATGTTCTAACTGCACTAATCGTGAGGTCATTATGTTCCAGGATGTTTCACTCAGCGGTCACGCCTTGCACCGATCTGCCCAGCGCAACATCTCTGAAGAAGACATCGAGTTCATCATCCAGAATGGTGATCGTCTTCACCGCACCGGGGTCATTTTTTGCCAGCTTCGCCACCGAAATATCCCGGATGATACGCCCGGTAATCATCGCGGTTGGCAGCTTGTGGGGACAACTGTCGTCTTGTGCAAGTGTGGGCTTTACGTGGTAACAATCTATCGTGAAGAAAAAGCGTTTCACCGCGACAGCCGCAAAGCCAAATATAACCAGCGACCCGAAAGTTCATCCTGTCCCTGCTGCGGCGCTTACGCAAGCTGAATATCTTCGCAGATTAAGACAATCGGCTGTCCCTGACAGCGAGTCAGCGCCAACGTGCGCGACTCAGCTCCTTTCAATTTTAACCCCGCGATCAGTTCTTCGGGCGTTATTGGCGCGCCACGCTTTTTCACGGTGACATGACCGACATTTTGTTCTCGTAAATAGGCGCGCAGCCGCTTGAGATGAAACGGCATCCAATCGATAATTTTCCATGACCGCACCCAGGGCGACTCCGGCTTCTGCTCGGCTGTCAGGTAAGCAATCGTTTCGTCAAGCTGCGATGCGCCCAGCGCCAGCGCCACATCGGTCACTAAACTCGCGCGCAGCAGCGCAGCATCCGGCTCGATCAGCCAGCCCAGCGGCGCAGAGAGCGGCGCGGTCACAGGCGATTCGCCGGAATCCCAATGATAAACCTGCCCCTGTGTCAAAAGCGTCGCCCGCCGCGCTGGAAATTCAAAGCCCCACCACAGCACCGCCTCTTTCAGATCGCCCTTGACCGAAATAAATTCGACGCTGCCGCCATAATCCGCCAACTGCTCCAATTCCACTCCCGGCGAGAGCTTGACGACGATTCGCGGTGCGCGCCATTCGCGAATGATCGACAGCGGCGGCTGGTAGCGCTCCACATCGAAAATGCGCTTACCATCAGCATTACGCCGCGCGGGATCGAAAAAAATCAGATCGCATTCCGGCAGGCTATCTTGCACATCAGCGACCCGAAATTGCGCCTGAATCCCCAGCGCCGCCGCGTTGTATGCCGCGATTCGGACGCGCACCGGGTCGAGGTCTAGCCCCAGCACGTCACCGCCCGTCATCGCCATCGCCAGCGAATCCGCGCCGATCCCACAGCAGGCATCGACCACGCGCAGACCCGCCGCGATGGGTCTGCGATAGCGCCGGATGAGCGGATCACTGGCCTGCTCAAGCGCATCCCGCGTGAAAAACATGCGCGCCGCATTTTCGCCAAATTTTTCGACGGCTTTCCGCCGAAGCTGCGCCATTTCCACCGCCGCGCGGGCTTGCTCCGGCGAATACTCACGGCGCAGGCGGGTGATGAGCGGCAAAATACGATTTTCCGAGAGGTCTTGGTCGGCAAGATTTTCCAGCAGATGCGCGCCCGCCGGAGAAATCAAAAAATCGAGGTCGGATAGGCTGATCGACATTTCAGGCAGCGATGAGGACGATAGCCGCCAGGGCGATGCCGATGCCGATGCGCTGTTGAAATCCGATGCTCTCTTTCAGAACCAGCCACGCCAGCAAAACCGTTGACGCCGGATACAGCGACGACAGCACCGAAGCGACATCCAGCCGTCCAGCCTGCCCCGCCAGCACGTAAAAGGCATTGCCGCCTGCATCCAGCGCGCCCGCCAGCACAATTAATGGGAGGAGTCGGATTTCGGGGACACGCTTTTGGCCTGAAAATGTGGCAACCGTAATCAGCATCAGCAGCGAGGCTAAACGGGCGCTGACCAGAGGCCATAAAACGGCTGTATCGCCTGCCTGATGCAGCAGGATCAAAAAAACGCCGAAACCGATGCCCGCCAGAATCGGCAGTCTCAGCGATTGCAGGTTGATCCCCGCGTTTTCGCCCTGCGACACAAACCAGACCGAGATCAGCGCCAGCCCGAAGCCGATTAATTTCGCGAATCCGGGTAAGCCTTCGATAAAAACACCGAAAATTACGGGGATGACGGCGCTCACGACAGCGGCAACCGGCGCAGCCACGCCCATCTGCCCCGATGCCAGCGCGCGATACAGCGCCATCAAGCCAAGCGCGCCCGCCAGACCGCCAACGCCGCTAATCAGCAGGCTTTCAAACGGCGGCATTTTTTCGGCAAACAGAATCGCCAGCAGAGTCAGCAGCACCGCGCCGACAGCCTGCGAAGCGATGACCACGCTGAAAACACCTGTGCGCTTGGTCGCCATCCCGCCGCTGAAATCACCCGCGCCCCAACAGGCGGCTGATACCAGCCCGAAAAAAATCGGCGCAAATTCGTTCATGCTATTCGTCCGGTGTTTCGGCGGAATCGGGGTCAACCGATACAAGCGCAATGGCTTGTCCAGCTAACGACTCAATCGTGGGGTTAACCAGAAGTGTCCAGTTTTGCGCGGTTTCGCGGCTGAATTTTGCCACTTTGTTGATGTCCTTGATGAGTCCGCTCATGATGGCTGGCTGCATGAAGGCGACGGCTTTGGGCAGGCTGCTGAAGGCCAAAAAAACTGGCGCATCGTCGCCCGTCAGCGTGACGGCCTGCCATTCGACTTTTTCGCCTTCTTTGAGCGCCCAGACAGGCTTATTCGGCGTCTGGCGAATCAAAAGGTGGACGTAGCGCCCCGGAAATGCCTGATCGCGATCCGCAACCTGCTTGATGCGGTCAACCGTGTGCTGCTCGGTGTGCGGTTTTTCGCCGCGAATCAGCAGGCCGCCGGATTCGAGCGCCGCCTCGACCAGAATGCGCGTAAAGCCCGCCCGCTCCAGCCGCACAACCCAGGCTTCATCAACGAAGCCCAGCGGATTTACGCCAATAAAACGCCCGCCGGGGCGAAGCGTGACCAGGGCATATTTAAAAAAATCATCATCAAATGGGTAATTGAAGGCGGCAACTGCGTCCATGCTGTCCGGCGAAAATTCCGAGTCGGGGATGCCCGCCGTAATATCCAGGTCGCCGCGCTGCTCGGTTAAGGCTGCACCTGCGCGCCCGCCGACATCCAACAAGCGCAGGGATGCACCGCTGGGCGGCAGATGCTTTGCCATCGCCTGGATAAAGGACTTATCGTCCATTCGTGGCTTTACGGATGGCCTCGATAAGCTGCAAAAATTCGTCCCATTCCTCTTTGAAGAAATGCAGCGTCACCTGTCCCATTTCAAGGTGATAGACCACTTCGCCGTCCGGCTCCTGGGATACCCAGGCCTGGTAGCTTTCGGTTTCGGCAATCGTTTCGGTTGGGATATTGTCGTCGGGCATGAGAGATGCTCCTTAAAAATTGAGGTAGGGGCAGGTCGGCGACCTGCCCCTAGAGAAGATTCAAATTTGAAAAGGCCGTAACAGCTTAGTCGCGCGGGCCGCGATCACGATCTCCGCCGCCGCGACGGTCACGATCTCCGCCACCGCGACGATCTCCACCACCACGACGGTCACGATCTCCGCCGCGACGATCTCCACCACCGCTCGGCGCACGGCGATCCCGGCTGCGCGCTTCTTCCGGCGTCCAGCCTTCGAGAACCGCCTGACGGCTCAAGCGAACTTTGCCGTCATTATCCACGTCCGTGACCATGACCATGATCTCGTCGCCCATGCTGACGACATCGTGAACAGTGTTCACACGGTAGTCGGCAAGCTGCGAGATGTGAACCATGCCTTCTTTACCGGGCAGGAACTCGACAAACACGCCGTAAGATTCCAGCCGCGTGACTTTGCCCGTATAGACGCGCCCGATTTCGGCGTCCTCGGTCAAGCCGCGCACTTCTTCCAGCGCTCTTTCCGCAGAAGGGCCATCAACAGCGGCGATAAAGACCGTGCCGTCGTCCTCGATGTCGATTTTCACGCCGAGGCGATCCTGAATGCTGCGAATGACTTTACCACCCGGCCCGATGACCGCACCGATTTTTTCGGGGTCAATTTTGACGATGGTCATACGCGGCGCGTAGGGGCTAAGTTCTGCGCGGGGCGCGGGGATAACGCTGAGGATCAAGTCCAGAATTTGGAGACGAGCGACACGCGCCTGTTCCAGCGCTTTTGCCATGATCTCGTCGGAAACACCTTTAATTTTGATGTCCATTTGCAGGGCGGTGATACCCTGTGACGTGCCAGCGACTTTAAAGTCCATATCGCCGAGGTGATCTTCCATGCCCTGGATGTCGGTGAGGACGGCGACGTTATCGCCTTCTTTAATCAACCCCATCGCAATGCCCGCAACCGGACGCTTGATCGGCACGCCCGCATCCATCAACGCTAACGTGCTGCCGCAAACGCTGCCCATCGAGGTGCTGCCGTTCGAACTCAGCACTTCACTCACCAGACGGATCGTGTAGGGGAATTCGTCTTCCGGCGGGATCATGCTGCGCAGAGCGGCTTCGGCCAGCGCGCCATGACCAATTTCACGGCGGCCTGTGCCACGAAGCTGCTTGACTTCACCCGTGCTGAACGGCGGGAAATTGTAATGATGCAGGTAGCGCTTGGCTTCTTCCGGGCTAAGGCCGTCGAGATTTTGCGAATCGCGCGGTGTACCCAGTGTCGCAATCGTCATCACCTGCGTCTGACCACGTTTGAACAAGCCCGTGCCATGAACACGCGGGATCACGCCGACTTCGGCAGACAGCGGGCGAATGGTGACAAAATCGCGACCATCAGGCCGAACGTGGTCAACCACGATGCGGCGGCGCACTTCTTCTTTAATCACATCCGAGAGCGCATCACGCACGTCACCCAGCTTGATCGGCTCTGAGCCATCGGTGATGGCGGCGTTGCGCGCTTCATATTCGCTGGTCAGTTCTTCGCGCAGGGCTTCCAGAGCTTCGTTGCGACCATCACGCTCGGTCTGCTCGGTAATAATCTGGCGAACTTTTTCGCTGGTCTTGGCAGTGACTTCGGCAGCCAGTTCCTCGCTGATTTTCGAGGTCACATATTCCGATTTTTCTTTACCGACCTGTTCGCGCATCTGGTTCTGAAGCTGGATAATCGGCTGAATCGAGTCATGCGCCAGCTTGAGCGCCTTGAGCATCGTCGGCTCGTCCACTTCCACCGCGCCGCACTCGACCATGTTGATCGCGTCAGCGGTGCCGCCAACACGCAGGTCAAGAATGCTGTTTTCCATCTGGGGGATCGTCGGGTTAATAACGAGGTTGCCGTCGATCAAGCCGATGCGCACCCCGGCGACTGGCCCGCCCCAGGGCACGTCCGAAATCATCAAAGCGGCGCTGGCGGCGATAATCCCCAGCATGTCCACCTGATGTTCCTGGTCGTGGGCGAACGCCGTCAGAATGATCTGAACGTCGTTAATCATGTCCTTCGGGAACAGCGGACGCATCGAGCGATCCACCACGCGTGACGTTAAAATCGCGCCTTCCGAGGGTTTGCCCTCGCGCCGGAAAAAGCTGCCGGGAATACGACCCGCTGCATACAACTTTTCCTCATAGTCCACCGTGAGCGGGAAGAAATCAATGCCCTCACGGGGGTGTTTGCTCATCGTCGCGGTGGCAAAAACAACGGTTTCGCCTGTGCGCACGGTTACAGCGCCGCCAGCTTGTTCCGCCAGCTTACCAGTTTCGATGATGATTTCGGCATCACCTAACTTGCCCGTAAATCGATGAACGGTTGTTCCTATTTCATTTGATACTGATACCATACATTAGCTCCTGTCTTCCATAATAATTGACAAAGCCTGGAAGTCAGGGACTGTGATGTAATGCAAAACGCGCGGCGCTTGGCATTACATTCCAATTCCTGCCCGACCAGGCATAAAATGAGAATGGCTCTCGCGAGCCACCCATTGTACACAAAATATTCTGCTGCCTAACGGCGCAATCCTAACCGCTGAAGAAGTTCGCGGTAACTATCCGGGTTCGTCTGGCTCAAATACTTCAGGTGACGGCGGCGGCTTCCGACCAACTTGAGCAGACCGCGACGTGAATGTTGGTCATGCTTGTGAGTTCTCAAGTGGTCAGTCAGTTGATTGATTCGCGTGGTCAGTAAAGCAATCTGGACCTCTGGCGACCCGGTATCGTTCTCATGCCGGGCGTAATCTTGAATGATATTGGTTTTTTCGGTCTTTTCGAGACTCATGTATACCCTACCGTCCATTACTATGTCACCAATCAAGCCGGACAGTTGGCCTGATGGTCAAATCCACTCATTTGATTATAGCAGAACCGTTTAGACGTGCCAATCCTGCACTTATTCGTTAAAATTCAGCCTTCATCGCGACAACTTCATCGACAAAGGATAGGCTGTGCTGGCGTTGGGCAGACGAAATATTTATTACGGCTGGGTGATGGTCTTTAGCCTCGCCGTGACGGAAATGATCTCCTATGGCGTTTTATTTTACGCTTTCACCGTTTTTATCACCCCGATTCAAGCCGAATTTGGCTGGTCACGTGCCGAAATCAGCGGCGCATTCTCGGCTGCGCTGCTGACCGCTGGCCTGCTTGCCATTCCCATCGGGCATATTCTGGATCGCCGAGGTGCGCGGGTTGTTATGACTATCGGCGCGTGTGCGGCGGTGCTGCTCACGCTAGGCTGGTCGCGGGTGCAAAACCTGACCACTTTTTATATCGTTTGGATCGGCATTGGCGCGGCAATGGCGCTGGTTCTGTATGAACCTGCTTTTGCCGTCGTTGCCACATGGTTCCGACAAAAACGTGGGCAGGCGCTCACGATTCTGACATTTATCGCCGGATTTGCCAGCGTGATTTTTATTCCACTGGCGGAGTTTTTAATCCGTCTCCAGGGATGGCGCGGCGCATTGTGGACTCTGGCGGCGCTGCTGGCGCTGACCATTCCCCTCCATGCGCTCATTCTGCGCAGGCATCCATCTGATCTCGGAGTTGAACCGGATGGCGGCGAGATTACCCCCAATTCCCCAGTGCGTGAAGTGGATTTTTCGGTGCGGCAGGCGGTTCGCCTGGGGTCGTTCTGGTGGTTAACGGCGGCCTTCACCTTAAATACGCTGGCAGCTATCGCGATTCTCCTCCACCTCACGCCTTATCTGACGGATATGGGGTACTCGACAAGTTTTGCTGCGTCCGCGACGGGGTTGGTCGGGCTGCTGTCGCTGCCGGGGCGCTTAATTTTTACGATGCTCGGCGACTATCTGCCGCGATGGGTTGTGACCACATTTTTGTTTTTGCTGCAACCGTTGGCATTTTTCCTGCTGCTCATCTTGCCCGGTACCGCAGGCGTTTATGGATTCGTGATCGTCTTTGGGGCGTGTTATGGTGCTGTTACCCCGGCGCGGGCGGCGCTCGTTGCGGACACCTACGGCGCAACCTCTTACGGCAGCATCAGCAGCATTCTGGGGTTATTTTTGACCTTTGCGCGAGCGCTTGCTCCTGTTGGAGCGGGTCTGATGCACGACCTGACAGGAGATTATCAGACACTTTTCTGGATGCTGCTTATTTTTTCGCTGATTGGGGCTGCCTTTGTCCCCTTTACCAGAAGAAACAAGCCGCCCCAACCATAATCTATTTCGTTATAGAGACCTGAACGTATAACTGCTAAGGTGACGCGATGCTGCAATTTTCAAGCAAACCTCGAAGGCTGTCGTGTTTTAGCGTGAAGATCGGGGTTGTTCGGTGCGTTGAGCTTCGGCAACCAGGTTGACGGTGTGGTGGGTGCGGAAAAGGCTGTATTGTCCGGGGCGGCCTGGAATCTGGTTCAACACATTTTCGGCTTCCATAACCGAGAACCACAGTTCGTAGTCCCAACGGCTTGCTGAGTCGAGAATACGCAAATTTTGCTCGGAAATAAGCTGGTTGCGCTCATATAAATTCAGCATCAACCGAATAAATTGGTCACGCTGCACCAGTACCATCCGGCAAACGTCGCTGTTAAGCCGCAGCGAAATCCCTTTCGTAAAAAAGTCACTCTGAGGGTTGGGATATTCGTTCACTTCGCCCGCGTCATTTTCCACGAGGTACTCGACAGCGCGTTGAAACGTCATGCCGCCGTCGAAGGCTAACAGTCGGCGGTGCAAACTGCCGAGCGGGCACCAGGAGAAGCCGCGAAAACTGGTGAACTGTTCCACACTGACGATGATGCGGCGCACCATGTCGGCTGTTTCCGGCTCAAGCTGTTCAAGTTCGTCCAGGCTGACCCCCGCC
>Ga0268299_1004827_pt1 | contig 10018 bp, 7 predicted proteins | sample NOBtaG_FD_193484 | JGI IMG/M metagenome (GOLD analysis project Ga0268299, IMG submission 193484) | Activated sludge microbial communities from bioreactor in Nijmegen, Gelderland, Netherland - NOB reactor | ecosystem: Engineered > Bioreactor > Aerobic > Activated sludge | place: Netherlands... | reverse complement strand
TCTTGACGATGCGACCAGCCAGTTGATGCAGCCGGGAGTTGCCAGCCCGCCGGTTACACCAGCCATGCCGAAGAGCACTTTTTTCATGGCATCTTGCGAGCCCGCGGCCATGTGCATAAATCCAAGAATCATGGTCGGCCCGCCCCAGGCGATGCCCAGGATTTCCATGCCATTGGCGATAATATTCAGCAGCGCTTCTAAGTTTGCCAGGTTGTTGACCCTGACCGTGCCCGCCGTGTTGACGCCGGTTATGTAAGTAGCATCGTATCCTTGCGGACCGATCGTGCCGTTGGTGGCGCCTTGCAGCATAGGGGCCATGGCATCCAGTTCCTGCATCGACTGGGTGCCGGTGTTTCCTTGCTGGCTGCCGCCGTCAATCGTGCTGTACATGCCGGCCGCGCCGGAGGAAGCGAATTGGTCGCCCTGGGCGCCGCTTCCGAAGCCACCATTACCACCAAAAGTTCCGCCACCTATTGCTGCGCCGGAGATTCCCGGAATTCTTATGCCTGCGCCGGAGATACCATTTGCTCCAATGCGAACGTTGCCGGCGCCTGGCACCCTGAGGGTGCCGCCGCTGATACCGTTTGCCCCCAGGCGCACGTTGCTTCCGCCCGGTAAGCCTAAAGAGCCATTCAGGCCTCTGCTGTTGGTGCCTATATTTATTCTTCCTGTGCTGCTGTTGCCTATATTGACGCCGCTGGTAATACCTCTGCCGTTGGTGCCGACGCGCACGGAGCCAAGACCCGGGACACTCGCTCTGCCTGTGCCGGTTACACCGCGCGGTCCTATGCTGATGCCGCTCAGCCCGAAATTCTGCGCTTGTGCCGCAGTCGCGGACACGAGGATAAGCGATAATGCAAAGCTTGTTGCCATTAAAGAGCAAGTGATTGATTTTGAGTTTGGCATGAAGTAAGTCCTCAGGCTCGTAGAATCGCTTTGAGTTAGTAAGGCTCCGCGCTTGCCGCATCTGCCGTTTTGCTTGAGCGTATTTCAAAGATACGGCGGTTTTCTAACGGAACTATGGCAGGGCCGGAATTGAAAACGACTGGTAGCGGCAAAGCTGATTGACGGCATTCATGCCGTTTTCAGCTTTGCCACCCCAACCTTCCCCTTGTTAAACCCGTCCTTGAACTTCTCTACATTGAGAAAGCTTGTCACCAGCGTCTGTTGCGATTGTAGAAATCGCGCTGATTGCGAGCGTGTTGTTTTGCCAGGTCCCACTGCAACCAGGGCATAGCGGCGCTGCTCAGTCCGTTGAGCAGATCGAGCGTGTCATTGATGCCGTTGCCCCTGTATTGGTTGTAACCGCCGCGCGGGTAGTAGTCGCCACCCCTGTAGTCGTTGTAGCCGCCGAATGGCACGCGCTGTCTGCTGCGGCTGAAAGTCAAGCCATCAGGTCCGGCGTGCGAGAATTCCATGTCTGAGTCTTGCGGAAAAAAATTGCCGCCGAATCTGCGCCCGAAGTTTCCGTAATTGCCAAAGTTGCCGTAGTTTCCATAATTTCCGAAATTGCGGTAATTGCCGTAATTGCCGTAATACGGATCCCGGAAGTTCCGATAGGGCGCGTAACCGTAGTCATCAAAGTGGCTGGCGCGCCTGTAGAAGTTGTTTTGATTGCGGGCGTGGTCTTTGGCCAGATCCCACATGAGAAAAGGTGTTGCAGCGTCAGTAAGGCTTCCTGCGATGCTCAGAGCGTCGTGGACACCGTCTCTAAATGTGTATTCTGATTCGATTGCATCCGCCTGCGCATTTGAAGCGACTAAAGGCGGCTCAGGGTGAAAGGACTCCTGTGTGCTGTAAGTAGGTGTCATAGCAAATATCTGCCGGCGGCGCATTTCGTCTTTGACAGCATCGCTTTGACTGATGAAAGGCTTGTACTCTTCCTTTTCCTTTGGCTCGCCCTTACCGGAAAGATAAGCTTGAGTGTTTTTGATGATCTCGGCTCTACTCAATTCTTCTTTTGCCGGTTTGGCATCCAAACAATCGGGTGATTTTTCCTGAGCGTGACGTTGATGCCCGCGGTTATGCTCTGGCGCTCTAAGCGCGTCTTGCGATTGTTGCTCGCGTTTTTGCGGCAGAGGCGGCCGAGCTTCTTTATCGACTGCAGGAATCGGCTGTGCGTAGAACGAGACAACTCTTTCCACCGACCGGCGCGAAATATCCGAAAAGCCTTGATGCCTGAATTCTTGCCCTTCACTATCGGAGGAGAAAAGGTCATCTTTGAGTACTTTGAACTTTTCATCATCCCAATGCTTCAACATATATGTGACTGATTTTCTCTCTGTATCTGAGAGAAAGCCTCGGCTGAATTCACGTTTTCGATCGTCGAGTTTTAGAGCCTCTTTCAGATCATCTTTATCGATCGTGTTCGGGTCGCCATCCTTGTCACGATGGGAGAGTTTGTTGAAAAATCTACCGTTGGCAGCTTCAAGGTGGAAAGCAGTCTCTATGATGAATTGAGTTTCTTGTGCTTTATCAGCCCTGGTCAAGTCTAAGTCGGACATTTGAGCGTACTCCATTAGTGCCTGCGGACACATGTCCCGGGCTGGGTAAGGGGATTAAAATCGACTTGCAGAGAAATTAGCGGGAATTTCTAACGGAGTTATGGCAGGACTTCACCAATCAATATCAATAAGCCGGAAAAGCCGAGGCAAGATCAGGCTGCATCATTCATGTGAACAACTGAATTAAGTCTGTCCGGTAAGGAAGGCATCCAAGCCGCCTTCCAGAAGCTCTTTCACATCTTTTAGAAACTGCGCGGCCATACCGCCATCCATGCATCTCTGGTCGAAAACAAGAGAAAGCGTCATCATCGGTCTTACCACTATTTGATCGTCTTTGACTACTGCTCTTTCCTCGATCTGGCCGACGCCGAAAGTGGAAGTACAAATGCATGGTCCCGTCACTGCCTTGACTCCGTATTTGCCGAGAGAACTGACACCGAATGTTGCTTTTACGGATCTCATACGCAGCCAGGGAGATAAATCAGCCACCTGAAAAAAAATCTGTCTTAAAATCCAGGGCACTTTCGAGAATCTGTTTTCGAGATTCAATTGCGGATGACTCTCAAGAGAGTCCTTAGAATAGTGATTCAACTCGCTCATGATCTGCTGCAAAGGCTTGTTTGCAGGATCATCAACAGTGCCAAGAAAGACGGCCGGTATCGATTCGACAAATCTCTCTACTGTAAAACCGGCGGCAATATTCTCAAAAGTGGCAATTTGCCCCCAGGGAAGATAAACCGACCTCGAAGCTGGATACTGTCGCTGCGCAATCGCTATTGCTTTGAGAAGCACCGCGGTTTCTGTAAGCCTAAGACCAAGCGCACTGGATTTCTTTTTCAGCGAATACACATAGGTCATATCGACATCAAAAAAAATGGTTACGGGCAGCGCCTTGCGCCCAAGCGTCGTTATTAAGTCGATAATATTCCAACGACAGCGCTCAAGTGATGAATAAGTAATAGATCTGCGCGGCATCGCTGTGTTCATAATGAACGGCTTTGATTGCTGATGCGCGCCGCTTCATGCATCTTTTCTGAAAGTCTCCAGGATACGCTCTAAAAGCAAAGCAAGGTTGAGAACAAGTTGTGGCAGTTTTTCTTCAAGGGCCGGGCTGATTTTATCCTTCCAATTCACCTCGCCTATTTCCACGCCGAAGAAAATCAATCGCCTTGGCAAAGTGCCAAGCTGTTTGGCAAGCTTGAGTTCATCGGCAACAGAAAAGCCATGAGTAGAATTGATGTTCAACACCGGCTGATCGAGAACGCCGTTCAAATCCATGATCGTGACAGAGCCCGGCGACCGACCATCACACGTAGAGTCGATTATGACTGCAGCTCTGTGCCCCTTCAGACAATCGCTCAAGTAGCTGGTAAAAGGGCCCAGATCGAATCGGCAGGCATCGTCAAAAACTCTTTCCGGTAAGTTGTCACAAAGAGCTACCGATATTCCGTCATCTCCTCTTAATGAATTGCCCACCGTGACGATGCAGAGGCCGGTCGGCTCTGCCAGCGTGGAATGCCTGCACGTGGGAACCGGCGGTAATTTTCTTGCATACATCTTCAATTTTAAAACCTGTGAATACGGCTATTTTTGCAATTCTTTAGTCATTGTGCGCGTTGAGGCACAACTGGGTATGATCCTCAGGTATGATTCGCGCTCTTTGGATATTTAAGGCAGACACTTATGAAAGTGCCGGACGTTGTGCTGATGAGATACGAGTTCAGGCAGCGTTTTCAAGTTCCCTTGCGCGCCTGTCGATCCTCGAGGTAGTGGGCTCTGCACCGATGTGTTTGAGCAATTGAGAATAAAGCGCCAGGCATGCGCCTGTATCCTCTAAAGGTGCTTCCCATCGTAAAGAGTCGGCATTGCGGCAGAAAGCTTGAGCAATTTCGAACATGCCCTTTGAGCAATAGACATCGGCAAGATTGTTCAGCGTATCCGATTCGCTTTCAGAGCTTTCCTCACACTGATGTGCTTGCCTTTCCTCGGCCGCCTTCTTACAAATGTGCCTGGCTTCTTCATATCGTCCTTGAGCACAAACACTCATGCCCAGCTCATTTGACACGTAAGAGTACTGTTTTTGCAGGGAACTATCGCTTGCCAAAATAGCCAATGCTTCCTCAAACAAACTTTCTGCCTCGGAGTAATTTCCTATTCGATACAAGCAGTGAGCCAAAAGAATAATGGAAGATGCAAGAGAATTGCCAGTTTGACTGGACGACTTGCGAGCAAAACTCAGATGCCTTCTTAGATATACACTGGCGCTGTCCATGTCGTTCATCACCCAGCTAAGGCAAGCCAGGCGGACAGTACAATCATCGGCAGCTTGAGAATCGAAACCGAAAAGCTCGTCGATCAGTGAAAGAATCCTTTTTTCTTTTTCTCTGGCCTGACCGATTTTTCCCATAAGACAGAATGAAAAGGCGATTTCTTGCAGAATCAAGATCGAAGTTGCCTTCTGGAGCGTATGAGGAGAATTCAGCATGGAAAGAGCTCGATAATAAAGGCTCAAAGCATCGGAAAATTCATTCGTTTCTCGCTTGACTCTCGCATATGCAACAAGCAGAGTGACAAATGACATGTCCCTACTATGTTTTTCTTCTTCGAATTTGTTCAACACACTGGTCAGGATTTCCTCTGCTTCCTGATAAGAACCCATTTCATATGCTCTCCGACCGGCTTCTACACAAGGATCCCATTGATCGGAAAAATTACTCATAAGAACGTCCTCGCGAGCAGAAATGTGAGCTTTGTCTTTATATGTTGAAATCAGTCACACGTTAAGACATCCTTCATCTGGACTATTTCGCGAGGTGCCCATCATTCCAGGGGATGGTGACTTCCAGGCGCCCACCCGCTAACCGGACTTGCTGCTGTTTCATCCAATCAAAGGAATCGACTTGGTCGGTTTAGACAAAATGTCTGCGATTGTCGCTTTGGAAAAGGTCTCTTCGATAATTGCGGTGGCACCATCGATCTTTTTATGTAAGGCACAAAGATTAGTTCCATGTGCTTCCAAACCGAGTGGGCAGGTGCGAATCCTGCGCACAGGATCGACCGCATTGAGTATTTCAAGGATGGTCATATTATCCGGCGCTTTGGTCAAAATGAAACCACCGCCGAAACCACGTTGCGACTTTACCAGATTAGCTTTGCCCAGAGCACGCATGACTTTGGATAGGTAAGCGGAAGGCACCTTGGTTGCTTTGGATATCTGCTGAGTTGTGAATGCAGAGTCCTTATTCATGGCTAGAAACACGATTGCTCTTAACGCATATTCGGCTGTTTGAGAAATCATGCTGCACTGCCCTCCGCTTTGCGAGGCATCGTTGGCGCTTACTTTGCTGTCATGCAGGATTGAGCGTTGCCGCTGCCGGCACCAAAGAGTTCAATTGCCCTGGGAAAGAGGATGTTGTTTTCCTTGTGGACATGCTGGTGCATCTCCAACTCGAAACGGGCAAGAGAGTGGAAAAGTTGCTTGTAAGAATTGCAGGCATCCTCTGGAGGGGTATAAGAATTGGTCAACTTTCTCATTTTCTCCATCGTTTCGCCTGCCGAATCATGCTCCATCATCATCACACCAATTGGATGCTCGATTCCGCCGCCACAACCAAATGAGATTGGCTTGTTCTGCGACTCACGCTGAGCAATGGTGGGGAAAAGAATCATTTCTTCTTTCTGCATATGAAGCTCTAACTCTTCTTTAAATGGTGCAAAGACCTTGAGCAACTCAACAACTTCCGGATGATTTTCACCATGGCGCAGCGCTACCTTTTCGGAAAGAACCAGAATTCTTCCCAGTTCGTATCTCAAAGGATTGTGATATACGCTCACGATATGATCGATTAGATCCTTCAGGCTGACTTGTGTCCAGTCAAGTTCCGGCGTCGGAACATTATTTGTTATAACGTCGGCCAGCTTTTTTATAACCTGATCAGCGTCAAGTCCTCTTTTTCGACAAGCTTCCTCAAGCGAAATTTTGCCGCCGCAGCAATAGTCGATGGATAGCTGTTCGAAGATGCAGGCGCTAGCAGGATGCTGAGCAACCACTTCACCAACCGACATAGCCTTGGAGATTGCTTGGCTGGAGTTGACCTCTGCCACCGGTTTCTTGTCTCCATGCCCTACGCAGGTGCTTTCATAAATTGGCAAACTGACACAAGTGCAAGGTTGGAACATAACCTTTCCAGAATTGCACTCAGGACAACGCCAAGCCTCATTTAAAGAGGCGAATTCTACAGAAGGAGCAATGTTCTGTCTCGGCTCGCCTTGAGCTTCATCATAAATGTAGTTGCAGACTGTACAGATGGTTTTTGCGTTTGACATATTGGCCTCCACCGCATCGGACAAATTGGACATCTATGTCCAGATTATTCCTTTTCCCCGGCACCATTATCGTTCTATAGGATGATTCCGGTTTGGCATTGATGATTTCGCGGTTGCAGACCAATAAATTGATACGTTATTTTGCGCGGCAGAATTTTTCGCAGGGTGGTTTCTTTGAAGTGCCCACCTTGAAGTGACGGCAGATTGTCCAAAGTCCTGCTCAGCCTGGTTTGCATTTACAGTTGGTATCGAACCTGAGGATGATTTGTGCAGGCGAAAAAACGCAAAGAATGTGGATACCCAGGTCCAAATTCCTTCTTCAGATGGATTCGCCGTGCAACTCACAGTTGGGAGAATCTAGCCAAAGATTGCAGTTGCGGTCTCAGGAGGAACATTGATTATCGACTGCCGGAGAGTGAACTTTAATACGCCGCTTGAGCGGCGAGTCTTAAATCATTCGATTGTCATACTGGCTTCAGTTCTAGCTTCATCATTGACAGTTGCTGCTGAGGCGCAAGAAGCATCGACACTTTTCAATGAAAAATGCTCCGGCTGTCACAGCATTGGCGGAGGTAATCTGGTCGGTCCGGATCTGGCCGACTCAGCAAAGTGGAAAACAGAAGACCTCAGGTCGGCTATAAAAAGAATGGAAGAAAATACCGGTCCCTTGCCTGACGCTGAAGTCAGCGCTTTGGTTGACTTCCTAAAAAACCCCAAGGCAGCAAAAAAACCAGAAACGTCAGGACAAAGCGAAAGCAAAACTTCGCCGGAAAAGCCGGTCTCCGACGGCAAAGGCACGAGCCAAGAGACGACAGCTCCTGTTACTGAGGCGAACGCATCCGTAAGCCAAAAACCTTTGCTTGTTGAGCCTGGGTCAATCGAGAAAGGACGCAAACTGTTCAATGGGGAAGAAGCATTTAAGAATGGTGGATCGTCCTGCATAGCTTGTCACAGTATTCATGGCAATGGCGGCAACTTAGCACCGGATTTGGCGGCAATAGCTCAAAAGATGTCACCGGCAGCGCTGATTTCAGCCTGCGAGAAAACTCCATACAAAGTGATGAAAGCCGCATATAGAGAGCACCCTGTGGTGCATCAAGAAGCGGTCGACCTGACAGCATATCTAGGCTCGCTTAATACAGATCCGCCCGGCAAGCAAAAGACAGCCCCGGTTGCGCTGATTGCAATAAGCCTGGCAGGGCTTACTTTCGCCGGTATTGCCTTTGGATATCGCAACAGAAAGAAGAGCGCACGTTCGATGCTTAAGAGGAGAGATTGAGATGGCCTGGATCAAAGATGTTTTCGCTCCCAAGCAAAGACAGTGGGAAGACTTCTACCGCAACCGCTGGCAGTACGACAAGATCGTGCGCAGCACCCATGGTGTCAATTGCACAGGTTCGTGCAGTTGGAATGTCTATGTCAAAAACGGGATCGTGACCTGGGAATTACAGGCGCTTGATTATCCGACCATAAGCAAAGACATTCCGCCTCACGAGCCGCGTGGCTGTCAGAGAGGTATTTCCTGCTCCTGGTATTTGTATTCTCCTTTGAGAGTCAAGTATCCATACATGCGCGGTGTGCTTCTTGATCTGTGGCGAGAAGCAAAAGAAAAACATCCGGGCGATCCTGTCGAAGCATGGAATTCAATTGTTAACGACAAAGAGCTAAAACAGAAGTATCAGGATGCCAGAGGGAAAGGCGGCTTCAGGCGCGCAAACTGGGCTGAAGTCAATGAACTGATGGCGGCTGCAAATATTGCCACCATTAAAAGATACGGACCGGATCGCATAGTCGGTTTTTCTCCAATTCCGGCCATGTCCATGGTTAGCTATGCTTCCGGCGCTCGCTTCTTGCAGCTCATGGGAGGAGTCTGCCTCTCCTTCTATGACTGGTATTGCGATTTGCCTCCCGCATCTCCTGAAATCTGGGGAGAACAAACGGATGTTGCCGAAAGCGCTGATTGGTTTCACTCGAAATTTGTTGCTGTCGTAGGCTCGAATGTGCTTATGACCCGCACGCCAGACGCTCACTTTCTTGTCGAAGGACGCCATCGCGGCTCAAAAGTAGTTGTTTTCTCGCCGGACTTTTCGCAAGTATCAAAGATCGCAGATGAATGGGTGCCGATACATCAAGGGCAAGATACTGCTTTCTGGATGGCAGTCACTCATGTGATTTTGAATGAATTCTATTGCCAGAGAAAAGTTCAGTATTTTAGCGACTATGTAAAAAAATACAGTGACATGCCGTTTCTCGTGCTTCTGGACAAGAACAAAGACGGCACCTATTCAGCAGGCAAATTGCTGAGAGCATCACAGGTCAAAGAAACAAAAGACGAAGAAAATGCCGACTGGAAAATGTTCGTTTGGGACAGCAAGACCAAAAAGCTTGCTCTGCCGAAGGGCAGCATCGGCCATAGATGGCAGAAGAAAAAGGGTGAGTGGAATCTCAAGCTTGAAGATTCAATAACAGGAAAAGAAATAGACCCGGTGCTCTTGTTGCATCAAGATGCCGAATCAGGCTTCCAATCAGTTCCGGTAAAAATCTCTGACTTCTCCAATTTTAAAGACGAGGCTATCGCCGTCCGCAATGTGCCTGTGCATGAAGTGGAAACGATAGACGGACCACGCTTTGTCACGACGGCTCTGGAGCTGATGCTGACTCAATATGGAGTAGAGCGCGGACAAGACGGAGACTATCCACAAAACTATGACGACAATGAGCGCCCTTATACTCCGGCATGGCAGGAAAAATTCACAGGCATCAATGCTTCAGTAGTGGTGAAATTCGCTCGTGAGTGGGCGAAAACAGCGGAAGTGAGCCAGGGCAAATGCAGTGTCATTATCGGCGCCGGCGCCAACCACTGGTACCACAATAATTTGATTTACCGGTCAATTATTGCGCCATTAATCCTGTGCGGATGCGTAGGAGTGAATGGCGGCGGCTTGAATCATTATGTCGGTCAGGAAAAACTGGCACCGCAGGCATCCTGGGCGCCCATCGCATTCGGCACGGACTGGGCGGGTCCACCCAGATTGCAAAATACTCCGTCATTTCATTACATTCACTCGGATCAATGGCGTTATGACACAAATTTCGATGATGTCTGTGCCGTCAGCGATCCAGAACATTCAATGGCGCACGGTCACACAGCAGACAAACAAGCACAAGCGGTGCGGTCTGGATGGTTG
>Ga0268299_1004826_pt1 | contig 10020 bp, 2 predicted proteins | sample NOBtaG_FD_193484 | JGI IMG/M metagenome (GOLD analysis project Ga0268299, IMG submission 193484) | Activated sludge microbial communities from bioreactor in Nijmegen, Gelderland, Netherland - NOB reactor | ecosystem: Engineered > Bioreactor > Aerobic > Activated sludge | place: Netherlands... | reverse complement strand
GTGGCGGACGATCTCGAGGAGGCTTCTGGCCGTCTCCGGGCCGCCGCCCGCGTTGTAGATCCCGCCGGGGGCCTTGCCCGTGACGAGTATCGCCAGCAGCTCCGCGAGGTCGTCCACGTGGAGGAGGTCCCTCGTCTGGCGGCCGTCGCCGAACACGCGCACCACCTCGCCGGCGCGGCGGCGCTTCACGACGTGGCTCACCCAGCCCTGGTCCTCGGCGCCCCGCTGGCCGGGGCCGTAGATGCAGGAGGCCCGGAGCACGTAGGCCCGGAACCCTTCGCGCCTCGCCCCGTCCAGCACGTAGAGCTCGGCGGCGCGCTTCGAAGCCCCGTAGGGGGTGAGGCCGTCGTCGGCGGCGGGGAACTTCTCCGTGATGCCGTGCTCCCAGGGGGGCAGGAGGCGGCGGCGCGGCCCGCGCTCGTCGTCCGCCGCGAACAGGTTCACCGCGTCGCCATACACCTTGTTTGACGAGAAGAACACGAACGCCGGCTTGTCGCCCCGCCCTTTCAGCGCTTCGAGCAGCGCCAGCGTGCCGCGCACGTTGACGTCGAGGTCGGTGAGGGGATCGGCGAGGCTGGAGGCGATGCCCACCTGCCCGGCGCAGTGGATCACGGCGTCGATTTTGGGCAGCGAGGCGAGCAGCGTGCGCGAGTCGAGCACGTCGCCGTCGATTCTCCGCACGTCCGCCCCGTCCGGCGTGCCTTCGGGCCACACGGGGACGCCGCTCCTCGTGAGGTGCGGCAGGAACGGCCGGGGCTGCGAGCCGGGCGTCCCGGCGGCGAGCAGCTTCTCGCGGCTGTGGCTGTCCAGCAGCGTGAGCCGCGCGCCTTCACGGGCGAGGCGCACCGCCGCCCCGGACCCGATGAACCCCGCCCCGCCGGTAATGAGAACGTGCATGAAAACCCTTTGCGCCTACATTACCCTACCGGGAGGAGTAGCCAAGCGTCTTGCCCCCCGTCCCGCACATCCATTGTTGCGCACCCGTCTGGAACGAGGAGTGCGCCGTCGCACGGTTCGTGGAAGAAACCGCCGCCGCGCTGGACGCCTGCGGCCGCCCCTGGGAGATCGTCCTGCTGGACGACGGCTCCACGGACGGCACCCGTTCCATCGCGGAAGGGCTGGGCCGCCGCCTGCCGGTGCGGCTCCTCCCGTTCCCCCACCGGGGGATCGGGGCCGTCCTGCGCGAATTCGTCCTGCTGGCGGCGAAGTTTCCGCCCCAGGATGCCGTCATCTTCACCGAGGGCGACACGACCTGCGACCCGGCCTTCATCGGGCCGGCCCTGAAGGCGCTCGAAGCCGGGGCGGACGTCTGCACGGCGAGCCGGTTCGTGGAGGGCGCCCAGGTGACCGGCTTCCCGCTCCGCCGCCGCCTCCAGACCTTTACGGCGAACCGGCTGCTCCGCGCCCGGTTCAGCCGCCCCGGCGCCGAAGTGACCGACTACACCCTGTTCGCCCGGGCTTACCGGGCCGCGGCCCTCCAGAAGATTTCCCCGGCGGACCTCACGGGGCGGCATTTCGAGACGAACGCGGAGCTGCTCGTGCGCCTTCTGGCGCGGGGCGCCCGCGTCTCGGAGGTCCCCGCCCGCTACCGCTACGACCTGAAGGCGGGCCCCTCGAAGCTCCCCACCCTCGCCACCATCCGGGGCTACGGGCGGCTGCTCGCCGGAGGGTGAGATTCCCAAAGAGACACCCGGTTTTGCGGCCCGCCGTCCGGGGCGGCTAGCGTCGGGGCCGGTCCGTTTCTTTCACTTCTTTCACCTTTGATGAGGGAGAGTTCACACCATGGCGCACGACGGCTGGATGATTTACGGGGCGAACGGCTACACAGGCGCGCTCGCCGCCGAACGGGCCGCCTCAGAGGGCATGAAGCCGGTGCTGGCCGGCCGCTCGCTGGAGAAGATCCGCCCGCTCGCGGACCGGCTCGGCCTCGAATGCCGGGCCTTTTCCCTGGACAGTCCCGCCGAAGTGGCGAAGGGCCTGGACGGCATCCGGTCGGTGCTCCACTGCGCGGGGCCGTTCTCGGCCACGAGCCGCCCCATGCTGGACGGGTGCCTCAAGGCCGGGGCGCACTACCTCGACATCACGGGCGAGATCGACGTGTTCGAGGCGTGCAAGGCGAGGGATGCCGAGGCGAAGGCGGCGAAAATTGCCGTGATGCCCGGCGTGGGATTCGACGTGGTGCCTTCCGACTGCCTCGCCGCGTCGCTGAAGAACGCCCTGCCCTCGGCCACGCACCTGGACCTCGCCTTCGGCGGCATGGGCTCGATCAGCCCCGGCACGATGAAAACCGCCGTCGAGAACGCCCCCCGGGGCGGCAAGGCCCGCGTGGACGGGCAGCTCGCCACGGTGCCCTCCGCCTGGAAGACCCGCCGCATCAATATCGGCGGCAAGGTGCAGTCCTGCGTGACGATTCCGTGGGGTGACGTTTCCACCGCCTACACGTCCACCGGCATCCCGAACATCGCCGTCTACGTGCCGATGCCTTCCGCCATGATCGCGGGTCTTAAAATCTCCCGGCCGTTCGAGGGGCTGCTCGGACTCGCGCCCGTGCAGGGGTTCCTGAAAGGCCAGATCGAAAAGCGCGTGAAGGGCCCCGACGAGAAAACCCGCCAGACGGGACGGGTGTATCTCTGGGGCGAGGTGCGGGACGCCGCCGGCAGGACCGTCACCGGCACGCTGGAAGTGCCCGAGGGGTATTCGTTCACCGTGACGGCGGCCCTCGCGTGCCTCAGGCGCATCCACGCGGGCGAGGTCCCCGGCGGCTACTGGACGCCGTCGAAGGCGTTCGGCGGGGATTTCGTCACGCGGCTCCCCGGCACCAGGCTGAAGATCGGATAGGGCCCCGGGCCTCCGTCGTCTCTTCTACCGGCCGGAAACAGAAAGGGCGGCTGCCGCAGCATCCGCCCCTTCCCCCCATAGCCCTCTGGGGTTCAACCCTTGTTAAACGGCGCGCCGGTCAGGGGCTCCACTTCCAGAAGTCGCCGACCGGATCGGCCGAGGAGGCCGACGTGCCGCTGATGAGCAGCAGGTCGAGGCGCGGCGCAATAGCTGCGTCGTAGACCATCGTGGCCCGGGCGCGCGGCGCGAGCGCCGGGAACTCGCCCAGGATCTTCCGCCAGGTCATGCCTCCGTTGTTGTACCAGGACCAAGTGTCGTTGTAGAGCGTCACGCCGTCGGAGCCTTCGCCGCCGAACAGGATCGTCCGGGACTGGGCCGAGTCGTAGGCCGAGGCTGCCCAGCGCCTGGGCGCGGGGTTGCCGTCCGCGTTCGGGTCGGCCGGCGTCGTGCAGAACCACTGCCACTGCCCGCCGGTGTACTGCATTTCCCAGGTGAAGCCGTTGGCCGCCGTGGGGTAGTAAACCGGCTGGTCGGAGGCGTTCAGGCCCATGCCGCCGTAGAGCACATGCCGCGAGCGGCCGGAATCGTAGGCCAGCGTGTGGCCGAACCGCTTCTCGGGCCGGGCCGCCGTACACGGCGCGTTCGTCGTGGTCGGCGTGATCCTCGCCCATGCGGTGCCGTTCCACGACCAGATGTCGTCCAGCACGTAGCCTTCGCAGTAGCCGCCGTAGAGGATCACGAGGTTCTGCGAGGCGTCGAACGTCATGGTGGCGTCCACGCGGGGTGCCGGGCTGGTGGCGGCGCCGTTCATGTAGTCGTCGCAGTAGGCGGCGCCGGAACCGTCGTTCGCCTGGGTCCAGGCGCCCGTCGCAGCGTTCCAGGTCCAGGTATCGTAGAGATAGCCGTAATCGTCCGAATAGCCGCCGAACAGGACCACCCGGTCCCGCGCCGGCCCGTTGTCGTAGGCCATCGTGTGGCGGTAGCGGGCCACGGGCTTCGTCGTGTCGCAGGCCTCAACCGGTGCCACGCTGGAAGAACAGCGCTCCGTCCAGGCCGAGCCATCCCACTCCCACAGGTCGTCGAGGTGGCCCCGGGACGAGCTGTAGCCGCCCATGACGTAGACCCGCGACCGGTCGGGGTCGTAGACGCCCGCCGCGCCGTCGCGGCTGGAGGCGCCGGAGAGGCCGCTGGTCACCTGCACCCAGCCCTTGTCCGTGATCGTCACGTTGGCGTTCGCCGAACTGGGCGTCCCGGTACCGTTACAGGTCAGCGTATACGTGATCGGCAGCGATGCCGGAGTGACGTTGACAGTGGCCGGCACCATCGGGTTGCCCACGAGGCCCACCGCCACCGCGCCGACGCCGTTGTTGATCGAGCAGCTGGTCGAGCGGTGCGTGTTCCAGGAGAGCTGGACCACCTCGCCCAGATTGATGGACGAGGGGTTCGCCGTGAAGGTGTGGATCGCCGTGCCGGCGTATTCGTTGACCGTCACTCCCTGCGAGACAGGTCCGCCAGGTCCGCGGCAGGTCAGGGTATAGGTCCTGGACAGCGGTGAAGTACCCGCACCGCTGATCACCATGCTGCCGGAAGGAACGACCACGGGCCCGAACCCGGACGTTCCGTCGATATCGCAGTCGGTGGCGTTCGTCACCGACCAGGCCAGCGTCGACGAGGTGAAGGGGACAATCGTGCCCGGCGTGGCCGTGAACGAGTTGATCTGCACCCGGCGTTCGATCGTGATCGTCTGCACGGCGTTCGGATCGCCGCCGCGTATGCAGGTCAGGGTCAGGACGGCCGGAGGCGAGGCGATGGCGCCCGAACTGACGGACGTCCCGCTCTGGCCGGACAGGGGAAGCGACGCGGCCGCGCCCGTGATCTGGCAGGTATGGGTCCCGGTCGGCGAGTAGGAACCCCAGGTGAGGCTCGTGCTGCCGCCAGGAAGCACCGAGGTCGGTGTCGCCGAGAAGCTCGAAATCGTGACCACACTGGGCGGCGTCACCGTGAAATCCTTGAAGTGATCGGTGCCGATGCCGCTGCAGTTCATCCGGTAGGTAATGCCGGCCGGCGGAGCCGCGAGCGGGAACGTGTGCGCCTGCGTTCCGTTCGGAAGCTGGGGCGTAATCGACGCGTCATACAGCCGCGGCGCCGTATACGGCGGATCGTCGATCCAGCAGCTCGTCGCGTTCACCGTCGTGAACGTGAAGGTCGTGCCGAAACCAGGCACCACGGGATTCGGACTCGCCGTGAAGCCGGTCACCTCGACCCGCCGCTGGACGGTCACTGGCGACGAAACGGCCGGGTTGCCGTTCACCGCGAGACACGTGAGCACATAGGATGTCGGAGGGGACGCCACCGCGAAGTTCAGGGTGCCCGTGGTCGCCAGGTTCTGGCCGGCGGCGCCGGTGCCGGAGATCGTGCATCCGTTCGCCTGGGTGAAGGAGGTATTCCAGCTGAACTGCACCGTCGTTCCGGGATGCACCGCCGCCTGATCCACCGTGAACGAATTGATCTGCGCCGCGCGGTATACCGTGACCGACTTCATGTCACCGCCACCCGTTCCGCTGCATTCGATATAGAACGTCTGGGGCAGCGTCGCGAGCGCCGGGGTCGGCCAGGAACCCGACGGCACAGGGACCGTGGCTGGCGCCATGATGCCGCCAGCCGCATGAGGATAGGTGTCGTCAATCGCGCAATTGATCGCGTTGATGGTCTCGTAAATCAGCGTACTCTGTCCGCCTGGAGAAACCGCTACCGGTTCCGCCGTAATGGACGTGGTTTCCACATGACGCTCGAGGGAGATATTCGCGGAGACCGGGCCTCCATGCTGGGTGGCATAGGTCGACCCGTCGCCGTTACAGGTCAATACATAGGTCGCGGGCGGGCTCGTGACCGTCACCGGATAGCCTGCCGAACTGTCCGGAACGATGCCGACTCCGTTATCGATCGAGCAGGACCCAGGCGATATCGACGCCGTAGTCCAGGAAAAGCTCAGAACTTCATTGGGATAGGCAGTGATCGGTGATGACGTGAAAGTCGTGATCTCGCCGCGCCGGAAAATCTGGACATCTTCATAGATAGCGGGGGGCGTAGCCGTCGTGAACGTATTACCGGCACCATCGCCGGTGCAGGAAAGCCGGTAGGCCTTGGTTTCCGGGACCGGGTTCACGTTGGTGAGTCCGAGCGGCGGATTCAGCGGAGGCGAGGCCGGCGGCAGCGTGAAATTGAACGGATAGGCCGCGACGTTGGTCATCGTGCCGCCGCCGCTGTCCGGACCCGACAGGAGGCACGAACTGCCCTGGATCGCGCCCACGACATTCCAGTTCAGCGTCAGCGAATTGCTTCCCAGCTGGATCGCGCTCGGCGTAGCAGAGAAGCCCGCCGGTTCGACCTTCCGGTGAATCATCCGCGCCGTAATGCGGGCTGCCTGACGCCCGTAATTGCCGCTGGCGTCAAACCCGTCGCAGACCAGCATCGGCACTGCCGGAACGGCACCCAGATCGTACGCGAAAGGCGTCGGCTGGTTGACCGGCAGCGTACCGCCGAAATTACTCTCGTCGATGCCGCCCACGAAATTGTTGCCCGACGCCATGAGCCGGCCGCCGCTGCTCTGGGCAATCACGATAGCGGCCGTGTTTGTCAGCGCCCCGGCGTCCTCGGTCCAGAGACCGAGCCGCGCCGAGCCGGATTCGGTCAATCCCATCGTCGCAGCGCTGGCCGCCAGAATACGGAGCGGAACGTTGTTATTAATGGCTGTGACGAAGTTGTCCCGTGTGGCCGCTGCACTGCCGCCGATCGGAACGGCCACCACCTCGTTCGCACCCACCGGCAGGCCGCCGGTACCGCCGCCGCCGTCGAACTCGAATACCACACGGTACGGCGGGACCTGCGAATCGGCCAGCAGCACCCGGTCGCCGTCGGTCGGCTGAGTGTTGTAGGCGAACCACATCCACGCGCTGGATGCGGTCCCCAGCGTGCAGCTGTTCGGCGCCACATACTGGGTCGACCAGGTCAGGTTTGCGGCACCGCCTGGCGCCGCGAAAATGGTCGAGCTGGCGAGGGACAGCACGGAAGCACGGCCCACACGGCGTTCGCTGACAATCGTCCCTGCGGTGCCGGGGCCGGTCCAGCCGTCGCAGTGGAGCTGGTACCGGAGCCCTTCCAGCGGCGGATCCACGTTGCCGCCTCCATTAATCGCATAGGATCCCGTCGGCCCGGTGGTCCCGCCGTAGTTATAGGTATTGAGCAGCACGAACACGTCGCCCGGATCGACCCGGTAGAGCCTGCACTGGTCCGCGGCGCGGATATCCCAGTTCAGGGTGACCGGCTGACCCGGACTCGGCGATGACACCACTGCCGGGGTAGAGGTGAACGACCGCACCTCGACTTCGCGGCGCACCGTGATGTCGACACGTGCGCCGGGACAGTCGAGCAGGAAGTAATTCGCGCTCCGGGTGCGGCGCTCCGGCGAAGTGTTGTCCATGTTGAAGGTCACGCCGCTGGTGACGCCGTTCTGCACGCCTTCAAACGGGAAACCGGAACCCGGCAGCCAGCCGTAATTGTTCAGGTTGCACGGGGAAATCGGCGAGGGATTTGTAGTCCAGCTGAACGTAATGGTCCCGGTCGATCCGGCCGGGATCCAGGTCCGGTCGGCACCGAACTTGGTGATCCGGTTGAGCGTCGAGCCAGTGGTCTCGTCCACCCGCTCCAGATTGGTCGCGCCGCCTGTGGCGCCGTTGACGGCAAAGATGGACCCGCGTCCCGGATGATAGGCCATACCGAACAGCTGACGCTTCACGCCGGTACTGACCGGACCGTACCAGAGCGCCGTCGCCGGCGCGAGATCCAGTTCCCACATCTGGTCAGAAGTGTTCGTCGCGTCGCACTCGGTCGCCACATCGGCCGTACAACCGCCGTAGACGTACATTCGCTGGCGTACCGGATCGTAAGCCATGTTGTGGTTAAACCGGGCGGCCGGAGCCGTCGACCCCGATGCCGCAGCCGTCGTCCGCGTTGTCCAGGTGGAGTTGTTCCACTCCATGACGTCGTTCAGGCGAGCCGGACACTTGCCGCTGGCCCGTATGCCGGTGCCGCCAGCGGCATTATCCCCCGTATTAGCTCCTGTCGAACTGCATCCTCCGTACATCACGACGCGCGAGCGGACACTGTCGTAGGCCATGGCATGACCCCAACGCGCCCCCGGTCCGGTCGAACTGCCCACGGCGGCCCAGGACGTACCGCCATTGGTGGTCGTGAACAGACCGTCAGCCTTGACCGCGTTGCCGCGTAAATCGAAACCGCTATGGACCAGCACCTTGTTGGTCCAGCCCGCATTGTCCGCATACACGGCTGCGTACTTGTTCCGGGTGTCGCCATTGGCCGAAACCAGATTGTTCGCCCAGCCGTTGGTCGCCGAATTGTACACGAATGTCGTCACCCGGTCGTCGGCCTCGGCCTGTCCGGTACAGGTGTCGTAACATGTACTCCAGTCAAAAATGCTGCATTTATGCGGATTACAGCTGTAGGTATATGAGTAATTATCATCAACGCCGCTATTGATGATCGTCCTTGCGTTCACCTTGTCGTAGACCGCCGTAAAATAGGCACGGCCGGTCTGGCTACGGAGCGAGCCGTCGGGATTACCAGCATAGTTATTCGACGGCATGGTGTCGCCGAACTGGGTCCATGTGTTGGTGCCGGGATTCCAGGCCCGTACCCATTGCCTCGCGTCGTAGCCGTTGTTCAGGTCGCCGCCGAAACTCAGGATCGACCCGCCGCCGTATACGGTATCGTAAACGACCGACAGGCCGCGGGTTGCGCCGCCCATGTTGCAGCCGCCCCCGTTACACCGGTTGGTGAAAGACGGCATTTCGACCGCCACATCCCGGCGCACCAGCACCTGTCCGCCAATGCCGGTCACATGCATATAATACTGGACCGTTCCGGCGGTCGGGTAGCTGCTGGTCTGCGGATAGAACGGGCCCCAGTTGGCGCCGGCCGGCGTCACCGCCGCCGCCAGAATGGCCGGAGGGCAATTCCGGTAGACGAGGCCGGTACCGCCGGTCACGGCGGTACCCGCCGTTGCCGTCGCTGCGGTTTCGCTGGAAACTGCGGTAATGGTCCGGCCGTCCACCGAGTCCCCCGCCTGAAGATCCGCGCTCTGGAACCGGGTGCCGGTACCGGTCACGGCACCACCCGCAGCGATGTTCCAGGACCCCGGCATGGGGAATGCCACGACACACTGGGTTGTCGTGCCCGGGGTAACCTCTTTGATCTTGAGCTGAAGGGTGACAGATGGTCCCGAATCTGGATAATTCCGGCGGGGAACCGATGTCGGCGTCGCCTCGAACACATCGATACCTGACGTATTGCCGGTGCCGCCGCCGTAGGTGGGCGGCGGACGGCTCACGACCACGGTCCGGTTCTTGGTCGTCGTCGCACCCGACACGTTCGCGTATCCGTCACACTCCACCCGGAACATGAGACCGTCATCCGGCGGATCGACATTGGCCACCAGGTGACTGCCGAAAGGGCTGTCGCCGTTGGTCGTGTAGGTGTACGTGGCGAGCAGTTGGTCCGGCGTGCCGACCTGATAGACGCGGCACACATTTGCCGCCCGGATTTCCCAATTCAGAGTGACGTTTTCTGGCGGATTGATCGTCGGGTTCGGCGTCGCGGTCAGCGAGCGGACCTCGACTTCGCGCCGGACGTTGATGTCGCCGCGGGCGCCGCCGCAGTCCAGGAGAATGTTGTTGTCCCGGCGGACGCGCAGGTCGTAACCGCCGCCCGAGGCATCCATGCTGATCGCCGCACCGCTGCTCTGGGACGCAGACCAGCCGCTGCCTTCGCTCTGTATGGAGCAGGGGTTCGTGCCGGCAACCGAAGTCCAGGTGGGGGTGATGCTCGGCGAGGCGCCGGCGGCGATCCAGGTGGACGTCAGGTTGTAGGCAGTCAGCCGGTTGCCGATCGTGACCACCCGCTCGTCGACACGGTTCAGGTTGGCCGCACCGCCGCCGGTTCCGTTGGCGATGATGATGGAGTTCCGTCCGACGTGAGTCGCCATGCCGAAGAGCTGCCGCTTGACGCCCGTGTTTACCGGCCCGTACCAGAGAGCGGGGCTGACGGAAAGATCCAGTTCCCACATCTGGTCAGAAGTATTCGTCGCATCGCATTCGGTGGCCACGT
>Ga0268299_1004825_pt1 | contig 10024 bp, 11 predicted proteins | sample NOBtaG_FD_193484 | JGI IMG/M metagenome (GOLD analysis project Ga0268299, IMG submission 193484) | Activated sludge microbial communities from bioreactor in Nijmegen, Gelderland, Netherland - NOB reactor | ecosystem: Engineered > Bioreactor > Aerobic > Activated sludge | place: Netherlands... | reverse complement strand
GCACCCCCGCCCCCCTCGCTCCGGCGAGCCAGCTTGTGAAGATCGTCGCTGCACCAACCCAACATACAAGTGCGGCGTGAAGAGCCGCTCTGGATTCGGTCGCGATCCAGAGCGGCGCTCCACGCCGCACTCCAGAATCACCTCGGGGCGAAAGCCCCGCCCTGGAACGGCTCGCGCGACGCGGCGCGCTCCCGCATCTGGTCGGCGGTGAGGGTGGAGCCGTCGGGGCTCCAGCCGGGCGGCATGAAGACGTAGCCGAGCGCATCGCGCCAGGTGGCGGCGCCGCGGACGTCGCGGATCAGCGCCGCCCACTCGTGGAAGGCGATGCGGACGGGATTGTAGGTGTGGATGTTCTTCGTCAGCCCGTACCAGACCGGCGCGCGCTCGGGCTCGAAGGTTCCGAAGAGTCGGTCCCAGACGATCAGGATGCCGCCGTGGTTGCGGTCGAGGTACTCGAGGTTGACGGCGTGGTGGACGCGATGGTGCGAGGGCGTGTTGAACCAGCGCTCGAACCAGCCCATCCGGTCGATCAGCTCGGTGTGGATCCAGAACTGGTAGAGCAGGCTGATCGCGGTGCAGGTGAGGATCATCACCGGGTGGAAACCCAGCAGCGGCAGCGGCCAGTAGAAGAGCGCGGTGGTGAAGGGGGTGGTCCACGACTGGCGCAGGGCGGTCGACAGGTTGTAGCGCTGGCTCGAGTGGTGATTGACGTGCGCGGCCCACAGGAAGCGCACCTCGTGCGAGCCGCGGTGGAACCAGTAGTAGGCGAGGTCCTCGGCGAAGAAGCAGAGGACCCAGACGCCGGCGGAGGTGCCGAGGTCGAAGATTCGGTGCTCGTAGAGGAAGAACTGGAGGGCGAGCAGCGCGCCGCCGAAGACGGCGTAGACGGCGCGATTGCCGAGCCCCATGGCGAGGCTGGCGAAGGTATCGCGCTTGTCGTAGGTCGCGCGGCCGGTGACCAGGCCGATGACCAGCTCGGCGAGCAGCAGGAAGACGAACAGCGGGACGGCGTAGAGGGTGAGGTCCTTCATCATCGATCCTCGGTTGCCGCCGCCCCACGGAGCGCGGTCGACACCAGTTCCTTGAGCATCGCGAGGGTGCGGCGCACGTGCGCCTCGTCGCCCCCGACGAGGTATCCGATCGCCATGCCGCGCAGGGTCTCCTGGACCACGTCGAGAATCGCGGTGAAGCGCTGATCGGCGAGCGCTTCCTTGGGAAAGAGATGGCGGGCGAGGTGGACGATGTGGCGCTGGTGCGCTTCCGCGATCGGCCGCAGGGCGGCCGCCAACTCGGCGTCGGTGCGCGCCGCGGCGTGCAGGTCGAGCACCGCCGCCAGCCGCGGATCGAGCCACACCTGCCAGAACAGATCGATCGAGGCCGCCAGACGGTCCGCGCCGGGCGCGACGCGCTCGAAGAAGGCGCGCTCGAAGTCGGTGCGCAGGGTGGCGTAGAGGTGCTCGACCGCGGCCGCGATGAGCGCCGCACGGGTGGGGAAGTGGTGCAGTTGCGCGCCGCGCGAGACGCCCGCGCGCTCGGCCACCGCGGTGGTGGTGGTCGCGCCGTAGCCCAGCTCCGCCAGGCACTGGAGCGCCGCCTCGAGCACCCGCCCGCGGGTCTCGGCGCTGCGCTCCTCCTGCGTCCTCCGCACCGGCCGGGCCGTCGCATTCATGGCCATGGCCCGGGTTTGTATAGGGCCGGAAAGAAACAGTCAAGCCTGCTTGTTAATCTGGAGTGCGGCGTGAAGCGCCGCTCTGGATTCTCCTGCCCAGCCATCCAGAGCGGCGGAGACCGCCGCACTCCAGATTGCGCCTGTTCGGGATCCCGCTCTATAGACCGCCGCCATGGCCTTCATCGGAATCCGCTACGACCTGCGCGTCCCCTCCTTCGCCGGCACGACGCATGCGGCGCAGTACGCCGCCTGCCTCGAGCAGTGCGCCTGGGCCGACGAGAAGGGCTTCGACCTGGTGGTGCTGTCGGAGCACCACGGCGTCGAGGACGGCTACCTCTCCGCCCCTCTCACCATGGCCGCCGCCGTCGCCGGCCGCACCCGCAACATCCGCATCAACATCGCCGCCGTGCTCGTGCCGCTGCACGACCCCATCCGGCTGGCCGAGCAGCTCGCCGCGCTCGACCTCGCCAGCGGCAGCCGCGTCAGCCTGATCGCCGGCCTCGGCTACCGCCAGGAGGAGTTCGACATGGCGGGCGTCGACCGCAGGAAGCGCGGCTCGCTGCTGGAGGAGTACGTCGGCGTGCTGCGCCAGGCGTGGACGGGCGAGCCCTTCGAGTGGCGCGGCCGCAGCGTGCGCGTCACCCCCAGACCCAACCACCCGCCCGCGATCCTCGTCGGCGGCTCGACCGAGAAGGCCGCGCGGCGCGCCGCCCGCCTGCGCGCCGGCTTCGCGCCCGCCATCCAGGACGACGCGCTCGCCGCGATCTACCAGCGGGAGTGCGACGCCCAGGGCTTCAAGGGCGGCTTCGTCTCGATGCCGGGCGGGCCGGGCTTCGTGCACGTCAGCCGCGACCCCGAGCGCGACTGGCAGCGCATCGGCCCGCACGCGCTCTACGACGCCCAGACCTACGCCGCCTGGCAGACGCCCGACCAGCGCTCGCAGGTGCACGTCGCCGCGCGCACCATCGACGACGTCCGCAAGAGCGGCGTCTACCGCGTCGTCACGCCCGACGAGTGCCTCGAGATCGCGCGCCAGTACGGGCGCGTCATCCTGCACCCGCTGATGGGCGGCCTCCCGCCCGAACTCGCCTGGGAGGGACTGCGCCTGTTCGAATCCGACGTGCTGCCGCGGCTGCGCTGAGCGGTCCTGGCACCATAGCGGAGCCGCGACCGTCAGGGAGCGGTTGGCTTCGCGCTGGCACGCAGCCAACCGCTCCCTGACGGTCGCGGCTCCGCTGTTCTGCCGGTGCGCCGTTCTGTCGGGCGGGCTACCTGCCCGCCACGTCGATGCGGGCGCCGGCGGCCTCCATGCGCGCCAGGAAGGTCGACACCGTCGGCTCGATGCGCTCGAGGAACGGCCGCGGATAGAGGCCGATGACGAAGATCATCACCACCATCGGCACCACCACCGCCAGCTCGCGCGGCGTCAGGTCGGTCAGGGTCTGGTTGACGGCGTGCTTCACCGGCCCGAAGACGACGTGCTTGTACATCGTCAGCATGTAGACCGCGCCCAGCACCACGCCGATCGTCGACAGCCCCGCCGCCCACGGATGGGTGCGGAACGCGCCCATCAGGATGAGGAACTCGCCGATGAAGCCGTTGGTGCCCGGCAGCGCGATCGACGACAGCGTCACCAGCAGGAAGAACACCGAGAACACCGGCACCACCGCCCACAGCCCGCCGTACTGCTCGATCATGCGCGTGTGGCGGCGCTCGTAGATGAAGCCGACCATGAGGAAGAGCGCGCCGGTCGAGAGGCCGTGGTTGATCATCTGCAGCACGCCGCCGGTGACGCCGACCTGGTTGAAGGCGTAGACGCCGAGCATCACGAAGCCCATGTGGCTGACCGACGAGTACGCCACCATCCGCTTCATGTCGGGCTGCGGGAACGCCGTCAGCGCGCCGTAGAAGATTCCCAGCACCGCGATCGCCATGATGTACGGGAAGGCGGCCACGGCGGCGTCGGGGAACATCGGGATGGCGAAGCGCAGGAAGCCGTAGACGCCCATCTTGAGCAGCACCGCCGCCAGCACCATCGAGCCCGCCGTCGGCGCCTCGGTGTGGGCGTCGGGCAGCCAGGTGTGGAACGGCAGCATCGGCACCTTGACCGCGAAGGCGATGGCGAACGAGGCGAACAGCCAGGCCTGCTCGGTGGGCGTGAGCTGGGTGTCGTAGAGCGCGAGGATGTCGAAGGTCAGCGGCCCGTCGCCGGCGTGCTTGAAGACCACGTACAGCATGCCGATCAGGAAGAAGGCGCTGCCGAAGATGGTGTAGAGCAGCATCTTGATCGTGGCGTAGCGCCGCCGCTCTCCGCCCCACACGCCGATGATGAAGAACATCGGCGCCAGCATCAGCTCCCAGTAGACGAAGAAGAGGAAGAGGTCGGCCGCGACCAGCGCCCCCAGCATCGCCGACTCGAGGAACAGGTTGAGGATCAGGAACTCCTTCACCCCGTGGTCGATGGTGTTCCACGCCGCCAGGATCAGCAACGGCGTCAGGAAGGTGATCAGCAGCACCAGCCAGAGCGAGAAGCCGTCGACCCCGAGGGCGTACGACACGCCGAGGTGGTCGTGCCACTTGACGTTCTCGACGAACTGCAGCGCGCCGCTCTGCGGGTCGAAGCCGGCCAGCAGCCAGAGCGACAGCAGGAAGGGGATGATCGAGAAGGCGAAGGCGGCGCGCTTGAGCGACTCGGTGGCGTCGCGCGGGACGAACAGCAGCATCAGCATGCCGATGAACGGCGAGTGGAGGATCAGCGAGAGAATCGGAACGCGCATCGCACTCACCCGTTGACGTAGACCAGCAGCAGGCCGATGGCGCCGACCAGCGTCGCTAGCGCGTAGTTCTGCACGTTGCCGGTCTGCAGCATGCGGAACGCCCCGCCCACGCCGCGCACCATCGCGGCCGAGCCGTTCACCAGACCTTCGACGAAGACGTTGTCGATCACCTTCCAGCAGACGTTCGCCAGCAGCGCGAAGGGCGTCAGCACGATCGCGTCGTAGAGCTCGTCGACCCAGTACTTGTTCCACAGCAGCCGATAGACGCCGCGGAAGCGCTCGGCGATACCGTCGGCCGCCCCGAAGGAACGCAGGTAGAGCGCCCAGGCGGCGAAGATCCCGGCGAAGCCGACACCGGTGGCGATCGCGATCAGCAGCCACATGGTCGAGTCGGCGATGTGGTGCTCGTGCGCCAGGTGGCCGAGAGACGGCTCCAGGTAGTGCCCGAAGGCGTCGCCCCACAGCACGCCGTGCGGCAGGCCGACCGAGCCGCCGAAGATCGACAGCACCGCCAGGATCATCAAGGGCACGGTCATCGTCGGCGGCGACTCGTGCAGATGGTGTTCGACCTCGTGGTCGACGCGGCTCTCGCCCTCGAAGGTGAGGAAGTAGGCGCGGAACATGTAGAACGCGGTCAGCCCGGCGGTCACCACCCCCAGCGCCCAGGCCGCCGTGTGGCCGCTGGCGAAGGCGGCCTCGAGGATCAGGTCCTTGGAGAAGAAGCCCGAGAACATCGGCACGCCCGCGATCGCCATGGTGCCGATCAGGAAGGTCGCGCGCGTCACCGGCATCTTCTTCTTCAGCGCGCCCATGCGGTAGACGTCGAGCTCGCCCGCCATCGCGTGCATCACGCTGCCGGCCCCGAGGAACAGCAGCGCCTTGAAGAAGGCGTGCGTCATCACGTGCAGGATGCCGGCGGAGAAGGCGCCCGCGCCCAGTCCGACGAACATGTAGCCGAGCTGCGAGATCGTCGAGTAGGCCAGGATCTTCTTCAGGTCGCGCTGCACCACCGCAATCGTCGCGGCGAAGAACGACGTCAGCGCGCCGATCCAGACGATCGCGTCGAGCACGTCTGGCGCCTGGACGTAGAGCGGCGACAGGCGCGCGATCATGTAGACGCCGGCGGTCACCATCGTGGCCGCGTGGATCAGCGCCGAGACCGGCGTCGGGCCGGCCATCGCGTCGGGCAGCCAGACGTAGAGCGGGATCTGCGCCGACTTGCCGGTGGCGCCGATCAGCAGCAGGAAGCCGATGGCGCTCACCACCGCCGGCGAGCGCTGCGCCAGCTCGGTCGCCATCGCGTTGACGTCGGTGAAGGCCAGCGACGGCTTGCCGGCGTCGACCATGCTCCAGAACAGCAGGAACATGCCGACCAGGAAGGCGGCGTCGCCGACGCGATTGGCGACGAAGGCCTTGCGGCCGGCGTCGGCGTACTCGGGGTTGGTGTACCAGAAGCCGATCAGCAGGTAGGAGCACAGACCCACGCCCTCCCAGCCGACGAACAGCAGCGGCAGCGAGTCGCCCAGCACCAGGATCAGCATCGACGCCATGAACAGGTTCAGGTAGGCGAAGAAGCGGGCCTCGTCGGCGTCGTCGTGCATGTAGCCGAGCGAGTAGACGTGGATCAGGAAGCCGACGCCGGTGACGATCAGGATCATCACGCTGGTGAGCGCGTCGACCCGCAGGCTGACGTCGATCTGCAGCGGCCCGGCGCCGATCCAGGTGTAGACCCGGTCGACCAGCGCCGCGCCGGCCGGCTGCCCCCAGAGCTGCGCCACCGCCGCCAGCGACACGCCGAAGGCGATCAGCACCACCAGCGGCGCCGCCACCCGCGCCAGGGCGCGACTGCCCCGGGCCGAGCCCAGGGTGCACAGCGCCACGCCGACCAGCGGCAGGAGAATGATCCACCGCAGAAGCGAAGTTTCGACCGTCATAGGAAAAAGGCACCTCCGGCAAGCGCGGGGCGAACGAGCCTGTTTCCCTGAGATGGGGCGCTAGGTCAAGGTGCCCTTCGCCGGAGTGCGGCGCGGAACGCCGCTCCGCTTGGTCGGCGAACGTCCAGAACCGCGGTTCCGGCCGCACTCGCGCCAGCGAACCTCCAGTCGCGTCCCGCGGACGCCTCCGCTAAGGTGCCGCCATGCGCCCCGAGGACATCCGCGCCTTCGTGGAACGCGACTGGGACGCGGTCGCCACCAGCAAGCGCGAGGTCTGGCTCGAGCAGCGACGCAGGCTGGGCATCGCTGGCTCGCTCGCCCAGGCCGATCAGCTTCGCCTCCAGGTTCGCCTCGCGCGCCCCGATTGGCCGACGCCGGCCGAGCGCGAGCAGGACCTCGCCGCGCACGCCCGCGTCGCAGAGGCCCTCCGCCGTGTCGGGGGCCGCTGACCTGTTGCGGGCGCTCGCCCCAGTTCTCGAGCGCTTCGGCAATCGCTGGTACGTCTTCGGCGCTCAGGCCGTGATCGTCTGGGGACGCCCGCGCCTCACCGCCGACGATTCGCTCGACCTGAGGCGCGTCCGATCTCTGCTCGGGCTGCTGGAAGAGGCCCTCGGCAGAAGCGACCTCACCCCCGCGCTCGAGACCCGCCTCGCCGCGGCGGGGCGCCGCTGAACGCGATCAGCGCTGCGCGACCAGGCCGGCGCGCTCGAGTTCCTTGCGCACCTGCTCGGCGACCTCGCCGACCAGATCGGGCACCGACTTGGGGTTCATCGTCTCGGTGGTCGCGACCCAGAGGAGGCGGTCCTCCTTCAGGGAGTAGATCGAGGTCTCCACCCGCACCACCTCGTCGCTGCGGTAGTAGCCCGGGTCGTACACCCGCGGCGTGGCGTATCCATAGAAGCCCCAGAAGGTCGGACCGTAGGACGGCGGTACGTAGGTCACCTTCTCCTTCGCGCTCACCACCCGGAAGACCACCGCGCCGTCGAAGTCGGCCCGCGTCACCAGCGCCTTGGCCGCCTGCGGGTCGCCCATCAGCTTCTCCGGCACGACGAAGTAGGCCGGCTTGCACGCCACCGGCGCGATCCTGCGGCAGAGCTCCTCCTCCGCCACGTGGCGCATCGACTGCTCCGGCGCGAACGCCAGCGCCAGCACCTTGGTGAAGCGCACGCCGGTGACGTCGGGCGCCTGCCACTTCGTCACCACCCGGGTCGAGCCGCACCCGGCGAGGAGGAGGATCGCCACCGACAACAGTCCCAGTCGTCTCATGGGCCAGCCCTACCGCCCGCCCCGCGCAGGAGCAAGATCTGGAGTGCGGCGTGAAGCGCCGCTCTGGATCCTCCGACGAAGCCATCCAGAGCGGCGCTTCACGCCGCACTCCAGATGAGAACCCTCAGTAGCGCCTCTCCTCCCGCAGCGCCTCCTCGATCGGCCGCACCTCGATGCTGCCGATGCGGGCCGACGGCCAGCGCGACGCCAGCTCGACGGCCTCCTGCCGGTCGCGCGCTTCGATCAGGAAGAAGCCCCCGAGCGTCTCCTTGGTCTCGGCGAACGGCCCATCGGTCACCGCCAGCCCACCCTGGCGGACCCGCACCGTGGCCGCCGTCCGCACGCTCTGGAGCGGGTGGGTGACGATCAGGTGCCCGCTCTGCCGCAGCGCCTCGACGTAGTCGAGCGTCTCCCGGCGCAGCACGTCCCACTCCCCCGGCGACAACGCGTTCAGCTTGTCCTCCTCCTCGTAGGCCAGACACAGGTACTTCATGCGCGCACCTCCCCATTGCGATGGTCTTGCGTTCGGCGGCCTCGATGCTCCGCTTCTCCTTCCAAGTCGAACCGCGCGGCCGGCAATCGACATCGCGACCCGGCGCTCGTGGACGGCCGGGACCGCGCGCCGGATCAGCGGCGGGTGTCGAGCTCGGGGTAGTGGCGGAAGATCCCCATCTGGTTGAACGGTTGGCGCCGCGGCGAGGCCAGGTAGGCGGCGATCCCGGGGCGCGCGGCGACGCGATCGCGCAGGGCGACGACGAGCGGAAGCTCCGGCTCGAGCGCCTTCATCGCGTTCGGGAAGGCGTAGCGCAGGCCGTCGACGATCTGGAAGAGCGACAGGTCGACGTAGCTGCAGCGCGCGCCCACCAGCCATCGGCCGCGGCTCCTGCGATTGCGCGCCAGCACCTGCTCGAGCCAGCCGAGGTACCTTGGCAGGCGCTCCTCCACGAACAGCCGCGCCCGCCGCTTCGCCTCCTTCTTCTGGTCGTCGTAGTACAGGCTGCCGGCGATCGGGTGGTGGGTGTCGTGAATCTCGCCGACGAAGTCCGCGAGCGTGAGCTGGATCTGGCACGTCTCGGCGCGCAGAGAGGGATCGCGCGCCACCAGCCCCAGGCGGGGTGCGAGGAAGGCGAGGATGTTGGCGGTCTGCGACACCACCCGGGGGCCGACCCGTACGAAGGGCGGCGCCAGTGGCAGGGCGCCGCTCTCCTCGCCGGCGAGAAACCGCATCATCGCCGCCATGCCGTTCTTGCGCGCGCGCACGACATCGACGTAGGGCGCACCGGCGTCCTCGAGCGCGAGGCGCACGAACTCGCCGCGTCCGGGAATGCCGGGCCAGTAGTAGAGCTCGATCCGAGGGCCGCGCGTCGTCATGGTCCGACTCCGATGTGGGGGTTCGTGGTCCGATTCCGGCTTGCGCCTCGAGCGAGAGCGGAGCGGAGCGCCGTAATGCAAGTCACAGCGGTGCGCAGGTGAAGGAGCGGCGGGCGCGGTCGAGCTCGTCGAGGCGGGCCTCGTCGGCGATCAGGGTACGGGTGAGCACGATGCCGCGCGCCGTGGGCGCGTCGACGCGCTGCGCGCCGGCGGGCAGCGCGACGGCCGTCCCGGGCAGCGCCAGGACCAGATCGACGGCCGCGCCGCCGGCCTCGCGGTCGTTGCGCTTGTAGAAGTTGTCGGTGTTGGCGGCGAACATCGAGATCGACCAGTAGGTGTCGGGCGGCACCTGCGCGCGCAGGCGCAGCGGCCGCTCGGAAACGTCGAAGGCGCAGCTCGAGTAGAGCAGATCCGGGCTGGGCCGCACGATCGCGCGCGCGTTCTCGTCGGCGCGCGGCGCGTAGACCGCCGCGTTCACGCCCGCCGTGCCGGCGATGACCTCCATCGCCCGGCGCATGACGAGCCAGGGGATCAGGCGCACGGTCGCGACGTGTACCAGCGCGGCGCCGGCGAGGGCGGCGGCGATCCAGGGCAGCCAGCGCTTCACGTGCAGCTCACCCTGCGGATGCGCGGCAGCGGCGCGCGCGCGAGGTCACCGGCGACCGATGTTTGCGGATTGTAGAGGCGCAGGGTGAGCGAGAAGCGCTCGCCCGGCTTGCCGCTGCCGAGCCAGTTCGAGTCCTGCGGCGGCCCGCCGACCAGGATCGAGAAGCGGCCGTCGGCGTCGCGCACGACGTCGGTCCTGCCAACGGCGTAGCGCTTGCGCGGGTTGGGGATGAGGAAGTGGTCGGCGCCGTAGGCCGTCACCGACCACCAGCGCGCCGCCGGATCGGTACCCTCGACGGCGTAGACGCAGCTCGAGTCGAGCGGCGCGCCGTCCGAGTCGCGCGCGGCGGTGTAGTAGATCGTCTCCGAGCGGTTGAGGGCCAGCAGCCCGCCCACCGCGA
>Ga0268299_1004824_pt1 | contig 10029 bp, 7 predicted proteins | sample NOBtaG_FD_193484 | JGI IMG/M metagenome (GOLD analysis project Ga0268299, IMG submission 193484) | Activated sludge microbial communities from bioreactor in Nijmegen, Gelderland, Netherland - NOB reactor | ecosystem: Engineered > Bioreactor > Aerobic > Activated sludge | place: Netherlands... | reverse complement strand
GCGGGAGCGACAGCGATTCGGGCAAGGGCTCGGAGCGGAGCGGCAAGGGCGGCGGCGATCACGGAGACGACGACTGATCGAGCCCCGGTAGGACGGTCGGCTCGAACGGCAGCGGCCGCCGACCTAGCATCGGGCCATGACGATCGACCAGGGAACCGCCGGCGGGTCGGCCCCGCCCAGCCTGATCCCAGCCCATACGATGGCGCTGGTGGGCTCGCTGCTGCGGGGGCCGGTGACGGCCGAGATCACGGCCAAGGAGGCCCAGCGCTACGCCCAGGCGGTGGGCGACCTCAACCCCGTCTACTTCGACGAGGCCGCCGCCCGGGCCGCCGGCCACGACGGCCTGGTGGCACCACCCACCTTCGTCCAGTACGCGCTGGTCCAGGGCCGCCCCATCGAGGAAACCCGAACCGACGGCCTGTTCAAGGGCGACATCCCGCTCGAGCTCGCCGTGCAGCGCACGATGTTCGGGGGCGAGGAGTGGGACTTCCTCGCCCCGGTGCTGGTGGGCGACCGGATCACGGCCGAGACCCGGCTGGCCTCGCTCGACCAGAAGGAGGGCTCGAAGGGCCCGTTCGTGCGGATCACCCGGGAGACCACCTACCGCAACCAGTCCGGTGACGTGGTGGCCCGGACCCGCCAGATCGGGATCGCCCGCTGATGCAACTCTTCATCGACGACGTGGCCGTGGGCCAGGAGCTGCCGGTGGTGGTGCGCAACGCCAGCCGGGTGCAGCTGTTCATGTACTCGGCCGCCACCTGGAACCCCCACCGCATCCACTACGACGTCGACTACGCCCGCTTCGAGGGCCATCCCGACGTGATCGTGCACGGCCCGTTGCAGGGGGCGTGGCTCAGCCAGTACGTGACCGACTGGGCCGGACCCCAGGGCCGGATCCTCGGGCTGTCGTGGCAGAACCGGGCGTCAGCCCTGCCGGAGCTCGACTACGAGTTCCGGGGCCGGGTCACGGCCATCGAGGGCGACGTGGTGTCGCTCGACGTGTGGGAGCAGACCCCCGAGGGGGCCGTGCTCATGCCCGGCCAGGCCACCGTCCGGCTCCCGACCCGAAGCTGACGGGAACCCGCAGGGTTCCCCTCAACGGCCCTCGAACTTGGGCTCCCGCTTCTCCTGGAAGGCCCGGGCCGCCTCGCCGGCGTCCTTGGAGCGCATGGTGGCGCCCTCCATCGACAGCGACAGCGGCAGGATCTGGGCCGACACCGACCGCAGCCAGTTGTTGATCGGCACCTTGGAGGCGGCGATGGCCAGGCCGGGACCGGCGGCCAGCCGGTCGGCGATGGCCAGTGCCTCGTCCATCAGCTTGTCGTCGTCCACCACGAAGTTCACCAGGCCCATGCGCTCGGCCTCCTCGGCCGGCAGCCGGTCGCCCGTCATCAGGTAGTACTTGGCCCGGTTGACTCCCATCAGGAAGGGCCAGATCACCTGGCCCCCGTCGCCGGCCCCGATGCCCAGCTTCACGTGGGTGTCGGCGAACACGGCCGAACGGCCGGCCACCACGATGTCGCACAGGAGGGCCACGGTGGCGCCCAGGCCCATGGCGTAGCCGTTCACGGCCGAGATGATGGGAATGTGGGCCTCCAGGAGGTGGTCCACGATCATGCGGGCCTCCTCCAGGGTGATCTTGTGGGTGGTGTCGGACCCGGCGCTGAAGTCGCCGCCGGCGCAGAAGGCCCGGCCGGCGCCGGTGATCACGAGCACCTTGACGTCGCGGTCGTCGTCGGCGTCGCGGGCGATGCGGGACAGCTCGTGGTGCATGTCGCCGTTGACGGCGTTGAGCCGGTCGGGCCGGTTGAGGGTGGCGATGGCCACCCCGTTGGGCCGCTTCTCGATGGCGATCGTGGTGTAGGTGTCGGCGTTCAACGGCATGGCTCTCGTTCCCCCTGCTTCGGCGCGGTCCGGACACCGCCGACACTAGCCCCACCGACCGCCCGACCGCCCGCCCCGCTTGGGTCGCTGTCACTCCCCGCCGCTACTCTCGCGCTGCGGAGGAAGCCACCCATGACCACCACTGACATCCCGACCTCGGCCACCGTCGCCCCTGAGTGGCAGCTCGCCCTGCTCGATCGGATGATCGCCCACCAGCAGGCCGGCAACACCACGGATCTGGCGCCCGACATCTACCGGAACCCGATCGACAAGTACGTCGATCCCGCCCGGTACAGCCACGAGATCGACGCCCTGTTCCGGGGTCTGCCGCTGGTGGCCTGCCTGTCGGCCGACGTGCGGGAGGCGGGGGAGTACGTCACCCTGTCGGTGGCCGACGTGCCGATCCTGGTGACCCGAGGGGAAGACGGCGTGCTGCGGGCGTTCCGCAACGTGTGCCGCCACCGGGGGGCGTGCGTGGCCGAGGGCCGGGGCCGGGTGGCCAAGACGTTCGTGTGCCCCTACCACGCCTGGTCCTACCACCTCGACGGGCGCCTGGTGGCGGCCACCCACCGGGCCGGGTTCGCCGGGATGAGCAAGGCCGACAACGGCCTGTCGCCGGTGGCCTGCGGTGAGGCGGCCGGCATCGTGTTCGTGTCGCTGGAAGACGACCCGGCCACGTTCGACGCCGCCGCCTGGTTGGGCGGTGCCGCCAACGAGCTCGCCAGCTTCGGCCTGGAGCACTACCACCGCACCGAGGTCCGCACATCGGACCGGGCGATGAACTGGAAGCTGATGTTCGACACGTTCGGCGAGGTGTACCACGTCGAGCACCTCCACCGGACCACGATCCATCCGCTGATCCAGTCGAACAACTGCGCCTTCGACACCTGGGGTCCCCACGCCCGCCTGGGCATCGCCCGCTGGGCCATGAACGACCAGATCGACCGGCCCCGGGAGGAGCGCGACCTGCTGTCGGCGGCCACCGTGCTGTACTACCTGCTGCCCAACACCCTGCTGATCCAGCAGGTCGACCATGTGGAGCTGTACCAGATCTTCCCCGACGGCCCCGGGCGGTGCAGCGCCGTGATCTCGCTGTATGCGCCGGAGGAGCCGGCGTCGGACAAGGAGCGGGAGCACTGGAAGCGGAACCTCGACCTGCTGGTCAAGGTCACCGAGACCGAGGACTTCGTGATGTGCGAACAGATCCAGCGGTCGTTCGCCTCGGGGGCCCAGGAGTCGATCCAGTTCGGCCGCAACGAGCCCGCACTGATCCACTACCACTCCACGCTCGACCAGCTGCTGGCCCAGCGCCCGGCGACCGGCGGTCAGCCGGTCACGCTCGGCACCGGCCTGGCCGCCGGCCGGTAGGTCTGCCGATCTGGTGTCTGGGGCCGTCACCCGTGACGGTCCCGGACGCCAGATCATCAACACTCAGGGGCGGAAGCCGATCGGGCGGGGCACCAGCATGGCCGGGGCCGACACCAGCCGGTAGGCCGTCGGCAGCCACTCGCAGATGAGGGCCCTCGTGTCGCGGGGGTCGATCATCTCCTCCATCTGGAACCGGTTGAGCGGCCCGATGGGGCCCCGGGCGCTCTCGATCCGGGCCTCCAGCTCGGCCCGCAGGGCCACCGGGTCGGCCGCCTCGGCCAGCTGGCGTTTGTAGGCGGCCTCGATGCCGCCCTCGGGCGGGATGCCCCCCACGTCGGCGGCCGGCCACACCACCCGCACGGCCGGTGTCGAGCGGGGGGTGGCCCAGTTGTTGCCGGCCACGCCGAAGCTGCGCCGCATGATCACCGTGAAGATCGGCACCTGCACCTGGGCGAAGGCCACCATCCACTCCGCTCCCTTGCGGATGGTGCCGTTGATCTCGTGCTCGAGGCCCACGGCGAAGCCCGGGTTGTCGACGAGGTTCAGCACCGGGATGTGGAACAGGTCGCACAGGTCGAGGTGGCGGCGGAGCTTGTCGCACCCATCCGCGGTGAGGGCGCCGCCGTTGACGTGGCGGCTGTCGGAGGCGATGACACCCATCGGATGGCCGTTGAAGCGCACGAACCCTGTGACCTGGTCGGTGCCCCACAGCGGCCCGACCTCGAAGAAGGAGCCGGTGTCGGCCATCAGCTCGATGGCCCGGCGGATGTCGAACGTGGTCGTCCGTTTGCGGGGGATCAGGTCCAACAGCTCGTCGTCGCGGCGGTCGGGGGCGTTGCCGGCCCCCGGCGTGATCACCGGCGGCGCCTCGTAGACGCTGGGCGGCAGGTACGACAGGAACCGCCGGGTCTGGTCCACCGCTTCTTCCTCGGTCTCGGCCAGGTTGTCGACCGAGCCGTTGCGGCAGTGGATGCGCCAGTCGCCCAGGTCTTCCTTGGTGATCTCGTAGCCCATGGCGTGGCTGACCACCGGCGGGCCGGCCACGAACAGCTGGGCGATGTCGCGCACCATCACCGAGAAGTGCCCGAGCACGGCCTTGGCCGCCCCGATGCCCACCACGCTGCCCAGCAGCACGTTGACCACGGGCACGGTGGCCAGCTGGTGGGTGTAATCGGTGGAGCCGAGGTGGCCGGGCAGGAACGAGCCGCCCCCGCCCGACACCCGGGGTTTGCCGGCGGTGATGGCCCCCCGGCTCTCCTGGGCCGCGCTCTCGCCCTCCTTGCGCTGCTCGGGCACCATGGCCGCCACCGAGCCGCCGCCCGACGAGCCGTCGAGGAGGCGGACCGACGGCACCCGCAGCTCCATCGACAGCCGGTCCAGGTACAGGCTCTTCTGGGCGATGGCGCCGTCGGCGTGGCCGCCCCGGGAGGTGAAGTCGTCGGCGCACACGACGGCCTGGCGGCCCTCGATCGTGCCCCAGCCGCCCACGTGGTTGGCCGGGGTGAACGCCGCGATCTCGCCGTCCGGGCCGTAGGAGGCGAAGCCGGCGATGCTGCCCACCTCGCGGAAGGAGCCGGCGTCGAACAGGAGGTCGATCCGCTCCCGGCAGGTGAGCTTGCCCCGGTTGCGCTGGCGGACCACCCCGGGATCGTCGGAGCCGGGGGCCAGGCGGGCCAGAGCCAGGCGGTGGAGGGTGCCGATGTCGTCGAGCAGGTGGGCCCAGGTCTGGTCGGGGGCCTTTGCCGCCGGTGCCGCCCCGTCGCCGTTGCCGCCGGCCGTGCCGGCCGGGTCGATCACGGCCACCACCTGGCCGGCGACCAGGATGTCGCCCGGGGCCAGCTCCTGCACACCCGTCACCACGCCGGCGCAGGGAGCGGTGATCAGGGTCTCCATCTTCATGGCGGTCACCACCAGCACGGTGTCGCCGGCCCGCACGGCGTCGCCGACGGCTGCCCGGACCTCGATCACCGAGCTGGCCATGGGGCACTCGACGCCCTGGTGGCCCTCGGGCACCGGGAGGGCGGGGGCGCCGGGCCCAGCCGGAGGCGCGGCCGGCGCCGGCCCGCCGCCGGCCCCCACCAGCACCGCCGCCTGGGCGCTGAGCAGGGCCACCACGCCGCTGCTGTCGCCATTGCGGTTGCCGTTGGCCGCAGCGGGCGGCGCGTCGGCCAGCAACTCGGCCAGCAGGGTGGTGCGGGCGTCGCCGGCCCGAACGGTGGGATGATCGCAGATGGCCTGGAGCTCGGCCAGGTTGGTGGGCAGGCCGTCGATGTGGAACTCGGCCAGGGCCCGGCCCGTGCGTTCCAGGGCCGACACCAGCGTGCCGGCCGAGCTCGACGACCCGATGACCTTGGCCAGCAGGGGATCGAACTGGGGGGCCGGGGCGTAGCCGGCGTAGCCGCAGGCGTCGACCCGGACGCCGGGGCCGGCCGGCTCCTTGTAGGCGGTGATGGTGCCGGCGCCCCGGGCCACCACCCGGGCCTGCACGGCGTAGCCCCGGGGGGCCGGAACCGCGGCCTGGGTACCCAAGCCGAGCGAGGCCAGCGACGCCCCGGCCGCCACCTGGAACTGGGCCTCCACCAGGTCCACCCCGGTCACCTGCTCGGTGATCGTGTGCTCCACCTGGATGCGGGGGTTGCACTCGATGAAGAAATAGCGGCCGCTCTCCGGCTCCACCAGGAACTCGACGGTGCCGGCGTTGCGGTAGCCGCCACCGGCCACCAGGCGCACGGCGTCGGCCAGGATCCGGGTGCGGACCTGGTCGTCGAGGCCGGGGGCGGGGGCGATCTCCACGACCTTCTGGTTTCGCTGCTGGATCGAGCAGTCCCGCTCCCACAGGTGGACCACGTTGCCGTCGCCGTCCGCCAGCACCTGGACCTCGATGTGGCGGGGCCGGGACACCAGCTGCTCCAGGAACACGCTGCCGTCGCCGAAGGCGGCCTGGGCCTCGCTGCGGCACCGCTCGAACGCCTCGGCCAGCTCGTCGGGGCCGGCCACCGCCCGCATCCCCCGGCCACCCCCGCCGGCGGCGGCCTTCAGCATCACCGGGTAGCCGACGCTTCCGGCCGCCGCTGCCGCCTCATCGACCGTGGCCAGCGGGCCGCTGCCCGCCACCACCGGGATGTCGAGCGACTGCGCCAGGGCCCGGGCCCGGGTCTTGTCGCCGAACAGGGCCAGGGTGTCGGCCGACGGGCCGACGAAGGTGATACCGGCCTCGGCACAGCGCCGGGCCAGCTCCGGGCTCTCGGCCAGGAAACCGTAGCCGGGGTGCACGCAGTCGCAGCCCTCGGCCTGGGCGGCGGCAACGATGCCGGCGGCGTCGAGGTAGGCGGCCACCGGATCGGCGGGGGAGCCGCCGGTCAGCTCGCGGGAGCGGGTTGCGGCCCGGGTGTGCAGCGACAGGGCGTCGGCCGGGGGGTGGACGGCCACCGACTCGATGCCGAGGGCGGCCGCCGCCTTGGCGATGCGGATGGCGATCTCGCCCCGGTTGGCGATCAGGACCCGTGTGAGCTGTCCCATGGTGGCTCCCTTCCTGCGGCGTTCGTGGCCGGGCGACGGTGGCCCGGCAGCGCTCCGGCCCGCGCCGGGGCTCGGCGGGGCCGCCGATGCAGGCTGATCCAGCCCGGCCGATTTGTCCAGCCGGCCCCGTGCCGTCCCGATCCGGTGTCCGCAGCCATCACCGGTCGCGTCCCGGAAGCCGCGTCCGGTCACGCGCCCTCTTGTAGCGAGTGGCTGCTACAAACGCTCTTGACCGACGCTGCGGCTTGTTGCAATGTGGCAATGATTTGATACAAGTTGAGAGGCGGGGAGGACGATGGCCGGGCCGCTGGTGGTGGTGCTGATCGGGGTGGGGATGCTGGTGGGCGTCCTCGCCGGAGGACTGGGCCGGGTCGAGCCGGCGCCGGTCTCGGCGGCTCTGGCCGACGAGGCCCGCCGGGTGGGTCGGTGGTCGTGGGGCGGCCTGGCGATGGGGGTGGTGGCCGCAGCGGCCGTCGGCCAGTGGGACCGGCTGGGTCGCGGCCTGCTGTTGGCGGCGCCGGTGCTGGGCTTGGCGGTGCTGGCCGGCACGATCGGGGGCGAGTTGGCTGTCACCGGACCCACGGCTGGAACCCGCCGGGCCGGGCTGCGGGCGCGGCGGGTGGGCGACTACGTTCCCCGTCGGGCCGCCGTGATGGTGGCCGGTGCCGCGGCCGCTCTGGTGGCTGTGGCCGTGGGTGCGATCCTGGCCGGGTCCGACGACGACCTGGGCCGGGCCGGCCGCGTCCTCACCACCTCGTGCTCTCCCGACACCTCGTCGTCCCGGGGCCCGTGGCCCGGCTGGTTCTACAGCGGGCCCCTGTTGGCCGTGGTCGGTATGGGGCTGGTGCTGGCGGTCGTCGCCCTGCGGGCAGTCGTCAGCCGCCCCCGCATGACCATCGACCAGGCCTCGGTCCCGGTCGGCGGCGACTCGACATCGACCTGCGGCAGGGCCGGCCCGATGGATGCCGACGCCAGCGCGATGGCGCTGGACGAGGCACTGCGGCGATGGTCGGCCAAACGGGTGGTGGCGGCGTGTGCCATGGTGGTGGCCCTGCCGCTGCTGGGGATGGCCTCGGTGGGGGCGGTCGTGCTGGCCGGTGCCGAGTGTCTCCCGGCCGGGGGTCGGGCGGCCGGGGCGGCGCTGGTGCTGGTGGCCCCATTGGCCGCGGTGCTGTTGGGCTGGTCGGTCCACGCCCTGTTGATCCCGGCCGGGCTGCGGGCCGGCTCGGGCGGGGTGGGTCGGGCGTGAGCCCGGTGGATGGACCGGGGGCCGGCGCCGACATCGCCGTCGACGTCTTCGACCCCACGCCGCCCTACGAGCAGATCCGGCGCCAGATCGTGGCCCTCGTGTCGTCGGGGGCGCTGGTGCCGGGGGACCGGCTGCCGACGGTGCGTCAGCTGGCCAACGACCTGGGGCTGGCCACCGGCACCGTGGCCCGGGCCTACCGGGAGTTGGAGGCCGCCGGCTGGCTGCACACCCGGCGGGGGGCCGGAACCCGTGTGGGGTCCACCCCGCCCCGACCTACTGCCGACCCCGCCGCCCTGCGCCAGCTGGCCGACGAGTTCGTCCGCCGGGCCCGCTTCCTGGGCGCCGACGACACCACCATCCTCAACCGCGTCACCGACGCCTTGTCCTGACCCGACCGCCGACCGCCTACCGCCGGCCCGGTCGGCCCTGCTCTGGACGTCGGCGCCCGGCTCCGACCGACGAACCGTGCGACGGAAATCGCGCCCCGTAGGCGATCTGCGTCGCGAAATCTACGAAATCCGTAGACAACGTGACGCAGAAGGCGGCGGGGGCGCAGTTTGCGTGACACGGTTGGCGGGTGGCGGGTCGAGGGTCGCCACGGGATCAGGTCGCCCCGTGGGGTGGAGTTGGGGAAGGATGATGCGCGACGGCCGCCGGCCGGCTGACAGGGGAGTGATGACGACCGACGGGATCCAGCCGCTGACCGGCCTGCGGGTGCTGGAGTTGGCCACCGGCGTGGCCGGGCCTTTCGCCGGCAAGCTGTTCGCCGACTTCGGGGCCGACGTGATCAAGGTGGAGCCGCCGGGCGGCGACCCCATCCGCCACCGCGCCGACGACCCGGAGCGCAGCCCTCTGTTCCTGCACCTCAACGCGAACAAGCGCTCGCTGGTGGCCGACCCCGCCAGCGCCGATGGGGCCGGCCTGATCCGGGCCCTCGCCGCCACCTGCGATCTCGTCGTCGAGTCGTTCCGGCCGGGCCAGATGGCTTCGTGGGGCCTGAGCCCGGACGACCTGCGGGCGCTGCGCCCCGGGCTCGTGGTCGCCAGTGTCACGCCGTTCGGCCAGACCGGGCCTCACGCCCAGTGGGCAGGCGAGGAGATCGTGTACTACGCCATCGGTGGCCCGATGAGCGCCACCGGCCTACCCGAGCGGGAGCCGGTGAAGCTGGCCGGCAACGTGGTGCAGGTCCAGTGCGGCTCGGTGGCCGCGGTGGCCTCCCTCGGCGCCCTGCGCCACGCCCAGCTCACCGGGCGCGGCCTCCACGTCGACGTGGCCAACGTCGAGACCCAGGCCGGCTCGATCGACCGGCGCACCGCCTACCTCCTCTCGTCGCAGATGACCGGCCACGACGTGGAGCGGGAGACGAGCCACCTGGCCCGCACGGTGCCGGCCGGCATCTACCCCACGGCCGACGGCTACGTGCAGATCCTGGTGGCCGGGGGCTGGCTCGGCCGGATGGCCGAGACGCTGGGCGACGAGGAGCTGGCCCGCCGTTACGCCGAGCCCGACTGGTTGCGCGATCCCGAGATCCCCGACCTGCTCGACGCCGCTCTGTACGGCTGGACCCTCAGCCACACCTCCAAGGAGGCGGAGGTCGAGGCCCAGGCCAACAAGTGGGGGGTGACCGCCGTCAACAAGCCGCTGCGGGTGCTCGACGAGGACCACTGGCGGGAGCGGGGCTACTGGGCCGAGGTCGACCACCCGGTGGCCGGGCGGTTCCGCCAGCCCGGGCCGCCGTTCCGCCCGGCCGAGCCCGGGTTCGTGCTGCGCCGCCCGGCGCCCCTGCTCGACCAGCACCGGGCCGAGATCCTGGCCGAGCTGGCCGCAGCTCGGGTCGCCGCCTCCGCGCCGTCGCTGGTCGCCGGCGACCCGTCCGCTGCCAACCCGGCCGGCAACCCGGTCGCCGGTGACCCGGGCGCTGACGATCCAGACGACCCGGTGGCGACCCGGGCCGGCACAGCAGGGGGCGAGCTCCCGCTCGCCGGGATCCGGGTGCTCGATCTGACGGT
>Ga0268299_1004823_pt1 | contig 10030 bp, 10 predicted proteins | sample NOBtaG_FD_193484 | JGI IMG/M metagenome (GOLD analysis project Ga0268299, IMG submission 193484) | Activated sludge microbial communities from bioreactor in Nijmegen, Gelderland, Netherland - NOB reactor | ecosystem: Engineered > Bioreactor > Aerobic > Activated sludge | place: Netherlands... | reverse complement strand
TAATTCGGTAAGAATACCGTTCTTGCCGAGATAACGCGCCTTAACATTTTCCAACTCTGCAGCATCTTCGATAACATTCATCAAAGTTTCTGCTTCAGAAATAATTTCTTTCAGATTTTCCATGCTAATTCAGCGCTGAGAATTACTTTTTTATGTATTACTTTCATAAGAAAAAGGGAGGCCCAGGTTTTACCCGACCTCCCATCAACATATTATCGCTACTAATTATGTCGCTAAGCTAGCCTTAGCTTGTTCTACGATTCTCTCAAAAGCACTCTTATCAAATACGGCCAAATCAGCCAAAACTTTTCTATCCACTTCGATACTGGCTTTTTTCAGACCATTCATAAATACACTATACGATAAACCACATTCACGAGCGGCCGCATTGATCCGTGCAATCCATAAAGCTCTAAATTGTCTTTTACGTTGACGACGATCACGATAGGCATATTGACCAGCCTTCATAACAGCTTGTTTTGCTATGCGATAAACATTTTTTCTACGTCCTCGATAGCCTTTAGCTAAATCCAATATTTTTTTATGCCGCGCATGAGCGGTTACACCACGTTTTACTCTAGGCATGTCTACCTCTTCCCTTATGCATAAGGCATCATAGTACGGATAGCGTTTTCATTAGTGAAATGAACTTCCGCTATACCCCGTAACTGACGTTTATTTTTTGTTGTTTTCTTTGTCAATATATGACGTTTGAAAGCTTGTGAGCGTTTAATACTTCCACTCGCTCGAAATTTAAAGCGCTTCGCTGCTCCACTTTTAGTTTTCATCTTAGGCATAAATACTCCTCATTTAACATGAAAACAGGTGTTCTCATGCTAGAGAAACTTTACAAACCTGATAATCACTTATTTTTACACTACATTACAATAATGCTGCAATAAAATACGCCACTCACATTGATGTCAATGAATCTTCCGCTACTACTTTTGATTTATCTGCTTTGGTATCTCTTTTCTTAGGAGATAGTACCATAACCATCTGCCGTCCTTCCATTTTAGGAAATTGCTCCACTATTGCATAGGATTCTAAATCATCTTTCACACGTTCAAGTAAGCGCATACCAAACTCTTGATGCGCCATTTCACGCCCACGAAAACGTAATGTCACTTTAACTTTATCGCCCACATCTAAAAAACTTATCAGATTCCTGAGCTTAATATTATAGTCTCCTTCATCTGTGTTCGGTCTAAATTTAATTTCTTTAATTTGAACTTGTTTTTGCTTTAATTTCGCATCGTGCTTTTTTTTGCTTTCTTGATAACGGAACTTTCCATAATCCATCAATCGACAAACCGGCGGCTGTGCCGTTGGAGCGATCTCAACCAAATCAACCCCTGCCTCTTCCGCCAAGACATTCGCATCCGCAAGTAAAACAATACCGACTTGCTCTCCATTCACACCAATCAAACGCACTTCCGGCACATCAATCTCTTCATTAATACGCACTGATTTATCCTGAACTATGGCAATTTCTCCAAAATTAGTTAAACAAAGAAACTACACCTTTAACGAAAGCTCTTCATTAAACCGCGCAAGAAAGTCCGGTAATTTCATCTGACCAAGATTTTCACCCGCCCGATTACGAACAGCAATTTTATTCGCTTGTACTTCTTCATCTCCAACAATAATCTGATACGGAAGTTTCTGCAAACTATGTTCGCGGATTTTATAGGTTATCTTCTCATTTCTCAAGTCTAAACTCGCTCTGACGCCACTATCCCTTAATTGAACAACCACTTCCTGAGCGTAATCAATCTGTGCACGAGATATATTTAATACAACAACTTGCTCAGGCGACAACCATAAAGGTAATGCACCCGCATAATTTTCTATCAATATCCCGATAAATCTTTCCAATGAACCGAGTATAGCTCTATGCAGCATAACCGGTACTTGGCGCGAGTTATCCTCTGCCACATATTCTGCACCCAGGCGATCAGGCATTGAGAAATCTAGCTGCAATGTGCCACATTGCCATACACGACCAATGCAATCCTTGAGGGAGAATTCAATTTTAGGGCCATAAAAAGCACCTTCACCAGGTTGTTGCTCCCATTCCAATTTAACTTCATTAAGTGCCGCTTCCAGTGCGGCTTCTGATTTATCCCATTGCGCCTCTGAACCGACGCGTTTTGGGGGGCGAGTTGAAAGTTTTATCAAAATCTCCCGGAAACCAAAATCTGCATAAACAATTTTCAACAAATCGATAAATTCCACGACTTCTTGTTGTATCTGATCTTCAGTGCAAAAAATATGCGCATCGTCTTGCGTAAAACCACGCACCCGCATGATTCCATGCAATGCTCCTGATGCTTCATTACGATGACACGAACCAAATTCTGCGAATCGAATCGGTAACTCGCGATAACTTCGCAAACCTTGGTTGAATATTTGCACATGACCAGGACAATTCATCGGCTTGATAGCAAAATCACGCTCATCTGAATGCGTAATAAACATATTCTCACGAAAGTTTTCCCAATGCCCTGAGCGTACCCATAAATCCTTATCCAGAATTTGAGGTGTTCGTATTTCGTAATAGCCATTCTGACTCAGAGTACTCCTCATATACTGTTCTATTTGTTGCCATAGCGTCCATCCTTTTGGATGCCAAAACACCATGCCGGGCGCTTCATCTTGCATGTGAAATAAATTCAGTTGTTTGCCAATCCTGCGATGATCTCTTTTTTCTGCTTCTTCTAATCGATGCAAGTAATTCTTTTGATCATCCTTGTTAACCCAGGCTGTCCCGTAAATGCGCTGTAGCATTTCATTGTTTGAATCACCGCGCCAATATGCACCTGCAACTTTCATAAGTTTAAAAACTTTTATTTTTGAAGTGGCAGGAACATGCGGCCCACGGCAAAGATCAGTAAAATCACCTTGAGAATAAAGTGACAAATCTTCATCGCCCGGTATTGATTCAATTATTTGAGCTTTGTAATACTCACCCTGCCTCTTAAAAAAATCAATTGCTTTAGCTCGCTCCAGTATTTTTCGGTTTATTTTCAAATCTCGTTTACTGATTTCGATCATGCGTTTCTCAATCGCAGCTAAATCCTCTAAAGTGAATGAGCGCTTGTAAGAAAAGTCATAATAAAATCCATCATTGATTACTGGTCCAATAGTTACTTGCGCTTCTGGGAATAATTCTTTTACTGCGTGCGCTAACAGATGTGCACAAGAATGTCTGATAATCTCTAACCCTTCATTATCCTTTTCCGTAATAATCGCCAAATTACTATCATCTTCAATCACATAGCTTAAATCAACCAATTTTCCATTGATTCTTCCAGCAATAGCTGCACGTGCAAGCCCCGAACCAATAGTCATAGCAACTTCCATCACACTAACAGGATGCTCAAAAATCCGTTCTGATCCATCCGGTAAACGAACTACAGTCACAAATATTCCTTCAAAAGAATCATGTTTAACAAAAATGATATGTCATAAATCCCATAACACCGATAAATTTTATTCGAGCGCATGGTCATTTATCAAGTGACGTTTTATACCAGTTACTCATTTTTTGCAAACCATTTAGAATCCTCGGTGCAAAACCAATAGCTACTGCATCGACCAAACAATACCAAGCTGCAACTCCACTGGGAGGATTTCCCTGAGTCCAATTAAAAACTGGCTCAATAGATACCCATTTCCAAGTTCCCGCCGCCGTTCCTATAATTTCAAGCCATGTGCAAATAAAGAAAGCTCCCAGATAAACCATTGGTGACCGCCCTTTGAATAAGCAAATAACAAAAATGCAAAATAAAAAGGCTCCTACTTGATCACCTTGCTCAGGGATTCCGCTAATACCCCAAAGCGACCATAGTCCACCCGATACAATAACAAAAATTGCCAATTCTTTTGCATTCATCAGAAAAAATCTTGAGCGAGAAAGCGCTACTGCGGTCAAATAAACCATCCCATGTCCAGGTGGAACATACAATGGAACATTTCCAAATCGATAGGTATATCCTTCCATATAAATGGAAGCAAAATGCTCTCCTGCAGTTGCAAATGCTACCGCAACTACAACTTGCATACGCACTTCTTTATTTTCACCAATTAGTAATCCAAACAAGGAAATCCAGGCGATGACTCCCATTATGTTTTGAGTTTCATAACTTGCGCTACCATCGATTACCAAGCTCACCGCAACACAAAAGAAAGTAAAGCCGGCAATAAAGTAGTCTTTATTTCTATGTGGATAAACGACATCCGGCTTTGGAAGATGATTCAGCATACAAAAACCTCAACGAATAAAAAGCCCGCCATAGGCGGGCCATTCAAGTAATGTTTTATATCAAAACCTCACAAAATATATTTAGAGTATCCTTTATTGAAGTTCAAATATTATCTTTTTACGAAGATCAAGGTAAATAACTTACTACGCGAAGTGAATTATTCCTCATCCTCATCCTCATCATCTTCGCTATCAGCCTCATCACTAGCGTTGTCCTCTTCTTCTTCATCGTCTTCCGCATCTTCGTCTTCGTCGTCTTCATCCTCATCTTCGTCTTCGTCTGGCTTCAACACCATCTTGCCCGCAGCCAAACTCGCATTCAGATCCGTCATCGGCACTTCCTCATGCACCAGATTCTGATGGCAGTCTATACACGTCGCCCCTTCCGTCTTCATCTTCTTGTGCGCTTCCTGCGCATCCGCTCCAGGTGGATTCGGATCCCTATGACAGTCACGGCAGGTAACGCTGTCCCATTTCTTCAGATTCATCCGCGCATCGTGCGCCATAATCAGACGGCGCTCATTAAACTTCTCCAGCGTCGAATAATCATTAACCAGTTCCAAATAAAGCTCTCTCGCACCATCTACCGCATGCGTATACAACGCTAAATGAAAATTCTTGAATCCTTGCGGTATATGACAATCCTTACAGCTGGGATTGACTCCTAATGCTCCATAATGAGTCGAGTCCTTGAGTTCCGTCTGCGTATAAGTCATCGAGTGACAGCTGGTACAGAATTCTTCGGTTGATAGCGCCGCTTCACCTCCAAATACCACCGCCACCAGCAATATCCCCAATAACCCGCCTGTCAGTAGCGTCCCTATCGCACCTTTCTGTAAGCCGCTCATCAGTCTTTTCCTTTTTTATCTTTTTTGTCTGCCACTTTTTCTTTTGCATTCGCCTGGAATTCATCATGAAACTTGAATTTGGGTTCCCCCACGAATGTACCGTCAACCTTGTAATGCTCATGCATCGCTTTGACGTCCTTCACCATCTTGTCAAAATCAAATGTGTATTTCGCGTCAACTTCCGGAGTAAATGGCGTATAGGGAGCTTTCGCACCTTTCCATGGCGAACCTTCATAGTTTAAATGACAGGCGCTGCACGCTTCTTCAAAATGGAAGTCCTGTCCTTTGTCCGCCAGAACTTTACGTTGCATGGTGGTTCCTTTGCTCTCAAAAGCCTGTCCTGCCTTACGGTGATCTCCTCGATAGCTCTTCCCGGGCCCATGACACGATTCACAACCAACTGCCGCCAGCGGTTTCTTCGGCGCCTCTACCGTATAGCCACCTTTCTTGCCCCATCCATCAACGTGACAACCTACGCAGTCCTTGTCTTGCGTGTAGTCTTTGTCCGGATCCAGCTTCGCTTTTATCTTGGCTTCCTTGCGCGTGCCCGGCTTCAACGATTCCATCGCTTTGGCATGTGCCGTGTTATTCCATGATTTAGCTTGCGATTTGTGGCACGAACTGCATTTCGTGCGGCCTTCAAAATCCGCCGCCAATACTGTGCCCGAGAAAAATGCTGTCATCGCCAGTATAGCCAATATATGGGTCATCAGGTGTTTCATCTCTCCTCCTTTATACTTTTTTTAATTCAAATTCGATGGGTTCGTATTGTACGCTATCATCGTTTCGTGTAAATGATTATGTGCCTGCCTTGAACGGTTTTATGTCGCCCGGGGTCATTTTTTTATTTCTTAAGGTAGCTTATATACCCAATAGCCTCCTTGTTGGTAAATCAGCTGCGCCAGATCCAGTTCCGTCGGCGCGGTCTTATCTACAAATGGGAGCATCCTTGCCAACAGCGTCTGACTGCTTGCTTCATCACTCAGAAAAAATACCCTGATCTCATTGTCTGAAACCGATTGCAGCGTGTAAGTGTCAAAGTTATTTTCCTTAACTTGTACTTTCATTTGATTGATCATGCCATGCATGTTCCCCGTCATCGGAAAGTTCTGATAGGCAACACCGATACTTTCCGGGTACATGAGTCCTAGTTTATACAGATCAGTCACGTGTACAATCAGGTAGGTTTCACGATCAGAACCAATCAGCTGCCGCAGTTGTTTTATGCCGTCTTCCGCTGGTGCCGCCAGTGCCCGGCTGAAGTGTTTAAACCGATCCATTTCCGCCGCGTCCGCCTTGCTTTGCCAGAATTGTTTTTCATAGGCCTGGATCTCTTTGCTGTGCTCCAGCCAAGGGGCCGGTATCATGAGGGGTTCGTTCAGGTGATGGGTAAAAAATGTGTCGCGCCCTGTAAGCAGTTTGATTTGCCGGGAGGTATCCCACCAGGATAGTATCAGCGCGTCCTTCGGGGCATGCTTGCTGATCGCTTCAGCCAGGGCAGTAAGCTCCGATGGCTTCCGGTCAAAATTGTAGAGTACTTCATTGGTGCTATTCTTCCAATAGATCAGTACCGGTGCTCCGTCATTTTGCCTGGCAACAATGAATTCAGCAATGGGCTTGCTTACTCCGTCAGCTTGTACTTTGTATTGACCAAGCTTTAAATCCGGCCAGCCTGTCAGATCTATTTTACTAAAATTGCTGCTGTCGCCTTCTTCTACCAATTGATATTGGTAGGGTGCCGGTATCGGCTTAAACCAAAGGTACACAAACCAGCCCAACAAAAGCAATCCTCCCGTCACCAGAAAAATTCCTAATGACGGGAGTAGTCTGTCTCCTGACCGCACCACCCGGGTGGTGCGGTCTGTCGTGTCAGCGCCTATCAAGCTTCACTTTGCTTACGTTTGCGCCAGCCCGCCAGTGCCAGTGTTCCGGCCAGCAGCATGCCGCCACCTAAACCGCCCAGTGAGATCTTTTCAGCTGTGCCGTCCAGGTCAAGTAAACTGGTGCGTTTCGATTCAAGATTCTTCACTCGTTCTTGCAGTGCAATCATCTCGCGGATACGAGTATTTTCGTCTTGAATTTCAACATACGCGCGGTTGATCGGGCCCCAGCCTTCCGTATAGGTCCAGCCACCCGGATTTACGTGCGCCAATCCTACATGCATCTTGGCCAGATCATTTTCGTGCATTTCCAGTACCTTGAGCTCAATCGCCGCTGGGCTGTTGCCTTTCGACCAGAACAGCTGCGCAAAGTAGGCATAACCTTCTTTCTCCGGTGCCGGTGGGGCAGGACGGTTGGTTTTTTGACCTGTCAACAAGCCTTCCTTATACAGGGTATGCACAATGTCATTAGCTTCCTGATACTTGGCCAGTCCTTCCAGCGTGCCTTTGTCCATCAATTCCAGATATGAACGGGCAAAACGCTCCGAGTGACATTGGGTACATGTAACCACCCATGAGTCTAAACGCGCTTCCGACCATTCGCTATTAATGTTTTCCGCTACACCAGGAACAAATGGATAGTTCGCCCAGCGAACCTTCCTTACCATGTTATGGCTGTATTCGCCTTCGTATTCCATATGACAACCCGCACAGGTCGGTGCATTTTGACCACCTACTTCATAAGCGTCTTTCAGTTGCACTTCCCAGTTCCATTTGTCTCCAAGCATCGATACCATCTTGCCGTGCTTGGACATGGAGTAAGCTTCCCAGTTGTTGTGATCGACACCGCTATGGCAGGTCGCACATGCTTCCGGCTTACGCGATTCCGCAGCTGAAAATTCATGGCGTGTATGACATGAGTCGCATTTGTTCTGATTGGTATGGCACATCGAGCAGCCTTCCGCTACTTCGCGTTGCGGCATCGCCGCCCAAACAGTGGTTTCTACGTTGGCTTTATAGTCCAGCGCGTGTGATGGGCGTCCATCAGGCCATTGCCCGTGCGGCCAAATCATCGTGTCACGTTCCGATTCCCGTTCCACAAATTCCTGTAAGTGGCATTTACCGCATACATCCGCTGTCGGCATAATGATGTCTTTGGTGTGATCCGCCTTCTGCTTCGCATTAACATCCACGTGACAGTCAATACAGCCTACTTCCTTCAGGTTCTCGCCTTCCGCCAGTTTACCCAAAGAACGCAGATTCTTTTCTACGTCTTCAAGCTTGCCTTTCTTATAAAACGTAGGATCTTCCGGCTTAAGGTTACGAATCTTGTCTAAATTCGCATGACTGCTACGCTTCCACGCCTGTACCCATACCGGCGATTCATCCGTGTGGCATTCCACGCATTCCTTCCGGCTCGCTATCTCTTTATTCGAGGTCGGCGATTTGTAAAATGTCGCAGGATCCAAATATATTCCATACGGAATCGGTTCCCAATACTGGGCCATCGTTCCAGGTCCCGCTCCTTGCGCAGGATCCTTATAACGCTTCACCACCGCTTCGTATACTTCCTTCGGCGTCGCCTTCTCACGATCCAACTTCAGCGCTTCATACAATTCGTCCGGAACACTCGGTATGTTCGCTTGCGCCGTCCCTATCAGCATCGCTCCTAACAGCCCCGCTATTACTCCAGCCCATCGCTTGGCTTTCATCTCTCTCTCCTTTGGTTTTCCATAATCTTCTTTCCCTTCCTTTTATCTTCCAGACCTATCAAAAGACCTCCTCCCTTCCTGCGTAGTCCAGTACCACTCAAACCCCACAATATCCCCCTAGACTACTTAGTCAACCTTGTACTGTCAAGGGTTTTTGACCGACAAAATTAAAGCACAAAACATTCCCGGCACTCATCTTTAAATCGATTCAATAAATTAATTGTGAACTAACACCAAACAACCATAGATTAAATTATGCGGATGCTTCCGATGCTTTTTTGCGTCGTATAAAATAAAAAGCAGCTCCACCACCCACAGCAACCAATAGCGCAATTTCCATTAATCCAATTCCGCCGCCATGACTACCGTGTCCGCCACCTTTTCCAACACTTAATGGAATCTTTACTACCGTCTTAACATTACCCGCATCATCCTTTCTCTCCAGTTGAATTGCATACTGGCCTTTTTCCTCGATATTGGCTGCGACCACAATAATCCCTGATCTATGCATCTCTGGAGGCATATACACGATGCCATGCTCAATGATTCCGCGTTCCATATGTTCACCATGTTCCATACCCTCATGGCCCGAATGATCATCACCATCTGCCGGTTTATGATCGGCAGCAGCACTATTATGCTGTTTTTCGCTATGCCCATCATGATCCTCCTTCACCAAGCGAACGGCCAAAAGCATCTGGCGCGCCTGTTGTGGCAGCTCAACTGTCAAATTCACCTTGCCAGTGTTAGGCAAATTTTCGCAGAATGAATGCATTGGCGGTATACCACCTTCAGGTACTTCATATGCACTGAACGTTACTGGAAATTCACCTGTTTTAATCGTACAACCGCCTGCATCATGATGCCCCTCATGCGCCAGCATCAACTGCGCATGCACAGGCAATACCAGCAATGAAGCTAAAATCGCACCACCAAATTTTGTTACCCAAATATTCCTAGAAACTGCCTTCATATTCTCTCCAAAAAATTATATTTGTATCTATCTGCAAACTCAGTCTATTGATGCACACTCAATTATTTCAGCCGAACAATGAACAAATTAAGCTCGGGATTGTATAACAAAAAATTTAGAATATTAATCGAAATTAAAATATTTATAGCGTAAATACTTTTTGTTTGGTGACGAGTATTTTCATACGGACTTTTCTTTCTTCCACCATTCTTTGGCTAATAAGCTGAATAACGCAATACTTTTAAAAACGAATGCAACTTGCACGAATCTTTCGTTTTCGTATTCGGTTTAACCTAAAAGTATCGGTCCTATACTGTGTTTCAAGCTAAAATTATAATAAAATACTCTAA
>Ga0268299_1004822_pt1 | contig 10031 bp, 10 predicted proteins | sample NOBtaG_FD_193484 | JGI IMG/M metagenome (GOLD analysis project Ga0268299, IMG submission 193484) | Activated sludge microbial communities from bioreactor in Nijmegen, Gelderland, Netherland - NOB reactor | ecosystem: Engineered > Bioreactor > Aerobic > Activated sludge | place: Netherlands... | reverse complement strand
TCGGTTCATCCCCACTCGCGCGGGGAACACTCTTGCTGATTTCGTGTGCTGTGATTGTCATACGGTTCATCCCCACTCGCGCGGGGAACACGCATCGCCGACCGTCCGCATGGTGGGAATAACCGGTTCATCCCCACTCGCGCGGGGAACACCAGAGTTCGCGCGCGTATTTCTCCAGCAGGCGCGGTTCATCCCCACTCGCGCGGGGAACACTTTAATGTCGTACGGAGAGTAGCTGTCGTTGTCGGTTCATCCCCACTCGCGCGGGGAACACAAGAACTAGGGGATGCCGAGTGGTTTCTCAGGCGGTTCATCCCCACTCGCGCGGGGAACACATCATCCTGACGACCGATGACACCTACGTGCGCGGTTCATCCCCACTCGCGCGGGGAACACGATTACGGCGTCATGCGCAGCCAGTATGGCGACGGTTCATCCCCACTCGCGCGGGGAACACCTCCTCGTGACGCTGTGCGTCGCCGTTCCTGGCGGTTCATCCCCACTCGCGCGGGGAACACAACGCGCCCTGGCTCGAGAGTTGGGCCCCTATGCGGTTCATCCCCACTCGCGCGGGGAACACTCGGGCACCGTCACCAATGCCAAATTCAACGTCGGTTCATCCCCACTCGCGCGGGGAACACATCTTCTCCTGTTCCTCTTTGCTGTATTTGAGCGGTTCATCCCCACTCGCGCGGGGAACACACTTCCTACAAGATATTGATGCACCAGGACAATTTCACGTCCCTAAAATCTACCAGCCAAATTCACAACCTGGAGGTCTTACGAAGAGGGCTGCGAGGAATCCGGCTCGCTTCCACCTTCAGGCAGGAAACTGACAAGTTTTGCGCCGTCCAGTTCCACCGGAATGCGGCGATTCGTGCCCAGCGTCACAAAATCGAATCCTGCTTCGTTGTTGCAGCGCCAAGCCATCACGGCGTTCCCTTCTCCGATTCCTGCCTCGACTTGGCCCCAAATATGCTCGCGCACCTTGACCGAGTAGTTGCCGACGTACACTCCTGCCCTAATTTCCAGGAGCCACACCGCCAGTCGCCCGCGTAGCCGCGGCGGCGCATTCTCAAGTACGATGACCAGCATCGCCGATGTTGTCCTGATTAGGGATAGCCGGAAGTACTTGCTCTTCAAACGGTGCAGGACGAGGAATTTCTCCCGCAGCCAGCATCTCTTCAATGCCCGGGATGATGCGCTCCAACAGCTTGGTTTCGCGGAATTTGTCGCGACAGGCCAGGCGCACTTGCTGTTCGGCATTGGGCGGGTTTTTCGCCGCTATCCGAAAGGCCAAGGGCACAACGGTTTCAAATTTGTAGATGTCCGCCACATCATAGACGAACGAGAGTGGTTTGCCGGTGTGAATAAACCCGATTGCCGGAGCATACCCCGCTGCCAATACCGCCGCTTCTGTGACGCCGTACAAACACGCAGTTGCGGCCGAGAGGCAACGGTTTGCGATATCGCCTTGATCCCAATCTTCGACATCATAGTTCCGAGCCTTCCATTGCACGCCGGCTTGCGCCGCCACGCGCTTGTACATCTCCCGAACACGAGCCCCCTCGATCCCTCGCAACTGCTCAACTGAGCGGCGTTGGGGTGGCTCCTCGCCAAATCGCAGCGCGTACATCTTACGCACGACTTTCAACCGCAATTCATCGTCGAGGGCAAGCTTCGCCTGATACAGCAGACGATCTGCTCGCGCACCACCCGGCTGTCCAGCCGAATACAACCGCACCCCCGCCTCACCAATCCAAACCAACAATGTGCCGACACGAGCCGCCAAGGCGCAGGCGGCGTGAGAGACCCGCGTGCCCGGTTCCAGCATCAAGCACACCACACCGCCGACGGGAATGTGTGTGCGCACTCCGTTCTTGTCGACGACGACAAACGCCCCATCCAATACATCAAGATGGCCATACTCGATGTAGAGCACGGACAGCCGTTCCTTGATCGGGATCGGTTTCAGTGGAGGCAGAATGTCAGCCATGCAGGCGCTCCAAGATCACCCTCGTCACAGGCGGCGGACCAGCAACAAGCCGCACCCGAAGCCTTTAGCGGGGCCAACGCCTTGCTCCAACAGCTCAGTCAGCCGTAGCGGATCGTTTACTGTTAATACGCCGTCAAACGTGATCGTCACTAGTTTGCCACTGTGATTGCCTTTCCGAAAATACATTGGTGCATGGGGCAAGACATTGGCTGCAACGACCTCGGCCACATCGGCGAGTTTGCGACTGAGCCAATCACGCTGATCCTTTTCTCGAATCAATGGAACACGACACTTTTCCCATTTCTTGTTAGGCTTGGTGTCCCGCTGGTTATCGGTAATGGTCCGGACAGGATTGGCGGTGAGTAGAAAAGCCAGGCGCTGACCACTCACAGGCTGAGGATGAAACTCGCGCGTACCCATAACCACCATACCCGATGTAGCCTCTGGCTCACGACGCGATTGCACCAACAAGCACGCAGGCCTACCTATTGGATTGGCCTCGATCCGAAATAGAAAGCCTTGACGTGCGGCCTCATCGTTAGTCCGTGTTTCTTTAGGCTCACCAGGAAACATTCGCCACAGCTGGCGGTGCAAATCGTAAGGATTGCGGGCGAACTCCCACGGAATTTCGACGCGGCTCAAGAACATAGCTCCTCCTTATGCAGATACACCTGGCGGGTCCCGAATTGACGGTGTTGCCCGTGCAAAGGCATGTCACGAATCCGCAAGGGTTGGCTGGAAACCAAATCGCCTTCGGCATAAATGAGGCCACCAGCAGGCAATGCGCTTGCCAATGCTGCCTTCGCATCGCTGGCTTCAACTGGCGCACCGTCGAGCAACGGCCGGGAGATGGGGCAGGAACGTCGGCCTAGTACAGGGGTATAACATGGACGACGCAATGCGTCAGCAATGACTGTCAGGGTGACCGGCGCATTCTGTTTTTCGCCAATGGCGACCGTGAAGGCAGCATCGAACAAATATTCGCGTCGTGACACGACTGGGTTTTCATTAGCCGACCCGTCCACTTTTCGCGCAGCAAGAACGGTGTGAAAGTCGGGGAGTTTAATAGCGGATTTCGACATAGGCGTTTCTGCATCCAGTCGCATTACCGCACGATCCACACGAACAGCAAATTCAACGCTCGACGATAATTTCTCTAGTTCTACGTGATCTCTCCGATCAATGCCGAGGCAAGCGCCCAGTAAGCCTAAGAGGCCGCTTCGGGTAGGAAATAGACTTGATGGACGAAAATCCTCAAATGTGTGCATGCCCCAAGCCTGTATGGGGCCGTCCAGTCGTAAGATGAGATAGCGTGGCATAGGGCCTCCTTAGGCTTTCCCACCATTGACAATCCACTCTTCAATCGACTTAAGCGAATTGAACGCGGGCTTGCCGCCAAGCTTAATGCCCTCCTCAACCGAAAAGGCACGTGCTTGGTCATCCAATCCATAGGCACGATTCACACGCTCCCAATAGTTCGCCATGGTGTGGATAGATGGCTGGAGAAAGCCGACATCCTTGTAATCGCGCTTTACAGGCTGTTCAAACGCATTCGCCAGTGAAATTGGAAGATCCGCAAAGGTGGCGATGGCAAAGTCCGCCAAATTATGTGCAGCAAAGGATTGTTGTTTGGCACTCGGCACCACAGTTACCAGCAGGTGGAACACATGACTGGCTATATCCAGTGCGCGTTGACGCGATTCAGCCGTTTCCGGACTTTTCATATCCGCCAATAATCCCAGGTTCACTTGTAGTTGTTTCAAATTGAGGCTGGCGTAGCGGTAAAACACGCCCGAAGAAAACTGCTGGGTGTCGAGATGCCCTGCACCAGTTTCGCCTGCATCTTGGGTGAGGTCGTCCACAGCCGTGAACCAGTCTACGTCTTGCGGTTCGACTGCGTGAGTGGTGATGGCGTGGGCGACAGCCAAAGCGCCATCAACCGAAGTCATTAGCCCAGAAGTTGCCATGCGGCCAGACAAAGCAATGTCTAATGCAGAGGCGATAGCTTTGCGAACCACATCGACTTTTTCTTTGGCAGCCTTGATGCCTTTCTTGGTTAAGACGTCGTCGATAAATTCTTGCTCGGTTTTTTTCTTTTTACCCTTCTGCTTAGCCGCATTGGCCTTGGCTTTACTTATCTCATCATCGGTAAGAGAAACCGCTTTAATAATGCCGCAAAGAACTCGGATTTCATCAATTGCCCAAGGAGCAACCGCAAGTTTTTTACCCTTGTTACCATCACTACCTGCGTCATCTCCTTGCTCATCAGCATCTTCGGCTTCGTCACCTTCCGTGTTCTTTCTGACAAACAACTCCATCGTTTTAGTGATCAGAGACTGGTCAAACTCTGCGCTCAATTCTTTAACGAATATCGGAATGAGCTTTTCAAGCTCACGAGTACGGGTAGATGCAGGACCAAACTGACTTTCGTAATAGCTACTCATCCGCATAGATCGTTTCAGAGACTGACTGGAGATGCGCACTCGGTTAACCCCACCAAACACAGCAGTTTTTTGCATATTCATGTCATCACGGTTCAAACATGACGGGCTGTGAGAAATCAGGATGTGAAAATTGACAAAGTTCTTAGCGGTCATTTTCTCTCTCCTTTAGCAGGGGTAAAACGAGCAATATAGAAGTCTTCAACGAGTTGACGTTTAGCGCGATCATTCCAGTACCAGACTGTACGGCCAAATTCTGACCAATCCACGGCTGGCTCAATGTGCATTAAAAGCCGCCGCAACTGAACCAGATCGAGCGGGGCATGAGATCGGGCTACTTGCAGCACTCGCGCTTCGGCTACCTGGGCCTTAGCCAATTGCGTCCCAAGTGATTTAGCCTTTGGTGCGTGCCTGCAATAGGGCAGCAGATAAGCCAGACGCACGTGTCGCTCATCCGGCCGCTGGCCGGGAAATAGTCGGTAGAGCGCAGGAGTGAATGCGACATCCTCCGGCTCAGCGACGCGACACAGCTCAGCACGAGCCCCGGCTGGAAAGCTTTCATTGTCGTAACGCATTTTCAGTGCGACAAAGTCCGGCAGTTCGGCTTTCATGTTTCCTCCATCAATTTTTTGAGATCATTGGTCAGGCTGCGCCGCATCCAGGCAATGACCGGAATCAACTCCGGCTTCATTGCGTAAGGATCGGTGAGTTCCTCAAAAATGGCGTGACAGTGTTCGGCAATCTGTCGGGCGAAGACTGATCTGGCAACCGACCATTCCTTCCACGTGAGTTCGTTAGAAAATGTTTCATGGATCAAGCTCTCGGTGCGGGCGTAAAACAGTTTTTCGGCTGTTTCATGGATAGCCGCACCGATGCCTTTCAATCCTTTGTCTTTGTTGCCTTGTACCGCAAAGTAGAGTTTCCCGCGCAAGGCTTTCTTCGCCTCCTTGCCAATCGCAACCAGTTTGGACAGGCGGTCTTTGTCATCCTGCCAGCCTTGGGCAAGACTCATCATTTCATGGCGGCGTTCCAACACCGAGGCCTGCTTAGTCCGATAGCCGCCAATCAGCAAATGCAGGTCGGTGTCGCTTAACTCTCCGGCCTGAGAAATTGGTCCGGCTGGAGTTGACCCCTCCTTAGCATCACGGTCGTTATTGCCTTTTGGCATGACAAACTCGGACAACAGCGTCCATGCCGGGGCCGTAGTGGTGAAACTGGCAAATTTCCGGGGTGGGTCTTTTTTGAGATTCATCGTCATAACACCATGTGGGTGCGGCCACACACCTCCCACAGTAAAATTGAATTTTTCCTTACGAAAGCTGGAGTACCCTGAGATTGGTTTGCCCCCCAACATGTCGCAGGGAGCAATCCGCACTGACTTCACTAGCTCTACCCGAGCAGGTTGCCAAAACAAACCTCGCACCAGACCTATCTCATTCCAATGAATGATTGGCTTTTCCTGGATGGGTTTAACCCAAGTTGGCTGGTCCCGCTCAAAGCCAGGTACTTCAATTTGACGTGCTGCTATACGAGGCCGCGTTAGCACGTTGCGCCAGATCGTATCGCGCAAATTCTTACCATATATCAGCGTGGTAATCGGTGCACTGCCACGCAGGCTGCCCTTGAATCCGCCTCCAAAACTCGGACAATTAGAGGCCTGATTGAATAACGCGATAGCGACAAGCGTCGCCGACAGATTGCGCACTTCGCCAGTCTCGTTGAAAAATGCGTGATTATTTCCTTCCGGCAAACCAATCAGCAATTTTTGGATAGGGGTGTCCTCAACAGATTTTACGCCGCGCGATTGCATGAACGGCTGCGTCGGGTGGTCGAGATCAAACCAGTGCTGACAAGGCTTTATACCAGCGGCGAAGTCTACTGCCGATAACGCGCTGGCAATTCGTGTTCGTAAGACCTTGTCGTTCTTCGGCAAAAACATCACTTGCGTCATACACACGAGCAATTGCACACAAGCAAGTTCCATATCATCACGGGAAAGGCTCACGTGCCAGTTGCCTGGCTCGCATAAAAGCTCCTGATAGGTCAGCAGGCGAAACGCCCCCGTACCAGCATCGGTTCGCACAGGAATCCAAGAGTCTTTAAGCAGATCCATCGTTGCTCCTCTCTAACCCAAACTCATTCGAGTAACGAAACTTCCCGCACATTTCTGACCAGGCGCCTTGTCCGTCGGCGATCATTTCCAATTGTCGATAGCCAGCAAGAACCCCTTCGCTTTCAAGATGGCAATCTGCCAATCGACCTTTCCAACTGGCCGGGGCTGGGATTGCGTGCAAATTTAGGGTTTCAGCAAGATCGCACTCATTTAACGCGTTCAGGACTTGCCCGTTCAGCAAACGACCACCCGACTGGATGGGCAAGACAGTCAGGCTCATTTCCCCGTCACGGGTAAGCCCCGTGACTCTACTATCTTCGTCGCGGAACTGACTGACGGTCATGGTGGTGAGTTGCCTGGCATCAGCCTCCCGCATTTCTTGGTGTTGTTTCCAGCTGAGGTAATCGCCATAAACTGCATCGGTCTCGTCATCACCAGTTTTGTCTGCATAAACCTGTTCAAGCCAATCTCGGTATGCCTCTGGAAATACAATCCTCTCAGCTCCAGCAAGTAACCGCTCGGTACGCCACAGCACGCGAGTGTTGCCGTAAATGAGTTTGTGCAGGCCATAGTCATCTGCCTCAACGGAGAGAATGGTGCAGTGTGGCGACTCAAACATGTGGGGACGATGTTTGCGCTGGTGACGATGCAGGCGACCAAGCCGCTGGAACAGCAAATCTACCGGGCAAATTTGGGTGACCAGCCAATCAAAGTCCAGATCAAGACTTTGTTCTACTACTTGAGTGGCGGCGAGAATTCGACCTTCTTTTCGTGAAGCATTTCGACCATAGTGGTCCTGTGCCATCTTTTCTTTTTGCTGACGGTCCACGAAACGGTAGCGCGCATGAAATACATCCACAGGTGAGGTTGTTTTTCCCCGCAATAGACGGGCGAGCCGTTGGGCATCATCTACCGAATTCATCACCACGCCCACGAGTGCGCCGGATTCAGCAGCGGCGATGATCCGACTAATCACTGCATCATCAGGAAATGCGCCAGGGAGTTTAAGACATTCGCTTGCAACCTCACGATGTGCGGGACGTTGGTCAGGCGGTACAGTGATGGGCACAGCCTCTCCCTGTGTGGCATGCCATAACGCAGGGTACGGTGCATCTTTCATCCCGCTCGAACCCCACGCCCCCAGCAACTTGGCGCGTACACCAGCAGGCAGCGTGGCAGACAGCAATATGACGCTGCCACCAGTGGCCCTCTGGTGGCGCAACACTTCACTCAACAATCCATGCATGTATGCGTCGTAGGCATGCACTTCATCGACGATGAGTACGGCTTTGTTCAACCCAAACCCTCGCACAAACTTATGCCGCACCGGCAACACCGATAACAGCACTTGGTCCACCGTGCACACACCGATCTGACCGAGAAACACGCGTTTGCGACTGCTAGCAAGCCACGCAGCGCATTGGATGGCAGCTTCAGTCGGCCCTTGTGCAGTTGTCCGCTGCCCATTTGCAACCAGCTTGTGGAATGCTTCGGTAAAATCTCTTTTGCCATGAGCAAGAACAATATTGGCTGATCCGAACGCCTGTGCTGCAAATGCTTCAACTCGTTCAAGCATCGCATTGGCAGTGGCTTGCGTAGGTAGCGCAAATACAATAGAGTCTGCCGCCCCTTGATCCAGCAGCCTCCAGGCATACGCCAGCGCGGCTTCGGTTTTTCCGCTACCTGTCGGCGCTTCGACCAAGGTTAGGCCAGGCGTAGAGGGCAGGTTATCCACTTCAACTTGAATGCCGCGAGGGGATTCATTGCTCTGGAGCAAAGCGTTTAGCCCCTTATAGGCATGGGCTGTCCCAAGCAGGCCGAAGCGATGGAATCGATCCTCTCCCTGAATCTTTGCTTTGCTCGTCTCAAGGTAGTCGGCTAATTCACCGTTGGGATTTTGGTAATCGAACACTTCCGTGTTAGAGCCTATCCAGTCGCATGCCGCACAAAACCCTGCAAGCCAGTACTGCGCGCTCGAAGAACAGGCTGGAGGTAGATCCTGAAGGCTCAAGCCTGCAGGCCTGAGAAATAAGTCCGATAGCGCGGAGACAAACTCACTTCGGGCATTTTGATCGTGCTCAATAATCGCTTCGTCTGTGTCCAGCTTTAATCCAGGCATGCTAGGCGCATAAAAATCCCCGTGATGTCCGGTCACCGCAGCTAACCAGAGTTGCCATTGATCCCATATTTCGCGCTCAGGGTCGTCGTGCCTTATCCATCGGCGGTATTCCTGATTCGCCCACGCCATGCCGGCCCAGCCATGATCAAAATCGACAATTTCCTTCTTCGAGACACCATGATCACTTGGTCTCAGCGGTTGCCATGCGGTCTCGAGCGCATCAGGAGCTTTTAACTGAAAGCGCACATCAAACTTGCCGAGATCATGCAGGGCGACAAAGAACGTCACCCAAGCACGCAGGTGTTGAAAGTTCGAGCAGTTAAACGCGACTGTGAAGGTTCGACGAACAGTCGGACTTGCATCCCACCAAGTCATGGCTACTGCCGCAACATCCAAGCTGTGATACACGAGTGGATGCCACGTCGTTATACCGGCGTATTTCTCGTCAGCCTTGCCCCAATAGTGGAAATAGTCAGCTTGCATGGTACTCCGTACCGGATCTATCAGTTGTTACGGACCATCGCGTTATCAGTGTCACGCATTATGTACCCAAGAGCGCGAATCATTTGTTCTTGGGCTTGTTTACATTTTCTCCAAAAACGTCACGCACTTGCCTGGGGATTGGCGTCTGAGAATACACACCACGAGCTTTCGTTGATTCTGCTGAGTTCCACTCGCCCGGTTGTTTCTCAAGGCTGGTAGCACAACCGGTTCAGCCGCCACGCGCTTGGGCGGGTTGGCCCATGCAGTCAGGACAATGGCGGCAAGTGCCTGACACAGCTTGCGTCGATTCATGCTCCGCTGGTCCATCGTGCCCCTCCCTGTTCACCCACATCCGCCGCCCCGGACTTGTTTGGGCAGGCGCAACCCGGCCTACGCCTCTTTCCCTGCGCCATACGGCGGCTCCATCATTCCCACCACCCAGCAGGGTTCATGAGGATCGACTTCTTCCTCCGGCTGCGCCAGGGGCACCGCAATGCAATGCCCCTGCTCACAGTGTCGCCGCAGGTCCGCCTCCGTGAGGGCGAGGTGCACATCGCGGTTGCATGCAGCACAATGCCGCACATCGTCCGTCTCCGTCGGCTGCAGCTTGCTCCACTGTTGCGGGCAGGTGAATGCGAACCGGCATGCGATCTGCGCGTCATCGTTCCACGCCATGGTTCCTCCCAATCGCAGCGCACTGTAGCAAGAACGAGGACGCCCGTCCCGTGGGAAATACGCCGTTTCGAACCGGGTAAATGCCTAGGGCCTCCCTATTCGTGAAGCGTGCCTTGTGACACATCTCTCATGGGACCTTCCCGCTCGGACCATCAGCTATCGGCCATCACGCTCCATCAATCTTGGCAGCCCGACCCTACCACT
>Ga0268299_1004821_pt1 | contig 10035 bp, 8 predicted proteins | sample NOBtaG_FD_193484 | JGI IMG/M metagenome (GOLD analysis project Ga0268299, IMG submission 193484) | Activated sludge microbial communities from bioreactor in Nijmegen, Gelderland, Netherland - NOB reactor | ecosystem: Engineered > Bioreactor > Aerobic > Activated sludge | place: Netherlands... | reverse complement strand
GTGGAACACCTCACGCACATCGGCTCGGTGGAGATGGCGGCGGGTGACTGCTTCGTCACCGAGACCACGGGCGGCGGCGGCTACGGCGCGGTCGGGGGGTGAGGCCTTCGCGATGCCGATGGCGGTGGCCGTGGGCTCTCGTTCGAACTCCGCCCCCTGATCCAGCCTGACCCGGCATGCTGCTCGCCAAGCTGGTGCTGGTGGCCGCCACCGTGTGGCTGGCCTCGCTCGTCTCGCGCCGCCTGGGGCATGCGGCCGGCGGCCTGCTGGCCGGCATGCCGATGATCGCCGGGCCCATCACCGGCCTGCTGCTCGTCGACCAGCCGCCGCAGGCCGTGCGCGCCGTGTGCCTGGCGACGCTCGCCTGCCAGCCGGCGCTGATGGCCTACCTCGTGAGCTTCGCGCACGCGGCGCAGCGCGTGCGCTGGTGGAGCTGCCTGTTTTGGGCCTCGGCAGTGTTTGCGGTCTTCGGCGCGCTGCTGCTCGTGCTGCCGGTGCCCGAGTGGGGCCGCGTCGCCCTGGCCGTGGTGGCGCCGGCGCTCGGCCTGCGCGCCATGCCGCGTGCCGCGTGGGCCGGCGCGGGCGGGCCGGTGGCGCTGCCGCGGATCGAACTCGCCTGCCGTGTCGCCGTGGCGGTTGCAGTGGCGGCCGGCGTGATGTGGGGCGCGCAGCACCTGAGCGCCGGGCTGGCCGGTCTGCTGCTGGCCACGCCCATCGCCGGGCTGGTCCTGCCGGCCTTCACGCTGCCGCGCCACGGCGGCCCGGCCACGGCGGCGCTGCTGGCTGGCTTCGCGCGTGGCCAGGCGGGCTTCGTCACCTTCTTCGTCGTCATGCTGCTGGCGCTGCCGCAGGCGCCTGGCGCGGCCGGCTGGGGGCTGGCCATGCTCGCCGCCGGTGCGCTGCCGTGGGGCTGGGCCCGGCTGCGGCGGCGGGCGGGCGTCGGGTGGATCGACCAGCCGCGCTCCGGGCGCTAGCAGCCGCGGCCAGGATTCGGTCGGGGCCGCGCACCCCGCGCCGGCAGCAAGCCAGCAGGCAGATCCTCAGGCCGCCTGGGCGACCTGTGCGGCCCGCGCCGGCCCGTGCCCCAGGTGGCGTGCGAGGACCACGTTCACCACCAGGCACAGCCAGCCGCTCCACAGCGTGTGGCTCGCGAAGTGCGCGCCGCGCACCAGCTGCACGGCGCCGAGCAGCAGGCCGAAGGCCAGCGTGGCGAACATCCAGCGCCGGGCGGCCACCGGGTGCGCGCGCCGCAGCGCGAAGCCGCCACTGAAGAAGGCGAAGGCCGAGGTGGCATGCCCGGAGGGGAAGCAGTGCCCGCCGCCGCCGTCGGCTGCCGCCAGCGGGCCCAGCTGCAGCCAGTGCGGCACGTGATGCGCAAGGCCGCCGAACTCCGCCAGGTCCCAGGGGCAGCTGGTGAGGCTCTGCTGCTTCACGAGCGGCACCACGGCGGCGCCGGCCAGCGTGGCGAGCAGCCACCACGCGCGCTCGCGGCGCGTGAGTGCCGGCGTGAGCGGCCGCCATACGTTCAGCACCAGCAGCGCGGCCAGCAGCCATGCGACGTGCCGCGCGCCGTCATGCAGCACCGTGCTCATCCACCAGTCGTTGCGCCAGGCGAAGCCCTGCGCCGAGCCGAACACGCGGCTGAGGGGCATGTCGCCCCCAGCCACCTCCCACAGCATCAGCGGCAGCAGCGCCAGCAGGGCCAGCGCGGCCGCGCGGCGGTCATCCAGCGGCACGGGCGAGCTGCGTCGTCGAGCCGCGCGTGCAGCCGTGGGTGAGGTCCCAGTCGGACTCGCGGGCCTCGGTGCGCACGTCGAACAGGCCGAGCACGCTGTGGAAGAGGTGGTCGTGGCGCACGCCCCCGGCGGCGGCACGCCGCGCCAGGCAGCCGGTGTCGAGGCCGCGGGCCGTGGCGAAGCCCGAAGACAGCCACATCAGCATCGGCACGCGCTTTTGCACCTCGGGCGCGATGGCATACGGCATGCCGTGCAGGAACAGGCCGTGCTCGCCGAGCGACTCGCCGTGGTCCGAGACGTAGATGACGGCGCTGTCGATCTCGCCGGCGCGCGCCTGCAGGCGCGCGATCAGCGTCGCCAGCACGTGGTCGGTGTAGCGCAGCGCGTTGTCGTAGGCGTTGACGATGCCCTGCGAGTCGCAGCGGCGCAGGTCGTCTTCCTCGCAGGCGGGCTGGTAGACCTTGAAGGCGGCAGGCACGCGGCGGTGGTAGGCCGGGCCGTGGTTGCCGATCTGGTGCAGCACGACGAAGCCGGCTAGGGCGTCCTGCCTGGGCGCGTCCGCGGCAGCCGCGGGCCCGTGGATCACGGACAGCGCGGGGCCGCCCGCGCGCGGCAGCAGGTGATCCAACCCGTGCAGCAGGCCTTCGTCCAGGCAGTGGCTGCCGTTGCAGATGCCGGGTGGGGCCATCGCAGCCACCGTGTCCTGCGCGAAGCCGTCGCACACGCCCTTGCAGCCCGACTGGTTGTCGCGCCAGTGCACGCCCACGCCGGCCTGGCGCAGCACGTGCAGCAGGTTCTCGCTGCCGCGGATGCGGTGCTCGTCGTATTGCCGCCGGCCGACCGCCGCGAACATGCACGGCAGCGAGGTCTCGGTATCGGTGCCGCAGCTCGTGGCAGCGGGGAAGCGCACGAGCGGCAGGCGCGCCAGCTCGGGCGTCGTGTCGCGCGCATAGCCGTTCAGGCCCCAGTTGGCGGCGCGCGCCGTCTCGCCCACCACCAGCACCACGAGCCGCGGCCGCGGCGTGCCGGCCAGCGTCGGCCCGGGGGTGGCGTCGCGGCCCACGGCCTGCAGCGGCCCGGCCGGCGCGCGTCGCGCGTCGCGCGCCAGGGCGGTGGCCGACCACAGCACGTTGGCGGGTGTCACCAGGTAGCGCAGCTCACGCTGGTTGCGCATCAGCGAGGCCAGCGGCTGGAAGGCCATCCACAGCGCCGCCCCGAGCGCCAGCAAGGCCAGGCCGATGGCGCCCAGGCGCAGCGCCACGGCACGCGGCAAGGTGCGCGCCACCGGCGGCCGGCGCACCAGCCACCAGGCCGGCAGCGCGGCCAGCAGCAGGGCGCCGGCCAGGCGCAGCCCGAGCAGCTCGCGCGCTTCGCCCCAGTGCGTGCGCAGCGCGTTGCGCATCATCGAAGGGTCGATGACGATGCCGAAGCTGTCGATGAAGTACGCCGCGCCCGCCGTCACCAGCAAGGCCAGCACGATCACCGGCCGGAAGAGCCGCCCCCACGCGAAGATCGAGAGCACGAGGAAGTTGATGGCCAGCAGCGCCAGCACGAGTGCCCCGCCGAAGGCCCAGGTGGACAGCTCGGCGCCGTTGCGGCCGACGAGCGCCTGCGCGATGAAGTGCCGGTTGCCCAGCAGCAGCATGCAGGCGCTGGCGGCCAGCAGGATCCACTCCGGCGCCCAGCCGGCTCGACGCTTGTTCTCGAACATGCGGGCACTATGGGCAGCGGCGCTGAAGGGGGTCTGAGCCGGTCTGAAGCTGCGCTGAAGGCGCCGCGGGCGAAGAGGCCACAATCGCCGCATGCGTCTGCTGCTGCTGGAAGACGACGCCCTGCTGGGCGAGGGCCTGCGCGACTTCCTGCGGGCCGAGGGTCACGTCGTCGAGTGGTGCACGCTGGTGGCGCAGGCGAGGGCGCTGGGCGAAGAGCCTTTCGACGCGCTGCTGGTCGACTGGCAGCTGCCCGACGGCTCGGGCGTGGACTGGGTGCAGGCCCGGCGCGCCAAGGGCGACGCGCGGCCCATCCTCGTGCTGACGGCGCGCGACCGCCTCTCCGACCGCGTGCGCGGCCTCGACGTGGGCGCCGACGATTACCTCGTCAAGCCCTTCGCCCCCGAGGAGCTGCTGGCGCGGCTGCGCGCCGTGCTGCGCCGCTCGAGCGCCGCGACGACGGCGCCGCGCATGGAGCTGGCCGGCGTGCAGGTGGACCTCGCCGGCCGCGGCGTGTGGCGCACCACCGATGACGGTGGCAGCGAGCGCGTGGAGCTCACGGCGCGCGAGTGGGCGGTGCTGGAGGCGCTGGCGCGGCGCGCGGGCCGCGTCGTCACCAAGGTCGAGCTCGACCGCCTGGTGCTCGGCCTCGACGCGCAGGTGCAGAGCAACGCGCTGGAGGTGCACGTGTCGGCGTTGCGCCGCAAGCTCGGCCGCGACGTCATCGAGACAGTGCGCGGGCTCGGCTACCGCGTCGCCGGCCTCCGGTGATGCGCATGGCGGGCGGCACGGGCGCAGCGGCAGTGGCCGCTGCGCCGTCGCTGCGCCAGCGGCTGACGCGCTTCGTGCTGGTGCTGGCGCTGTCGTGGGTGGTGCTGGCCTCGCTGGTGCTGGCGCTGTGGGTGCGAGAGGAGGTCTACGAACTGCTCGACGACGGGCTCGTCGCCTCCTCGGAGGCGCTGGCCGTGGTGCTGCGGCTGCAGCCGTCGCTGGCGGCGGGCGACGCATCGGCACCGGGTGCCGCCGCGCCACCGATCCAGAACACGCCGGCGTCGACGGGCAGCGTCAATGGCGAGACGCCGTTCGCGTGGCAGCTCGTGGACGTGCAGGGCCGGGTGCTGCTGCGCTCGCCCAACGCGCCGGGGCCGGCGCTCGCCGCGCGCCTGGTGCCGGGGCTGGCCGATGGCGTCGGCGGCTGGCGGGTGCACGTGCGGCCGCTCGACGAGAGCCGCTGGCTGCTCGTCGGCCAGGGTGCCGGTGAGCGCAGCGAAGACACGCTCGAGGTGGTGGTGGGCACCATCACCGTGGCCCTGGTGGTGAGTGGCATCGGCCTCATCGGCCTGCGCTGGCGACTGGCGCGCGAGACGCTGCCACTGGCCGACCTGGCCACGGTGCTCGGGCGCTACGACCCGCTCAAGCCTGCCGCGGTGCTCCCGCCGCCGGCGCTGCGCGAGCTGGCGCCGGTGCACGAGGCCGTGCAGGAGCTGGGCCGCCGCCTGGCCGAACACGCTGCGGCGGAGCGCGCCTTCAGTGCCCACGCCGCGCACGCGCTGCGCACGCCACTGGCGGGGCTGGACGCGCAGCTCGCCGTGGCGCAACGCGAGGCACCGTCGGCCGAGCTGCAGGCCCGCCTGCAGCGCATGCGCGGCGCCACGGGGCGGCTCTCGCGCGTCGTGGGTGCGCTGCTGGCGCTCTTTCGCAGCAGCGGGGAATTGCGGCGCATGCCGGTGGACGTGGCGGCGCTGCTGGAGCGCGTGCCGCTCGAAGGGCTGGCGGTCGAGGTCGAGGCGAGCGCCGAGCCGGGCGCCGGCGCCGGCCCCGGTGCGCGGCCGGCACCGTGGGCGGCCGCGCCTGACGTGCTGCCCGAGGCCGATGCCGACCTGCTGGCCGCGGCGCTCATCAACCTGCTCGACAACGCCGTGCGGCACGGCGCGCACCGCGTGCGCGTGCGCGTGGCACCCCACCACGTGACGCTGCTCGACGACGGCCCGGGTGTCACGCCCGAGCGCCTGGAGCACCTGCGCCAGGCGCTGGCGCGCGAGGAGGTCGGCGTCGGCGCGCCCGAGCAGGCCATCACCGGCCTCGGGCTCGTGCTGGCCGACCGCGTGGCGCGCGCGCATGGCGGGCGGCTCGAGCTGCTCGACGCCGAGGCCGGCTTCGCGGTGCGGCTGTGGCTGGCGGCGTCTTCCGCGGAACGGGCGGCCGATCCGGCGGCCGAGGGAACGGCCGCCACGCCGGCCAGCGCACCGGGCGGCACGGTGCCAGCCGCAGGCCCGAACACGGCGCATGCTTGACCGCACGCTGTTGCGCTGGGTGCGGCCGCCGCTGGCGCACGTGGCGCGCCGGCTCGCCGCGCGCGGCGTGCAGGCCGACACGGTGACGCTCGTGGGCTTCGGCTTCGCGCTGGCGGCGATGGCGGCCATCGCGCAGGGCGCGCCGCTGGCGGGCCTCGGGTGCATCGCCGCCTCGCGCATCGCCGACGGGCTCGACGGCGAGCTGGCCCGCGCCACGGCGCCCACCGACCGCGGCGCCTTCCTCGACATCACGCTCGACTTCCTCTTCTACGCCGGCGTGCCGCTCGCCTTCGCCGTGGCCGACCCGTTGGCCAACGCGCTGCCCGCGGCGGTGCTGCTGGCCGCGTTCATCGGCACGGGCTCGAGCTTCCTCGCCTTCGCCGTGCTCGCCGAGCGGCGCGGGTTGAAGAGCACGGGCTACCCCTCCAAGGGCTTCTTCTACCTGGGCGGCCTCACCGAAGGCGCCGAGACGGTCGCCTGCTTCGCGCTGATGTGCCTCGTGCCGCAGCACTTCGCGGGCTGGGCCTATGGCTTCGCGGCGCTGTGCGTGCTGACGATCGCCTCGCGGCTGGTGGCCGGGTGGGTGGTCTTCGGTTCGCGCTGACGTCGGAACCCTGTAACCTGCCCGCGGGGACGAACGACCTATCCGCCGGAGCGGGCCGCCGGTGGGGCGTGGCGTGTCGCGAGGAGCAAGCATGAATTCCAGGAAGCTGGGGCTGTTGGCCCTCGTCGTGGCGCTGGTCGTCGGATTCTTCGCGTTCGATCTCGGGCGCTTCCTGAGCCTGGCTTACATCAAGGCTGCGCAGGCCGACTTCGCGGCGCTGTACGCGGCGCGGCCGCTGATGGTGGCGGGCCTCTTCTTCCTCGCCTACGTGGCGGTGACGGCGCTCAGCCTGCCGGGCGCGGCGATCATGACGCTGCTGGCCGGCGCCATCTTCGGGCTGCTCGTGGGCACGGTGCTGGCCAGCTTCGCCAGCAGCATCGGCGCCACGCTGGCCATGCTCGCCTCGCGCTACGTGCTGCGCGACGGCGTGAAGGCGAAGTTCGGCGCGCGGCTCACCGACATCGACAAGGGCATCGAGCGCGAAGGCGCCTTCTACCTCTTCACGCTGCGCCTGGTGCCGCTGTTCCCGTTCTTCGTCATCAACCTGCTGATGGGCCTGACGAAGATGAAGGCCGGCGCCTTCTACTGGGTGAGCCAGCTCGGCATGTTCGCCGGCACGCTGGTGTACGTGAACGCGGGCACGCAGCTGGCGAAGATCGACTCGCTCGCCGGCATCGTGTCGCCTGGGCTGCTGGCCAGCTTCGTGCTGCTGGGCCTCTTTCCGCTCATCGCCAAGAAGATCGTCGATGCCGTGAAGGCGCGGCGCGTCTACGCGAAGTGGGCGGCGAAGAAGCCGCGGCGGTTCGAGCGCAACATGGTGGTCATCGGCGCCGGCGCGGCGGGCCTCGTCACGAGCTACATCGCCGCGGCGGTGAAGGCGAAGGTGACGCTGGTCGAGAACCACCGGATGGGCGGCGACTGCCTGAACTACGGCTGCGTGCCGAGCAAGGCGCTCATCAAGACGGCCACGCTCGTGCGGCAGATGCGGCACAGCGCCGAGTACGGCGTCGCCCGGGCCTCGTTCGAGCTCGACTTCGCGCAGGTGATGGACCGCGTGGCCGGTGTCGTGAAGGCCATCGAGCCGCACGACTCCGTCGAGCGCTACACGGGCCTGGGCGTCGACGTGCAGCTGGGCACGGCGAAGATCCTCGACCCCTGGCACGTGCAGATTACGCAGGACGACGGCACGGCCCGCGTCCTCTCCACGCGCAGCATCGTCGTCGCCACGGGCGCGCGGCCGTTCGTGCCGCCGCTGCCGGGGCTCGAGGAGGTGGGCTACCGCACCAGCGACACGCTGTGGGACCTGCGCGAGCTGCCGCGGCGCCTGGTGGTGCTGGGCGGCGGGCCCATCGGCTGCGAGCTGGCGCAGAGTTTCGCGCGCCTGGGATCGCAGGTGACGCAGGTGGAGATGCTGCCGCGCCTCATGGTGCGCGAGGACGAGGAGGTCTCGACGTTCGCCCGGCAGGCGCTCGAAGCCGACGGCGTGACCGTGCTCACCGGCCACAAGGCGCTGCGCTGCGGCAAGGAGGCCGACGGCGCGGAGCTTGGCGAGAGGTGGATCGAGGTGGAAGCCGGCGGGCAGACCCGGCGCATCCCTTTCGACCTGCTGCTCTGCGCCGTGGGTCGCGTGGCGCGGCTGCAAGGCTTCGGGCTCGAGGAACTCGGCATCCCGACGCAGCGCACGGTGGTGACCGACGAGTACCTGCAGACGATCTATCCCAACATCCTGGCGGCGGGCGACGTGGCCGGGCCCTTCCAGTTCACGCACACCGCGGCGCACCAGGCGTGGTACGCGGCGGTGAACGGGCTCTTCGGCACCTTCAGGAAGTTCAAGGCCGACTACTCGGTGATCCCGTGGGCGACCTTCATCGACCCCGAAGTGGCGCGCGTCGGCCTCAACGAGCAGGAGGCGAGGGACAAGGGCATCGCCTTCGAGGTGACGCGCTACGGCATCGACGACCTCGACCGCGCCATCGCCGACAGCGCCGCGCACGGCTGGGTGAAGGTGCTCACCGTGCCGGGCAAGGACCGCATCCTGGGCGTGACGATCGTCGGCACGCACGCCGGCGACCTGCTCGCCGAGTACGTGCTGGCGATGAAGCACGGCCTCGGCCTGAACAAGATCCTCGGCACGATCCACACCTACCCCACGCTCGCCGAGGCGAACAAGTACGCCGCCGGCGAGTGGAAGCGCGCGCATGCGCCGCAGGGCCTGCTGCGCTGGGTGGAGAGGTTGCACACCTGGCGGCGAGGATGAGGCCGATGCGGGCGGCCGCGGCCACGGCGGCGCTGTGGCTCGGGCTGGCGGGTGCCGGCGTGCGGGCCCAGGCCACGCAGCCCACGCCGCTCGTCGAGCCCGGCCCGGCGCTGGGCGCGGGCTGGAGGCCGGCCGGGCTGCCCGCCCAGAAGGTGCCCGCCACGCGCCATGCCGCCGTCGAGCTGGACGGCCGGGCGGCCCTGCGCCTGGAGGCGGCGGCCTCCTATGGCCACCTCGTCTTCGACCTGCCCGGCGCGCCGGCGCCGCGGCGGCTGCGCTGGCGCTGGCGCATCGACGAGCCCAATCCGCTGGCCGACCTCTCGCGCAAGGAAGGCGACGATGCCGCGGCGAAGGTGTGCCTCGCCTTCGAGCTGCCGATGGAGCACGTGCCCTTCATGGAGCGCCAGCTGCTGCGCCTGGCGCGCAGCCGCACCGGCGAGCCGCTGCCCGCGGCCACGCTGTGCTGGGTGTGGGGCCGTGCCGAAGCACGCGACGCGCTGCTGCCGAATCCGTACTCGCGCCGCGTGCGCGTCATCGTGCTGCGCAACGAAGGCGACGGCACGGGCCGCTGGTTCGACGAGGACCGCGACGTGGCGGCCGACTGGCGGCGTGCCTTCGGCGACGAGAGCGAGACGATGCCGCCGCTGGCCGCCGTCATCGTCGGCGCCGACGCCGACAACACCGGCGCGCGGTCGGTGGCGCACGTGGCCGGGTTACGCTTCGGCCCGTGAAACAACTCCTGTTGCTCGGCGGTGGCCACGCGCACGTGCACGTGCTGCGCGAGATGGCGCGCGAGCGCTTCGCCGCGGCCGAGGTGACGCTGGTCACGCCCTTCCTGCGCCAGATGTACTCGGGCATGGTGCCTGGCGTGGTGGCCGGCCACTACAGCGCCGAGCAGGCGGCCATCGCGCTCGCGCCGCTGGCCGCCGCGGGCGGGGTCAACCTGATCGAGAGCGCGGCCGTGGGCCTGGACGCGGTGCGCCGGCGCGTGCGCCTGGCCAACGGCACGGTGCTCGGCTACGACGCGCTGTCCATCGACACGGGTGCCGAGATGGACCGCGGCCGGCTGCCCGGGGCGCGCGAGTTCGCGATCTTCGTGCGGCCGATCGAGCATTTCCTGGGCGCGATCGAGCGCCTGCTCGATGCCGCCGCGGCGCGCCCGCTCGACGTGGTGGTGCTCGGCGGCGGCGCTGCCGGGGTCGAGCTGGCGCTGGCGCTGCAGTTCCGCTTCGAGGTGCAGGGCGGCGAGGCGAGCCGCGTGGCGCTGGTGGTGGGCGGCGAGCGCCTGCTGCCAGGTTACCCCGAGCCCGTGGTGCGCCACGCCGAGCGAGCGCTGGAGCGTGCCCGCATCACGCTCTTTCGCGACACCTGCGTCGAGGTGCGCGCCGACGCCGTGGTGCTGGGCTCGGGTGCGCGCCTGGCCTGCGATGCACCG
>Ga0268299_1004820_pt1 | contig 10036 bp, 9 predicted proteins | sample NOBtaG_FD_193484 | JGI IMG/M metagenome (GOLD analysis project Ga0268299, IMG submission 193484) | Activated sludge microbial communities from bioreactor in Nijmegen, Gelderland, Netherland - NOB reactor | ecosystem: Engineered > Bioreactor > Aerobic > Activated sludge | place: Netherlands... | reverse complement strand
TGGAGCGACGTCCTGGAGACCGACGCCATCGGCCTCGACGTGGGCTACCGCCTGATCCCGCTGGTCGACCGGCAGCAGGACGGGGAGCTGATGCGGCGGATCAAGGGTGTGCGCAAGCGCCTCTCCGACGAGCTCGGCTTCCTCGTCTCGCCCGTGCGGATCCGGGACGACCTCGACCTGCCGGCGAGCGGCTACCGGATCTCCGTGATGGGCTCCGGCGTCGCCTCGGGCGAGGTGCAGCTGGACCGGGAGCTGGCCATCAACCCCGGGCACATCGAGCAGCGGATCAAGGGCGTGCCGACGAAGGATCCGGCCTACGGCCTCGAGGCCGTGTGGATCGAGCCCGGCCAGCGGGAGGAGGCCCAGGCCAGGGGCTACACCGTCGTCGACGTGCCCACCGTGATCGCCACCCACCTGTCGAAGGTGCTCCACGAGAGCGCCCACGAGATCTTCGGCCACCAGGAGGCCCAGGAACTGCTGGACCGGCTGGGCAGGCAGGCCCCGAAGCTCGTCGAGGAACTGGTGCCGAAGACCCTGCCCCTCTCCGTGGTGGTCCGCGTGCTCCAGGAGCTGCTCCGGGAACAGATTCCCGTCACCAACATGCGCGCCATCTGCCAGTCGCTTGCCGAGCACGGCCGGTCCACCCAGGACCCGGACGCGCTCGTCGGTTCGGTCCGCGTGGCCCTCGGCCGGACCATCGTCCAGCGGGCGAGCGCGGGCCACGAGGAGCTGCCGGTCATCACCCTGGACCCGCGCCTGGAACAGATCTTGCAGGAAGCCCTCAAGGGCGGTGCGGAAACCGCCGGGATCGAGCCGACGCTGGCCGAAAGGCTGCAGGGCCAGCTGGCGGAGACGGCCAGCCGTCAGGAAGTCGCCGGCCAGCCGGCGGTCCTGCTGGTGGCGCCAACGCTCCGTCCCTGGCTCGCCCGGTTCCTGCGTTTTGCAGTGCCCACGCTGCGGGTGCTGGCCTACAACGAAGTTCCTGACAGCAAGCGCGTGCGCTTGATCGCCGCGGTCGGCACCTGAGCCAAGGGCCTGAAGAAGGGGATGTGACGATGAAGATCAGACGATTCACGGGCACCGACATGCGCGATGCGATGCGCCAGGTCCGGGAGGCGCTGGGCGCCAACGCGGTGATCCTGGAGACCGCGCGCAATGCCACGGGCGTGGAGATTTCCGCCGCTGTCGACGAATCCGGCGTCGACGCGGAACCGATTGCGGCCGCCACGACCTACACAGCCCGCGGTTACGCCGATCAGTCCGGCCGGACCGGCGACGAAGGTCCCGCCGTCCGCATCGACCAGGGCAACGCGGTCAACGGCGGCTGGTACCAGCCGCCCCGTGCGCCGAACGCCGCCACGGCCAGCGAGCTCGACGAGATGCGGGAGGAGATGCGCTCGATCCGCTCGCTGCTCGAGGCCCAGCTCGGCCGGCTGCTCTGGGACGAGAATTCACGGCAGTCGCCGGCGGTAGCCACCCTGCTCCGCCACTACACCCAGCTCGGGCTGGATCCCGACATCGCCCGGCAGCTCGCCACCCGCGCCACCGCCGACCACCCGGTCGGCGGCTGGACCGCGGGCCTGCGGACGCTCGTCGAGCAGCTGCCCGTCGCGGACTGCGACGTGGTGGCGGACGGCGGCGTGTACGCCGTCATCGGACCGACGGGGGTCGGCAAGACCACGAGCGTCGCCAAGCTCGCTGCCCGCGCCGCGCTACAGTTCGGCCCGGAGGCGGTTGGCCTGGTCACGACGGATACCTTCCGCGTGGCCGCCCGGGAACAGCTGGAGACCTTCGGGCAGATCATGGGCGTCAGCGTCGCTGCCGCCGCCGACGCCCAGAGCCTCGCCGAGGCGCTGGCGGCCCTGGAGAACCGCCGGCTGGTACTGGTGGACACGGCGGGCATGAGCCAGCGGGACCCCCGGCTGCCCGAGCAGCTGGCCCGGCTGGCCAACCCGGACGTGGGGGTCTCCACCCTGCTGGCCCTGCCGGCCACCACGGCTTCCGGTGCGATGCAGGAAATTGTGGACGTGTTCCGGACGGCCCGGCCGGCGGGGTGCATCCTGACCAAGACCGACGAGGCCACGTCGCTTGGGGGCGCCCTCTCGGTCCTGATCCGGTCCGGCCTGCCGCTCGCCTACGTGGCGAACGGCCAGCGCGTTCCCGAGGACTTGCACCTGATGCGCAACCGCCAGTCCTGGCTCGCCAAGATGGCCGTCGAACTCATGCGGCGCGAAAGCCGCGTGGTCGACGCCGACACGCTCGCGCGGAATTTCTCGGAGGTTGCCGACCATGCTGTCGCCTGAAGGCCATAACGTGACCGACCAGGCCGAGGGCCTCCGCCGGCAGCGCAATCCCAAGCCCGTCAAGGTCCTCGCCGTCACCGGCGGCAAGGGTGGCGTCGGCAAGACCAACATCTGCGCCAACCTGGCCATCGCCATGAGCATGCTCGGGAGGCGGGTGATGCTGCTCGATGCGGACCTCGGCCTCGCCAACGTGGACGTGCTGCTGGGCCTCCAGCCGTCGCACACGCTGGCGGACGTGGTCAGCGGCGAGCGCCGCCTGCAGGACGTGGTCGTGTCGGGCCCGGCGGGCATCCGCGTGGTCCCCGGCGCCTCCGGACTCGCCGAGATGGCGAACCTGAGTCAGGCCCAGCATGCCGGCATCATCCATGCCTTCAGCGAGCTCACCGAGGACCTGGACGTGCTCCTGATCGACACGGCGGCCGGCATCTCCGACGGCGTCCTCCGCTTCTGCTCGGCGGCCAACGAGGTCCTGGTCGTCGTGTGCGACGAGCCGACGTCGATTACGGACGCCTACGCCCTGATCAAGGTGCTGAGCACGGAACACGACGTGACCCGGTTCCGGATCGTCACCAACATGACCCACCAGGGCGGCGACGGCCGCACCCTGTTCGAGAAGCTGCTGCGGGTGTCCGAGCGCTTCCTGCAGGTCACCCTGGACCACGCGGGCAGCGTCCCCTACGACGACCGGGTCTGGCGGGCCGTGCAGCTGCAGACGCCTTTTGTGACGGCGTTCCCCACCAGCCTGGCCGCCGGGGCCCTCAAGAAGCTGGCCCACCGTGCCGACAACTGGGAGGGACCCCGCGCAGCACGGGGCAACATCGAATTCTTCGTCGAGCGACTGCTCAAGGCGGGCGGCGCATCGGGGCGGGAGCACGCCGCGGCATGACCCCCGCCAACCGGTATGCCACGGCTGCCGGGCAATCGCCCGACGCGCTCGTGCAGGAGTACGCGCCGCTCGTGAAGCGGATCGCGAACCACCTGCGCGGACGGCTGCCGGAGGGCGTGGACCAGGACGACCTGATCCAGGTGGGCCTGATCGCGCTGCTGGATGCGGCCCGGCAGTACTCGCCGGCGAAGGGCGCGAGTTTTGAGACGTACGCGGGCATCCGCGTGCGCGGTGCGATGCTCGACGAGGTCCGGAACACCGACTGGACCCCGCGTTCGGTCTATCGCAGGCAACGGGAACTGACAGCGGCGATTCAGGCAGTGGAAAACAGGACTGGCAAGCCGGCAGACGCCCGCGAAATTGCCGCCGAGCTCGGCGTTCCACTGGACGAGTATTTCCGGATCGTCACGGCCGCCGCGGCCCACCGCCTCTTCAGCCTCGACCAGGAGGCCGAGGACGGCAGCGCGTCCGTGCACCAGATCGAGGACCCGGACACGGAGCCTTCCGCCGAGCTCGAGTCCGACGAGTTCCGCGAGGCGCTTGCCCGGGCGATCAGGGCGCTTCCGGAGCGGGAGGCCCTCGTGATGTCCCTCTACTACGAGGAAGAGCTGAACCTCAAGGAGATCGGTGAGGTGCTCGGCGTGACCGAGTCGCGCGTCTGCCAGATCCACGGCCAGGCGCTCGCCCGCGTGCGCGCCACCGTCAACGGCTCCCTCGAGACCAGCGCGGCGGGGTCACGCTGATGGACGCACTGAGCGTCGGCGGCGTAATCCTGGCGTTCTTCGCCATCATCGTCGGCAGCATCCTGAAGGGCGCTGGCATCGGCTCCCTGCTGAACGGCGCGGCGTTCACCATCGTGGTGCTGGGCACCTTCGCCTCGATCCTCATCCAGACGCCGAAGGTCACCTTCATGCGCGCCTGGAAGATCATGCCGTGGATCTTCAAGCCGCCGCTGGAGGACCACGAGAAGCTGATAGCCAAGATGGTCGAGTGGAGCGAGACCGCCCGGAAGCAGGGCCTGCTCGGGCTGGAGCCGTCCCTGGAGATCGAACCCGACGCCTTCGCCAGGAAGGCCCTGCAGATGCTGGTGGACGGCACGGAGCCCGAGAAGATCCGGGAGGCGCTCGAGGTCGAGCTCGAGGCCAGGGAAAAGTCCGAGACCCAGAGCGCAAAGGTGTTCGAGGGACTCGGCATCTACGCCCCGACCCTCGGCATCATCGGCGCCGTGCTCGGCCTGATCGCCGTCATGAAGAACCTGGCCGACCCGAGCAAGCTCGGGCCCGGCATCGCCGCGGCGTTCACGGCCACGATCTACGGCATCGGGCTCGCCAACCTGTTCTTCCTGCCGATCGCCAACAAGCTCAAGGACATCATCAAGAAACAGACCCACTCGAAGGAGATGATCATCGAGGGAATCATCGCCATCGCCGAGGGCGAGAACCCGCGCAACCTGGAATCCAAGCTGAAGGGGTTCATGGGCTGACGCCCGGACAAGCAGCCATGGCGCGCAAACACGACCACGAGGAGCACGTCAACCACGAGGCCTGGGCCATTCCCTACGGCGACCTAGTGACGCTGCTGCTGGCCTTCTTCGTGGTGATGTACGCCGTGTCCTCGGTGAACGAGGGCAAGTACCGCGTCCTCTCCGATTCCCTGACGGCCGCGTTCCGCGGGACACCGCGCACGATGGAACCGGTGCCGGTCGGCAACAAGCCTGCGAAGGCCAAGGGTGACGACACGCTGGCCGGGATCAAGCCGAACCAGGCCATCAAATTCCCCGAAAAGGTCGAGGAACCGCCGCCGGCCGACGAGGCACTGCAGGCTCAGCTGCGCCAGATGACGGAGGACCTGCAGGACGCCATGCAGCTCCTGATCGACCAGGACATGATCCGCATCCAGCGCGCCCCGTCCTGGGTCGAGGTGGAGATCAAGACCGACATCCTCTTCCCGAGCGGCAGCGCCGAGATCGAGCCCGCGGCCGTGGAGATCCTCGAGCGGCTGGCGGCCATCCTGGCCGACCGCCCCTATCCCATCCGCATCGAGGGCCACACCGACAACCGGCCGATCAAGACCGCCCAGTTCCCGTCCAACTGGGAGCTGTCCGCCGCCCGCGCCTCCCGGATCGTCCGCCTGTTCGAACAGCGCGGGATCACAGCGAGCCGCATGGTCGTGGCGGGGATGGGCGAGAACCAGCCCGTCGCGGACAACGCGTCGACCGAGGGCCGCAACCGCAACCGCCGCGTGGCGCTCGTGATCCTGGGCACGCCCCCGGCCGCGACGGACCACATGCCCACCGGCCAGGCCGCCGCCCCCGCACCTGCCACTTCGGAGCCTGAAGGCGCGCTTCCTGACACAGCGATCCCTGCAGCTGCAGTCCCTGCAGCCCCGGAGGTGACCGGATGAAACCCGTTGACCACGTGAACCCGACCGTTCCGTCCAACTGGGTCCGGCGCGGCGAGGACAAGCGGCGCCGGCAGGACCCGAAGCGGCCGCAGACCGGCTCGGATGACCGGTCCGGCGCCCAGCCGGCGACCGAGCACAAGCATCCGCCCGGGCCGGACCCGGACGGCCGCACCCACCTCATCGATGAACTTGCCTAGGGGAATGACCATGCCCGCACTCGACAGCCCCACACTCGACAGCCTTGGGTTGCCCGCCCTCCAGGAATTCCTGGCCAGCGCGGCCGCCCTCCTGAACGGCATCTACCTGCCCGCGGCCACGCCGGCCACCGTGGCGGCCGCCCTGGCGGCCGTACCCTGCCTGGTGGCAGTCGCCTGGCTGGCGCGCCGGCTGACGGCGGCACGCCGCGCCGACGCATCCCTGCCGGGCCGGCTCGAGGAGATCTGCCAGCGCCTGCAGGCCGCCGAGCTGCTGCTGGCGGACGCCACCAGCGAGGCGACGCAGCTCCGGCAGCGGGTGGACCAGCTGACGGCCCGCCAGGACTCGATGACGGCAGGCAACGCGCGCAGCGGCCTGCGCCAGGCTATCGCGCTGTCGAAGCACGGCGCCACCGCGCGCCAGCTCGTGGACACCTGCGGCCTGAGCCAGGGCGAGGCGCACCTGGTCCAGACCCTCTACGGACGCACGCCGGGCCCGAGCGAGCCTGCGGAAGTGCATTGATCAACACCTGACGAAGAACAAGACCACCCTGGGAGCGACGACGATGAGCCAGATGCCCGACCACATCCTGCAGCGCCTGCGGACCTGCACCAACTTCCCGACCCCGCCGCCCGTGGCGATGCGGGTGCTGCAGCTGGCCCAGAACCCGGACATCGACCTGGCCAAGGTCGCGGACGCCGTCAGCGCGGACCCCGCCATCGCCGCCAAGGTGATGCGGATCGCCAATTCCGCCATGTACGCCCGGCGCCGGCAGAGCACCAACCTGCGCCAGGCCCTGATCACCCTGGGGCTCAACGCGACCCTGACGCTGGCACTCAGCTTCACCCTCGTGCAGGTCCTGAAGAAGACCACGACGGGCGGCTTCGACTTCCAGGCCTACTGGCGCCGCACGGTGCTGTCGGCGGCCTGGGGCAAGCTCCTCGCGAGCGAGCTCGGCCGGCGCGACGCGGAGGAGATCTTCCTGGGGTCGCTGCTCCAGGACCTCGGGATGCTGGTGGTGTTCAAGCTCTGGCCGGAAGTCTACGAGGGCATCGCCCCGTTCAAGATCGAGCATCCCCGCATCTGCCAGCACGAGCAGAACTGCATCGGCACGGACCACCGGGCCATCGGCTCGGCGCTGCTTGGCATCTGGAACATGCCGGCGAACCTCGTGCAGGCCGTCCAGCACAGCCATGACCAGAGCGCGGCCGGCGTGGAGGGCGACGAGAAGGCCTTCGTCCGGATCGTCGCCATGTCGGGCGAGCTCAGTGACGTGTGGCTGGGGGCGCGGAACGACGTGACCCTGCGGCGGGTGGGCCAGCAGACCCACAAGTACCTGGGAATCCAGCCGCACCGGCTGGGGGAGATGTTCGACCTCGTCAAGGAGCAGCTGCCGGTCGCGGAGGAACTCTTCCAGATGGAGCTCTACGACGCCACCCAGCTGCAGGACATCACGGACGCCGCGCGCGAGACGCTGATGGTGCACAACCTCATCCTGGCAAAGAGCAAGGTGCAGCTCGAGGAGGAGAACTCCGAGCTCAAGACCGAGAACGTGCGCGATCCTCTGACCAACGCGCACAATCGCCGCTACTTCGAGGAGTCCCTCGTTCGGGAGTTCGATTCGGCCTCGAAGCACGGCTGGCCCCTGTCGGTGGTCTTCGTCGACCTGGACAAGTTCAAGCAGATCAACGACGGGTACGGCCACCAGGCCGGCGACACGATCCTGCAGACGGTGGCCCAGCTCCTGCGGGACACGCTCCGGGACTCGGACATCGTGGCCCGCTACGGCGGCGACGAGTTCGTCCTGCTGCTGCCCGGGGTGGACGCGGCGAAGGCCGACGGCGTGGGCACACGGGTGTGCCAGGAAGCCCGCCTGCGCAAGGCCCAGACGGCGGACGGCCGCCCGGTGGGGATCACGCTCTCGCTCGGGATCGCCACCTTCGACTCCCAGAACAGGTTCGACTGCCCGAAGTCACTGCTGGCGGCCGCCGATTCCGCGCTCTACAAGTCCAAGGAGAACGGCCGGGACCGCTACACCTGCTACGAACCGGACCGCGCCGCCTAAGAGAACAGAGACACCGGGTTTGGGAGAAAAAATGGGGACAGATTTATTTTCTTGGGGAAGGGGAGGCGGTCGACCCGTGTCAAGCGTGTCGACCGCCTCCCCTTCCCCAAGAAAATAAATCTGTCCCCATTTTTTCAGAGGCCGTAGCGCTTCATCTTCTCGGCGAGGGTGGTGCGCCGGACCTGGAGCTTCTCGGCGGCGTGGGCGATGACGCCATTGGCGTCGTGCAGCGCCCGCCGGATCAGCGACACTTCGATCTGCTCCAGGTAGTCCTTGAGCGGCAGGCCGTCGGCCGGCAACTCGATGTCCTGGGGTTGGGGACCCGAGGCCCGCGTCGCCGCAACCTCCTGCCGGTCGGTCTCCCGCAAGGGAGCCGAGGCCGTGTAGCGGGTGGGCAGCTGGGGGATGTCCACCACGCCGTCGGGATAGAGGACGCAGAGGCGCTCGAGCAGGTTCGCGAGCTCGCGGATGTTGCCGGGCCAGCCGTAGTGCTTGAGGATGCGCACCGCGCCGGGCGTCATCTGCACGGGTGACAGCCCGGTCGACCGGCAGCGCTCCAGGACGTTGCCGACGAGGTCGCCCAGGTCCTCCAGCCGCTCCCGGAGCGGCGGCAGCTCGATGGGGAACACGTTCAGCCGGTAATAGAGGTCCTCGCGGAAATTGCCTTCGCGGATGGCGGCCTCCAGGTTCCGGTGGGTGGCAGCGATGATCCGCACGTCGCAGGACCGCGGCCGGTTGCTGCCCACTCGCTCGTAGATCCGCTCCTGGAGGACGCGCAGCAGCTTCACCTGCATGGGCAGGCTCATGTCGCCGATCTCGTCGAGGAACAGCGTGCCGCCCTCGGCGGCCTCGAACCGGCCGACCCGGGTGGAGATCGCCCCGGTGAACGCCCCCTTCTCGTGGCCGAACAGCTCGCTCTCCAGGAGCTCGGCCGGGATCGCGCCGCAGTTCACCGGCACGAAGGCCTTGTCCGCCCGGGGCGAGAGCTCGTGCACGTAGCGCGCTGCCCACTCCTTGCCCGTGCCCGACTCGCCGGTGATCAGCACGCTGGTCTGGAAGGCCGCAACCTGCTCGATGAGGCGCCGGACGCCGCTCATCCGCAGGCTGTGGCCGGTCGGGAAGTAGGCGGAAGCTACCGGCTCAGTAGGGCGATCCGCGGCGGGGGCCGGAGGCACGGTGGCAAGCGACTCTATAGTGGCATTCATGCGTCTGGATCGGGTGCCCCGGGAAAACTGGCGCTATGATCGGCGTGCGCCGCGACCGAAGTCAAACAAAACGCCAAATTCCCGTCACCGGACCGATGCCGACGCCCTTCCTTCCCGCCCCCAGCAAGCTCCCGGACGTCGGCACCACGATCTTCACGGTGATGTCCCAGCTGGCCGCCGAGCACGGCGCCATCAACCTGTCCCAGGGCTTCCCCGACTTCCCGGTCCCTGCCGGGCTGCTCGACCGGGTGAGCCATCACCTGCGGGCGGGCCACAACCAGTATGCGCCCATGAGCGGGCTGCCGGCCCTGCGGGAGCAGATCGCCCGCAAGACCCTCGCCCTCTACGGCTGCACCGTCGACCCGGAAACGGAGGTGACCGTCACGTCCGGCGCCACGGAGGCGCTGTTCTGCGCGATCGAGGCGCTGGTGAGGCCGGGCGACGAGGTGCTGTGCCTGGACCCGGCCTACGACTCCTACGACCCGGCGGTCCGCCTGGCCGGCGGGCGCGCGGTGCATGTGCCACTGCGGCAGCCGGACTTCGCGGTGGACTGGGACCGGGTGCGCGCGGCGATCACGCCGCAGACCCGCCTCCTGATCCTGAACTCGCCGCACAATCCCACCGGCGCGGTGCTCACCGGGGCCGACATCGCAGCCCTCCAGGACGTCGTCAGGGGCACCCGCCTGCTGCTGCTCAGTGACGAGGTCTACGAGCACGTCATCTTCGACGGCCGCCGGCACGAGAGCCTGCTGCGCTACCCCGAACTGGCCGGGCGGAGCCTGGTGGTGTCGTCCTTCGGCAAGACCTGCCACGCGACGGGCTGGAAGATCGGCTACTGCGTCGCGCCCGCGGCGCTCACCCGGGAATTCCGCCGGGTGCACCAGTTCGTGCAATTCTGCGTCGTCACGCCAATGCAGTGGGCGCTGGCCGACTTCCTGGAGAGCGACCCCGGGCATTACCTGGGCCTGCCCGGGTTCTA
>Ga0268299_1004819_pt1 | contig 10038 bp, 13 predicted proteins | sample NOBtaG_FD_193484 | JGI IMG/M metagenome (GOLD analysis project Ga0268299, IMG submission 193484) | Activated sludge microbial communities from bioreactor in Nijmegen, Gelderland, Netherland - NOB reactor | ecosystem: Engineered > Bioreactor > Aerobic > Activated sludge | place: Netherlands... | reverse complement strand
GATCAGCGCAGCGCAATCGCAGACCTGGTTCGGCAGCAGCGCCGAGCGCAGCGTCGAGGACATCGACTCGCGCAGCATCAGCACCTGGTCGCGACGCGTCAGGTTGTCGGCGTCGCCCGGCGAGGTGACGCTGAGCATGAGCCGGAAGTCCCGCAGCGTGTAGTGGAACCCCGTCGTCAGCGACTGCTGCGCGCCGGCCAGGAGGTGGCCGACCCGCTGCCGCCCGAGGCGGCGGAACAGGTTGTCGTTGCGAGCCGGCCGGCCCCAGTGGTGCGCCTTGTCGGCTTGGTCCACATCCTCGACCCGCAGATTGGCATAGCGGCGCAACTGCTCGCGGATATGGGGCGAGCCGAACAGGTGGAACTGGATGCCGGTGCCCGCCGGGCAATTGGCGTAAAGCGACACCAGCACCTCGGCCATGCGTTCGTCGGCGCCGGACTGGGGCATCAGCTCGAGCAGGAAGCCGAGGCTGTCGCGGTTGACGAAGAGCTGCTCGGCCGGCAGGTAGGCGGAGTACGGCAACCAGGAGGCAAACTGCTCGGCGGGCGAGTCCGGCGTCTGGACGAGTCCGAAGAGGGCGGGCCGCGAGCGAGGCGGCGTGCTGGAGGCGGGCAACGGTGTCATTGCGTGCCCCTCTATTCGTTGCTGTCGTCGTGGTCGTCGCTGTGGTCGCGCGGCGTTGGGACACGCGGGTCTGCGGGGCGGACGTCGCCTTCGCCTTGCCTCGGTGCAGACGGAACCAGCGGCATGGGAGTGCCGGGTCGCGGTACGGGCCGCAGTGCGTTCGCGCCGGTTGTCGTGTCGCCAGCGCCACTGGCGCGGGGCGGCGGCTTGAGCGGCGCGTACGTCTCGCGGATCTGGCGTTGCACGTGCTCGACTTGCCACCGCCCCGGGTCGATCTGCACGTAGACGTAGCCCTGGTCGTACAGATCGTTGTCGGCGTCCTCCCACGGCTTGAACCACAGGCGAAGCACCCGTGGCGCCGAGCGCAATGCGACCGGTGCCGGCGGCAGGCCGACGGCCGCGGGCGGGATGGCGCTGCTGCCGAGACGCGGGGCGAGTTTCTGCGGGTCCGTCATCCATTCGGGGCGGACGACGCTCGGCTTGTTGATCGCGCGTCCCTGCTGACTCGGCAGGTTGTTCTGCACCGCGTTGGCATAGGTGCCGGATACCGAGTCGCAGGCCACGCCCTCGGGAGCCTTGCAGGCGTAGCTCGAGCTGCCGCTGAGCCCGGACATGCTGGAACACCCGGCCTGCAGCAACGCCAGCAGCACCGTGGTAGCAGCGAAGCGATTCATGGCCGCACCTCCGCCGACACAGCGGATTGCTTCAGGCGTGCATCGAGCACCGCATGACCGACGTAGCCATCGGTGCGACCGCCATCGGCCCAGAAGAGCGTCGGCGTGCCCTGCACGCCAAGCTGCCTGGCGAGCGCCAGGTTGCGCTCGATCGGGTGATCGCACGCCTGGGTGCCGAGCAGCGAGCTGTCGCCTTGCAACATGTAGCGTTGCCACGCCTGTGCCCGGTCGGCCGAACACCAGAGTGCGATCGGCGTCGCGGCGCCCTGGAACGGCACGAGGAAGGTGTAGATCGTGACGTCGTCCAGGCGGGCCAGTTCGGGCTCGAGTTGCCGGCAGTAGCCGCAGCCGGGATCGCTGAAGACGGCGAACTTGCGCTGGCCGTTGCCGTGCACGGTCTTGATGGCGTCGGACAGCGGCAGCTGCGCGAAGTCCACCTTCTCCGGCTCGGTGTTCACAACCGAGCGCGCCGACTGAGGGTTCGGCATCGCTGCGGCCAGCTTGGGTCCGGTCAGGTCGCGCATGGTCTGCGTGTCGAAGACGCGCCCGAACACGAAGTAGCGCGGGCTCTTCGCCGAGACGAAGGCGACGTTGCCGTTCATCCAGACTTCGTAGAGACCTTCGACCGGGGAGCGCTGAACCTGCGTGAAGGTGGTACCGGGATGCGCCTTGCGAAGGCGCTGGAGCAACCTGGTTTCATCCGGACTTGCTGCATTCGCGTGGGGCGTGACCAGAAGAGTCGCGGCCAGGCTGCCGACAAGCAGCAGGGCTCGCATCGCCCGGCGCGCAAGGCGCAGCGCTTCAGTAGTTGCCGTCATCGGAGTGCTCCCGTGAACCGGTTGTAGAAGGAGTTCGGAAGGGTTGGGCCGGAGCGTCGGCTGACGCCGAAGCGGTGAGCGGCACATCGATGCGCACGCCCTTCGTGATAACGACGTCGATCTCGCGGCCGGCATCGACCTCGATGACCGGGAAGGTGTTCTCGGCAAGCTTGATGTAGTAGCTGGCCAGGCGATCAAGCGCCTTGCCGACGCCGCTGCCGATGCCGGCGCGGTACGCGTCGGCGCCGCTGGCGCTGGCGATCGTTCCGAGCGCCGACGTGCTGTACGTCGTCGAGGCCGTGGAGACGCCTTGCCCGATGCCGCTGACCACGCCGGCCAGCAGTGCGTTGGCGAGCATCTGCCCCTGCTTCGTCACCAGCCTGCCGCGCATGCCGACCTTGCCGTCCTCGCCGTAGACGCTGCCTTGGAGCTTGACCTCGAGGGTCGCTCCGTCGGACCGCACGCACGACAAGCTCTCGGTGCGCAAGTACGCGCGCTCCGAGCTGATGTCACCGTAGCCGGCCGCGATCACGAAGCACTCGCGGTACTCGCCCCGGAACCGGTTGGGGAGGACCGAGTTGTCCGACAGGCGGATCAGCACCGGGTGCGGGTTCGATTGCGCCTGACCGCCCGTCGGCGCGTCGAGCCCGCCGAGCAGCACGCCGCGGGTGAACGACACCGGCAGGAAGGTCGAGACCGTCCGCGCCTCGCCGCTCGCCGAAGATCCTGCCGATGCCGTGTTCGGCGACGCTGCGTCAGCGGGTTGCCTGGTCGTCACCGTGATGCGCGTGAGCGCGGGCAACACGGGAGTGGGCGGCCCCAATGGCATCGTGGGTGCCAGACCCGGAACGCCGGGTGGCATACCGCTGGTGCTGCCTCGCACCGGTGGAGGTGGCAAGGCGGCTGCCGGTGGCATCGTCGGCATCGGTACCGCGGGCTGCACGGGCGCTGGCGGTGCCGGTGCGACCGGCACTGGAGGCGGTGCTGCGGCTGCCGCTTGAACCGCCGAGGTCAGCCGCTGCTCCAGCTCAGTGAAGCGCTTCATCGTCTGCGCTTCGAAGGTCTGGCGATCCCTGTTCAGGCGCGACTGCTCCTCGCGCTCGGCTTCGTACTGGGCCAGCTTGCTGCCGGCGGTGCCGACCCATTGGTCGACAGGATTGACCTGCTGCCCCGAGGGCATCACGCCGATGTTCGTCACCGCGCTGGGTGTACCGCTGCCACGCTTGGCGGCGATGTCCGTTGGCGTCGAGCTACCTGAAGCGAACACGAGCCACAGCAGCCCGACACCGACCGTCAGGATGCCCCCGAGCATCGCGAATTGCCGCTGTCTCGGCGACAGGCGGTCGATCACCGCGCGCGCGTTCTCACGCAGGCCGGACAGCATCCGTTGCGAGGGCGTGCTCATCGCGTGCCTCCACGACGGACCACGTAGACGCCGGTGCTTTCGCCGGGACGCAGGTTGTGGTTCTCGATCGCGACTGCGAGCACCTGGCCGCCATCGGCGGCGTTGGGCCGATCGAACTCCTGCTCGGCCAGCACCATGATCGAGCTGCTGACGTTGGTCAGCAGGTAGCGCTCGCCGATCAGGTTGCGGCCCTCGAAACGGCGCACCAGCGAGAACTTGGCCTCGGCCCAGAGCTGGATCGGCTGATCCAGTTCATCGATGCGGACGTCGGAGGGCGTCCGGTCCGATGCCATCGCCACGAGCAGCGCCTTCAGCGCGCGAACGTGATGGGCCGATGTACCGAGCGGCGCCGAGCTGACCATTGCGCTGCCCGCAACAATCGGTGCCGTGGAAGCCCTGATCGTTCGGTCGCGGATCACGATCGTGTCGGCCGGCGTGTCGGCGCGCCGCAAGACCAGCGTGTACGTCGCGTGCGCCGACGAGACGAACAGGTTGACCGGCTTGCCGGACTCGCCGACCGGGCGGATGTAGATCTCGCCCTTGTCGCGGTCGCATTCGAGGACGACTTCCCCCGTCGGGTTGACGAGCGGCACCGGCAAGGGCGCGATGGTCGAGCCGCCTGCGAGCGGCGTGCTGTTGGCCGGCGCCGCCAACGGGCCACCGCAGTTGCTCGAGTAGATGTTGCCGAACACGTCGGTGATCGGCGCGCCTTCGATGCGGATTCGGGTGGGCTCCTTGTTCGAGACGATGGCTTCGATGGCCACGCCGTCGCGGCCATCGACGACCTGAAGTGCGTGCACCGGACCGATGAGTGAAACGGTCAGGACCGCGAGCGCTGCGAGCACAACCGCGACAGGACTATGGAGCCGCATGGGGCACCTCCTTGAACGTCTTGAGATGCATGCGCCCGCCGGCGTAGCTGAACTCGACCAGGTAGGTCTTCGCCTCGTTGCTGGTTTCCTGGGCGTTGACCAGAGTTCTCAGGCGCCCGCGCACGACGACGCTTTGCGTGTCTTCGCTTGGCACGAGCTGTTGCGGCATGAAGGCCGTGCTCGCGTTGATGCGCTTGAGCCGAGCGGCCTCGATTTCCTGGCGCGCCCGGAACGCACCGTGATGGTCGGGCTCGACGTAGCCGAGCAGCACGTCCTTCTTCCAGTCGACGGAAGATGGCGTCACGTCGAGCACCAGCCAGGCGATGAAGCTGCCCATCTGCTCGAGGTACTCCGCGCTGGCCTTGTCGCGCTCGACCCAGAAGGACTTGTTGATCGAAGGCGGCACGACCAGCGTGCGCACCGAGCCCAGCAGGTTCAGGATGATCACGAGTGACAGCAACTGGCCCAGGACCAGGCCGCCGAGCGCCAACGCGAGCCCGCGGTTGCGCTTGCGCAGTTCCTTGAGGTCGCTGCTGAGCCGGTCGAAGTCCATCGTGACCCTCGCGGCCTCAGCCGACCATGCGGCGAAGATGCGACGGCGGTGTCGCGCCCATCGCGGTCAGCGGGTTCGTCGGCAGGTGCCAGTACAGCCAGTGCACGGCGAAGGCCGGGTGCTTGTCGGCCTTGATGCGCGCGATCCAGCGTGCGGTCACGAAACCGACCACCGTGCACAGCGCGAAGGACCACTTCGAGCCGGACATGTAGCCGAGGAACAGCCCGAAGAGGAACGGGGCCGCGACGTCCATATCCCAGAAGCCGATCTTCCAGGGGTCGTCGAGCCGCCGCGGGATGTAGGTGTTCGCGCGCATCGCTGGCCTTTGCGTGGTGCCCGAGCAGTGGCTGCCGGCGGCGTCAGACGACCGCGCCCATGATCGCGCCGGCGATCACGAGGCCGACCGCACCGAAGATCGCGAGGCCTACGTAGAACAGCACCGGCCCGAAGTTGCGCAGCGCGGCCAGCGAGATCAGCGCGACGACGAAGCCGACGAACCCGACCAGCGCCTTGATGCCAGGGCCGAGTGCGGAGATCTGCGTCAGCGCCGAGACCAGAGGTCCGGTGATGCCCGTGAAGGCCACCAGATCGAGCGCGTAGCCCGGCATCGCGATGCAGAGGCCGATGGCGAGCAAGGCCAGCAGCGCGATCGCCGCGATCGGCCTGCGGCGGGTGGTGAAGGAAGGGGTGAAGGGACGAAGGGCGGCGGTGGTCATGATTGACTCCAAGAGAAACTTGTTTGGGGCGATGGTTCGAGCGAGGGCGTTGGCGCGACGCGAGGCAGGCGGAGGGTGGGCCGTAGCGCGCAGTTGCCACCTCGGTGGCAGCACAGGCGGCTGTCCGGCTGCAAGGCGGAGGAGGCACTTCATGGAGCGGCCCCTGAATCGCCTGCGTAGGCCACCTCGACGCGACGGTTGCGCGAGCGCGAACGTTCGTTGTCGTTGGGCGCGGCGTAGCAGCAGCGGCCGCGGGCATCGATGGCGATGCGGGCCGGCAGTTGCGGATCGATGTCCAGCAGGTAATCGCGGACGGCGAGGCCGCGGGCTAGCGCCAACGACTGGTTGAGCAGTTCGGAGCCGAGGTCGTCGGTCCGGCCGGCAACCACGATGCGGTCGCTGTGCCGCAGATCGGGCAAGGCGCGGCGTAGTTGCGCTCTGTGTTCGCCGGTCAGCGTGGAGCGGCCGAGAGCGAAGAGGAGCGTCAGGCGCTGCTCGGTGGTCTTGACGGGGGCCGGCGGTGAACCGGTCGTGACGGGCGGAACAGCGCTCGGCGGCTGCTGCAGCTTGGGTGGATCGAGGGCGGCGACCGGATGTGACGCGGGAGCAGCCGCGGTCGCGATCGTCTTCGGCGTGCGGGACGGGCAGCCAGGCTCGATGCACTCGGCAAAGTGCGCGTGCCGACCGAAGGCGAGTTGAGCCAGGCGGCGCTCCGCGCGCTCCAACGCAGTCGCAGGCAGAGGCGTGGAGAGCGTCTCCTCGTTGCTGCGCATCAGTGCGCAGGCACCGAGCGCGCAGGCGAGCAGCCCGATGACGAAGGTGCGCCAGCTCACGGTGCCACCCTGACGGCGAGCCGCGGCGCGTGCGATGCAAGGGGAGCGGCTGCGCCCGCCGATGTCACAGCGCTGCCCGCGGGCAGGCGTCTGTACACAGACCACGCGTAGCGGCTGCGCGCGGCCCGGCAGGCATCGCCCTTGAGTTGGCTGCAGGCGGCGTTGTAGGCGCCGACGCCTTCCCAGCTCACGCCATGCCGGACGAAGTTTTGCGCGAGCAGCCAAGCGCCGACATGGATGCTGGTGCACGGGTCGTACAGGTCACGCTCGGCGATGCCGTGGCGCTGGAGCGCCGGCAGGTGCGAGCTGTTGATCTGCAACAGACCGATGTCGTAGCTGCCCGTGCGTTGCACGTGCGAGCGATTGACGGCGCGGGCATCGAGGCCCGACTCGACGCGGGCCATCGCATACAGCAGCTGCGGCGATACGCCGTAGCGCTGGCCGGCCTGCTCCCAGCACGCGCTCGCGACGCAGGGAAGCAACAGGATCGCGATGGCGCCGAAGAGCCAGACCGCTCGCATGACTCACCTCACTCGGGAACCCTGGGATCGCCAGGGCACGGAGCCCGGCGGCGGAGCGGGTGACGAGGCCAACCTCAAGAGGGGCGGCTCGCAGCGGGTGAGGCCGCGCAGGAAGCGCGACGCGAGCTATGGGTTCGTCGCCTTCAGTTCGCGAAGGCGCTAACGAGGGTCAGTGGGCGGGTCACCACGACGGTGGCGAGCGGGTGGTGCTGCCGAGGCAGCGTTGCCGGAACTGTCCGGCAGAGGATCTGTTCAGGAGGGCAAGACGGCCTTGGTAGTGGCCGATCGGCGCACGATGTTGATGCGGGCATGCCGCAGCGTGCACACGCCGGTAGGGTCATCCAAACGGGCCAGCGCGACACAGCCGGTGGTCAGCTGGTCAAGCTGGAACTGAGGATTCGGATAGCGGTTCGCCGCGGACAGCTGCAAGGCGTGCAGCTGAGCGTACTGGGGGCGCCACATGGCCTCGCGCCGCCGGATGGTGGCGGGCTCGCGCAGCATCAGCTCGGAGCCGAGGAAGGCGAAGAGCCGATGGCTGGCGTCGCCCTTGGCGAACATCTGCGACACACAGGCGCTGATCAGGTCCGGCATCCGAAACCGCGGCGCCACGTTGCGGTCGCTGCGCAGCAGCTGGTACAGCCAGTCGTGCTCGGGCAGCCAGAGCATGGTCTCCGCGGTATCGATGGCATCCGCTGCTGGAGGCAGTGCCAGTGGCGGTTCCTGGGTCGATGTGGCAGCTTCCAGCATGTCGGTCTCCGAAGATGCGATGCGCTCGTCTCGGGGCATGGGGGAAGCGTAGGTTCGTGCTTCGCTCGCGTCGCCGCGGATTGCGGGCGAAGTGGGGAGGGTTTCGGCATCGGGACGCATGCCCATCTGACGGGTGACGAGGAAGGCATTCCCCTGATGGGCAAGCATGTGGCCGCCGCAGTCCGTCCCTATCCAGCTTCCACGTGACGACGGTATAGAGTGACCTGCAGGACGGTCCTTGGTCCTTGCGCCAAACCCAATACTGTTCAAAAATACAGGCATTCCTCTTTCAGTGAGGGGCTTCATGCCCAGCTACATCTTTGTGTCACCAGGCTCCGACCCGGGAGCAGGCCTCGCACTGGTCGATCCGATGCTCGGCTCGAGCAAGCCGACGATGGGGACCTGTAGGCCCGACTTGCGGAGGATGGTGACGCCCGGCGACCACATATTCGTGGTCAGCGGGAGCCGCGGCCGAACCTATCGGCAGTATGTGATCGGCGGCATGCAAATCGACGCGAAGCTAGATTCCTTGACCGACATGAGTCGGCAGTGATCGAGTCAAGTTTTCCTATGCGGCGATATGAGCGTCATCGCACCAGGAGTCGATGGCTGCCTGGGCGGCGTTGAAGATCGTCCGGGACGAGGGGGCGGCCGGCGGGACGACGGGGGCCATGGCCGGTCGCAACAGACGTACGTACAGGCGTGTGTAGAACATGGCCGTGCGCAAGCCCTCGTCGGTGAGCTGGTAGCGATGGGTCTTGGGAACGCGGGCGATCAAGCCGTGCAGGCGCAGGCGGCGCAACTCGTAGCTCATCTTGCCTGGTGTGATGTCGTCGGCCCGGCGCCCGAGCAGACGGCAAATGCCTGGCGCAAGTCCTTGTTGGTGAAGCCGCGGGCGACGAAGACGAACATCAGCAGCGCGTTGAGCAGCGCCTGCGCGTTGGCATCGCCGAATCGCAGTGCGGGTGCGCGTTGATCGTCGACCCGGCGCGGACGCTGCAAGTCCTGGAAGGCGTCTTCTCCCAAGGCGCAGTCGTGGCTGAGCTGCTCGATGTGCAGCAGCCGGCGGTTGGCCGCAAAGCCGATGCGGCGCAGTTCGGGCAGGTTGTGAAGCGCGCGGCCGACGCCGAAGTCGTAGGTGTCGTTGATGGTCGTTTCGGTCCGCAAGGCCTGCCCCTCCTTGTGGTACTGCTTGATGCGCGAACGCTTGTAGTCCACATGCAGCGAAGGCGTGACGCCCTCGGTGATCACCCGGGTACGGAAGCGCCCGGGGGTGCGCCGATTGACGCGGCGATCGAAGATGAGCTGCACCTGGCCGGGCCGGCCGATGTCCAGGTTCTCTCGGATGACCTGCTCGAAGAAGATGCGTCCGCTCACCGGACGGTCCAGCACCTGCGTCAGCGCGAACTCTGCCTGCAGAATCGACAGCGCGTAGCGGTAGCCGGCGGCACGGTCGCGGCGCTCGAATGGATGCGGCAGCCGCGCCAGCCACTTGCGCAGCAAGCGGTCGATCTTCTTGGCATCCAGCCCGTCGCAGATGCGCTGCAGCGCCGCGGGGTCCTCGCAGGACAGCACGCCGTTGTCCAGCGCTTCGTAGGCAATGCCGCGCTTGACCAACTGGCGCTTGGCGTATTCGTTGCCGTTAATGCACAGCTTGGCGTTGTAGGGGAAGTACGAACAGAACTTCAGGAAGAACGGGCCGAAGTCGCTGTCGACGCAGTAGAAGTAGTAGTGGTTGACCATCGCCGAGCCGTTGACCACCCACGGGTAGTTCATGCCGGTGCGCGCGCAGCGGCGTCGTTCGGTGCGCACCACGCGCGCCTTCTCCTGGGCGCGGCCGATGTACAGCACGCCTTCGTCAGCATCGAAGTGCTTCAGGTACTCCTGCGTCATGTCGTCCTTGCGCTGGTGCTTGGAGAAGCTCACCAAGTCCACGCCTGCCTCGTCGGCGAACTGCTCGACCGCCGCCACGAAGGCCGCGGTCTTCGGCGCCACCGCCGCTGTCGAGGCAAAGCGCTGGCCGAGATGGCCGCGCAGGTACCACACCACGCCGCCTACGCGCTGCAACTGCGGCACGTACACGTTCAGGTACATGCGGTCGATGCTCTCGCTCTCCAGCACGACATGATCACGTAGGACTTCGCCCAGGGCGATGTCCCAGGCGTAGTTGGAACTTGAGGTGGCGGTTTCCGCAATGAGCTCGTGAGAATCGAGCTTGCTGAAGACCTGAAACCCTCAACCTCAAGGGAAACCGCCATGAAGGATCGTAAGACAA
>Ga0268299_1004818_pt1 | contig 10041 bp, 6 predicted proteins | sample NOBtaG_FD_193484 | JGI IMG/M metagenome (GOLD analysis project Ga0268299, IMG submission 193484) | Activated sludge microbial communities from bioreactor in Nijmegen, Gelderland, Netherland - NOB reactor | ecosystem: Engineered > Bioreactor > Aerobic > Activated sludge | place: Netherlands... | reverse complement strand
CGATGAACTCGGCCTCGTCCGAGCGCTGGTGGTAGTCACCGTGCAGTCCGGTGAAGAAGAACGCGATCGGCACGCCGGCACGGGCGTAGTTGATGTGGTCCGAGCGGCCGTAGAGGTTGTTGTAGCCGCCCCAGCTGATGGGATCGTCGAACTTGTAGTCGAGGGCCAGCGGGCGACCCTGCTTCCGGTTCACCGACTGCACGGTCTCGCCCAGGTCCTTGGAGTCGAAGAACGACCCGATCACGCCGACGAAGTCGTCGCCGCCACCGGGCAGGTCCTCTGCGCGCCCGCGGCCGATCATGTCCACGTTGAGCGTCGCGACGACGGAGTCGAGCGGCACCGTGGGATTGCGCACGAAGAAGCCGGAGCCGACGAGCCCGCCTTCCTCGCCGGTGTGCCAGATGAACAGCGTCGACCGCTTCGGCTTCACGGGCATCGCCGCGATCGCCTCGGCGATCTCCAACACGCCCATCGAGCCCGAGCCGTCGTCGTCGGCCCCGTTGTTGATCGAGTCGAGGCGCGGCGTGGGATGGATCCGCCGGATGCTGTCCATGTTCACCTTGAACTGCGTCAGCACCTCGATGGTCGGGCTCTGCATGTTGTTCGCGATCTGCCACCGGATGCGCTGGTCGTTGAACGCCTTGATGGAGTCCTTGTCGACCGGTGTCGTGAAGCCCACGTGGTCGTTGTGCGCACCGATGGCGACGTACTGGTGCTTGAGCACCGGGTCCGAGCCGGGGATGATGCCGATGACGTTGCGGCCGAACTCGGTGGGCAGCTCCACGAAGTCGAGCGAGGCGTTCACCGTGCCGCCCTTGGTGCCGGGCGCGAGCGTCTCGAAGCGCGAGCGCGAGAAGAGCTGTGCCGCGGCGTCGCGTGTGATGCGGAAGATGGGCTGCGGCTGCAGCTGAGCGAGTTGCGCCTTGAGCAGGGCCACGGAATCCACCGGTCCACCGGCATTGGCCGCCGGCCCGAACCCGGGACGCCCGGCGGCGAGCTGGGTGGCGACCGTGGGCTCGTTGAGCGCGACGCGCTGCGCCGGCGTGAGGTCATCGAGGTCGATGGTCGCCACCGCCGCGGCGTCGGCGAACCGATTCACCGCCGGGGTGGTGGGCCGTCCGCCGCCGAAGGCCTGCGGTCCCTGCGGGCCGCCAGCCCCGCGGCGACCGGGCTGCGGCAGCAGCACCACGAACTTGCCGGCCGCGTCCGCCGCGGAGATCTGCGTGGTGGTGTCGCCCGCCGTGCCGCCGAAGACCACCTCGGCGCCGGCCACCGGCCGCGGCGCCCGCTGCCCCGGGATCGCGACGATGTCGACGTTCCAGGCGAGCGGGTTGCCGTTCACCGAGACGCGCGAGCTCGTCGTGAACTTGCGCAGGTGGTAGGGCAGCGTCTGGAAGTAGGTCCCGTTGTCTCCCGCGGGGATGAGCCCGAGGCGCTTGATCTCCGCCGCGATGTAGTCCGTGCCCTTCTTGTTGCCGAAGCGGCCGACCTGGCGCCCCTGCATGGAGTCATCGGCGAACTGATACAGCCGGATCTGCAGGTCCCGGACATCGATGCCCGCCTTGGTGGGTGCGGGCTTCACGACCGGCGGGTTGCCGTAGCGATTGACCTTCGGCGCGCCCTGCGCGGCGGCGAGGCTCGCCAGCACGGGCAGGATGAGCAGCGCGCCGAGCGTGCGGCGGGTGGACGGGCGGACCGAGGGACCGGACGACATGCAGGGCTCCACGAGGAGGGGTGCGGATGGGACGACGCCCCGAAAGTTAGCTCAGCCCTGCGCGACGGGCAGATGCCGCCGGAACGGTACGTCCCCACGCGCGGGCTCGCCGAACTCCTGGGCGTAGCGGTGGCCCGCGTACACCGCGTGGGCGATGAGCCCCGGGGCGTGGGCGTCGCCGATGCAGCGCACCGAGCGCAGGCCGGCCGCCGCCCACTCCGCCTCCCGCGCGAGCAGCGCGCCGTGCAGCGCGTCGTCCGGGAGCCGCGCGGTGATGCTCACCACCGCATCGCAGCCGAGCTCCCGCTCAGCGCCCGACCAGACGTGCACGAGGCGCAGATGCCCGGGTGCGGCGGCGCGCACGTTGTGGGCGACGACCTGTGTGACGCCGAGGGAATGGAGCCGGGCCTGGATGTGCCGGTAGTCGAGCGTGTTCGTGCTCCACGAGGCGACCGTCTCCTCGGGCGTGATGATGCTCACCCGTCCGCCCGCGCGGACCACCAGTTCGGCCAACACGCTCGAGAGGTAGAAGGACTCGTCGTCGAAGATCGCCACGTGTCCGGTGGGGACCCGGCCGTCGAGCAGGTCGTCGGGGGTGTGTGTGTCCGTGCCGAAGCCGGGGATGCCGTCGCCGTTCGTCCGCCCGTATCCGTCGCGGCGCCAGTGGCAGCCGGTGGCGACGGCGACGTGCGCGGCACCGAACTCCAGCACCTCGTCGGCGCTGATCGGCGACTCGCGGTACACGGTGACGTTCGGCATCGCCTCGATGCGGCCCACGCGCCAGTCGCGCACGCGCCCCCACTCGGCCAGTCCCGGCAGGCGCGCTTCGCGGCTCACGCGCCCACCGAGTTCGCGCGTCGCCTCGGAGAGGTGGACCTCCACGCCGCGCTGGCCGAGCGCCCGAGCGGCCTCGAGCCCGGCCGGGCCTGCGCCGACGACGAGCACACGTTCCCGCGTCCGTGCGGGCGCGATGCGCTCGGGGTGCCAACCCTTCCGCCACTCCTCGCCCATCGACGGGTTCTGCGTGCAACGGATCGGCGTCATCGTCATGTCGCCCGTGACGCAGATGTTGCACCCGATGCACTCGCGGATCTCGTCGAGGCGGCCGGTCTCGATCTTGTGCGGCAGGAAGGGGTCCGCGATGCTCGGTCGGGCCGCACCGATCATGTCGAGCACGCCGCGGCGGACCTGGTCGACCATCGTGTCGGGCGAGGTGAAGCGGCCGACGCCGACGACCGGCTTGGACGTGTACCGCTTCACCCAGTGCGTGAACGGCTCCTGCGCGCCCTCGCGCGCGAAGCGCGAAGGGATGGAATCGTTGTACCAGGCGGCGATGTTCACGTCCCAGAGGTCGGGGAGCTCGCCGAGCATGTGCACGACCTCCTGCGCCTCGGCGACGGTCACGCCTGCATCGCCGAGCAGCTCCTCGACCGCGAAACGGACGACCACGCCGCAGTGATCGCCCACGGCCTCCTTGGTATCCTCGATGATCTCGCGGAAGAGGCGCACGCGGTTCTCGAGGCTGCCGCCGTACTCATCGCTGCGGTGGTTGCGCCGCCGCTGCAGGAAGTGCATCGCGAGCGACAGGTCGTGCCCGGCGTAGACGTAGATGAGGTCGAACCCCGCCCGGCGGCCGCGCAGGGCCGCGTCACGGTGCCACCGCCGGTAGTCGCGGATGTCCGCCTTGGTCATCGCACGCGCCTGATGCGGATAGCCGTACTTGAGCGGCTGGTGCGACGGCGCCAGCGCGACCTCGCGCGAGTAGAGGTTGCTGGCGGTGGGCCCGTTGTGCGTGAGCTCTACGGCAGCGAGTGCGCCATGGCGATGGACCGCGTCGCACATCAGCGCAAGGGCCGGGATGTCGGCGTCGTCCCAGAGGCGCGCCTCGACATACGGCGTCACGTCGCCGCTGGGATGGATCTCGCACTCCTCGGTGGACACGACGGCCCAGCCGCCCTCCGCCTTCACCTCGCGCATCGCGGCGTGTGCGGCCGGCATCTGGTGTCCCATGCCGTTGCAGTGCGGCACCTGGAAGAAGCGGTTGCGCGCCGTGACCGGCCCGATGCGCACCGGCTCGAAGAGCACGTCGTAGCGCGGGTCGCGCACCGTCAGGCCCCGTGGGTGACCAGGCGGGCACGGGCGGCGGCCCGTCGCGCGACGTGGCGCAGCGGCCAGCCGAGGGCGAGGAGCGCCAGGCCCCAGAGCAACGGCTCCCGGCCGCTGCCGTAGAACGCGTAGAGAGCGAACACCAGCGCGCCGAGGCTGCAGAGCACCAGTCCCGGTGTGCGCGCGAGGCGCCCGTCGCGCATGAAGCGGATGGCCGCGAGCGTGCAGAGGAGGTAGAGCACGAGGTTGGTCGCGGTCGCGATGAGGGCCGCGAAGTTGAACGCGGCCACGCCCACGCGCGAACTCGCGGCCAGCACCAGCACGCTGGTGATGAGTGCGCCGAGCACCAGGGCACGGGCCGGCACCCCGAAGCGGTTGCGCACGCCGAACCAGGACGGGAGCGCCCCGCGCGAGCACATCGCCGACGGCAGCTCGCCGCCGATGAGGATCCAGCCGTTGAGGCAGCCGAAGCAGCTGACCACGCCGCAGAACGCGACGAAGAGGCTGGCACCGTTGCCCCAGAAGCCCCCGATGAAGTCGGCGACGGGCGCCTTGGACTGCGAGACGACCTCCATCGGCATCATGAGTGCGACGGCGCAGGTGGAGAAGATCGTCACCACCCCGCTCAGGGTGGTGCCGACCATCGTCGCGCGCGGGACCGTGCGCTCGGGATCCTCCACCGCGTCGGCCGGCATCGCGGCGCTCTCGAGGCCGAGCATCGCGTAGAAGGTGATGCCGATGGCCGAGAGCGTGGTGGCGGCGCTCAGCGGCACGGCGTCGATGGGCGCGAGCGCGGCGGTGCCGTCGCGCAGCAGCACCCAGGCCGCGAGGGCGATGACGGCGGTGAACGGCAGCAGCTTGATCACCGAGGAGACGAGCTGGACCTGGCCGCCCATCGCGCGGAGGTTGCCCCACGTGATGAGCGCGATGACGAGCAGCGCCGCAGCGGGCTCGGCGCCCGGCACGGTGCGCAAGGCCGGGAGGAGCCGCGTGAGGTAGCTGACGCCGGTGATGGTGATGGCGGCGTTCGCCGCCCAGACCGAGACGAGGTATCCCCAGGAGCCGAGGAAGGCCGCGCCTTCCCCCACCCCGAGTTCCATGAAGCCGTGGGCGCCGCCGGCATCGGGGAAGGTCGCGGCGAGCCGCGCGAAGACCCACGCGAGGCAGAGGGCCCCGGCGAGGCTGATGAGCCACGCGGTGATGGCGTTCCACCCGTACGGCGCCAGCGACGCGGGCTGCATGAAGATCGCCGCACCGATGATGTTGCCCACCACGAGGGCGGTCGCGGTCCAGAAGCCGAACCGTCGGCGGCGTCCGGTCATCGCAGGGCCTCGGTGAGGCTCTGGTCGAGGATCGCCATCGCCTCGTCCACGTCGGCACGTGTGATGAGCAGCGGGGGCATGAAGCGCACGGTGCTCACGCCGCAGGAGAGCAGCAGGAGCCCGTTGTGGTACGCACGCGTGATGAGGGCATCGCAGAGCTCGCGTGCCGGGGTGCGGTCGCCCGCGCCCTGCACGAGTTCGAGTCCGATCATCAGGCCCAGCCCACGGACCTCGCCGATCTGCGGCCGGCGCTGCTGCCACTCGCGCAAGCGCTCCATGAAGTACTGCCCGACGCTCGCCGCATTCGCCATGTACTCGCGCTCCACGAGGTCGAGCGTGGCGATGGCCGCGGCGCAGCACACCGGGTTGCCGCCGTAGGTGTTGCCGTGGGCACCGCGCTTCCACAGCTCCATGTGCCGCTTCTGCGCGACGACCAGGCCGATCGGCATGCCGCTGCCGAGGCCCTTGGCGAGGGTCATGATGTCGGGCACCACGCCCGTGTGGTGGGCCGCGAACATCCGGCCGGTGCGTCCCACGCCGGATTGCACCTCGTCGAAGATCAACAGGATGCCATGCCGGTCGCAGAGGGCCCGCAGGCCCTCGAGGAAGCCGGCGGGCGGCACGAGGTATCCGCCTTCGCCCTGCACGGGTTCCACGAGGATCCCCGCGACCTCCCGGGCCGGGACGTTGTGCTGGAAGAGCACGTGCTCGATGTAGTCGAGCACTGCCTGGCCCTGGTCCGCGCCCGCGAAGATCGGTCGGTAGTTGTTGGGATACGGCACGTGCGTGACGCCGGGCATGGTCGGGAAGAACCCTGCCTGCTGCGTGTACTTGCTCGAGGTGAAGGCCAGCGCGCCCATGGTGCGTCCATGGAACCCGCCGAGGAATCCGATGAAGCGCTGCCGCCCGGTGACGTAGCGCGCGAGCTTGAGCGCACCCTCCACGCTCTCGGTGCCGCTCTGGCACATGAAGCTGAGCACCGGGACATCGCCCATCGGCTTGAGGTCGCGGATGCGCTCGCCCAGCCGCACCTGGCGCTCGTGCCAGTAGTCGCTGGAGATATGCAGGAACCCCTGCGCGGCCTCGGTGATCGCACGGACCACCTCGGGGTGTGCGTGGCCGGTGGCGCAGACCGCGATCCCCGCCGCGAAATCCAGGAAGCGGTTCCCGTCCACGTCCCACACCTCCGCGCCGCGCCCGTGCGACATCACGAACGGGTAGTCGCGCGGATACGAGGGCGAGATGACCGCGGCGTCGCGGGCGATCATCGCCAGCGCGTTGGGGCCGGGCAGCGCGGTCTTGCGGTGCGGCGTGGGCATGGGTCGATCAGGTGGGGAGGGAGATGCGGACGGGGCGACCGTGCGCGGCGGCGGTGCGCGCCCCGAGGGCCCGCAGGACCTCGAGTTCATGGTCCGTCGGCGGGGTGATGCGCTGCACCGTGGCTGCGGCCTGCAACGGCCAACCGCATTCGGCGCGCATCTGGTCCACCGTCACGCCCGCGAAGGTGGCGCAGACGCGGAGTTCCCGCGAGTGCGGATCGGGCTCGAGCACGCCGAGGTCGGTGATGACGGCGGCCGGGCGCGCCCGCGTCGTCACGAAGTCGAGGCGCTCGACGAAGGTCCGGGCGCTCTGCTTCATCACCACGAACACCTCGCGCGCGGCGGCACCGATCTCGGGCGCACCGCCCGACCCCGGCAGCCGCACGCTGGGCTTGGCATAGGGGCCGATGGCAGTGCTGTTCAGCCGGCCGAGGCGGTCGAGTTGGGCCGCACCGAGGAAGCCGACATCGACGCGGCCGCGTTGGAGGTAGTGTGCGAAGATCTCCGGCAGCGGGATCACGCTGGTCGCCGTGCTCGCGAGCTCGCCGTCACCGATGGAGAGCGGCAGCACCGTGGGTCGCGTGCCGACGGTGCCGGACTCGTAGATGAGCACGAGGTCCGGCGCGTGCGTGAGGCGGGCCAGGTTGCAGGCCGCGCTGGGGAGTCCGATGCCGACGAAGCACACTGCCCCGTCGCGCAGGCGCCGCGCCGCGGCGACCGTCATCATCTCGTCGGCGCTGTAGGCGGGTGCGGTCACGCGGCCACCCCGAGGCTGCGCAGGAACGCGGCGTGGTCGGCGCTGCCGAGCACGTGCTGCGTCATCCAGGCGAGGAAGGAGTCGCGTGTGCGTGCGATGCCGTCCCAGTCCTGGTAGAAGCGGTTGTCGCGTTCGTAGTGCCCGAGCGCGTACGAGGGGTAGGCGCCGCCGGGGACGTGGGCGATCGCGGCGATCTGCCATCCCGGGATCACGTACGCGTTGGGACCAGCGCCGAGTGCGGGCACGATCTCCTCCACGGTGACGAGCAGCGTGCGCGCGGCGAGTGCGGCCTCGCGGCTCGCGCCCACGATGCCCTCCATGAGGACGTTGCCGTCGTGGTCCGCCCGTTGCGCGTGCAGGATGGTCACGTCGGGCGTGAGCGCGCGCACGGCGGTGAGGATCTCGCCGGTGAAGGGGCAGGCGACCGCGGCGCTGTGGGCGGTGTTCGCGCGGCGCAGGTCGGTGTCGGTCGCGGCGCGCAGCACCGCGAACGGCAGGCCGCTGGCGCCGGCGCAGTAGCGCGCGGCCATGGCGGCGTGCGTCTGCTCGTCGAGCTCGAGCGTGTGCGGCCAGCCGTGCTCCACCGCGTCGCGCAGGCGGTGCAGCGAGCCGACGCCGGGATTGCCGCCCCAGGAGAACACCAGCGCGCGGGCGCAGCCCATGCCGATCATCTGGTCGTAGATGAGGTCCGGGGTCATCCGCAGCAGCGTGAGGTCACGACGGCGCTGCCGGATGATCTCGTGCCCGGCGGCGAACGGGATGAGGTGCGTGAATCCCTCGAGCGCGACCTGCGCCCCGTCCCGGACATGGGTCGCGATGGCCTCACGGAGGGAGAGGAGCGGCGGCCTCACTCGACCGAGGTCTGCGACTGCTCGCGGAGGTACTGCGCCAGGTAGTTGAACGGGCCCATCGTCTTGCCCGAGGCGTCGGAATCCTTCCAGCCGCTGATCGGGTGATAGCCCGGCCAGGTCCCGGACGCGGAGCCCAGCTGGCGGTTGGCGTACACGAGGCCCGCATCCACGTGCTCGAAGAACCAGGCGACCTCCTCCTTGTCGCCGTAGATGCCGGCCGTGAGGCCTGACGGCTGCGCGTTCATGAGCTGGGTCGCGTCCTCGAGCGAGGGCACGCGGTGCACGAGCAGGATCGGCAGGAACATCTCCGTCTTCCAGAGCGGGTGCCCGAGTGGCGCCTCCGCCAGCGTGGGCGCCACGAACTGGCCGTGGCCCAGTCCCCGCTCGGTCAACACCTCGCCGCCCACGAGCACGTGCGACCCGTGTTCGCGCAGCTCATGGATGAAGGTGCGGTAGTCCGAATAGGAGCTCGACTTGGTCACCGGCCCGAGGTAGTTGCCGCGCTTGGTGGGATCGCCGATCGGCATGAGCTTGATGCGGCTCACCAGGAGGTCGACCACCCGCTGCGCGACGGTGCCGTGCACATAGAGGTGCGAGAGCGAGGAATGCTTCTGCCCCGACATCCCGAACGCGGAGTGCAGGATGCCCATCACGGCGCGCTCGACGTCCGCGTTGGCGGTGACCACACAGGCGTTCAGGCCGCCCAGTTCCGCGACGCAGGGCCGCAGGTGCGCCGCACCGCCGACCTTGCGCATGATCTCCAGGCCGGTGCCCTGCGACGCGGTGATGGTGAGGCCGCCGAGCGATGGATGCTGCAGCAGCGCGTCGCCCATGTCGCCGGAGGCCCCACTCAGGTAGTTGAACACGCCCGGCGGTGCGCCCGCGTCGCGGAACACGTCCGCGAGCAATCGTCCGCTCCACGGCGTGTCGACCGCACCCTTCGCCACCACCGTGTTGCCGGCGAGCAGGGCCGCCGCACTCGGGCCGGCCAGCAACGCGAGCGGGAAGTTGAAGGAGGCGAGCACCACCCACGGGCCGTAGGGCTTGAGCACGCGCCGGCTGTGCGTGTGCGCGCCGAGCGACGGTCCACTGGGGAGGTCGTACAGCACACCGTCGTTGCGCTCCCACTCGTCGCAGTACGTCGAGAAGAACTCCGCCGCCTCGTGCGCCTCGCCGAGGGCCTCGGCGCGGTTCTTCCCGACTTCCATGGAGAGCACCGCCGCGAAGTCCGCACGCCGCTCCTCGATGAGCGCCGCGACGCGACGCAGCAGGGCGATGCGTTCCGTCGCCGGCGTGCGGCGCCACCAGGGATACGCTCCGGCGGCCGCGGCCATCGCGAGGTGCACCTCATGCTCCGTGGCGGCACCGAAGTGCCCGAGCACCAGGCCACGGTCGATCGGCGAGTGCTTGGCGCGTGCGTGGCGCGAGAGGATGTCGCCGCCGCCGATGTGCAGCGCATGCGTCTCGCCCATCCGCTCCTTCATCCGGCCCAGCGCCGCGTCGAACTCCACGTGCCGCGCCTCGGGCAGGTCGATCAACGACGAGTAGAGCCGGGAGACGCTCATGGGAGCCTCAGGACCGGGAGGGGAAGTGGCGCGCGAGCAGGCGGTCGAGCAGGCCGAGCGTGTCCGCGAGCGCCCGCTCCTCGATGATGAGCGGCGGCGCGAGCAGGAGCAAGTTCCCGCGCGCGGCGAGCGAGACGCCGGCGTCCAGCGCATCGCGGAGCAGGGCGGCGAGGGCCGGCGCCAGCTGCGGCCAGGGTGCCAGCGGTTCGCGCGTCGCGCGGTCGCGCACGAGCTCCACCACCGCGAACAGGCCATGCCCGCCGCGCACCTCCCCGATCACGCGATGCCGCTCCTGCAGCAGTTGCAGCGTCGTGAACATCTCGCGCCCCAGCGTCCGCGAGCGGGTGATGAGATCCTCGGCCGCGTACGCCTCCACCGCGGCAAGGCCGGCGGCGCAGGACAAGGGA
>Ga0268299_1004817_pt1 | contig 10041 bp, 10 predicted proteins | sample NOBtaG_FD_193484 | JGI IMG/M metagenome (GOLD analysis project Ga0268299, IMG submission 193484) | Activated sludge microbial communities from bioreactor in Nijmegen, Gelderland, Netherland - NOB reactor | ecosystem: Engineered > Bioreactor > Aerobic > Activated sludge | place: Netherlands... | reverse complement strand
CCGTACGAGAACGCTGGCGTTCAAATCCCCCTATTTCCGGCAAGTCGAGTTCGAGTTCGATTGCGCCACCGGTGTCACGGCGACGACACGCATCGGCACGCACGACCATCCGAATCGTCCGGCCACCTTGCCGAACGAAACGCTCAGCATCGAGGAGGTCTATCGAAGGGTCGGGTTCGAGGTGCGGAAGTCGGGCAGCGACAGCATCGTGCCCATCGGCGATGCGGGGACGAACGCGCGCTGGAGCGACAACGAAATGCACGACGCCATGCAGGTGTACTGGTCGCGATTTGCCGGGAAAGCGCAGTGGTCGCTGTGGGTGCTGTTCGCCAAGCTGCACGACCAGGGCACGAGCCTGGGCGGCATCATGTTCGACGACATCGGGCCGAATCATCGTCAGGGGACGGCGATTTTCAACGACTCGTTCATCTCCACGGCGCCGACGGGCGATGCCAATCCAGCCGCCTGGGTCGAGCGGATGCGGTTCTGGACCGCGTGCCACGAAATGGGACATGCCTTCAATCTGGCGCATTCGTGGCAGAAACAACACCCGCCGGACTGGGGCACCCCGTGGATTCCCTTGGCGAACGAGCCCGAAGCCCGCAGCTTCATGAATTATCCGTACAACGTGTCCGGAGGACAGACCGCGTTTTTCTCCGACTTCGCCTATCGGTTCAGCGACAACGAGTTGGTGTTCATGCGCCATGCGCCGGAGCGGTTTGTGCAAATGGGGAATGCCGATTGGTTCGATCACCATGGATTCGAGCAGGCGAGCGCGTCACCGGAGCCGTCGTTGACACTCAATCTTCGCGTCGATCGCGCCCAGGCCACCTATCAATTCCTTGAACCGGTTGTGCTCGAGCTCAAACTCACCAACATCGGCTCGCGGCCGCTGGTGGTGGAAAAGAACCTGCTCTCCATGACGGAGCATATGACCGTCATCGTCAAGAAGCGGGACAAACCGGCACGCCAGTACCTGCCCTTTGCGCGCTATTGCCACGACCAGCAGGCCCACGTCGTGATGCCCGGCGAGTTTGTGACGGATTCGTTGTTCCTCTCTGTCGGGCGAAACGGGTGGGATATCGCCGAACCGGGCTATTACACGATCCAGATCGCGCTCCACATGGAGACGGAAGATATTGTCTCGGACGCCCTGACCCTCCGTGTCGCGCCTCCCCGTGGCTACGACGAAGAGTTTCTTGCGCAGGACTTCTTTTCCGATGACGTCGGCCGCATCCTCAATTTCGACGGGAGCGCCATACTCCGTGGAGGGAACGACACGCTCAGAGAGGTGACCGACCGGCTCAGCGATCGTGCCGTGGCCTATCATGCACGCATCGCCCTGGCTGCGCCGCTGGCCAGAGACTACAAGGTGCTCGACATGGGCGATCGGATGGGGGAGATGGCGTCCGCCAAGGAGGCCGGAGGGCGTCTCCGGCGATCCGCGCCTCGAATTGAAGAGGCGCGGCAGCTCTATACAAGCGCCTTGCTCGAGAAAAAAGAGCAGGCGATCGCCACCCTGGGACGGACCGACTATGAATATTATCTAGGTCGGTTCAGAGCGGCTCTGGTGGAGCATGGGGCGGTGCTGAAGAAAGAGCCGCGCGATATGAAACGAGATGCCAAGCGGGAGAAAAACGGTGATATCGAGCACACCATGCGGGTGATCAAAGAGGCCTTGTCCAGTCTCAAGGACCAGGAACCGGTCTCTCGCTAAGCCGTCGGGAGCGGTCGCGTAGCGGGCCGATGCCGTGAGGGCTCGGCCCGCTGATTCGGTATCCTGCTAGAGGACGCCTCGCTCGATCTCCTCTAGATAGAGAAAGTCCGGCGCTTTCACGCCGGCGACTCGTCTCAATTCAACCAACTCCGGGGACTCGAAGAAACGCCGGGCGTTCTCTAACGAAGACCAAGTCGAGAAGTGGACGAGGCGGTTGGCATCCTGGTCGTAGCGCAGGAGTTGGTAACTGATTTCTCCGGCACGTTTCCTGAGATCCGCCGCGCCATCGAACACCGCTTTCCAGGCGGGGTAGGCTTCGACTTCGTGAATAATCAACACGTGGGGCATGTGAACTCCAGAGTAGGTGACAGGGCCCAGTGTAATGCGCCGTGCGTTCTTAGCTGGCTTTGGCCGTCACGCGCAATGTGACGCGAGCCTTCTTCTGGAGCGCCTTCAGGATACTGAAGAAGTTGTCGGTGCTTGGATTCCCCCCTGGACCCAACATCCGATGCAAGCTCTTGCTCGGCTTCTTGAGCGTCAGGGCGAGCTCCTCGAACCCGATGGTGGCATTAACCAGATCGCGGAGGATGGCCCTGCCCACAGTGGTATCGCCGGAAAAATATGCATTCAGCGCCTCCGTAAACAGCGCCTCGCGAAAGCGCGGATCACGCTCCACGCGGGCAGTCACCGTGTCTTTGAACTGTCGTGAGAGTGCCATAGATTCCCCCGTTGCCTGTTACGTCTTCTTGGTGTCCTTACGACGGCGGTAGTCTGCCCAGCGTTCTCTTGCCGTCTCGATTGCCTCTTGCTGGCGCTGTTTTGTGCTGCCACCTAGCAAGATCACAAGCTGGTCGCCGTCCTTGCCAAAATAGACACGATACCCCGGCCCGGCATCGATTTTCCGTTCAAACACTCCAGCTCCAACTCCCTTGACGTTCGACCAGTTCCCGGCAGCTAACTGATAGAGTGCTGCGGCCACTTTTGCTGAGGCGACAGCAGGTAGGCCTTCGAACCATGTGGCAAAGGGAGAACGCGCCTTGAGGTCAAGATATTCGAGTATGCGTATCTCGCGCATGAAGATAGTAACGATTATGTTACTTCTTCTGCGAGGTAGCGTGCAATCAAATTATCGTGAAGGTAGGAGGTGGTTTGATCGGCTTGTCGTGTGGTGTGAGCAAAGACGCGTTCATCGTCGGGCGCACCCTAACAACGTCCCCGCCGCGAACTGGACCTGAGCGAGTGTTTATTTCGCTAGGTTTTATGTTTGAGTAAGTCTGAGAGATGGGCGAAGGGCGTGAAGGTTGAAGGTTGCTCTTCTTGCCGACGTGGCGACGTTGCATCCGACGAATCAGTGGCTTGATACCGCTGGTGCTCATTGTCGTGACAGTAGAGACAGAGTAGCTCCCAGTTGCCCCCGTCGGGTGGATTATTGTCGTGGTTGTGGTCCTTGTGGTGGACGGTGAGCTGGCTTAGCTTCTTGCCGTCAAATTCGCGTCCGCAGTGGGCACAGATCCACGGAAATAATTTGAGCGCGCGTTCTCGAAGATTGTGGTCGCGCTGAGACTGGTTGCTCCGTGGCATGCGAGCCTCCGGTGGGGAAGGCGACTCGTTGTCAATGGATTATACAACAAGCTTTCAACGAATGCCTTTCCATGCGCCGGGAAATGCTTCCGGGCATCATTTTCTTTTCACAGATTGTGTCCTTAGGGCCCTGGCCAGCCTTGCGGGATCAGTGCTTCATCTTCCCACCAGCGCTTTGGAATCTCTCTTCGTGACGTCGAGCTTGACCCGGACGAAGCGGAAGTTCGCCCGCCCCAGGTCGTCGAGAATTATGAGCAGTAGGGATTCCTCGCCACCGAGTGGACGATAGTCGCTCTTGAGGTGATCCGACAGCAAACCTGATCGCCGTCTCGGCGTGGTTGATATCCATACCTTTGTAAAGAGACGCTCGCAGCGATCTTGAGAGCCGGCCCGTCACGCGCCGATAAATGTTCGATTACAAGACCTGACCCTCATTCTTGAATCTCGAGCAACAGGGGAGTGCTTCCTAACTCACGCGCCTATTATGCTAGGACCACCTCAACCTGGCACAATCTTCCAGGCAATTACTGGCCTTGCTTAGCAATCTTGTTCGCGGTTAGCTGACATAGACCCAGCCGTTCTTTTCTTTTATGCGTCTCAACACCTTGGCGCGTGTGAGTCGAAGTAGTGGGGTCGAGAGGCTATTCAAGCTGTAGATGTGACCTTTCTCCTCCAGTTTTTTTTGAACCTCTCCAATGGTTCGCTTTGATTTAAAGAAGTTTTCGTCCGCGAGATCCTGAAGCAAGATCCGTGGGCCCTTTCGTTTCTGGCGATCCTTACTAGCGTTCTTAAACGGCCGAGAAGAGGCGTGTTTGGGCCGATCTCCAATCGCGCCGGATCTTGATAGTCGATCGTCCGAAAACCTTGTCAGAAGGGTTGCGACTTCATCAGCGGTACCTTCGATAGTTACGGTTGTACCATCAGGAAGTTCTAGTCTTGCTGTTGCCACTTCTCTCTCCTTCTTGTTGGGGATTCGAAGCCGTGATACCTACTTCTGGATTCTGCTGGCCGCCAAGAGACTTTGTAGCATGTGCCGATATCGAGTAAGGAGGTCGTCAATGTCGGACTTGCCCGTGATGTATACGCGATCATGGGCTGCAGTGTCCCCAATTTGCTTGACCTCAGTCATGGTCTTTGGCGTATTCCTCCCCAACGTCAGCTTGCTGTCCGCCCTAACATGTGCGATGAGCTTTTCGAGCCCCAGAAATACACCATTGTTTTGAATCTCATGATGTCTGCTCTCTCGAATGTAGATCTCGATAATAAGGGATTCCATGAGCCGTCGCATCATCACTGCGCATGCGTCATAGAACCCATAACCGTAGGTGCCGTTAATTTGGTGGGCCAGCCTTTCAAGATAGACCCGAGTGCCTTTTACCCAGTCGTCAGGAATTACAGAGTCCTGAACTTCGACTTTTCTGACCTTCAGAAATTTTCCATACACCTCTTCAAGGTCGGAAAGACGTCGGACATCAATTTGGAATGATCCTGGCCTTTGGCCTTTAATGGTAAAACGGCTTCTCGCTAATTCATGATTCAGTCGGGTCACGTTTGGCTTGGGAAAGTGCTCATCGTGAAGATCATTCGCGAGCTCTGAGGCGGTGCGTTCTTCGAACTCTTGAGTCTGGCGGTAGTACCACAGAAACGAGATTGCTCTGTCGGTGTGTGACAACTTCAAGGAGGCAATGCCTTTGGAAAAACTTGAGCGATCAGCCATTGGATTTCCCTGACAGTACCTCCTTCATGTATTTGACGCCGCGTCTCGACAATTTGTAGCGGACGGCCTGCCCCTTAACTTTTACCTTGTCGCCTATCACATACTTAGAGGCGGTGCCAGATAAAGTGCGTGAGGCGTTTGGTTGGGAGATGGGAATCCCTAGGTCGGTGGTGATCTTCTTCACCTCTCCAGACGTGAGCCCGAATGCGTTATCGAGATATTCATGGACAATATAGAGAGGAAGCAATGTACGGTCGACCTGAGCTGTTCGGTCCAGAACCTGCTCCTCAATGGTTTGCGCTTCCTCGCAGTCCTTGGCGAGCGTAACAATTCGGTTGAGGTCGCGCTGTTCATCACTGGTATTGCTTCCTGATGATTTGGCGGTGGTCACACTGGCTCTAGACCGCTTCGGCCCATGGCCTAGCGGCGCTGATTTTATCGCTTGTTGTTCTTTTTCACTGTAAAGTTCTAAAAGGTGCTTGACCTCTTCGTGCGTACCCTCAAGAGTTATCACCGGCCCGTTTGGAATCTTGAGGGATGCCTTTGCCATTTATCACCTCCACGTGCTTCGCCAATCAGAAAATCAAGGCCAATTTCTACGCCCAACCGTGTAGGAAATCAACCGTAACGATTGGCTGCGCTACCGCCGTTTATTGCATAGGTGCATTTCATGTCAGATATGTCTGGTGTATGCAGGGGTGCGCTTTCCCTGAATTCCAATGGGCGCACATGGGCAATCCGAATTAGGGGATAAGCAAAAGCGTGGCAACAAATCCTCCTTTCCTGCAATAGGGGTAAGTTGAGGAGGCGCGATATGCTCTAGTCGGCTATGGTCCAGCGAGAGAATGCACGTATTTTGCCGTAACTCATTCTTGACTTGGACAGAGCCGAAGCGTATTCCTGCGCATGGAATTGGCCTGAGGTGACAGGGCGCAGGGTATGGGGCGCAGACAGGCTTGCGGCTGCCAGCCGGTACGCGCTTTTCACGGGAGGCATGTCATGGGAGCTTCTGTCTGCAATTTGATCTTCTTCCGAGTCTTCGACCTGGCTGAGTTCTTTGAACCAAAGGAAGGGGATCCGTACATCCATTTTCTGAAACACCGCACAAGCAGATCGTCTCGCGGTCTGTTCGGTTATGAAGGGGCCGTGAGAGGTTGCACGCCTATCTGTGCTGATAAGATTATGGGAAGTACTAATACCTGGAAGTTCGACCCAGTTGAAAAAAAGAACGAAGAGCGGGCAAATGCTGATGGGTGGGTTCGTGGAACTCTACTGGATCGATTCTTCGCGCCAATTTTTAAGTATCAGGGACAGAGTGTGTTTAGCATTATTCCTCTGGCGGAGGAACCAAAAAATGTATGCCAGGTCTACCAGAACCAGTGGATAGACTCAGACTCCCGGATTCATTCGTCTCTCAGCAACGCCAATCTTACCCTCTCCCTGGCTCCCTACGGAATTGCCAGCGTGAGGTTGGAAGTGGGCATTCCTGTTGATCTCACTGCAACAGGAAGTGAGTATGGGCCTGAATTTCGTGCGGTTCAGAATGCGGTGACTCCGCTTTTTTATTCCAAGGATGCCGAAGCGGGATTGAACAAGCACTCATCCCAGGTGAGCTTTCCCAATTGGTTGAACTTCATCGCTCTCTGCGCAATCTGGCAATTCTTGAAAGAACTCGAAAGCAAGAAAAAGACAAGTAAGGACCTGGGCGAGTGGTTCGGGGATGCAGGCACGCTCAAGGCTTTCGACCAGCTATGGGAACGCTGCACAAAACGGCCCTTCCCGCTTAGGCAGGAAGCCACCTATTTCTACTTCGAGGATAGGAGTTATGACCAGGAGAACAATCCGTCCTTCCCCGAGCTGAATGACATAGAAGGTATCTGCCAGCTCGGGCTGTTGGTTGCTCCGGACCAGACGGCTGTAGCGGGAACAGGGCAAGCGCTGTTTGCTGAGGAGTTCAAGGACAAGTTCGGCAAGAAGGATCTCTGTGTGACCGACAATGGGTGTGCCTTTGTTTTGGGAGGCAGTTTAATCGTGGCTGTGAAAGGCGAAAAGTATCTGTTGCAGGGAAGTGAGCCGACGGAGCGAGGGAAAAACAAAGGGGTCTGACCCCTTATTTTGTCTCACTCGGCCTAGCAAACGAAGTCGGCGGGTGTGTACGAGCTCAGGCAAGCCGTGGGCTTAGACTATTCGACGATCAGCACAACGATAATGCACGGAACAAGACCTTAAAACTGGGTACGAACTGGTCAATGGTGTTCCGTCGACCATGGAACCTCCTCTCCTTTCACTTCTAGCGGTGGCCTGGCTGGTTCCCTCGGTGCGCGCGTCCAACGAGGGCCTTCCGAGGCCGCGCGTTGCGCGAGCACAGGGAATCGCCAGGCCAGGGCTTCCTTCTCTCCAACGCAGTCATCGCCGTTTCTTCGAAGATGCCGGGCGGGAATTGTCCACCCATTGACTGCATGATCGGGTACCTGACTTGCCGAAGCGAGCAACCGTTGCGTTTCGGAGGCGATGGCGAAGGCTCTCCTGTTTGAGCCGTTCGTCGGCGAGCTGACAGGCTTTGAGCAGGCAAGGCTTAGTCGGGTGCTTAGGCAGGTGTCTCTGGGGGACCAATCGCCTGCCAGGCACTATCCTCTTTCCCCCATGGCGGCCTTGTGCCATATGAGCTGATGTTGTTCGTGGCTCGAGCCCAATCATAGATGTGCAGGACAGCCTTTCCTGCTTTCACTGCTTCTGCTAGAATTCGCGTATGGGATCTGAAGCGACGAAATTGTTAGAGGCGGCCTTGAAGCTTCCGCCAGAGGTTCGTGCGGCAATGGCAGGCTCTTTGTTGGACAGCCTGGATACGACTGTTGATGCAGATGCCGAAACGGACTGGGAGCAGGAAATCGCTCGCCGCCTCAAGGATCTCAATTTGTCTCACCCCCATCTCGTTTCCTGGAGCGATGCCCGCCGAAAGATACTCGGCCTCTGATGCCGGGGTTATCGGTTGTTTTTCATCCCGCCGCCGTTGAGGAAGCCCAGGCTGCTCGGCAATGGTATGCGACAAGAAGCCAGTCCGCTGCGGACTCGTTTCTAGCCGAACTTGACCGCGGCATCGAAGCCGTCGCTCTTGCTCCGGAACGCTGGCCGCCGTTTGTGCACGGCACTCGCCGTTATCTCTTTCAGCGGTTTCCCTTCCAGTTGGTCTACCGGGTCGTGAATGCCTCCGTTCAGGTGGTGGCCCTTGCGCACGGCCGCCGTCGGCCAGGATATTGGAAGCTTCGTTAGGGAAGAGCCCCCCTTTTCCACGCCTCCTTCGACCCATCTCTTAGCCAGTTCCTAGGCCCTCTTCTCATGCCTGCTTTCATTGATTGTGCGGAGAGGGGTGTCGTAGAATCACACAGTGTAAGTGCGCTCGTGGTATAGTTTTTTCATTCAACCGAAAGGCTGCAGGTGAAAACGGTCGCCACGCTTCCCCGTCCCATTACCGACTATCAATCCTTGTCTGCCGAAGAACTCTTCGAACGGACCCGGGCGGCCAAACGGACGCTCGGCGATCGTGTCATGATCCTCGGTCATAATTATCAGCGCGACGAAGTCATTCAGCATGCCGATTTTCGCGGCGACTCCCTGATCCTCGCGCAGGTCGCCGAGCAGCGTTCAGACCGGCCATACGTGGTTTTCTGCGGCGTACATTTTATGGCGGAAACGGCCGATGTGCTGAGCCGCTCCAATCAAACCGTCATTCTTCCCGACATGGCGGCGGGCTGTTCCATGGCCGACATGGCGGCGATCGAGCAGGTTGAACAGTGTTGGGAAGCGCTGGGTCGGGTGTTGCCCGTCGAAGAGACGGTGATGCCGGCGGTCTATGTGAATTCAGCCGCGATCCTCAAGGCCTTTTGCGGCGAACATGGCGGGCTGACCTGCACCTCCTCGAACGCGCGGAAAGTCATCGAATGGAGCTGGGCGCGACGCGAGAAGATCCTGTTTTTCCCCGATGAACATCTGGGCCGGAACACGGCGAATAAAATGGGCATCCCCCGAGAACAGATGATCGTCTGGGATCCTTACATGCCGCGCGGGGGCAACTCGGTTGACGCCATTCAGCGGGCGAAGTTGATTCTGTGGAAGGGCCATTGCAGCGTGCACCAGATGTTTCAGCCGTCTCACGTGGACTATTTCCGCAAGCAGTACCCGGACGTGAAGGTCATCGTCCATCCCGAATGCCATGAGGATGTGGTGAACAAGGCCGACCTGGTGGGTTCGACGGAGTACATCATTCGCACGATCACGGCGGCGCCGGCTGGAACGACCTGGGCGGTCGGGACGGAATTGAATCTCGTCAATCGCCTGAAACATGAGCAGACCGACAAGAAAGTGTTTTTCCTCTCCTCGACCGTCTGCCAATGCGCCACGATGTATCGTATCGATGCCCCGCATCTCTGCTGGGCGCTGGAAAACCTTGCCGACGGCCATGTCGTGAACCGGATCGTGGTCCCGGACGACGAAAAGCAGTGGGCGAAGGTGGCGTTGGACCGCATGATGGCCCTCAGCTAGCAAGCTGTTGAGAAAGGCCGCCGGCGGCGTTCTCGCGTCGCTCAGCGGCTTGCCGTCTTGACGCGTGAATATTGTTAAGACACTGCCCGCTCACCGACTCGCGGGCGCGCACAAACGTGGCGCTCGTTATTCCTCGCGCCGTGCGCCTCGCTGCGGCCTTGCCGGACGACCTTTCTGAACAGCTTGTAGGACAGCCAGATCCTACCAGTCACCTTGCTAAATGGTTCCGGCTGCCAACAAACCACTGGTTCCTCTCGCCTCGTTTCGGTATAGTCCTCTTTTTACGCGCATTTCATGACTCTTTTGTTCCTCAGATAGATCATCCTATGGACTATAAATCGACTCTCAACTTGCCGAAGACCGACTTCCCCATGAAGGCGAACTTGCCGCAGCGGGAGCCGGAGATGCTGGCGCGGTGGACGCAGGAGAAGCTCTACGAACGCATCCAGGAATCCCGCAAGGGCTTTCCCCGCTACGTGCTGCACGA
>Ga0268299_1004815_pt1 | contig 10042 bp, 8 predicted proteins | sample NOBtaG_FD_193484 | JGI IMG/M metagenome (GOLD analysis project Ga0268299, IMG submission 193484) | Activated sludge microbial communities from bioreactor in Nijmegen, Gelderland, Netherland - NOB reactor | ecosystem: Engineered > Bioreactor > Aerobic > Activated sludge | place: Netherlands... | reverse complement strand
CCGCCTCAGCAGCCGCCGGCGCAGCAGCCACCTGGAGCGCATCTGCCGAACATCCCACCTTTGCAGGCACTGCATCAGATGATGGCACAGCATTTCCTGATGCTGCAACATTTTGCTCGGAATTCTCCTCTCTTGAATCGACTCGGCTTATCGTCGCCATTCAAGTTTGGGGCATCGTCGCAATCGGCACAGTCCTCGCAAGCCGGAGTGGCGCCAAGCAAAGACAGACTTATGCACAATGGCTCTCAATCCGGAGTAACCGGCGGGTCAAGGTTTAAGTAGGTCTGTAAACGACAATCAAGAAAGTCAGGTAAGGGGCAAGCGCAGGTGTCGTGAATTGTTTTCCTCGTAACGGTTCATGGCACTCTGCCCCCTGTCTTTTCTCCATCACTAATAAAGATGGCTTTAATTCTCAATGCAAAATCTATAGCAGTGGAAATCCGTAATGCAAAAACGAAATATCAGGAAAACATACTACTTTCAGCAAAGTCGCAGCAAAAGGGGAAATATTCTCCTTCTGATTCTTGCCTGTATGATTTTAATCATCGTGCCCTTATTGCTTGTCACGTCGCAAGGAGGGCTGTACGCGATAGATCGAGATCGCGCTAAAAACGCAGTAGAGGCAGCAGCATTGCTCGCCGCCAACGACTTGTCGCGAGTAATCGTTGATGATCCTACTTTTGGCTACATCTCATTAAGCAACTTCCCTCCCAATGGAGAGGGCACGCTCGCCCGCGATGGAGAACCACTGCCGGTATCAGGCATAAACACATTAATGGGAACAGTAAGACAGCTCGCAATTCTCGGTCAGGAAATCGAAAACCCAACGATTATTGAATTGGCGGAAGCAGACAGAAAGAGCTTGCATTTTGCAGTCAGTAATTTAAATTCCACCTTGGAATTTGCGATCGGACAGGGACAAACAAGCAGCACGCGCTGGAGGAAACGTCGATCGATAAAACACACTAACAATGGTGAGAGCGTAATCGACTGTCATGGACAAAAGGTCGACATCAAAAAAGATGTCTCTAATTTTCTCAGCCAACACCTGCCGCCTAGCCTGAAGCTCGAGTCCGTCGAATTGGAAAACGGCTGGCTGACTGCTCCCAGTCGCTCTTCAATAAACTTGCCTGATAGAACACAATTTCATCATATTGAAAAAGAACAGACGATAGATGGAGAGTACAGGGCCTTTGTCGACGTTCCATTGCACGATAAGGATTTCACATTTGCAGGCGTTGGCAAATCTTCAGCACTGGTAAGCGCTGCAGATTTTAGACGCGCCGACAACAAACATATTAATTCGATAGTAAAAGTCAAAGCGAAGTTTGTTAGAAACAACGATTTTACGCATGTGATGCCGTTTGGTTTGGAGATGCCGGACAAAATCGAAATTGCTGCTGCTGCGCAGCCATTCACGATGGATGACGCAGGTCCGGCAGGAATCATGACGCTTCGATTCGGCGGCGCAGCGGTGACCGGATTGCAAACATGGAGCGACTTTCTGCAAAAGGACAACTTTCACGACCGGCAGGTAATGGCATATCAGGCGGTGCGAGGAGATTATCCTACGGACCCAAGCGCAGTAATGCGAACCAGCAGACTCGACGATGCGAATGGCACATCGCAGCAATTCGCAGAACATCTCTATTACTGGCTTCGCAATGGGCACTTAAGACCCAAGCTCTCTTCAATTCTCGAGATGTTGTCTCAAAGATTTCAATCAGGTCCAAACGATATCTATGCCTACGAATTCAGCAACAATGGCAGTATTTCGAGACGAGTGATAACGCGCGATCCGTTTCCTCGCGGTTTTACATCCGAAGATCAGGTTTCGACGACTGTGGACACGAATCTCAACTCCGGAGCCAATCCAATTATCATTTTCCGAAACAATGTAAAACGGCTAGGTATAGACACGGGAGGCAAGCACGCAGGCCAACCGGTAGCCGGCAATCCGCTTAACTGGTGTGAACTCACCGAATACGGTGGTGATGATTTCATTGCAGGAGCAGTACGCAAAGGAAGACTCGCGACCGGATTGACTTTGCAAAATCCCAGCGACAGCAAATCCTTGTTCCGTGGATTCGATGGCAAGACAATTTGTCTTCAACCGCGAAGAAGTTTTTACAGTGGGGGTTTGGCAGTCGATATAGAAATAGGCGGACTGAATAAGCCACAAGAACTACCTGAAGAGGAAGAAGAATCGATCAATGAGATTAGCAACGGGCGAGGAGGGTTCCGTGCTCACTAGTAGTGAACAATTCTCGATGCGCCAGACTTCATGCGGCTCTATTTTCTCCGCAAAATACCGATCGTGCGTAACGACAATCATTGCCCCTGTATAAGCAGACAATGCCTTTTCCAGCGACTCAATGGCAGGGATATCGAGGTGGTTGGTCGGTTCATCCATGATCAAAAGGTCAGGGTTTTTGATCATGCAAGATGCCAAAAGCAATTTTGCTTTCTCTCCTTGACTCAACATGGAAATGTTTTTGAAAACATCATTCTTCGAAAATTGAAAGCGATTCAAAAATGTTCGCAGACTTGATTCACTCATCTGCTTGGTGTCAATACTTTGAAAATACTGCAAGATAGAAACGTCGGCTGGCAGCGACTCTTGATGTTGCGGCAGGTAGCAAACCTCAATGTTGTCCTTCAATGAAATTTCACCGGAAAGAGGTGTAAGCTCATTCACAATCAATTTCAACAGCGTTGTTTTGCCACTGCCATTTTTCCCAGCCAGAACGACTCGCCTGGAGCCAATCAAATCTGCCGAAACTGAGTTAAACAAAAGTTGCTGACCATGCGAATAGAAAACGTTCTCCAAACGCAAAATGGGCGACCTGTGAAGTTCTCGACCAGTGATGTTCAGCCGCATCGCCTCGATGCTTCGCGGCTTATCGACCTGCTCTTTCTCAATGATTCGCGCCAACCTCGCCTCGCGTGCTTTTGCTTTTGCCGCCACCTTCTTCGACCGCCCGCGAAGATAATCATTGACAGTGCTGTTTTCCGTTCGGCTGGCCTGCTCTTTCACCTCCCGCACATCGTTCGTAAGTTGTTTGATTTTCTCCTGCTGCACTTTGAATTGCCTTTCCGCGCGAACACGCTCGGCATCTTTCCTTTCCCTATACCTGGAAAAATTACCGGAATAGCTCACGATGCGGCTTGCAAGACTATCCAACTCCAAGATACGCGTACAAGTTTTATCAATAAAGAAACGATCGTGAGAAACGATCATGCAAGCGGCGGAAGAATTTTTGATAAACCCTTCCAGCCATTCAATCGAATTCAAATCCAGATTATTGGTTGGTTCGTCCAAAAGTAGCAAGTCCGCATTCATGAGAAGAACGCGAGCCAGTGCCGCCCGAGTCCTTTGCCCGCCGCTGAGCGTTGCCATTCGCCGTTCCGGAGGTAAAGTATCCAATTCCATCTCCCGCATTACGGATTGAAATTTGATCTCCTCAACATAACCACCAGAACTCTCAAAATTCTCGACCGCCTGGCTGTATCGGGTCAGCATTTCATCACAACTTGCCGCCGATTCATCAAGAATAGACGCCGTCTTCAGCAACTCCTGGTGAGCTTTATAGAAGTTCGGCGAGACGAATTCTCCCAACGACATTTCCTCGTCAAGCTGCAAGTTCTGCGGCAGATATCCTATGGTTGTGCGAAACGATAAAGATATTGAACCCTGATCAGATTCAGTCAGACCGGCAATCGTGCGCAGCAATGTTGTTTTGCCGCTGCCATTGGGACCGACGATGCCAATTTTCTCGCCTCGGCTGACAACGAACGAGACGTGCTGAAAAAGCAGTTGCTCGCCAAAATACTTCTCAAGATTTGAAACTCGAAACATAGAATACCTCCCAAACCAAAACACGGCTCAGGATGGCTATCAGCCTGCAGGCACAGCTAAACAGCATTCGACGATACGAATCCATCAAGCAGCAACCCAAACCAAGGCGACGCCAAAGTCACGAAGACTTTAAACCCCTGAGCTTTCTAGCGGGTGGCTTGATCAATCATCGGTGCAGTCCCTCAATTGAATAAGAAGTTTTCGGCGGTCTGTTGTTGCTTGCCGACAATGTCAATATTACACCAAGCAAAACCGGATTGTCCAGCGGGCGCTTTGCAGACGCGGTTTAACGCATAACCTCTATCTATCTATGTAAAATAGTTGGCTCTCAACAGAAGCCAGTGGTTCTCACACTGCAATTGCAAAAAAGGAACAACATATGCCTCTTCATTACATCGATGGCAAGTTCACCAAGGGCGGTGGCACCGAAACAATCGAAGTTATCAATCCGGCAACAGAGGAAGTGATCGACACTGTTCCCCGCGGCACATCAAAAGATGTTGAGGCTGTAGTTAAGTCTGCCAAGGAAGCTTTTAGAGAGTGGCGCAAAACACCGGCAAACGTGCGTGCCCAGCTCATGCACGAAGCCGCTGCCAAAATGCGCGAGCACAAGGAAAAAATCGTTCACCTTCTCACTCTCGAAGAAGGTAAGCCTGTTCCGGAGAATGAAGAAGAATTTGAGTGGCTGGTCAACACGTTCGATTATTATGCCGAACTAGGCCGTCATGAGCGCGGTCGTGTTTTGCCGTCAGGTGAATACTCGCAGTTGAATCTCGTTTTGAAAGAACCGTATGGGGTGGTGGCGTGCATCATTCCCTGGAACTATCCACTGCTGCTCATGGCATGGAAAGTCGCACCGGCTCTTGCTGCAGGCAACACAGTGATTATCAAACCGAGCGAAGTCACGCCGCTTTCGACTGCGTATCTGGCAGAACATTGCTGGGACCATTTCCCGCCCGGCGTGATCAACATCATCAATGGATTTGGAAAAGAAGTTGCAGAACCGCTTGTTCAACACTCAGATGTTCCAGTCATTGCATTCACCGGCAGCCTTGCGACCGGGCAGCGAATCGCATCGATTGCGGCACCGATGATGAAAAAGCTCCACCTGGAATTGGGCGGCAAGGATGCCTTTGTGATTTGCGATGACGCCGACCCGGAAATAGCAGCTCGTGCGCTTGCTTATGCCGCGTTGACCAACGCCGGACAAGTTTGCACGTCATCCGAGCGAGTGTATTTGCCGAAGAGCAAAGCTGCAAAATTCACAGAGGCGCTGGTTGCTCACGTCAAAGAGTTGAAGTTGGGACCGGGGCTCGATCCGTCAACCGACATCGGTCCGATGATCGGAGCGACATACAGGGAAAAAGTCGAAGGACACGTAGCAGATGCCATCAAAAATGGTGCCAAAGTTTTAACCGGTGGTCGGCGTCCGCAAAATCCGCAGAAAGGATATTTCTACGAACCGACCGTTCTCAACAATGTCAATCACAATATGAAAATCATGAGCGAAGAGACTTTCGGACCGACTATCCCACTCATGGAATACGACAATTTCGAGCAGGCAATCGAATATGCCAATGATTGCGTTTTTGGTCTTGGTGCCTGCCTTCTGACCAGCGATCCTATGAAAGCAAAATTGTTTTTGGAAGAAGCAAAAGCCGGAACAGTATGGATCAATGATCCATTGACGGACAATTATGCCGGTCCATTTGGCGGCATGAAATTGAGTGGTGGCGCACGAGAGTTAGGACAAGAGGGTCTGGACTCTTTTCGTGAGACGAAGCACGTTCACTGGGAATTTGCCACGGCGCCGAAGTCGTGGTGGTATCCGTACGGCAAATAAATGGCAAAGCGAAATTAGATCGGGTTGAATTCCAGCCTATGCTGATTTCAATTCGTCTTCCGGTGCTGACGGTTTTGCATTGAGCTTTTCAGCAAGCTTCTTCGCAATTCTCTCGTCTACTCCATGTTCTTCGCCGCTATCACCCCTCGGTTCTTCAGATTCGTCCGCTTCGCTGGCTTCTTCCGTTTCGCTGGCTTCTTCCGTTTCGCCAGTTTCTTCCGAACCGCGTTCTTCAAACTTGCCGTCCAGGTGTTTAGCATCCTCTTCATTCTCTTCAGAACCCATCTCCGGATGACGTTCATTAGAGTCTTTCATTGCATCACGGCTCGATTCCAATTCAGATTCGTCTGCTTTCTCCGCTTTCTCCGCTCCGTCCGCTTCTTCGCCACGGAATCTGCACTTCAAATCTTTAAAACCTTCAGAAAGCTTGCGCTGCAATGCTTTTCCCGGTTCTGTAGCAAACAAGGCGATGGCGCCCAATCCCAAAAGTAAAAGTCTCATGGCAAACTCCTCGGTCAAAAGACAATCTGGTACCTGAGTCTGGACTGAGCGAACCGCCACAAGTTCCAAAATGCTTTCCCAGATTGTGAAGCTTATTGCAGCAATTTTGCAGGAAGGCCGGTCCATCGCCCACTAGTCAAGCAGTTAAAGTGTTGCTGGAAGCTCTGGCAACTTCAATGCAATTTCGACGAGGGTTCGGATTTATGTCCAGCGACAATGTGGCGGCCTTGATCAAGGCGATCCAGTCTTCCGGTGGCATTACGCTGCAAAACGAGGCTCAATTGACTGTTGCCTTTCAGAAAGCAGGCGATAAGACGATGGAGCAGGTTTTCCTAGAAACGGGAATTTTTACGCCCAAACAAGTTACCGGTTTGTGCAAAACCGTCGATTTGATGGATCAAAATCGGATTACACCGCTGGAAATTGCTACCTGCATGGCAACAATGCTGGGCACCTTTTCGACATTAGATGAAGCTTTGAAGGAAATCGAGGTCATGGCGCGACCAGAAGGTCAGGTCGCCGAACCGGACCCCGTTTATGCTGCCCCCGAGCCTCAATTTGCGTCAGGAGAATACCAGCGACAATACGAAGCGGCCCAACAATATGAATCCGGACAGTATCAGCAACAACAAGATGCGCAGCCGCAGTTTCAGCAACAACAAGAGCTGCAATATCAGCAGCAGCAACCACAATACGAGTCGCCCCCCCAATATCAGCAAACCCAGTCATCAGTAGGTGCGCCGCCGGTGCCTGGCGTTCCGACGGTAATTCATCTTCTCGTAAATGCTCGCGTTATTTCGCAGGATGCTCTCAACAATTTTATGCAGCATCTAAACGCGGCCCCGCATATTCCCTGGCAGCAACACGCCATGACTCTCGGGCTGCTTGACGCAGAGTCTCTGGAAGCCGCAGCTATGGGACAGCAAATGATCGACGCGGGACAGATCAACGAAGCGCAGTTCAGTGTGTGCATGTACGATCAAATAGGCAAAATGTGTACATTCCGGGATTCTTTGCAGGCGCGCGGGTGGCTTCCCCAGGGCTAAGGGCTAAAATAGGTTAGGACATCCTTGCATAATACAGATGTCCCAGGAAGAACGTTCACGGAGCTCATATGAGCAAAGCGTCTTTGCCCAAGCAAGTCTTGATCGCCGCGATGGTATCTCCATTCGCTTTGCTATTGACCATCGCATTTAATCAAAACGCATTGGCCATGGGTCCGCACGGATCAGCGGAACTAGATCAAGCCAATCGGAGCTATGTGATAGGCGACTTCGAGCGAGGCGTGCGGTATGCAGACTTGCATTTGCGCAAACTGCCAAAAGACGGCGCCGCCCACTATTTGAAGGCGAATTGTTTGATGAAACTCGGACGGTTGGCCGAAGCACAGCGAGAGTATGCACTGGTAACAAAGCTGGCTCCTGACTCAGTTATTTCCGACTACTCAAAGACCGCAATCAAAGGTATCGATGCGTTGCCGCCTGATCAGCGGAATCTATTAACGGGTAGCGCGAACGGGAGTAAAGCGGGCAAATCTGCCTCCAACAAAGTGCCTCCCGGCACAGTCGAATTAATTCGCTTCCAGGCGGCGCGTGCAAAAGAACATGCATTGAGCGCTGGTGATGCAGCTTCTAGAGATGAAAAACTGAAAGCGGACAATCAAGGTCGCTCTCAGCGCGAAGCGGTCGAGCGACTTTCGCAATCTGGCGGTGCCAGAGGCGATCATCCTCCACTGTCGGCTGCAGAATTGCAAGCGATGCGCGAGCGCGCGGCGCACAACGCTGAGATATTGAAGCAGATAGGCGATGCGAAAGCGGCTCGGCACGAACAGGAATCACGCGCGAAATCCGAGGAATTGCAGCGCCAGGCTGAAGATTTGGAGCGGCAACTCACCGACGAGAACTACAACAAGAATCGCGATATAAAATTGAATCCAGTCGGAACGAATTTATATGTTCGAAATTATTCGCAAATTCCGCCTACAGTGAAACCGATGCGAGCGCGAGCCGAAAGTTTGTCGGGAGTTGCTGCGTCGCAACAGACTTCAGCTCAACTTCAATCTTCTAGTGCCGCCGGCAAGCTTCGCACGAATGCAACGGGGCAAGGCACCAATGCGATTCGTCGCGAAACCAAAGTCAAAGGCGAAGTTATGCCTCGCTAGGCATTGACGATGTCGAGACGAAAAGTGTAAGCTACGATCGTCTCCTGTCGAGAGAGTGTGCCGTCATGTTTTCGATGACGCCTAACAAAACAAAAATTGTCGCCCGTGTTCACATCACACGGACAATTTTTTGCACTTCCTCTTTCCGGCATAAAGTGTTTCGTCCAGATTTCGCGGTAGACGACGTAGTGCGGGCGTAGCCAGGCTGCGACGCTCGCGTTTCAACACATAAAAGTCCAGGCATGGACAGCTTTTTGTTGTGCTGTTTGCCGTGCGTTTTTCCGTACGCGCAACCGCAGTGCACGCAATTTTGCAGCGCATTACAGGCGGTGCCTGCTTTGGCGCGCACATAATTCACATCGAGGAAAAATCTATGAAAGTCACATTGACAAAATTGGTCAAAAACACCACCGCGATTTTTGTTTGTTACCGAGATGGCGACCTCTGGTATCGAATTACAGTCGAGGGCTCAACTGAACCAGCAATATTCGAATTTCCCGTCCCTGTGGCGGATACGGGGACAGGAATCTTCACTGCGGAAATCAAAGCAATAACTTTGATGCGATGGATTCGAAAACAACTCGATCGAATCGAAAAGGGGCAGTGGGGCTAGTTGATGCGGAGTGCCGGCATTATTGCCGGCCATTCCTTCCTAATATCAAAGATTAAAACTCCCCCTTTTTTGGAACCGACGGGGATTGTTCTCTGTCGTACCTCGGGAATGGGAGGAGGAACATCATGGGTAAAGTGGAAAAATTAGTCGACTTTCTCGCCGAAACGATTGAAGCCGAAGCGGAAAACATCGCGGGTGGCGTTAAAGAGATGACTGAGAAGGTTGCGACCGAAACCAAAGAATTAGCAGTGAAGTTGACCCCGGACGCACTCAAAGAAGAGGTCAAAGATATCGCAGATCGGCTTAAGCCGGACAATCTCGCGCATGAAGCGAAAAAGTTGCGCAAGAGGATGGCTCCGAAGAAGCTGAGCAATGACGCGCAAAAATTGGCGAAGGACGTGACGAAGCAACTATCGCCCAAGAAGCTCGCCGCATCCGCCAGAAAGAGCGCCAAGATGATGGTGGAAGCCATTACCCCCGAAGGACAAGAAGAGCGTAACGAAGAGCTGAAGAAAGAATTCGCGCCGAAGAAAACGAAGAAGAGAGCTGCTCGTAAGGCGGCTGCGAAACCCAAAGCACGCAAGTCTGCAGCCAAACCGAAAGCAAAGACCGCGAAGAAAACCGCGGCAAAGTCGACCAAGGCTCGTAAACCATCAGCTAAGTCTACGGCGAAAAAGGCTCCGAAGAAGGCTGCTGCCAAACCGAAAGCTAAGGCGGCGAAAAAGCCTGTTGCTAAGAAACCGGCAACGAAGAAGGCAAAACCGACACCGAGAAAAGCTGCTGCGAAAAAGCCGATGGCTCGCGCCAAAGCCGTTGCTAAGACAGCAACGAAGGCTGCTAAATCGGCAAGCAATACTGCAGCGAAAACGGTCAAGAAAGCTGCGTCGTCTGCAAAATCTGCAGCGAAGAAAACAGCTACGGCAGCGCGCAAAACCGTGCACAAAGCAGCTAATAAAGTGAGCCGCGCTACAGCGAGCAAAAAGCCGGCGAGCAAAAGGCCGGCAGGCAAGAAGCGCACCGCAGCACAAAAGAAAGCCAGTTAGTTTTTAATTGACTCTCGAGTTT
>Ga0268299_1004814_pt1 | contig 10045 bp, 6 predicted proteins | sample NOBtaG_FD_193484 | JGI IMG/M metagenome (GOLD analysis project Ga0268299, IMG submission 193484) | Activated sludge microbial communities from bioreactor in Nijmegen, Gelderland, Netherland - NOB reactor | ecosystem: Engineered > Bioreactor > Aerobic > Activated sludge | place: Netherlands... | reverse complement strand
CAACATAGGTTGCTTCTGAATCCGGTGTCGAATCTTCCAGCCACTCTACTTTTCCGACCAAATACGGTAATTGCTTGACTATCTCCACGACGCGAAAGCGCTGAATCCCGACCGTCATTATGTTCATGCGACCATCTTTCAGTCTGACGACCTCACCGATTTGAGCGGCACAGCCGACATTCACCGAGCCAGACCTGGTCGGATTCCATAACATAACACCGAATTTGCGGTCGTTTTCCAGTACCGTGTTGATCATCAAGCGATAGCGATCTTCGAAAATATGCAGTGGCAGCGGCCGTCCGGGAAACAAGACGACATCCGGCAATGGAAAGAGCGGCAACTCACAAAGCGATACGGAAGAAGGTGAATGCATTTATGCCAACTTTTGACAGATCCTGACGGACCAAGCAACTCTACCCTTTTATCGTACTCTGCCGATGCGATTGTTGCCTTACTTCTAGGGCTTGTCGCTTGCTTCTTTTACCGGGCTTCCAGACCCGCTTGTCGAGGATTTATCGCCCAGCAGGTACTTTTCTACGAACAATACTGTCGAATAGAACTGAAAGTCGCTGTTTCTTTTCTTAGCAAAGCCGTGCCCCTCGTCCTTTGCAGACAGATACCAGACAGGAACGCCGCTTTTTTGCGTGGCATCGACAATCTGTCTGGCTTCACTCGCCGGTACTCGCGGATCGTTTTCTCCCTGAACTACAAAAAGCGGTTTGCTTATTTTGTCCACTTTATTCAGCGGCGCGATGCTTTGCAAAAACTCTCGCATCTTCGCGTCACGCTCGTCGCCGTATTCTACGCGTCTGAGATCGCGCCTGTACTCCTGAGTATGCTCGAGAAAAGTGACCAGGTTCGACATTCCGACTACATCAACAGAGCAAGCGATACGCTCCGGATAGAAAGTCGAAATCGCCAGAGTCATGTGACCGCCGTAGCTGCCGCCAGTCACCATGACACGAGCCGAATCGAGATCGTTGCGCTTGGCTATCCAGTCAAATAATGAGTTGATGTCCTTGTACGAATCGACTCGATTGAATCCATTGTCTAGTTTCAAAAAAGTCTTGCCATAGCCGGACGAGCCGCGGACATTCGGAAATATGAGAGCGCAGCCGAGTTCGTCGAGGTAATAGTTGAGTCGGCCCATATAGCCTGGACGCGACTGCCCTTCCGGACCTCCGTGGACGACAATGATGACTGGGCGCGGTCCTGTAAATTTCGCATTCGGCTTGTAATAGAAGCCGGAAATCTCTTTGCCGTCGAATGTCTTCCATTTTATGAGTTCAGGTTCTGAAAATTTGGAAGCAGCCACAGGTCCTGTCTCACATTCAGTCCAGCGCTCGACTTTACCGGTTTTGGTGTCCAGGCTGAAAACATCATTGGGCATGCGAGAACTTTGCACCTGGAACGCCAGGTCGCGGCAGTTCTTATGCCAGTCCACACCGGAAACTTCCCCGAGCGGTATATCCTTGGGGGCCCAGTATTTGCCGCTGGATGTTTCCATCAAATAAAGTTTGCCGTACCCGTCTTCATTGACGACAAATGCGATCATCTTGCCGTCAACAGTCATGTCAATCTCTTGAACATCCCATTTTATGTCGCTTGTCAGCGGCTTCAGTTGCTTGGTCGAAAGGTCCAGGTAACAGAGAGTCTGAAACTCGGAGCCACTGTCGGTGGTGACATACAAACCTTTTCCGTCGGCGGAGAAACGAATGTTTTGATAGCTCGTTTGTTCGCCGGGCTTTCTTTCCGTAAGGGCCGTCATCTTGCCGGTCGTCACGTCCAGAAGCCAGAGATAGCTTTCGTTTATGGAGACGTATTCGTTGACGGCGACCCATTTGCCGTCGAATGACACGTCGCTTACTGAGAAGCCTTCTCCCTTTACCTGGGCAAGCAATCTGTCCGTCTTGGGATTTTTGGGTTCGACGATATAGATGTCGCTGTTCTTGCCGTCACGGCGTGTGGAGTTATAAACGAAAAACTTGCCATCCTTGGAGAAACGTCCACTTGTGTTTCGCGATTTGCCGTCAGTTATGAGAGTCACATTGCGGCTGTCGGTGTCGTATCTGTAGAACTGAAAGAACTCGTCGCCGCCCTTGTCTTTGTTGAACAAAAAATAGTCGCCGGTGCTCGGCTCAAAACTTCCACCGGAAACTCTGTCCGGATAAAACGTCAATTGAGTTCTTGCACCGAGAGGCATTTTTAAGTGGTGTATCTGCTGAGTATCGCTGAAGCGCGTATTAATCAGCATTTCCTTTCGGGTCGGATGCCAGCTCGAAATGACTGCATGCCTGAAGTGAGTATATTTTTCACAGCCGGACACCACACTCAGTGGCACCGGCGGCACACCCTCGATGATCAAATTATCCGGGTTCGCGAGAGTATCGTCTTTGGCATGGGCGGGAAACTGCAGACTTGTGAGAGTGCTGCCCATAATGACCATGGCAATTGCGAACTTTTTCGTGTTCCTGACCTGCATCATTCCCCTCGCTTTGATGTATTTCAATTTCCTATTCTTGTGCCGCGTTTCAAAAGTTTTTCACTGAAAAAAGAAAGGCAGGCGGCCAGCAGCATTGAAGCGGCCATTGTATACAGACCGGCATGAAAATTGCCGCTTGCTTCTTTGACTATGCCGACCACATTCGGACCCACGAATCCGCCCAGGTTGCCTGTGGAATTTATGAAGCCGATGCCGGGTGCTTTGATTGCTGCCGGCAAAAGTGATGTGCCCAGTGACCAGAAAGGTCCGACCGTGCCCCAGATACCAAAAGCGGTTATGCTCAAAGTGACGAGAGCCAGCCAGGGATTTGTGATCAAACTTGTGAGGATGAAACCGACAGCGGCAATCGTGGCCGATATTGCCACATGGCAGCGGCGTTCACCTGTCTTTTCCGAACTTCTGGCAATCACTACCATGCCCAGCGCCTGGAATATCGCCGGTATTACCGTCACAAGCGCTGTCATCGAGTCACTCAAGCCGCCGAAACCCTTGATGATCTGCGGCAACCATAATTGAAATCCATACATGCCTAGAGTCAAAGAAAAATACAGAAGAGAAAGCAATGCCAAAGTTGCGCTGGTTTCACGCGTAAAAAGTTTTACCGAATTTGCGCTTTTCGCCGACATTTTTTCTCTTTCTATAGTTTCGGACAACCATGCCTTTTCATCGGCTGAGAGCCAATTTGCATGTTGGGGGCGATCGGTAAGATAAAACCAGGTGATGGCGCCCATGAGAATGGATGGAAAACCGGTAATGATAAACAACCATTTCCATCCGGCTAAGCCCATAAAACCGCCCATCTCGAGAATCTTGGCCGAGATCAAACCGCCGAGGACGCCGGCAGCCGGAATTGCCGCCATGAATTTTGCGACCGCCAGACCTCTTTGTTTTTCAGGAAACCAATAAGTGAGATAAAGGATCATTCCTGGAAAGAATCCGGCTTCGGCTGCACCCAGAAAAAAGCGCAGTGCATAAAACGAATGAATTGAGTTTGCCAGCGCCAGAGCCATCGTGATGGCGCCCCAGACTATCATGATCGCGCATATCCAGCGGCGGGCTCCGATGCGCTCCATGACCATGTTTCCAGGCGCTCCGAAAATAAAATAGCCGATGAAGAAAATTGCCAGTCCCAGTCCGAAATCGCTGTCCGTCATTTTCAGATCGTCGTACATTTGCAAGCCGGCAAACGAAACATTGATGCGATCGAGATAAGAGAGGATGTACAGAGCAAACATATACGGAATGAGGCGGCGAGCCACCTTTGACAGAATCTTCTGACCTGTCTTATCAGATTCGGTAAATGATGTTTTTGGCGTGTCTTTAGTGACGTCGCTTTCTAAATTATCAGCATTCATATGAGCGCCGTCAAATTCCTCTAGGGAAATCCAAACACTGCGCCGCCGGTGCCCATGCCATACGCGCCCGGCATGCCGTAGCCACCATAGCCGGTGCCGTAATTCATCATGCCTCCCTGCATCACACTTGATCCGACCATGGCGCCGACTTCACCTAGGGCTTTGGCCAGACCGCGAAAGAACGGGTGTCCGTGATGTGCGTTACTGGAAGCTTGCTGTGGCGCTTGCTGCGAGTAAGTGGGCTGCGAATATTGCTGTCCTTGAGATTGAGTGTATGAAGGACTTCCATAGGCCTGCTGGGGACGATAATTTGGCGAATAATTCGGTGTTGCCGCGGGAGCCGGACCATCGTCGGACTGGAATTCTCTCTGCAAGTCGGAGCCGTAATTGTTTTGCCGCGCGTAAGCTGTACGTTGCTGTTGATTTTGCACGAGCGGCGCGATATTCAATTCTTGATCGGCGCCGGCTTTGCCTGCTTGTTGTTTGTGCAGAAGCTCAACTGCCGACATCAACATATTCACCTGCTCGGGAATCGAGGCGTGAATGTCAGTCGGATCGGTGGGAAACATCGCTTGCTCGAGCGGCCGCAAACGGTCAATCATCGGCTTTTGCGGAAACGCCTGACCTTCGATTTGGGTTTCCAACCAGGCTACTTTCTCTTCGATGCTGCCGTTGCGTGGCTCACCTTGTGCAAAGGCCTGCGGGCTGTGATATTTCTTGTCGGCGTACTGCGCAATTCTGTCGACCCGATCCGCCAGGTCTTCACCAGCATGCGATTTTCCGAAAACTTTGAGTTCCAGCTGGTCCAACCTGTGTTTGATCGGCTCGCCGCCATAACTCTTTCCAAGAATTACAGTTTCCAATTCGGTGACGCGTGGATAGTCCGTCCCGCTGGTTGTGTCTGAATCATCGGCATCAGCGGTGTTCTGCCCGCCTGCTGCCGAGTTCTGTCCACCATTGCTTGGCCCGGCTGATGCCGTACCGGCCGTATCACCGGCACTCGGCGCAGTTTGAGCGGGCACTGCGTTGACCAATTGCTGGAGACGGTCTTGATTGTCGCCTGTGCGCGCTTCGCCAAAAACCATTTTTTCCAGGCGCACAAGCCTGTCTTCCATCGTCTCTTGCTGATACGTGTGTTCGAAAAAGCGATTTTCGAGAGCATTGAGATCTTGTATCGTGGCGGCCGGCGCGCACGGCGCGACAAGGCAGCCAGCAGCGATAAGCAAAGACAGCGAAAGGACCCACGCACGGATCCGGACAGCCAAAAGTTGCAGACTCGATTTGCCGCCCGAATAGACAGTCGGCGTTCGCATGATCTTCATCGCACAGATTATATCCGCTCAGTGCAGGCTCATAAAGGTCCGGTAGATTTGGACTTGATAATGGTCAAGCAGTAAAACTATATGAGCACTCGTATAGAATTGACACTGAAGTATTGGAAAAGGCGCTCAGCAAAGCCTGGTGGCATGGATATCGACAATCTAGATTGGGGACCGGATGAGGTCCAGGTCTTGATAGCGGATGCGGACAAAGCCGTAGCCGAGCAGCGCTTTGCCGATGCTGAACGGTTTCTAATTCGCGCTATTAAGCTGCTGGAAACTCCTCAAAGCGCTGTCGATCCTGACATGGCCAATTGCCTACAGAAGCTGAGCGAAGTTTATTGTGCTCTTGATGACTTCGAGAAGGCAGCGCCGGTCTTTGAACGGTTGCTTTTGCTCGGGGAAAAAATGCTTGGCAAGCATGACCCGGACATGATTGTCATCTCGTACCGTCTGGCGACGGCGTATGAGTTAACCGGTCGCAACGACGAAGCCGGAGCGATGTATGCGCGTGCGGTACAAAACGCCGAAGAGGGCCTGGGCTCAGGGGACCCGCTCACCAAGCGCTTTCGCGATGGCTATGCCGGATGGTTGGAACGGCGGGCCCGCCCCACGCAAAGCGATCGTGTCGATTTCGCGCAGCAAGCGGGATACGGCGGTGCGGACGGTTTCCGCAGGCGCGATACTTTTAAAGCGACCAAAGAATTGGAACTGGAACTGGAAGCTTTAGACGATCAGTCCGGGGCCTCCCAGCCGAAAACACGCGCGACCTTTAAGGTGCGTTTCTTGAAGAGTCTGGGTCGCTGGGGGCATATCATCATCCCTGCTTTTTGTTCGCTGCTTCTTCTTATCGGTGCCTCCTTGTGGATGCAAACCCTTGTGAAGAACAGCTCCAGCAAAGGCGTTAAGTCTGATGCCGAAGTATACGGACGAGTCGGCACGACCTACTCATCGCTGGACAAAACCAATTCCATCTCGATTATCGACGATGAAATGGTGCAGTTGACCGTCAATGGCGCCAGTCAAAAGGTGCCCTATGTTTTGATCACCAACGGCTTGCTTGATGCGCGCAAAGTGTTGGAGGGCTATTTTGTGCCGCGCGAGAGGTGGTATCAGTTCGTTGACGATCAACTGGTGTCGGAAGATGGCGGCAAGCTTTTCGCCAAGACTGCCGTTGAATGGAGAGTGCTTGAAGGCATGCGCCGCATCGTCGATTTCGCGCAAAATTATTTCAAAATCAAAGGCACTTATCCGTCCAATGCCGACCGTTGGAATACACAGCTCGTTGCTAAATGGGTCAATCCAGTCACCGGGCGCGCCGAGCCGATCAGATTGCAATCGGTCTCTCTGGATGTCGGTCTCTCATATATTTTTGGCGGTGCCGAAACAGTCAAGAAAGCACTCGAATATCTGGGAACGGGTGCGCTCTGGGTGGATGAAACCAAACCCGACCCCTGCTCGATTAAATGTCTGACGACATTCGGCACAGAGAAATCGGTCGATGGTTTCAGGTCCAAGGATTTTTATATTCACGGCTTCGATCGCAATGCACTGGTGTTGCCTGGTGCTACGAAGAACGATCACACATTTATCTACCTGAACAACGGCGAAGACGTGATGGCTCAAAAGACCGCAGCAGCGCTCAAGGACAAGGCATCAGGCGAGCGCTTGATGCCGCAGCGTGTTTACCTGGTGCGCATGAAGAGCGAAGGCGACCCATTTATGGTCAAAAATGCCGGGTATTTCCTGGTCGGCGCTCTGGCTGCCTTCTCGTTTATCCTCTGGGCTTGCATCGATCTGCCCAGCCGCCTGCGGCGCGAAGGTCCGAAAGTAAGACTTCTGGAGCTGGTAACTGGCATTTTTGTAATCCTCCTTGCTGTCCGCTATTGCCTGAAACTGCTCGCATAGAAATCTTTTTAATTGTTCGTCCGCCATGAATGTCACGGTGCTAATTTTGCCGTTTGTCCCGGCGGCTAGAATGGGATGTTCATTAGCTCGCCCGGGAGTTTTTATGCAAGAGAAACAATCGGTAGGCACGCATCCCAATCCGAAAGATCGCAATCGATCGATCATCTGGGCACGATTTGCGGCTGACTCGACAGAATGGGTGATACTTTCCATTCGTGCTACTCAGGTCGCTTCTGATGCTGCTTCACAGCAACTTGTCTCGATTGCGCTTTTGGGACCGGGCGGCAAAGTTTTGATGGAGAGTTTGATAAAAACTCAGGAATTCAGCGCACGCGAAGCATTGGAAGGACACGGGATCGATTACTCGGTTTTGATGAAGGCGCTCCCGTACGCTGAAGCAGTAAGCGAGATAAAACGAATTATCGAACGCAAACAAGTCTTTTGCTGGGATCCGTTTGATGCCAGAAAAACACTTTCTTCACTGGCGGCGGCCAACAAAGAGAATACCCTGGCGCTATCCTTAATTAGCGTGGGTGAAGAGTACGGGCGTTTTCTCGGCAAGTTGAGACCCGGAACATCCAGCTACGAAATACCAGAGCTAAAGAGCGAAAGTGCAGTCGCAGAAGGGCGCAACGTGCTTCAAACCATACTCGAGATGGCCGGAAGCAGCCAATTTCTTGAGAGCGCCAGCGCTTCGCCGATGGGTTGGACAGGCGAGTTCTACCGCCCTAAAGCTTCTCCTGCCGAGAAACTGAAAGGACTTCTCGGTTTCGAGTAGACTGCTCAAAGATGCCTTCGAAAATAAAAGAGCGCGCCAAAAGCTCCTTCTATCATGCAATCGTAATCGGCTCCGGCGCAAATGGTCTTTCTGCAGCCATCACTCTGGCGCAGGCGGGCATGTCCGTCCTGATTGTGGAAGGGCAGTCGACAATCGGCGGGGCATGCAGGTCTTTGCCTCTCACCCTGCCGGGTTTCACGCACGACATTTGCTCGTCTGTTTACCCTCTGGGAGTTGGGTCGCCGTTTTTTCGGACACTTCCGCTCGAGTCACACGGGTTGAAATGGATCCATCCTGACTTGCCGTTTGCGCACCCGTTTGAGGACGGCAAAGCTGTCTTGTTCCATCGCTCTATTGAAGAAACAGCCGATGCCCTTGGTCTGGACTCCAGGGCGTACAAGCGGCTCTTCTTCGGTCTCAATCCAAACTGGGACGAAATCGGACCGCTGCTTTTGAAACCACCTCATCTATTGCGCTATCCTTTCGGACTGGCGCATTTCGGGATGAAGGCCTTGATGTCGGCTTCTGTTCTGGCGGAGCGAAAGTTCCAAACAAAAGAAGCTCGAGCGCTTCTTATCGGTGTTGCAGCGCATAGCGCTTTGAGAATGGACGCACCCGCTTCTGCAGCATTCGGATTGGTACTCTCGGCTGCAGGTCATCTTGTCGGTTGGCCATTTCCTGAAGGCGGCGCGCAAAGTTTAACGAACGCCCTTCTCTCGTATTTCCTCAGTCTTGGCGGAGAGATATTGGTCGATGCAGCGGTCGAGTCGATTGCTGATTTGCCGCAGTCTCAGTTGATTATGTGCGACTTAACGCCGCGTCAATTGCTGAAAATTGCAGGGGGCAGACTGCCGGGGTTTTATAAACATCAGCTTCAAAGATTTAGATATGGTCCCGGCTCTTTCAAAATGGATTGGGCCCTCGACGCTCCCGTTCCCTGGAAAAACGAAGATGTCTCGCGTGCCGGTACGGTACACATCGGCGGCACGCTGGAAGAAATAGCCCATGCTGAGGCCCAGGTAGTCCAGGGTGAACATCCGGAGCGCCCTTATGTGCTTCTTGCTCAAACAAGCCTTTTCGACAAGCAAAGATCGCCGGAAGGAAAACACACACTCTGGGGATATTGCCACGTTCCCAATGGTTCTGCTTTCGATATGACCGAGAGAATAGAACAGCAGATAGAGCGCGTAGCGCCTGGGTTCGGCAAAATTGTGCTGAGCCGAAGCGTGTTGTCGCCGCAAAAAATGGAAGAGATGAATGCCAATCACATTGGTGGTGATATCAATGGTGGTGCACTGAGTCTCGGCCAGCTTTTCGCAAGACCAAGCCTGAGAGCGATACCATATTCAACACCAGTGCCGGGACTTTATCTTTGTTCGTCGTCGACTCCTCCTGGAGGAGGAGTGCACGGAATGCCGGGATATTATGCGGCTCAATGCGCAATGCACAACTGGCGGTAGCGCGCCGATTGGTTCGATATTCTCGCTAGAGCTTTCTGAAAACTACGCGGCGATTGAGTTGCCTTCCCATTGCCGTGCCATTATCCGCTACTGGTTTTGTATAGCCGAATCCCGAAGGCTTCAGTCTTGCCGGAGTAATTCCGATATTGACGAGATAAGTTTTTACCGCATTGGCTCTGCGTTGCGAGAGTTTGATGTTGTAATCCATGCCGCCGATAATATCGGTGTGTCCTTCAACACCAAGTCTGAGTTTCGGATGTTGTTCGAGATAAACGGCTAGTTTATTAAGAATCGGTTTTGAGACCGCGCGAATGACTGATTTGTCGAAATCGAAAAGAATCGCTCTGGTCGTGGCCTCGCCAGTATCTTCAAGTGACTTGATAATGCGCCGTGCTTCCGAATCCGGATCGACGCTATCGTCTTTCAATAGACCGTCCAGTTTTGGATGCCGCAGTTGCACCAAATTCCAGAAAAAAGGTCCATGACCTCTGACAAACAAAGGAAAGTTCGGATTGTCCAGGATCCAATAATGCCAGTGATTGTCCGTTTCTGCGCGTATGGTGCGAACAGATACCAGGTGGTCGTTTACGAAAAGCTCTGCAGGCTCGATCCCGACGGGGCGGATTGAATGCGGCAAGGGAAAAACTTCGCGATTGAACTTGAGCGGAGTGTCCGGACCGTCAAGCTCGAAGTCGCTTATCTGTCCGCGTTTCAGCGAATTG
>Ga0268299_1004813_pt1 | contig 10050 bp, 12 predicted proteins | sample NOBtaG_FD_193484 | JGI IMG/M metagenome (GOLD analysis project Ga0268299, IMG submission 193484) | Activated sludge microbial communities from bioreactor in Nijmegen, Gelderland, Netherland - NOB reactor | ecosystem: Engineered > Bioreactor > Aerobic > Activated sludge | place: Netherlands... | reverse complement strand
GCCTATCGGCGTGGATGATGCCGCGTAGTCCCTTCCGTGCGCTCAACCCCTTGAACAACCCGTGGGCAACTCTATCTGAGTATCACTGGGTAACTTCTCGTGAGCGCCGAAGTCGGCTGTGATACTTCTTCAATGTGTAACGGTTGATGCCAGGCTTGCTCTGATCCTCGACCAGGACGATGCGGTCCTGCCGTGTGCCCACCACTTTGGGATGAAAGATGCACCATGCCCCATCGGGGATCCTCGGTTCCATGGAGCTACCCCGTGCCCGTGCGGCGAAGGCTCCGTCAGCATAGGGGATTCCCAATGGGACCAGAGCTATTCCTGACCGCTCCAAATCATCCCCATTCAAATCACTAACACTGATGAACTCTCCACAAGCCACACGAAAGTCCACCACTGTCATCTGCTTCCGTATCTGGCCACCGCCGGATTCCTCTCGAAAAAAAGCCATAAATGGCATAGTCGAGGCCAAGCAGAATCTCTCTCAGATCTTAAATCTCTCGAAGTGTGTTGCCGGTTACAAACAGCGCTCCGGGGAACACCCTCAGCCAAACTGTCGTAATGCAAGTGCTGATCCCTTCGTTGCGGAAAGAGAGGGAATACGCGGCCTGTGGGCACGCGCGTACTGACAACAACTGGACTTCCCGGCCCGTCCACCCAATTGAGCTTGGTCCACATCATGGTCGTTTCTCGCTAGCTAGATTGCAATCCGCTCGACTTCATCGAGTGAAACCTCATCCTCCCGCCGGTCATAGAGGCCCGTTGTCCGGGCGCTCTCATGATTGGCCATTTGCTTCGCCACTTCCAGTTTTCCGCCGTTCTTCAGATATGCGGTGATTCCAGTCGCCCTGAATGTGTGACAACCGACCGGCGTTTCAATGCCGGCATCTTTCGCACGACGCCGGATCATGAGAAAGACGGCCGATTGATCCATGGCCTTTTGTTTGAGCTGGCCTGTGCGCCAATCGGCTGAGCGGAACAGCGGGCCCTTGGGATCGTTCTTGATACCAGCCCCATCAATGTAATCGAGCAGCTATTCCGTCAGGTTGTGATGGCATGGCAGGCTGTGTTCCTTGCCGCCCTTCTCGTGCAGCCGCACCCATAGGCGGCGTCCCTGGGTGTAGACATCTTCCACCTTCATCCCTACGGACGCTCCCACGCGGGCGAATGTGTAGGTCATGAGCGCGATCAGGGAGCGATCGCGCAGTCCATCAAGGTACCGGTGTCGATAGAATCCAGCAGCATCCGCGTCTCTTCCGCCGTCAGCACCGGCGTCTTGCCTTTCTTCACCGAATACTTTGGGCCCCGCACGGCATGCGCTGGGTTCACTTCGATCACTTGGCCGATCACCAGCCAGTCAAAGAGCATGCGTAGCGCGGCCAGGTGCTGTTTGGCGGTTGGGCTCGATCGCGTGGCCGCGATGTGCTCGACATAGGCCGAGACATGAAGCGGTTTGACCTGGCGAATGTCCGTGGCGCCGTGGCCCTCACAGAATGAGGTAAAACTCTCAACAGCCTTCATATAGGCGCGCCGCGTGTTGCGGTTACGGATATTCGAAGTGAAGTAATCAACGAAGCGCTCGCCGGGCCGAAGGCGTTCGCGCCCACAACGCTGGAACGACAAGGCCGGCACTCTCCCCGGAGGTGATTGCTTGCGGGCGGTAGGGAAGAAGGTCCGCGGTGTTCATGCAGATGCCCAGAGGTTCAATATCGCCACGCCCAGGCCTTCTAAGTCCCTGACGTTGCGGGTGACCAGCGTGAGATTGTATTCAAGGGCAGTTGCCGCGATTTGCGCGTCGGGCACCAGCGGCCGACCAATGAGCTGCCGCCGTCCTTCGAGAACGCCCCATCGCTCCGCAGTGTTTTGCGTCATCGGCAGAATGCGCCCTGCAAACATCTTGGCGACATCGTCATCGATCCAGGCTTCCAGTTCGGTGCGTCTTTTGCCAGGCTCCAGAATGGTCGTTCCTTTGCGACACTCGCCAAAGCTGATCACGCTTACATACAGGTCGTCCAAACTCTGCGCGTCGATCCAGGCCATGATCTTTGGATCAGGCTGCGGTCGTACAAGTTCGGAGGGAACGTTCGTGTCGAGCAGGAATCCGTTCACGAGAAATCCACGGGGCGGCTGGCGGAAGCGCTGCGGCTGAAGAGCGTATCAATCTCTTCATCCGTGAACAGGCCTACGTGTCTCCGTCGCGGGCGCCACTCAATGGTTTCAGCCAGGCCAAATTCGTGAGCCAGTGACCCGTATATGGGGAAAACTGACAACGCTGAGCTGAACAGCGGAAACGCCTTGATGACCTTCCGCGCCTCATGTTCACTGCGTTCGTTCCTTGGGGGGATCGGTGAGGATGCTGGTTAACTCGTCACACTCTTCTTAATCTTTCCGTCCAGTTCGACGACGAGCTTCAGTCGCGAACACCGCCGCAATCCCCGTCAGATCCCGAAGTCTGGCGGCCTTCTTCGCGCGCATTTAGGAACCGTCGAATGAATTCGGCCTGTTCACGAACGGCTCCGTTTTCGTGATGCTCTGCTGTCCTGAGGAGATCCTCAACCTCATCCGGCTCAATTACTTCAGAACAAAGCAGCTGATCGAGCAGGCCAAACACTCCATGTCTGGACGTGAGCGTCGCTGTCCTCAAGAAACTCCGCGACCCAAGGGGCGGCTCGGCGATCGGCGACAACTCGCAGAGCTCAACCGTCCTGCTTGCGTCCTTGGTGTGGGCTTGCTGAAAGATCTCATAGCACCGGCTCATTGCACTCCAAGGCCGTAGCTGCCGCTATCTATGTTCTCCCTGGGCGGTCAGAAGCCCGAGATCGACGGCCAACCTCTCCCAATTGCTACGCGCGTTTTGAAGCGGGAAGCCGGCAACAGTAGGACACTCAGGGCGTTTACCAACTTCGCTATCGTTGAGCTCGCAAGCTTTGGCGAGAGGCATCTACGGCAGAGCGGCGGGAATGTCGGTCCTCCTGAAATCCTCCCCTTTGAACAGAAGAGCCTCTCCGGTAGCCTTGGCGAGCGCGTACGCGAAGCAGTCCCCGAAGTTCAGGTTGGCAGGATGGCGGCCTTTGCCGAAATCAAGGAAGGCTTGCCGTGCGAGATGGGCATGTTCCACAGTGACCGGCTCAATCCCAATGCCGGCTCTACGGAAAAACATCTCGCTCTGCCGGCTGGCCTCCGGCCCGAGCTGGCTTTCAATCACTATGGACAGCTCAACGTAATTCGCTGCACTGATCAAGCTGCGGTCTGCGTCGTGGATGAGTTGCACATAACGGGCGGCTTCTGGTTCTCCGAAGAGAATCGCGACAAGCGCGGAAGTATCGAGGATCATTTCGGGAGCCCGTGGTTATCGTAGAGGAGCTCGGCATGGTCGAGATAAGGCTCTTTCACCGGAGCGGAGGCGCGCTTAGCGATAGTCAGCAACTCCGCAACAGAGGCTTTGCCGGGTTTGGTCTGGAGGCGTTCAAATCGCTCCCGCAAGGCTTCCGTCACTACCCGAGTCATGGTTTCCCCTGTGGACTGCGCGATAGCTTGAGCGAGGCGGTGGGCTTCCGGATCCTTGACGTTCAAACTTCTGCTTCTGCCTTTCCGTATCATCTTCTACCTTTCTACCCTCATTATAGGATCAAATCTCTCCCAGCTGGAAGATGGGGCGACGGCGCGGAAAACGCATAAAAGAATGATAATATTACTTAGCCGTCTTTCCAATCTTCATATTCTTACGCAGTCGCGCCATAACATAATCGAAGTCATCCAACGATTGACTGGAGCCCTAAGTCCTTCAAAACGCTCCTAGCTTCAGCCCACCGCCCACGGTGGGTTCTGAGTCTGACTGCTCTTCTGACAGAAAAAGCCGGGGCCTTTACAAAGTTCCTGAGCTGTTCCTCAAGGTGGCGGTGCTGGCGCTTCGCGCCTCGGCATGTGCGCGCGCTTGGCGGCTCACGGGTCGATCCCCATGAACATACAGCCTTGCTGCTGCTTCCCTGGCAGCGCCGGGGGCTTCCCGTTGTTACGCAGAACCCACGGTGGGGTGTGTAACAGAACCCACCGTGGGTTCAGATACTGACGGGCCACACTATCAAGATTCCATTGCCACTTCGCACCACCCACTGCCAGCCATTCTCCACGTGGTGGCGCCGGGCTTCCTCCAGTGTGTGGATGCGATACTGCTTACCCATTTGCCGCTCCGGATCCGCCGGCGCCTCCACGGACAGGAATCCCTTATCCATGAGACGGACCAATAGGAGCCGCATGCTTTTCTCATTCAGTGAACAGATATCCGCCAGCCGGTCGTAACCGATGCGTATGTGGCGACCGGATCCGGCTAGTCCCTCGAGGGATTCAAACACTCGCAGTTCGATCGCGGAAAGAACGTCCCGCGGTTCCCGCAGAGGACGCACGCGCTGATGCGGGTAAAGCTTTCCATCGCCGGCCCGGAAGAAAGGGGCGGAGTGCGCCAGAGGAAAGCCCACCGTGGGGCTTGGCTGATCACCTACCGTGGGTTTTGGAATATCACCCACCGTATGTCTTAGATCAGCACCCACCGTGGGCATATCATCCACCGTGGTCTTTGCCACAACGCCCGCCGTGGGTTGTGAGCCAACACCCACCGTGTGTGATATGTTTCCTTCTAGAGCGGCTGCGACATGCGGCAATGCGTCCTGCGTTGTCGGAATCCGGAACAACGAGGTGAACCCCACCATCGTCGAGTCGCCCTCCAGTTCCGCGATACTGATCGGTTCTAGTTTCTTCTTATGCGAGGACCTTGCCATTCAACTGACCTTTGAGGTGCTCCAGCAGTTGCTCGCTTGCTGTGCGGTAGTCCTCGGCCGCTTTGGAGCGCGGGTCGTAGTCGATGAGGAACTGGCGTGCCCGCGTGGCTTTGGGAACTGTAGAATCCGTACGGATGCTGTTCAGAATCGGAATTCCATACTCGTCGGCAACGGGTTGAATCGAGTTCATGATCAGGTCCGTCATTTGCAGGCGGCGATCTACCATCACCGGCAGGATCGCAACAGGTCTAACCTGCGATTTGAAGAGCGAGTTCAGCGACTTCGAGGTTTGCAGAGCCGCAAAGGCGCCCTGCAAGCTCAGCGGATCCATAGTGAGCGGAATCAGAATCTGCTGTGCATACATCATGGCGCAGCTTTGCAGCAGAGTGATGGACGGAGCGACATCGATCAGCACTACGTCATAGGCATCTTCCACGGTGGAAAGCGTAACCTGGAAGATTAACTCCCGGCCGGGGCGTGGCGTGAGAATCCCCTCAGCCTCGACTGTATCCCGGGTGGAGCAGAGAATGTCGATATTGGCGTGGGCCGGCAGGACACAATCGCGGAACCGGTAGTTCGCGATCAGAAAATGATAGAGCGAGTTGGTCACCTTGAGACCCAGAGAGCTGGCAATCGATCCCTGGGAATCTGTGTCGATCATCAGAACCTTAAGGCCGCGCTCGGCGAAGCACCGGGCCAGGCTCAAACAGGTTGTTGTCTTCGATACACCGCCCTTTTGGTTGGCGATAACAAGGCGAATCATGACTCCTCCCGAAGGATGTGCCGGATCACCTCGACATCTGTCAATGTCCAAAGCCGGTAATTGTTCCGTGGATTCCTTCTCGGCTCGGGGATCCGACCGGAACGCAGCCAATTCTTCAGTGTTCGCTTTGTGACACCCAAAATTGTAGCAACCTGTTCCGAAGTCAGTGCAGATGTATCCGGATTGCGAGGCATAGGAACCAGTCCACTTCTCAGTATAGTAGAGAACCAGATGAAGGAGGTCCCTCTCAGAGGAGGAAATTACAGCAAACTGGGGAAATATAGCACCACCCACCGTGGGCTTTATCTCATCACCCTCCGTGATCTGTGACTCTAAGCATACGGTGGTGTCTGTCTCTGCGCCCACCGTATGGTTTGCACCAAAACCCACGGTCCGTACTTCAATCCAAGTTCCTCTGACTCGGTCATTGCCCACGCAACACAATCCGGCCGCAAGCCCTCCTTACCCAGTTCAATCGAATCAGCGCATTCCAGAGCATCAGCCGCCGCCGTACCTCAATCCAACTACGCCGTACCTCAATCCAAGGATCTCCGTACTTCAATCCAAGAGTCTCCGTACCTCAAAGAAAATCCACCGTACTTCAATCCAACAGAATTGGCATCAAGTATCTTCGTTTCAATGACATGCATTTATCTAGACAACATTTAGACATTCTTAGACACTCTTTAGAACAACAACAGTTGTGTGCTGCTGTTCTCTATCAGCCCGATCAACTCCTCACGCCTGTTGGCAGGCGTATACTAAGACAAGCAAAGAAAAGGAATCATGCCGCTCTCGGAAGACCCCAGCCAGTTGAATTTGGTGGAACCCGCGGATGCCGGCAGACTCGAGTTTGTCAAGATCGAGAAGAACCTCAGCAGCATGGGGTTCTTTACTCCGTCCAAGTCACGTGGCAAGGTCGAACTTAGGGAGAAGGTGATCCGCTTTCGCCGTGAAGTAGAGGGGAGGACTCTGGAGACTACTGCGACCATTCTTCCTTCAGCCAAGTATGGGCTCCCAACCACCGCCGACCAAGACAAGTTCTTCGCCTTCCAAAAGATCCTGAATGACATCAAACAGAGGCAGGGCAGGGTAGAGAACCCTATTGGCTTCGCCTCCAAGGAACTTCTGGACATCCTTCAGATCCAGGATGCGGGCCGGAACTATCAGGAAATCAACGAATGGTTGCAGCGCATGACAGTGACGGCGATTCAGTCCAAAGGAGTAATCTACCTTGCCGGCCGCGAACTCTGGGCATCCGATACGTTCCATGTATTTGAACGGGTTGTGGCTTATGGCATGAACGTTGGAGATGGACGGTTGGCGGATAAAAACTACGTCTGGCTATCGGAATGGCAACTGGAGAATATCAACAACAACTACTTGATGCCACTCGACCTGGACACATACTGGAAGCTCCGTGGCAACATTGCGAAAGCGCTGGTTCCTCTTCTCCAAATATGGCTCTACGCCTCGCGTAGCGCGCTGAAGTTCCAAAAGCGCTATGAGGAGCTGTGTTCCATTCTCGATATCAAGCATCAGCGGCATGTCTCCGAGATGAAAAAGCAGCTTGGACCGTCACTCACGGAATTGGTCGAGTATGGGTATCTGAAGCAATGGTGGTTGGAACCGACGTTGGACGGGCGCAGCTTCAAACTCGTGGCTGAGCATGGAGAGAAGTTCTTTCTGGACCGTAAGGTGCAACTGCTGCGATCACAGGGCGGGGAACTCGACCGTCCGGAGCTTGAGCGCAGTCTAATAGTTGAGTTAACCGCACGGGGTGTGGGGGAACGGCAGGCCAGGCGGTTGTTACAGGATCTACCACTGGAGCAGCCTGTGCGCCTGCAACTGGCTTGGATCGACCATCTCATCACCTTAGCCCGCAACAAGATCCAGAATCCCCCCGGATTCTGCATCAGCATGCTGCGCGATAATGTTCGCGTGCCCGACTGGTTTGAATCCCAGCAACAGGGAGAGAACACGGCGCGCCAAGTGGAGCAGGACAATCTGGCTTGGGTGGAGCGGATGGAGCATGAAGAGCGCTACCGTCAGTACAGGCGAGAGGAAGTGCAGCAGCATATCGATACAGTTCTAGGTAAGGAAGAATTTGCGCGGATGGTTGCCGAACGTGGCAAAGTGGAGCGCCGTAAGTACAAAAACCTTACTGAGTCGACAATCACGGAGATCGCTACTGGCTATGTCGAGCGTGAACTGGAAGCGCAGTTGGGCCTGATGACCTTCGACAAGTTCTGTGAGAACAGACAGACGAAGCTGTTCTGACCGGATTTGGCCACTGAGGTGCTGGACGCGTTCATTGTCCCGTATGAATTTTCAAGACTGCCGACTGCGGCGAATCTTAAGAGTGGTTTGGTTGGCAGCGATTATGGCTGTAATCGTGTGTTCGCTGCTACCAGGGTCCTCACGCGTAAAGCACGCCATCGATAATTGGGGTTTAAGCGACAAACTGGAGCATATCGTCGCTTATGCTGTTCTATCGCTGATCCCGGCATTGCATGAACGTACCCGAGTGCAGGCTTGGATGTTCCTGGGAATGATGATGATGGGAATTGCTCTGGAGTTTGGACAATTGGTGGCCGATGGGCGGAGCTTCGAACGGGAAGACATATTGGCGGACTGCGTAGGCTTGTTAGCCGGACTGGCAGTTGGGTTCGTTTTGCGATTTTGGATGCAGCGGACGCGGAATGCGAGCCGTCGTCTTATCCAAAAAACCGAGATTCTGGGCAAAGCGTCTTTGTCCGAGCGTGTGTGAAAGAGGGAGTTGGGTGCCCCCTCTTCCTTGTTGCCGAAGATCAGCGGAGGCTTTCGATCGCAATCGTAACCGTATTGCCCGGTAACCAGCGTCCCTCTGCCGAACGTGTTCGCAAGTACAAAGGAATCTCATTGCCGGTTTCCTGAAGGGGAACACGTACCGATACATGCCAGAGACCAGGCGCAACGGGTTGGATTGCCTCCACCGGCACTGTCTGCTGCCCGATGACAGCCACCATGGATTCTGCGGATGGTTGTGCGCCAATCCCGGTGACGAGAATGGAAATACGATCCGATTGTATGGCCGGCTGGCTCGCGACTCTTGCATTGCGATGCATTACTATCCGGGTAGAGTCATCCAGGAACACTAACCCTTGTCCCTTGCCGGTGTTGTCCAGCGTGAATACGCCAGGAGCGGCATCCGTCATGACAGACTCAAGAACGTTGGACAGATACTCGCCCCGTTGGACCTGAACGAGCAAGGGGGTACCAGCGGGCAAATCTGGACACTGGAAGACCAGCCGCTTCTGGGAACTTTCCATCAATGTCACGAACTGCGCATTGATGGAAACTCGCGTTACCTCACCATCGCGGTGAAGGCTGCTGCCTTCAATGGAGGCCAGTGAGCCAGGAGAACAGGCGCTCTTGGTATCGCGAGTCGCAGCATGAAGCAGTTCCTTCAGCAGGGGCTCCCGAGGCATCACTTCAAGCTTCATATCAGAGGTTGCGGTCTCACCGACGGTGTTGGTTCCTTGGAATTGTACCGGATATGAACCCGGAGTAATTCCGGATGTGTTCCATTCGAATCTGCCCGACGAGGCATCGAAAGTGGCTCCCGGAGGCAGGTCGGAAGAGGATAGAAGCACGGACCGATCCTCCGGATCGGAAGCGCGGATGAGGAAGTCGATGGACTCGCCCTCGGTCACACTGGGGGATTCCGGTGCCACCAACGACAGGCTCGTACTCTTGAGGATGAACACCCAGGCACTGACAACGCTGGAGCCGAGGGTTGCTTTGAGTCCTGCTGCTGTTGTGTAGATCGAGTTGCCAATGGAGGAGAAGGTTACCGAGAGTTGACCCGCGCGGACTACAACGTTACTTGGTACGGGGAGAGCTGAACTGGTTGACGAGAGTGTAATAGTGGCGTCGTTGGAAGGACGAGAAGTTAAAGTTACGGTACACTGCGTGGTTTGCCTGGAGATAATGACTTGCGGGTTGCACGCAAGTGAGGACAAGGTCAGATTCTCAGGCTGATTTGCCGTGAGTGTGATGGAAGCGATCTGCGAGACACCGTTGAGAGTAGCGGTGATAACCGCTGAGCTGCTCGCTGTGAGCGTGCCGGCCGAGGCGGAGAAAGTGGCAGCGGATTGGCCGCTGGCGACGGTGATCGAAGCGGGAACGGTGAGGCTGGCACTGTTAGCGGAGAGACTGACGGCCGTGTTGCTGGAGACAGCCTTGGACAGAGTGACAGTACAGGTGGCCGAGCCGTTCGAGGAAAGGGTGGAAGGCGAGCAGGCCAAGGAACTGAGCGTAGCCGGCGCGGAGAGAGTGATGGTTGCGGTGCGGGAGACGCCACTGAGAGTGGCTGTGACGGTTGCAGATGAGTCTGAAGTAAGCGTACCGGTAGTAGCGGAGAACGTGGCCGTGGATTGAGCACTGGCGACGGTGACCGAAGCGGGAACGGTGAGGCTGGCACTGTTGTCGGAGAGACTGACGGCGGTGTTAGTGGAGACAGCCTTG
>Ga0268299_1004811_pt1 | contig 10054 bp, 12 predicted proteins | sample NOBtaG_FD_193484 | JGI IMG/M metagenome (GOLD analysis project Ga0268299, IMG submission 193484) | Activated sludge microbial communities from bioreactor in Nijmegen, Gelderland, Netherland - NOB reactor | ecosystem: Engineered > Bioreactor > Aerobic > Activated sludge | place: Netherlands... | reverse complement strand
CCGGGCTCCGCACCTCGATCGCCACTCCTCGATGATGCCTCTACGCGGTGTCGGTCGGCTACGCGGTGTCGGTCCGCTACGCAGTGTCGGTCAGCAGATCGGCCGGCGGGATGATGCCGGCCGAGAGCATCTGGGCGATGTGGTCCCGCCGCTCGCCGCTGCGGCGCCAGCCCACCACCCGCCAGTGGTGGCGCTCGCCGTCGGCTGACGCCGCCTCCACCACCCACGGCCGGCGCAGGACGATCCGGGCGAGGACGCCGAGCACGGCGACGACGACGAGGATCACCAGGTCGACGATCGCCACCAGCAGCGGGATGACGACGAACACGGCGAGGAGGACGGCTACGACCACGATGATCACCACGGCGACGGCGTCGAGATCGAACGACAGGCAACCGTCGGCCACGTCGAGGGCGTTGCCTGCCGACCGGGTCTTGTCCAACGTGCCCCGGATGCGGCGTCGGAGCCGGCCGAGCACGGTCTCGGCCCCCAGGCGGGGCACGAGGCGCCGTCGGACCTGCCACTGCCGGCCGTCGGGGCTCAGGATCGTCGTCGCCATAGGGGATGATGATGGCCGATGGTAGGACCGCCGGGGCGGCGGGCCCGGGCTGTCAGCCCGGCAGCTCCCACAGGCGGATCCAGCCCTTCTCGGTCTCCATCTCGGCCCGCTCGTAGCCCCGCTCGCCCGGCAGCACCATGGCGTACTCCCCGTCGACCTCGGTGACCCCGACCCGGTGCATGGGCTGGCGGCGGCGGGCGGCCGCCATCACCTCGTCCACCGAGCGGTAGCGGGCCAGGCACGACAGCATGCGGCGGGTGGGCGACATCATCGTCATCTCGCCCGCCTTCCACCGCTCGATGGCCTCGGCCGGCTCCAGCCAGGCCAGGTTGACGATCTCGCCGTCGTCGAAGTGGGCGACCTGGCCGTGGGGGGTGCGGGCCACGAAGAACCGGGCGTCGAACCGGCGGGGGGAGCCGACCGGGGTGATGAAGCGGGCCACCTCCTCGATGCCGGTGACGTCGAGGGTGACGCCGTGCTCCAGCAGCAGGTCGATGAAGGCCTCCTCGTTGGCCCGCACCCGGTCCCGCAGGGCCGTGAGGTCGAGCGGGGCGCCGGTCCTGGAGGCGAGGGTGCTGGCCGGGCGGTGGCCGGCGGCCAGCAGCAGGCCGGCCTCCTCCAGGGTCTCGCGGCAGGCCGCCACCCACCACGCCAGACCGCCCCGGGGCACCTCCAGGATGCGTGACGCCTCGGCGTCGCTCAGCCCGGCGCAGATGGCGTCGAACGCCTCCTGGTGGTCGTCGGGGTCCACCCGGCCGCCGGGGAACACCCAGTTGTCGGGGCCGAACACCACCCGCGAGGTGCGGCGCAGCATCAGCACGTGGAGGGTGGGCCGGTCGTCGAGCAGCATGACCGTGGCCGCCGGGCTCACCGGCACGGCCAGCGGGTCGAAGTCGAGGTCGGTCACGGCCGGCCTCCGGGGGCGGTGGGGGCAACGCTCATCCCGTCAAGCCTGAACGCCGGGCCGGCTCCGGCGCCAGTTGGCGGCGCCACAGATGGGGGTCGTCATCCCGTGGCGTCGACGAGCATGAGCAGGGTGGCGGTGTCGACCGCCTTGGCCCCCAGCTCGTCCCAGGAGTCGTTGCCGGGGTCGCCGGGGGCGAGACCCGAGGGCTCGTTGAGCACGTAGATGCGGAACTGCAGGTCACGGGTGCCCGCCGACAGCTCGTTGAGGCAGGGGCTGCCGTAGCCGGGGTTGCCGTAGTCGTTGAGGGTCTCGAAGGCCCCGGCGGGGGCTTGGCCGGCCTTGAGCCCCTTCTCGGCGGGGTCGATGCCGGCCATCAGCCACATGAGCAGCGGGTTCTTCGGGTCGGTCTGATCCGACAGGGTGACGGCGATCTCCACCGCCCCTTCGGGCACGTCGGTCCAGGTGAGGTTGGGGAAGACGTTACGTCCGAGGCAGGTGGTGTCGGTGGGAGCGGTGCCGCCGGGGGCGAAGTCGGGGCTGGACAGGGTGAGGCCCGACTCGCTGGGCTCGCTCGGCGGAGCGGAGGTGGGGGGCGGGGGCCGGGTGGTGGTGGTCTGGTTGGGCGACGGCTCGGCCAGCTCCCGCCCGTCGCGGGAGCACGCCGGCAGGGCGGCCAGGAGGGCGAGCCCGAGGAAGGTGGAGAGCCGGCGGCGCACGGGAGGCAGGCTACCTTGCCGCCCGTACGGCGAATCGTCAGGGGCCCCGGTAGGTCACGCCCCGCCCAACCGAACTGCGCGACGCAAATCGCGACACGCCACCGTTCTGCGTGACGTTCTCGACGACTTCCGTAGCTTTCGCGACGCAGAACGCGGATGGAGCGGGGGCGCGCAGCCCCCGCCAGTAATGGCATGATGCGGATGTGGAATCACGCAATCTCCGGGAGATGCTGGCCGAGGCCAAGGACACGAGCGAGCTGATGGTCGACCTGGCCTACGCCGCCCTGTTCTTCGACGACCCCGACATGGCCGACGAGGTGGAGCAGCTGGAGAGCCAGATCAGCGAGCTGGTCCATCAGATGCGGGCCCTGTGCATCATCGCCGTGCGCAACCCCCGGGAGGCCGAGGCCATGTCGGCCGTGCTCCAGGTGATCAGCGCCGTGGAGAGCATCGGCAACGACGCGGTCGACATCGCCAAGATCGTGTCCCGCCGCCTCGGCATCCCCCGCCAGCTCGTGTTGGACATGTCGGCGGCGGAGGAGGTGTCGCACCGGGTGGAGGTTGCAGCGGGCTCGCATTTCGCCAACCGGCCGCTGTCGGCCTTCGAGCTCCCGGTGCTCACCGGGATGCGGGTGCTGGGCATCCGCCGGGGCCGGAGCTGGATCATCGATCCCGGCGGCGACGACATCCTCAACCCGGGTGACGTCCTGTTCCTGCGGGGCTCGCCCGACGGGATCACCCGCCTCCGGGAGTTGGCCGGAGCGCCCATCTGGCACGCCCCGATGCCGGAGGAGGCCGGGGCGCTGACCGACCTCGATCGCGCCATCGACACGCTCATCGAGATGAAGAACCTGTCCGAGGTGGCTGTCGGGTTGGCCTATTCGGCCCTCGTGTTCCGGGACCGGAGCCTGGCGGCAGAGGTCCGCCACCTGGAGGACCGGCTCGACGAGATGAAGATACGCCTCGAGCTGTGGGTGTTGCGGGCGGCACGCGACGACGTCGACCCGTCGCAGCTCCGGGGGGTGCTGCACCTGGGGGCGGCGGCGGAGGACATCGGCGACCAGGCCCAGCAGATGGTGTGGCTGATCGAGAAGTCGAGCGACCTCCATCCCGTGCTGCACGTCGCCCTGGGCGACACCGACGACATCGTGGTCCGCATGCCGGTGGGCGAGGGGGCCGAGGTGCTCGACACCCCGCTGGGCGACCTGGAGCTGCCGATCGAGCCCGGCTTCACCGTGCTGGCCATGGAGCGCAACGGCCGCTACCTGTACCGGCCACGCAAGCATGTGACCCTGCGGGCCGGCGACCATGTGCTGGCCACCGGCCCCGAGGAGGGTCGGGCGGCGCTGGCCGAGATGTTCGGTTGGCGCCTCGTGGAAGACGACGACGACGAGTTGGAGCTCGAACCCCTCAACCCGTCGACCGTCTGACCCGTCAACTTTTCACCCCCTACACCGCCGGTGACGCCGTGGCCGAAAAGTTCGCCGGCGCCGTTCCGCTTCAGTGCCCCGGCGGGGTGGAGGGCGGGGGGCTGGCCGGCGGGGGCGGGAGGATGTCGCGCTGGGGCGGCAGGGGCGGGTTGTTGCCCCGGACCGAGGGCCGGCCCTCGCCCAGGGCCTCATCGGCGACGACCGTGTCGACCATCGACGGGTCGGTGCTGCGCGAGGCCCGCACCGACGGCCGGGTGGTGGCCGCCGTGGTGGTGCCGCCCCGGGAGCCCCCGTTGCCGTTGCCCGCGTCGCCCTTGAACAGCTCGGCGATCCCGCCGATCGAGCCCATCGTGGCGCTCATGTCGGCCGGGAGGAAGATCTTGGTGGCCTGGCCGTCGGCCATGTCCCGCAGGGTGTCGAGGTACTTGATGGCGATGACCCGATCGTCGGTGCCCGAGGTGGTGATGGCGGAGTAGACGCTGCGGATGGCCTCGGCCTCACCGCTGGCCACCACCTCCTTCTGGTACTGCTCGGCCTCGGCCCGGGTGCGCATCGCCTGGGCCTGGCCCTCGGCCTGCAGGATGGCGGCCGCCTTCTCGCCCTCGGCCCGGGTGACGGCGGCCTCCCGGGCGCCCTCGGCCTCGGTGACCACGGCCCGGCGGGTCCGCTCCGCCTTCATCTGCTCGTGCATGGCGTGCATGACGTCCTGTGGGGGGTCGATCCGCTGGATCTCCACCCGCACCACCCGCACACCCCACTTGTCGGTGGCGTCGTCGAGGATCTCCCGCAGGGCGATGTTCACCCGCTCCCGGGAGGTGAACGCCTCGTCCAGCGTCATCTCGCCGATCACGTTGCGCAGGTTCGTCTGGGCCAGCTTGGTGACGGCCAGCACGAAGTTCGAGATGTTGTAGAGCAGGCGCCGGGGGTCGGTGGGCTCGAAGTAGACGACGGCGTCGACCGACACGGCCACGTTGTCCTCGGTGATCACCTCCTGGGGCGGGACGTCGATCACCTGCTCCCGCATGTCGACCGTGCGGATGCGCTGCACGAAGGGATAGATCAGGCGGAGACCGGGCTCGACCGTGCCCTTGTACCGCCCGAGCTGCTCCACCACCCCCTTCTGATAGGGATGGACGATCTTCACGCCCATCGCCACATAGACGATCAGCATGATGAAGATGATCACCAAGAGGACCAGGAACAGGCTGCCCATGGGAGATCAGGCCTTTCTTTCGGCGGATTGGGAGGCGGGATGAGCGGCGGGAACCACGGGCTTCGGCGGCGGAGAATACAGCACTATCTCGGCTCCGACAGCTGAACCGGCCCGAGCGGTTCCACCGGTTCCACCGGTTCGACGACCAGGCGAGTGCCCCTCACCTCGAGCACCCGCACCCGGGCGCCCACGGGGAGCGCGATGTCATCGGCGGTGTCGGCCCGCCAGTCTTCGGCTCCCACCCGCACCATGCCGGCGGCGCCCGGGGTGGAACCGATGGCGGAGATCACGCTGCCGGTTACCCCGATCAGGCGGTTCGAGCCGATGCCGGCCACATCGGGCAGGGCGGCGTCGAGGCGGCGGGCCAGGGGACGGAATCCCAGGAACACGGCGAACGAGGCGACGAGGAACAGGGGGAAGCTGATCTCGGGCCCCGCCCCCATGAGGCTCACGATGGAGGAGGCCAACGCCCCCACGGCGAACGGCAGCAGGTACAGCGAGCTCGGCAACAGCATCTCCCCGATGCCGAACCCGACCGCCACCGCCAGGTAGATGGCTGCCCAAACCCCTGGATTCTCCATCGACTCCCTCGTGACCTTGTCATACCAGTGTTGTTCCTGATACGCCACCGGCGCTACTCATTCCTACCTTGTCGGCGATGGTCATGGTTGTCGGGGGTGGGCGGATGCCCCGCCGGCACCCGCCGGGGTCGTTCCCGTCGGGGTCGACCGGTTAGCGTTGAATCAATGGCCCGCTTGCTCAGTGTCCACGCCCACCCCGACGACGAGGCGTCGAAAGGGGCGCCCACCGTGGCCCGTTACGTGGCCGAAGGCCACGAGGCCTATCTCGTGTGCTGCACCGGAGGGGAGGAGGGCGACATCCTCAACAAGGCGATGGACACCCCCGAGGTGCGGGCCGACCTGGCGGCGGTGCGGGCCGAGGAGCTCGCCCGCTCGGTCAAGGCGATCGGCTACCACGAGCTGGTGATGCTCGGCTACCGCGACTCGGGGATGCCCGACACCGAGTCCAACGCCAACCCCGAGTGCTTCGGCCAGGCCGACCTCGACGAGGCCACGGGGCGGTTGGTGGCCCACATCCGCCGGTTGCGGCCCCACGTGATCATCACCTACTCCGACGATCAGGCCGGCTACCGCCATCCCGACCACCTGCGGGTGCACGACACCAGCGTGCTGGCGTTCGACCGGGCCGGTGACCCGGCGTGGTACCCGGAGGCGGGGGAGCCGTGGGAGCCGGTGAAGCTGTACTACTCGGCGTGGAGCCGGGGCCGGATCATGGCCCACCACGAGAAGTTCCAGGAGTTGGGCCTCGAGTCGCCCTACGACGAGAAGTGGTTCAAGCGGCCCTCGGCCGACCATCGGATCACCACCCGTATCGACATCGCCCCCTGGTACCACGTGCGCCGGGAGGCGCTGTTGGCCCACGCCACCCAGGTCGACCCGAACGAGAGGTTCTGGTTCGGCCTCCCCGACGAGGCGGCGGCCCAGGCCTACCCCTGGGAGGACTACATCCTGGCCCGCAGCCGGGTGCTCACCGATCTGCCCGAGACCGACCTGTTCGCCGGAATCGACGCCGACGTCGACAGCGCCGCCAACTGAGGGGCTGGGGTCGGATGGCAGTGGATGCCGAGCATTTCGTGGAGGCGGCGGTGGCCGCCAGCGCCGGCCGGTCGGTGGCCGGCATGTCGGGCGTGGTGGGCCTGAGCGTCGGCAAGCAGGCCGTGGCTCTGGAGATCGTGGACGGGCGGGTGGTCGGCCCGGCCAGCCCGCTGGAGGCGCCGGTGACCGTGCCGCTCACCGGGCCCCAGCTGTCGGCCCTGGTCGACGGGTCGGTGTCGATGGCGCAGGCCTTCATGAAGGGCGATCTCAAGCCGGAGGGCGCCACCGGCCCCTTGCTGGCCCTGATCGAGTTGTTCGAGGACGGCGACTTCCGCCGCCAGCTCGCCGCCGTCGCCAGCTGACCTCTCAACCGCGCGACGGAAAACGCGCCCCGTCGCCGTTCTGCGTCGCGAAACCTGCGAAAAACGGGGGGTTCGCGACGTCGGTTCGCCGCCGGGCGCGGTTTTCGTGACGTCGGTTCGCCGGCGTGGCCGGGCGCGCAGGCCGGGAGCGTCAGGCCGGCGCGTGAGCGGTCGACGGTGAGCTGGCGGCGAGGGCCCGCTGGGCCCGGCGCAGCTCGCGGAAGCCGATCAGCTCGGCGCCGGAACGGGCCAGGGCGGAGCGGAACACCCAGTCGTTGGTGACGAGGTGGGCGTCGGCCACCCGGGCGGGCCAGTGCGGGGTGAGCGCCCGCAGCTCGGGCGAGTCGAGCGCCGGGCGCACATGGAGCTCGGTCACCCCCGGCTCCAGCAGCTCGATGGCCGCATCGAGCACGGGCCGGGCCTCGGTGTTGAGGGGGGCCGCCGCCACCCGGTCGGGGACCAGGATCCCCTCCTCGGCCGCCAGCTCCCGGGCCGGGAAGCCGAGATCGACCGCCGGGTCGGGCAGGCAGATCGGTAGCTGGTAGTCCACGGCCAGGCCCAGGTAGACGTCGAAGAACTCGGGCCGGGCGCACAACGCGCTCAGGTGGGCGCACAGATGGCTGGGGTCGAAGCCCCACAGGATGGCCCGTTCCAGCTGGGCCCGGCACTCCCGCAGCACCTCCTCCACGTCGGCGTGCTCCCACAGATCGGTGGGAGTGCGGGGGAACCCGCCGTCGCCGTCGAGCAGGGACGGGGCGTAGGTGATCGGCCCCCACCGGTACAGGTCGTGCTCGGCGTTGACGGTGAGGCACACCCCCACGTCTTCGCCCGTGTGCTGGGCCGCCGCCCCTCTCGACCAGGGGCAGGGCACCTGGAGGGAGGCGCTGGTGGCCACCCCGGTGTGGAAGGCGTCGGCGATGGCCATGTTGGCGGCGTGCGACGAGCCGAGCCCGTCGCACACCACGATCACGAGCTTGGCGTCGTCGCTGCGGCCCAGGAGGCGGAGGAGCGAATCCACGGTGCCGACCCTACCGGCTCGGGCCCGTCATTCCAGGGGCTGGTCGGGGCCGTCGCAGCGGCCCCACAGGCCCGTTCCGGCGGCCTCGGCCACGCGCCGGGCAGCCTCGAACGGCACGGCGAAGGTGGTGTTGGGCTCGAAGGCCATGGCATCGGCCAGGCCCGACTCCAGCATCCACTGGTTGACGAACAGCCCGTCGTCGGCTCGATACAGGTAGAGCAGCAACCGGCCGTAGCGGTCGCGCGACTCGGCGTCCCGTTCGATCCGCACCCCCGAGCCGGGGGGTAGCAGGTCGTGGAGGGCCTGGCTGGCCTCGACCCCGAAGCACTGCTCGGGCACCTTGGGTGAGACCGACTCGGGGGCGTCGATTCCGAGCAGCCGGGCCCGCTCGGTGATGCTCCCGATCGACAGCTCCACCGTGTCGCCGTCGATCACCCGGACCACGGTGGCGGTGCCGACCGATCCGGCAGGGGGTGCCGCCGCCGGCTCGGCCCCGCACCCGGCGAGCGCACCCAGGGCTGTGAGCAGCGCAACCGCAGCCCCGGCGGCGGAACGGCAGGCGACACCGGTGCCGCCGCCGAGGCTCAGCTCGGGCGGGCGGCACCGCTGCGCCGCATCAGCATCAGATTCGTTCGATGAGGGTTCCGGTTCCGAGGCCACCACCGCAGCACATCGTGATCAGGGCCGTCTGCTTGTCGGCTCGCTCGAGCTCGTGGACGGCCTTCGTCATCAGGAAGGCACCGGTGCCTCCGAGGGGGTGCCCCAACGCTATCGCCCCCCCGTTCGGGTTGATGATCTCGTCGGGCACGTTGCACTCCCGCTGCCAGGCCAGCACCACCGAGGCGAAGGCCTCGTTGATCTCGACCAGGTCGATGTCGTTGATCGACATGTTGTTGCGGCTCAACAGGAGCTGCGTGGCGTCCATGGGGCCGGTGAGCATCAGCACCGGATCGACACCGACCAGGCAGGTGTCGACGATGCGGGCCTTGGGGGTGAGGCCCAGCTCGGCCGCCTTCTCCGCCGTCATGATCAGCACGGCGGCGGAACCGTCGGAGATCTGTGACGACGACCCGGCGGTGTGCACCCCGTCTTCCCGGGCTACTGGCTTGAGGGCGGCCAGCGACTCCAGGGTGGTCTCCCGCAGGCCCTCGTCGCGCTCGACCCGGTGGGTGGTGCCGGTGGGCTTGCCCTCGGCATCCAGATCCGGAGCATCGATCGGGTGGACCTGGGTGTCGAAGCGCCCCTCGGCCCAGGCCCGGGCGGCGTACTGCTGGGAGCGGAGACCGAAGGCATCGGCGTCGGCCCGGGTGACGTGCCATTTGTCGGCCACCCGCTCGGCCCCCTCGAACTGGCTGGTGAACTCGTACTCCTCGAAGTAGCTCTTGGGGATCGGGACCCCGTAGCCCAGCTTGCGTGACGAGTTCGACCCGATCGGGACCCGGCTCATCACCTCCACGCCGCAGGCCACCGCCACGTCCACCACGCCCGCCTTCACCAGGGCAGTGGCCATGTTGGTTGCCTGCTGGGACGACCCGCACTGGGTGTCCACCGTGGTGGCCGCCACCTGCTTGGGCAACCCGGCGGACAGCCACGCCGTGCGGCCCACGTTGAACGACTGCTCGCCGATCTGGCTCACGCAGCCGGTGACGACCTGGCCGATGGCCGACGGATCGATCCCGGAACGACGGATCAGCTCCTGCTGCATCTCGGCCAGCAGGTCGACGGGATGCACCGTCGACAGGCCGCCGTTTCGACGGCCGATGGGGGAGCGGACTGCTTCGACGATGACGACATCACTCATGGGACGACAATAAACCCGGTGGGAAGAGGACAGGAAAGCGTGGATCTCAGGCGGCGTCGGCCTGGCGGGCCGCTCCGGCGGAGACCGAGCGGTCGTGCTCGGCCTTCAGCGACCGGGTCAGCGCCGCCCGGGCCTGGGCCAGGCCCTTGCGCCCGACCTTGATCGTGCGGGCATCGAGCTTCCACAGATCCTCGTCGAGGTGGATCAGCTGGAGTTGTGCGTTAGCCATGCGCCCACTATGAGCAGGGGGTGTGACAGTGAACGGCGGTCTGAGGGGGTCGGACCGAAGAAATTTCTGAAAAGTCCCCTGACCTGGGCTTTTGTGGCGAAAAAGGCCGCCCGGTCCGGTGCCGGCTACGTTGTGGCGCCATGAGCCGCTACGGAATGACCGTCCCGTTCCCCGCCGTGCCCCTGTCGGAGCACCGAGACTGG